>Ga0207421_10005004_pt1 | contig 15055 bp, 10 predicted proteins | sample SodLakKL_010_SED_4_FD_187542 | JGI IMG/M metagenome (GOLD analysis project Ga0207421, IMG submission 187542) | Alkaline sediment microbial communities from Lake Tanatar, Kulunda Steppe, Russia - 8KL_010_SED (SPAdes) (version 2) | ecosystem: Environmental > Aquatic > Non-marine Saline and...
CAGGCTGCGCACCGGATGGCCCGCCGCATCCCGCACGTCCAGCTGCACCGCGGCGATGGCCGCGGCCTCCCCCAGATTCGCGATCCAGGTGTCGATGAGCACCGTCTCACCCACGGTGTAGTGCGCTCGATCGAGCACGAGATCGAGCGCAAACATCGATTCCAGGACCTCGAGATCGAAGGGCCCGAGCCGGCGCTGATGCTCCACCCCGGCCAGATCCCGGTAGCGCAGCAGCACCTCCTCGATCACCACCCGGCGCTCGCCCGGTTGCGGATTCAGGACCGTCACCTGATGATCCAGCGCCTCGAGCTGTCCCAGAGAAAAGGCCTCGAAGAACCACTCGATCTCGATGTGATCCTCGAAGGGCGTGATCCGCACCGGCACCGTCGCAAAGGATTCCGGAATCAGCTCGATCCCCTGCGTGGGCAGGCGCGCCACCACCTGCACGTCGCGATAGTCGGCCTGCGCATCGATCGGCTGGCCGCCGACGGTCACCCCGTCGAAGGCCAGACCGGATTGATACAGGGTGTCGGACCAGTTGACCACCCCGAACTCCAGCACATAGTCGCCCGCCTGCGGGATCGAAAAGACCGAGCGCACCCAGCCGGTATATCCGCAGCCGCTGGAAAAGCAGCGGCCTGAATCGCCCCCGAGGGGCGACCATCGGGGGCCGCCACCGATGATATGCACGGTCTCCGGCGTCATCTCGGCCTCGATCTCGGGCATGCCGAAACCGGGGACGATGGTGCCGCTCGAGCGCGTGCGCGCGGTGAACAGCAAGGCCACCGGTTCGAGCTCGGCATCGAGCAGCCGTGCCCAGGCGTAGTCGGCAAAGCCGCCGCCGTCGGACGTGACATAGTTGAAGTCGAAGGCCAGATCCTGCCCGGCCTGCGCCGAAAACGCCCTTGAGCGCAACTGGGACCCGTTGGTGCCGCCGATCCCAGGCAGCGCCGCCTGGCGAAAACTGCTTCCGGTGGTGGCGACCCAGCCATAGGCACTGGCCCCCGATGGGGCAGCGGTCACCACGCCGTTCGCGGACGCCGTCCCGCAGGTGCCGGCACAGGTCCAGCCTTCGGGGATCCCGTCGACGAAAGTGCCTGCCGCGGCAAGACCCGGCGCGAACAGCAGCACCAGCAGCAGAACCCCTACCCCCTGAATTGCATTCCCTTGCATTCGGCTCACAGCGCGTCCTCCATGCCTTCGAGGGTCAGGCGGATTTGCACGTCCCGGTTCGTACCGGGAACCATGCGCTCCGGGTCCAGCTCCACCTGCGCCTCGATGCGCAGGTTGGGTGCGACATCGATCGCTACCGTGTGCACCGTCGCCACGGCCACCCCGGTCAGATTCGCAATCTCGAGCCGGTAGGCGCCACCGAGCACGAAGTGGTGCTGGAAGCTGCCGAGGTGCAGGGTCGGGTGCAGCGTGTCCGGGCTGAGTTCCAACGCGATCGGCGCCTGATGCAATACCGTCGCGTCCGGACCGACCACCGCAAGATCAAAGCCCAGCGCCACCGGGACATTGGAGCCGTTGTGCACCGTCCCCAGGATCTCGATCGTCCGGGATTCCCCCTGGATCAAGGCCGTCGGCTGGCCCTGCACGCGCAACCACTCGACCCCCAGTGTGGGGACGATCTCCAGGTTCACTGCCTGTTCGGACAGCAGCGCGGCGCGGTCATCGGTGGCCACCTGCACGATCACCCTGTACGCGCCGGGGGCGAGGTTGCGGGTGAACCAGGAAAAATCGGCGGCGCGGGTTTCCCCCGGATCCAGTACGAAGCCGCCGTCGCGCGCATCCCCATTCACGTTCACGACAAAGTCTTCCCGAAAGGCGTTTGCGGCCCCCAGCACCGTGGCGGTCATCACCACACGGCGCGCCTGATCGCCGGTGTTTTCAACCTGCGCACGCAGCTGGGCATCCCGATAGGCCGGATAGGCGGTTTGGTCCAGCGTCACATCGACCAGCCGGATGCCGTCCACCGCGGTCTTCACCATCGGAATGTCCAGCTGCACCGATCCGTGCTGTTGCAACACCACCCCGGCGGTCTGGCTCCGGTAGCCGATCGCGCTCGCCGTAACCCCGAACTCGAGCACCTCGATGCCCTCGATTTCGTAGTGACCTTGCGCGTCGGTGTGCCGCGTCTGTCCCTCGATGAAGAGTGTGGCCCCGGCCAGCGGCATTCCGGTGTCGCGATCGCTGACCACCCCCGAGACACGAGTGGTCGCTACCGCGGCAGGCAGCAGCACCACATCTCCAAGATCCACGGACCCACCCGCTCCCGTCAGCAGCGACAGCGCGACCGACTGATAGCCGTCCTGGATAAAGTGCAGGGTCATCGAGCCGACCGGCAGATCGACCAGGGTGAAATGCCCGGTACCGTCGGTGGATACCGCAGGCACGATCGAATCCTCGGCACCGTCGGTGTACGCCTCGACCGCCACCCCCGCCAGTGCCATCTGCGTATCGGCCGCCAGCACCCGCCCGGAAAGATTTATCACGCCATCCTCCGGCGCGGTGCCTTCGGGCTGCAATCCCGGCGAGAAGTCGCTGCGCGTACCCGCCGCCACGGTGGCCGTCAGGTTCAACGGCGAATACCCGGTGGCCGTCACGGACAGCTGTAGACCGCCCGCCAGGATCGACAGCACGTAGCGACCGTCCGGATCCGCAGTCATCTGACCCAGCAGGGCGCCCGACACGGCCTCCCGCACCGCCACTGTGGCCGTGACCGGCGCGCCGGTCAGGGCATCGGTGATCTGACCGGAAAGCAGCGCGGTATCCGCCACCATCGCAAGCGCCACCGGTCCCTGATCGAGACGCTGCCCGGCCGCCAGCTCGACCGACTGCTGCAATCCCTGGAAACCGGTACTGGCATAGCTCAACGTGTAGGCATCCGGCTCCAGATCCGCCAGACCGAAACGGCCATCCGCTCCCGACTGCGTGCTGTACAGGCGCTCTTGCGCACTCCAGGCCGAGACCTGAACCCCCGATAACGCCGCCCCGGAGGCCTGATCGATCACCTGCCCGGTGATCGATCCCGGTTCGGGGGCCGGCGGTGTCGCCACCCGATGCAGCGCCTGCAGCGCCAGGGCGGTGGCATACACACTGGCATTCCAGGAGCCGTCCGGGGCCTGTTGCGCGCGCAGCGCCGCCGCCGTTTCGGCCAGGCGGGTGCCGTCCGTGGTGACCGGCATCAACGCGAGCACGGCGTGCGCGGTCTCCCAGGGCGCGCCCCAGAGGTCATCGTGTCGGGCCGCCCACAGAAAGTCCTGGGCCCCCTGCAGGGTCGCCGAGAGGCCATGTTCGAAACGATGGCGCTCGAGTACCGCGACCGCCCGCGCGGTCAGATACACCGAGCGGGGGCTGTTGGCCGTCGGTGCAAAGCCGCCGTCGGCGTGCTGGCGCTGGCGCAGGAAGTCCAATGCCGGTCCGAGCATCGCGGCCTCCCGGATACCCGCCTGGTGCAAGACCTCCAGCGCCGCGATCGTGTCCACCACGCTGCCCTGGGTGGCAGGGCGGCTGGCAAAGCCGCCATCGCGGACCTGATAGGGCGCCAAACGCTGCGCGGGATCCGGCACCGGGACGCCTGCCAGCGCCTGTGCGATCAGGCCACGCGCCTGCCACGGCAGCTCGAGGGTGCCATTGGCCGTTCCGGAATCCAGGCCGCCCAGCCCGTCCCCCAGCCCGTTTTCCAGCCCGTTTTCCAGGCCGTTGGGCACCACAAAGCCCAGGGCTTCGGTGAAGGCCTCCGTCGATCCCAGCCCCAAAAGATGCAGGGCGAGCAGGGTCTCGTGGGTGGCGTGATGGGGATGGGTCTCATCGGCGGGTGCGCTCACCCGGCCGTCCGCCTGCTGTTGCGACAGCAGCCATGCGAGACCGGCATCGGTCGCCTGGGCCGGAACGGCCAGGAGGATCGCGATGCCAAGAAAGATTGCGGCGCCAACGCGCCCACGGTACATCCTGTACCGATCGTACGGCTGAGCATCCATGCTCGTATCCCTTGTTGATCTCCGTGCCCCAAGAAATAGCACAGCCCGGAAAGCGCCACAAGACCCCACGGCCCCTTTCGTTCACGCCTGGAACCTATTCAACCCGTCGCCGGGCCCGAGCCGTGTGGGGTACGCCCGGTCCGGGTCGTAGATGGCCATGGATGGCCCTCTTCGAGCGCTCAGGGATGACTTGGGCGTGTACGGGCCGGGGTCCACACGGCTTCTTACGGAGCGGAGGACGCCTCGCGCTGCGGCAGGCGCACCCGCAGGGTGGCGACGAAGGCGGCCATGAACAACAGCAGGCAGAACAGAATGGCGGTTTCCAGGCCCAGCCACATCTGCAGCAGGCCGATCCCGACCAGCCCGAAGATCGCCGCGGCACGCGCCGACAACCCCCAGAAACCGAACCAGCGTCCGGATTCGGCCACCGGCACCATCATGCCCACCAGCGCGCGCCCCGCCGACTGCGCGGCCCCCAGCGACAGACCCGCCAGCGCCCCGACGAACAGGAACACGTACTCGGGTGCGACCGGCCGCTCCAGCAGCACGCTCATCTGCGCAGCCAACGTTGGCGTCAGGTAGATCGCCAGCACCGCCACCGACCACAGCACCAGCGTGACCCGGTAGATGAAAACCGCGCCGATTCGGTCCTGCAGGTAGCCGAAGCCCAGCGCTCCCATCGCCGCGGTGATCTGGGTGATCACGAACATGTACACCCGCGTCTGTTCCTCCCATTGAATGATTTGGGAGCCATAGATGAACGTAAACGAGATGATGATGTAGATCCCGGCCATCACGAAGAAGATCGAGATGAACAGATCCCGCAGCTCCGGGCGTGCGCGCAGGGTCACCAGGGCACGGCCCACCCGGCGAAAGCCCATGCTCAGCTGCAACCGGCCGAGCACCTTGCGCCGCGGGCCCCGCTCGCGCAGGAACACGAAGGTCGGCAGCGCCGCGACCAGGAAGAACACCGCCGCAAACGGCCCCACCCAGCGAATGCGCTCGAAGTTGTCCTCGGAGACCTCGCCCAGCAGCCCCAGGGCAAAGGCCGTCGCCACCAGACCGCCGACATAACCGAGCGCCCAACCGAGCCCGGAGATCCACCCCAGGCGCTCCGGGGGTCCCAGATCCGGCAGGAAACTGGCGATGAAGGACTCGCCGACCGCATAGCCGAAATTCGAGATCACGATCAGCACCATGCCGAGCACGATCATGCTGGGTGACACGAAATACAAAGCCGCCGTGCTGACGATGGTGAGGATCCAGGACATCATCAAAAAGCGCTTGCGCGATCGGGTCGCGTCCATGATCGACCCGGCGATCGGTGCAACCACCAGCACCATCAGGTAACTGGTCGCGAGCGCCACGCTCCAGAGCAGATTGCCCAGGCGGTAATCCGGCGCATCGCCGACGATCACCCGCGTGAACAGATCCCCGTAGATCACGGTGATGATCAACAGCGTGTAGGCCTGATTGGCGAAGTCGAACATCGCCCAGCCAAAGATCTCGCGCCGTTTCACCTTGCGGGCGGTAGCGATGGTCACTCTCCGATTCGGGGTGGCCGCGCCGTCCCCAGCTTCGGGGAGCGGTTCGGCGACCGCTTCGGGGACGACTTCGAGTTCGGGAACGAATCGGGCTTCGAATTCATCGCATCGCGGCCAGGATCCGGATCTGCAAACGCCGTTGCCCCTGCCACCAGTTGGCCTCGGGCGTGAACACCAGGCGCACCGACTCGCCGATTGCCACCGGGCAACGCCGACCGGCATTGAACCAGATCCCATCGACCGGGCGACCGCCGTCGGTCAGGCTCACCTTCCAGTGATCACCGTCGGCCCCAACCGCCCGGGCCGCACGCACGGTGAACCAGGCCCGCAACACCGGCTCGGCGAATTCCCGGCCATAGGGGCCAATCGCGGCCAGGCCATCGATCAGCGCCCAGTCGAGCGCCTGGGCCGGCAGATCGGCATCGACCTGAATCCGTGGGTGCAGCACCACGCCTTCCAAGCGCGCCGCCACTTCGCGTTCGAACGCGATCTCGAAGCCCGCGAGGCGGTCCTGGTAGAGCGTCAGCCCGCCGGCACCCGCGTGACCGCCGTACCGCAGGAAGAAGCCGGCGTCCTGCTGCGCCAGGCTCTGCAGCACCTCCACGATCGACACGCCATCGATGCCACGGCAGGAACCGGTGAGGACATCCGTCAACCCCACCTGCTCGGAGAAGCACACCGCCGGGCGCCCAAAGGCCTGCATCAGCCGCGACGCCACGATGCCGTGCACACCGGCGTGGCCCTCGGCCAGAAAAACCACCAGCGCTCGGCGTCCCGCTTCCACCTGCAGCTGTGCCGCCTGCAGCGCCTCGGCGGTCAGCCGCTTTTCGATCACTCGGCGCTGGATATTGGTCTCGTTCAGCCACTGCACGCCGCGTTCGGCGCTGGCATCGTCCGGCGCCAGCAGGAAGCGCACCCCGGTCATCGCATCGTGCAGGCGCCCGGCCGCGTTCAGCCGCGGGCCGATCCCGAAGGCCAGATCGGCGGCGGACACCGGCTTGGCCGCATCGCCCAGATGCGGACGCAGCGCGCGCCAGCAGGGGTAAGTCCCGGCCTCGATCTGGCGAATACCCGCGCGCACCACAATCCGGTTGTTGCGGCTGCGCGCCAGCGACACCACATCCGCAACCGTGCCGGTCGCCACCCAACCGAGCAGCGGCGCCAGACTGCCGGAATCCGCCGCCAGATGGCCCTGGCGCAGCAGATCCTGACGCACCGCGCACATCACCAGCCAGGCCACCATCACCCCCGCGATCAGCGCATCGGGATAGACCGAGCCGGGCCGCAACGGACTGACGAAGGCCAGCGCCGCATCGGGTCCGCCGCTGGCCGGGATGGCGTGATGATCGGTGACCACCACATCGACGCCCGCGGCCGCGAGCCGGGCGATACGCGGTGCATCGGAGGATCCGATGTCGGCGGTGATCACCAGGCTCGGGCGCGGCTGTGCCGCCAGGATCCGCTCGCAAACCGCATCCGACAGCCCGTAGCCCTCGGTCAGCTTCAGGCCGATGTAGTGCTGAATGCGAGTTGCGGGATGGCGAAAGTGCTCCTGCAGCGCCCGAGTCAGCACGGTGCTGGCATTGACCCCATCGGAATCCGCGTCGGTGACCAGGGCGATCACCTCCGCCTCCAGTACCGCCCGTGCGATCCGCTGCGCCGCCACCGCGATATCCGGCAGGCCGTCGGGGTGATCCAGAGATCCCAGCGCGAAGTCCAGCAGCCAGTCCGGCGCCACCCCCGCATGGCTTGCACGATGGGCGAGCACTTGCGTGACCACCGGATGCAGCCCCAGCCGCTCGGTTTCGCGCAGGATCTCCGGCGCAGGGGCACGGTCCACGATCATCGGTTCCATCGGCTGATCCTACCCGAGTGGGTCCGGCATAGCTGCCCGACCCGATCCCCCAACGAAAAACGGCAACCCGAAATGCCGTGGGTTGCCGTGATCGACTGCTATTCAGTGGTAGGCGCGATTGGACTCGAACCAACGACCCCCACCATGTCAAGGTGGTGCTCTAACCAGCTGAGCTACGCGCCTACTGCGTTCGAGCGCGTATTGTACAGGCTTCTTCACGCCTGTCAAAACCGTTGTAGGTGATTGATTTAGCGCATTTCGTTCGATTCAAAACCCGGGGTTGGCCGAAAGGACCCTCACGAGAAGCCGGATAAGTGCTTGAAAGCGACTATCGGGGCCAACGGGAACGTGGCGGCTTCAGGCCCCATGACCTATAATCCATTACTATGTGGAATACCGGAGTACGCCGTGGCGCGCTGTGACCACCCCTCAGCCCCTTTCCCTGACATTCCGACGGACGCGGTGTTGGGCTATGCGGCCGCGTTGCTCCGGGCGATGGGGGATCCAGAGCGCCTGCGCCTGCTCACAATGCTTCAGGACGGCGAACGCTGCGTCACTGAACTGGTGGGCGAAGGGGATAAACTCAGCACCGTATCGGCTCGGCTGCAGGCCCTGCACCGCGCCCACCTGCTGCATCGGCGCCGCCAGGTCCGACATATCTACTACCGCCTCGCCGATGGCCACGTGGCCGGACTGCTGAACAATGCGTTGGAACACGCGGCGGAGCGCCTTGCGCCGCCGCTGCAATCCTTTCAGGAGGATCACTACGATGAGCTGCCAGAAACATCCGGATCACGATCATGAACATGGTGCCGGCTGCGGGCACACCGCGGTGGAGCACGAAGGTCACGTCGATTACCTGCATGACGGTCACCTCCATCATCCACATGGAGACCACGTCGACGAGCACGTGATCCCGGTGACGGCGACCAACCCAAATGAATGCACGCCCGCGCATGACTGCGGTGGTCACGATGCCGACCATGTGCATGGGCCGGGCTGCGGGCATGAAGCGGTGCCGCACGACGATCATGTCGACTACCTGGTCGACGGCCACCTGCATCATCCTCATGGGGATCATTGCGATGACCACGGCCCGCTGAGGGTGGTTAGCTAAGTCAAGTCCGCATGTACCCTCGCGATCCAGGCGCATCGAGCCGCAGGCCGAGCGCGCCGACCGTTGTCCATCTCGCGCCCGATGGCTCCGGGCGCGATGTTCACATCGGCGGTGTCATTGCATCAGGGGCTCGGTCTGGCCCTCGAGCTCCAGACCCTCGATCCGGGCCTCGCCGATCAGGCGCTGCAAGTATTGAGCAATGGCCCGACGCTGGACGTTCCGATCCAGATACTCCGCGACCTGCGGTTGCACCGCCTCGAAAGGCAAAGGGTCGCCACCCTCACGATCCCGAAGGTACACCAGATGCACGCCATACCGGGTCTCCACCGGACGCCCGGCGATCTCGCCGATCGTCAGCCTTTCCAGCGCCGCCTCGAACTCCGGCACGGTCTGTCCACGCGTGATCGGCCCCAGATCGCCGCCGGCGTCCCGCGAAGGGCACGCCGAGTGTTGCAAGGCCAGCGCGACGAAGCGCCCCGGATGGCCGCAAATCTCCCCCAGCCAGGTTTCCGCCTGGGCGAGGGCCGCGGCTCGGCCTGCACCATCGTCCGGGGCCACGGGCAGCAGGATGTGCGAGACGTGATGCGTCACCGGCGTACGAAAGCGCTCCGGATGGTTCTGAAAGTAGCGCCGGCAAGCCGCGGCGTCGGCCTGCGGCACCGGCACGGCGCGTTCGAGTAGCGCCTGGATGCGTTGCTCCTCGTTGGACGCCGTGCGTGTGCCGGTCTCGACGCCATGGCGTTCGGCCTCCTGAAGCAGGAGCTCGCGGATCACCAGGGCACGCGCCGCCTCGAATTGGGCCTGCTCGGCCGATTCGGCGGGGTGGTACTGCATTTCGCTGTGGATCGCCTGTTCGGCGATCTCCACACCGTTTACCGATAGAGTCATGAGATTTTCTCGCTCTTGCGAAGGCCGGGTGGACCCGTCGGTGGGTTCTCTAGCCGGTGCTCCACGCCCGGGGGCGACGCATGCCAGCGATGCGACAGGCCTGTTTGACGTAGCCATAGGGGAAGAGCTCGAACAGGTGATTGTGGGCCGCCTTGGATTCGTAACCGAACCGTTTCTCCAGAAAACGGATCACGAAGCGAGCATCAACAGCGACCTGGTGTTGGTCGTAGTGGTCGCGAATGAAGTCGATCACCGCCCAGTGCTCTTCGCCGAGCTCGATGCCCTCCTCGACCGCGATCGTCTTCGCGGCCTCCGGGGTCCAGGCTTCGGGATCGATCAGATAGCCTTCCTCGTCGGTGGGGAGGGTCGTATCGTTGATCTCAATGCTCATTGGGTTTTCCTCCAGGTCGTGGGAATGATGGACGTTGGGTCGGGATGGCTTAGCGGCGCCGGACGACCTGGTAGCTTCGGCCCAGGTACCAGACCGGGGCACTCCACACGTGCACCAGGCGGGTGAACGGGAAGACCAGGAACATCGTCAGGCCGAGCACGATGTGGGCCTTGAAGATCCAGTGGGTGTCGAGCACGTAGGCGGCGGCCCCGGCCTGGAAGGTCACGATGTGCTGGGCCCAGTTGCCGAGCGCAACCATGTTCGCGCCGTCCAGGTGGGTGATCGACAAGGGCAACGTCGCAAGCCCCAGCAGCAACTGCACGTACAGCAGCACCAGGATGAAGTGGTCGGCCCCACTGCTGGTGGCCCGGATTCGGGCATCGAACAGGCGGCGGTACAAGAGCATGCTCAGGCCGACGAAGCAGACCAGCCCGAAGATCCCGCCCGCGATCACCGCGATCAGCTGCTTGGCCGAGGTGGAGATGCCGATGCCGTGATAAAGCCACTGCGGCGTCAGCAGGCCGAACAGATGCCCGAAGAACAACAGCAGGATGCCGATGTGGAACAGATTGCTCGCCAGGCGCATGTTCTTGGTACGCAGCATCTGGCTCGAGCCGCTGCGCCAAGTGAACTGTTCTCGATCGAAGCGGATCAAACTGCCCAGCAGGAACACGCTGAGCGCCAGATAGGGGTAGTACCCAAAGACGAGTTCGTTCAGATAGTTCATCACACGCCCCCTCCAAGGACCGAGTGCCGCGCGGCGCCGCGTTTCGATGCGGCATCAGGAACGGCTGGCCGCCCGGATGCCGTCGGCGCCGATGGTGACCAACCTGAGGGCGTCGCCCCGGATGATGACGAAGCGGATGACGACGGCCCGGACGGTGACGGCCCGGACGGTGACGGCCCGGACGGTGACGGCCCGGACGGTGACGGCCCGGACGGTAACGGCTTGGACGATGCCGACCCGGATAGTGACGGGCCGAATGGTGACGAGCCGACAGGTGCCGTGGCACGACCCGCTTCCGGCTTCAGCCAGTGGATCGGCTGTTCGCCGGCCGGCAGCCCATTCGGCGCACCGGCACCGAGGAAGCTCACCGCCTCCTCCTCCCAGAACCGGTCCATGTCGACCAGCGTCTCGTCGGGGCCTTCGCTGGCCGCCTGTTCGCGGATCGCCGCGAGGTCCTCGGGCGCGCCGGCGAAGGCCTGTAGCGCCTCGAACAGCACCCCATAGCGGCTCTGGCGCTGGGCGAGACGCTCGCCAATCAGCACGATTACCGGCATCGCGTCGGCAAGAATCGCCCGCACCTGCGCGGGGGGCCGTTCGGCCAGGAACTCCAGCAGCATCGGCAGGTAGTCGGGCAGCTCGCGGGCGCTGCGTTCATAGCCGTTCGCCCGGTACAGGTCGATCAGGTCGACCATCGCCTGGCCGCGATCGCGGGATTCCCCGTGCACGTGCTCAAACAGGTGCAGCGAGACCGCCCGGCCGCGGTCGAACAGGTTCACGTAGTCCTCCTGCAGCGTGTAGAGGTCGGTGGCGGCGAGCTCGGCGAGCAAGGTGTCGATGCGGCGACGCACGGGGGCCGGCAGCACCGCCTCGGCCTCCAGCACCGCGCCCAGTTCGTCCAGGGCCTCGATCAACGCCGCATGCGGGTAGCACAGCAGGTGGGACAGGATCTTCAGGGTCTTCATCGGGGACTCCAATGGCATCGTCATCACAGGGGCGCTCCGCGCGGGGCCGTCCCCAAGCGGGGGCGACCGATCGTCCCGACCGGCGTGCGCGGCGGCGGAGCGCGCATCCTCACAGGTACTCCACGCGCACGGGCTTGCCCTTGCGGTCGGTCAGGCGCTTGGAACCGAACAGACTGGTCTTCGATTCGCCGCCGGCGCAGGCATTGCCGAAGCTGAAGCCGCAACCGCCGCGCTCGCCGAAGGCGTCGTAGGTGGAACTGGCGTACTCGCGGTGGGAACTCGGGATCACGAAGCGATCCTCGTAGTTGGCGATCGCAAGGTAGCGATAAATCACCTCGACCTGGTCCATACGCAGGCCGACCTCATCCAGGACCATTTGGTTGAGTTCGTTGTCGACGACCTTGGAGCGCATGTAGGCGCGCATCGCGAGCAACCGCTTCAGCGCCAGCGTCACCGGCACGGGGTCGCCGGCGGTCAGCAGGTTCGCGAGATACCGCACCGGAATGCGCAGCGAATCGACGTCCGGGAGGATGCCGTTCATGCCCAGTTTCCCGGACTCGGCGGCCGCCTGGATCGGCGACAGCGGCGGCACGTACCAGACCATCGGCAGCGTCCGGTATTCGGGGTGCAGCGGAAACGCGATCTTCCACTCCATCGCCATCTTGTACACCGGCGATTGCTGCGCGGCGGTCAGCCAGGACTCGGGGATTCCCTCCTGGCGCGCGGCCGCCAGCACCGCTTCGTCGAAGGGATCGAGGAAGATGTCGAGCTGCGCCTGGTACAGGTCCTTCTCGCTTGCGACACTCGCGGCGTGTTCGATCTTGTCGGCGTCATACAGCAGCACGCCCAGATAGCGGATGCGCCCGACACAGGTCTCCGAGCACACGGTCGGCTGGCTCGCCTCGATCCGGGGGTAGCAGAAGGTGCACTTCTCGGACTTGCCGGTGTTCCAGTTGTAGTAGATCTTCTTGTAGGGACACGCGGACACGCACATGCGCCAGCCGCGGCACTTGTCCTGATCGATCAGCACGATGCCGTCTTCCTCGCGCTTGTAGATCGCACCGCTCGGGCACGCGGCGACACACGCCGGGTTCAGGCAGTGTTCGCACAGCCGCGGCAGGTACATCATGAAGCTGTTCTCGAACTCGCCGTACATCTGCTTTTGCACCTGATCGAAGTTGGCGTCCTTCGACCGCTTGGCGAATTCGCTGCCCAGGATCTCCTCCCAGTTCGGGCCCCACTCGATCTTCTCCATGCGCTTGCCGCTGATCAGCGAGCGCGGGCGCGCCACCGGCATCGCCTTGGATTCCGGCGCATTCTGCAGGTGGGCGTAGTCGTAGTCCCAGGGCTCGTAGTAGTCGTCGATCTCCGGCAGATCCGGGTTCGCGAAGATGTTCGCGAGGATGCGCCACTTGCCGCCGATGCGCGGCTCGATCTTGCCGTTCTCGCGCCGCGTCCAGCCGCCCTTCCAGCGTTCCTGGTTCTCCCATTCCTTCGGATAGCCGATCCCCGGCTTGGTCTCGACGTTGTTGAACCACGCGTACTCGACGCCGTCGCGCGAGGTCCAGACGTTCTTGCAGGTGACCGAACAGGTGTGACAGCCGATGCACTTGTCCAGGTTCAGCACCATGCCGATCTGCGCACGTATCTTCATCTCAGCGACCCCCCACAGCGGCGACGGCCTCGGCCGGTTCTTCCATCCAATCGACCTTGCTCATCTTGCGCACCACGATGAATTCATCCCGGTTGGAACCGACGGTGCCGTAGTAATTGAAGCCGTAACTCAGGTGCGCGTAGCCGCCGATCATGTGGGTCGGCTTCATCACCGCGCGGGTCACGGAGTTGTGAATGCCCCCCCGGGTCTGGGTCATCTCGGCCCCCGGGGTGTTGATGATCTTTTCCTGGGCGTGGTACATCATCGACATGCCCTCGGGCACGCGCTGACTGACCACCGCACGGGCGGCGATCGCGCCGTTCACGTTGTAGGCCTCGATCCAGTCGTTGTCCTCAATGCCGACCTTCTGCGCATCGATCTCGCTCAACCAGATGATCGGCCCGCCGCGCGACAGCGTGAGCATCAGCAGGTTGTCGGTGTAGGTGCTGTGGATGCCCCACTTCTGGTGCGGGGTGATGAAGTTCAGCACCACCTCCTTGTTCCCGTTGGGCTTGGTCCCGATGATCGGGTCGACCGCCTTCATGTCGACCGGCGGGCGGTACACGCACAGCGGCTCGCCGAAGGCGCGCATCCACAGATGATCCTGGTAGAACTGCTGGCGCCCGGTCAGGGTTCGCCAGGGGATCAGTTCGTGCACGTTGGTGTAGCCGGCGTTGTACGACACGTTCTCGTCCTCGAGCCCCGACCAGGTCGGCGACGAGATGATCTTGCGCGGCTGCGCGACGACGTCGCGGAAGCGGATCTTCTCGTGTTCCTTGGGCAGCGCGAGGTGGCGGTGATCGCGGCCGGTGATTTTCCCGAGCGCGTCCCACGCCTTCACCGCGACATGGCCGTTGGTCTCCGGAGCCAGCATCAGGATCGTCTCGGCCGCATCGATGTCGGACTCGATGCGCGGCAGGCCCTGGCTGATGCCTTCCTCGGTGACCCGGTAATTCAGGTCGCCGAGCTGGCGAACCTCGTCCTCGGTGTTCCAGGCGATACCCTTGCCGCCGTTGCCGGCGCTGGCCAGCAACGGCCCGAGTGCGGTGAACTTCTTGTAGGTGTTCGGGTAGTCGCGCTCGACCACCACCAACGCCGGCATCGTCTTGCCCGGGATCAGTTCGCACTGCCCGCGCTTCCAGTCCTGCACGTCGAGCGCCTGGCCGAGTTCGGCCGGGGTGTCGTGCAACAGCGGCAGCGCCACCAGGTCCTTTTCCACGCCCAGGTGCCCGACGCAGACCTTGGCGAAGGTCCGGGCGATGCCCTTGAAGATCTCCCAGTCGCTGCGCGATTCCCACGCCGCATCCACGGCCGCGGTCAGCGGGTGGATGAAGGGGTGCATGTCCGAGGTGTTCAGGTCGTTCTTTTCATACCAGGTCGCGGTGGGCAGCACGATGTCCGAGTACATGCAGGTCGTCGACATCCGGAAATCGAGCGTCACGACCAGATCGAGCTTGCCCTCGATCGGCGTCTCGCTCCAGACGACTTCCTCGGGCTTCTCGCGCCCCTCGGCGCCGAGGTCCTTGCCCATCACCCCGTTGGTCGTGCCGAGCAGGTACTTGAGCATGTATTCATGCCCCTTGCCCGACGAGCCGAGCAGATTCGAACGCCAGACGAAGAGGTTCCTCGGGATGTTCTTCGGATCGTCCGGAGCCTCCATCGCGAAGCCGAGCTTGCCGCTACGCAGCTGGTCCACCGCGTAGTCGGCGGGCGCCTGGCCGGCGGCCTCGGCGGCGCGGCAGACCGCGAGCGGGTTCTCGGACAGCTGCGGCGCCGACGGCAGCCAACCCATGCGCACCGAGCGCACGTTGTAGTCGATCTGGCTGCCGGTCCAGTCCTCCGGCTTCACCGTCGGCGACAGGATCTCGCTCATCGCGACCTTCTCGTAGCGCCACTGGCTCGAGTGCACGTAGAAGAACGAGGTGCTGTTCTTG
>Ga0207421_10005006_pt1 | contig 15051 bp, 13 predicted proteins | sample SodLakKL_010_SED_4_FD_187542 | JGI IMG/M metagenome (GOLD analysis project Ga0207421, IMG submission 187542) | Alkaline sediment microbial communities from Lake Tanatar, Kulunda Steppe, Russia - 8KL_010_SED (SPAdes) (version 2) | ecosystem: Environmental > Aquatic > Non-marine Saline and...
GGGGTCGGCCTGAGCAACATCCGGGCGCGCCTCGAGTTGCTGTTCGGCGACCGCCACACCTTCGAGGTGCGTTCGGAGCCCGGTGTGGGCACCACCATCCACCTCGAGGTTCCCATGCGATGATGAGGACACCACCGACACGGAGGTAGGAGTGCCCGCACGCGCGTTGATCGTGGACGACGAATCGCCGGCCCGGGAGGAGCTCCGTCACCTGTTGACGGGGTTCGACGACGTCGTGGTCGTGGGGGAGGCGACCACCTCCGAGGAAGCCGAGGTCCTGATCGCGTCGGTGGCCTACGACCTGGTCTTCCTCGACATCCGTATGCCCGGCATGGGCGGGGTGGCGCTCGCGCAACGACTCGCGCGCCGGGCCGATGCGCCGGCCGTGGTGTTCACCACCGCCTTCGCCGACCACGCGGTGGAGGCGTTCGAGCTGGGTGCCACCGACTACCTCGTCAAGCCGTTCGATGCCGAGCGGCTCCGGCGGGCCGTCGATCGCGCGCTCACGGGCGAACACGCACTGTCCCGGGGTGGTGAGCCCCGGGTCGCGGCCACACGTGAACCGACGCCGCGTGAGACCGCCGTGCGCATCCCGGTCCACCGTGGGGACCGCATCATCCTCGTCGAGGAGCCGCGCATCGCCTTCGCGGAGGCCGCCCGGGGCTACGCGTACCTGACGTTGGTCGCCCTGCCCGCCGGGCATCCGCTGGCCGGAGCCGACCGGCTGCTGACGAGCTACACGCTGGTCGACCTGGCCGAGCGGTTCTCGGAGACGTTCGTGCGCACGCACCGGTCGTTCCTGGTCAACATCCGGCTGGTACGTGAGGTCGTGCCACAGGTCGGGGGCGGTCTCACCCTCGTGATGGGCGATCGTCAGCGGTCCCAGATCCCCGTCGCCCGCCGGCAGGTCGCGGAGGTGCGCCAGCGACTGGGGGTCTGAACGGTCATCCGCCGGGGGTCGGTCGACCGAGGGACCGCCCGACCTCGTCGAGCGAGGGTTCGTCGGCCCCGAGCAGCAGGGAGAGGTTCGCGGCCACGTCACCCCGCTCACGGGTCCGGACCAGCAGCAACCCGGCGCCCATCAGGCGCCCCGGGTGCAGGACGCTCCGGCCCACCCGTGCGACCCGCTGATCGCGGTCGGCCACGATCGGCCCCCACTCGGACGCCGGGATCACCGCGAGCCGCTCGGCGAACCGCCAGGCACCGCTGCGGGCCGTGACGATGCTGAAGCGCACCACCTCGGTCGGGGTCCGTGCCCCGAAGCGATCCAACAGGCCCATCCAGGGGGAGATCTGCTGCAGGTCGATCTGGATGGCCGCGATCATGGATGCCAGGATGGCGTTGATGCGGTCGAAGTCGCGACGGAGCGCCGGCAGTTCGTCACCGGGGGAGGTCCGGGCGGCCGCGATGCCCAGGTCGAGGTTGATGTGGGCGTTGATCCCGACCAGCAGATGTTGGAGCACCAGCGGTCGCCATGCGTCGCCGGCGTCGAAGGCGAGCTGCCAGGACGCGGTCGGTGAGCCCCCGGTGCGGTGCGCCGTCACCGCGTCCAGATAGCGCTCGGCGAACAACGTGTCCAGACGCTCCATGCGGGCGGCGTCGTCGAAGAACCCCGCGTCGAGTCCCTCGGCCACCTTCGCGGTGACCTTCCGGTACAGCACCGCGAAGTAGCCGGCCCGGTCGCCATCGTCGATCGCCCGGGCGATCACGGCGTCCAGCGACCGCAGGACGGCGTCGATGCCGGAGGTGGCCATGCGGATCTCCGATCTCGGGTCCTCGCGTCCGGGCGCGACGTGCGGGGAGCATCCTGCACCATGCCGGACGGTCTCGCCATGAGGCAGGACCGGGGCGCTCGCGCGGACCGGCCCTCCGGGAAGGTCGGGCCTTCAGCGACCGGCCGTTAAGGTCGAGGAGATGAGGCGTCGCGCGACGCACGATGAGGTCTCCATGGGTTCCACCGCCGAGCCGACCGGACCGCCACCCGCCTGGTTCGGTCGCGCCTGGAGCTGGTTCCGCGGCCTGCCGGTGGCGGGACAGGTCCTGGTGTGGGCCGCGGCCTGGCCCGTGCTGGCGGCGCTGTACCTGCTCAGCGCCGCCCGACCGTCGGCCGGCCGGGTGGGAGGCGCCGCGGCCCTGCTGCTGCTGGTGACCCCCGTCTGGGCGGGCGCGATCACCTCGCTGGGTGGGGAGAGCGAACCCGGCGCCGCGCCGGAGGTCGTCGCCGAACCCGAGCCCGAACCGGAGGCACCGTCCCCCGACACGACCCCGTCATCGGTCGGCGGCGACCTCGAGGTCCACTACCTCGACGTCGGCCAGGGGGACGCCACGCTGCTGCTACACGACGAGGTGGCGGTCCTCGTCGACGCCGGACGCTGGCAGAGCTCCGGGTTGGTGCCGATGCTGCGCGCCCGAGGCGTCGAGGCGCTGGACCTGGTGGTGATCACCCATCCGCACGCGGACCACATCGGACAGTTCGACCAGGTGATGGACGCGTTCCCCGTCGACGAGGTCTGGTGGTCGGGGTCGGTGACCACCTCGCAGACCTTCGAACGCGCGGTGGCGGCGCTGGAGCGCTCGGACGCGGCCTACGAGGAGCCGCGCGTCGGCGATCAGGCAACCCTGGGGCCACTGGACATCGAGGTGGTCAATCCGCCCGCCGGCGTGGGGCTCTCGGACCTGCACGACGCGGGGGTCAGCCTGCGTGTGACCTACGGCGAGGTGCGGCTGCTGTTCACCGGCGACAACGAAGCGGCGACCGAGCGGCGCATGACCTCGGACTCGGCCGCGATGATCGATGCCGACATCCTGCAGCTCGGGCACCACGGTTCGAGCACCTCCACCACCGCGTCGTTCCTCTCGGCGGTCGATCCAACGCTGGCGATCTATTCGGCCGGGGCCAACAACAGCTACGGCCACCCCGCGCCCGAGGTGGTCGACCGCGTCCTCGCGTCCGACATCGAGCTCTACGGCACCGACGTCCACGGCACGATCCTGGTGACCACCGACGGCGCGGGCTGGTCGGTCGCGACCGAGGCCTCCGGACAGGTCGAGGCCGCGCCGTCGAACCCGCCGTCGAACTCGTCCCCGGAGACGTCCACCGCCGGGGGTGCGTGCACCGGCGACCAGGTGGACATCAACGCGGCCGACCGCGACCAACTGCAGCGCATCGACCAGATCGGCCCGGCCAGGCTCGAGGACATCATCACCCAGGGGGTCGCGTGTGTCGGCTGAACAGCACGGCGAGGACCGGGCCGTCATCGACCGGATCGTGGACGGCCACACCGCGGTGCTGCTGGTCGGTGGGGACGAGATCGAACTGCTGCTGCCCGTCGACGCACTGCCCGAGGACGCAACTGACGGCACCTGGGTCGTGCTGGACACGTCCACCGACCCGCCGACGGTGACGGGGATCGACCAACAGCTCACGCAGCGCCGGTTCGACGAGCTCTCCGCACGTCTGGAGACGATCCGCCGGAAGCGGCGAGGGGGACGGTTCGGCCGCTGACCCCGGGCAGTGGTCGGACGAGGGTCAGTCCTCGCTGGGTGGGCTGTCCCAGTCGGCGAACTCCTCGCCGGCTTCACGCGACAGGATGTCGAGCGCCGCCACCGCCCCGGCGCCGGCCGAGATGATCGCCTGACTGCGGTGCTGACGGGCGATCCGTCCGACCGCGTAGACCCGGTCGACGGACGTCAGTTGCTCGTCGTCGGTGGGGATGCCTTCCTTCGGTGCCTCGATGCCGAGCTGGGTCGCCAGCTTCGCACCCGGACGAGCGGCGGCGAGGACCACGTAATCGGCCCGTTCGGAGGTCCCTTCCGACGTGGTGATCCGGAACCCGTCCCCGTCCACCGCCAACTCGGTGACCTCGGCGTCGACCAGCGTGGCACCGAGGCCCTCGACCTGCGCTCGCGCCCTGGCCTGGAACTCGCTTCCCGTGATGTCCTCGATCCCCAGGTAGTTGTGGAGCATCGCGTAGTGCATCGCCGTCTCGTCCTTGCCGAAGACGGTGGCGTCGTGGTCGTTCTTGGCGAGGAACAGTGCGGCGCTGAGGCCTGCCGGTCCATCGCCGATGATCGCGATACGTGCCATGGCGGATCTCCTTGGGGTGGGTCGGGCGAGGCGTGGTGCTTCGGTGCCGCGAACGGCACCGGGTGGGCCGGACGTCAACCGGGTTCGTAGCAGTTCGAGGAACGCTGCGGTGTCGACCGTCAACGCCACATCCGTGGTCGGCGCGTCGGGGTCGTCCCGGGCGGCTCGCGGACCCCGCTGATCGGCCACGGTCATGCCACGCGTGAACCGCCCCGCGGTCTCGACCCGCAGCGGCAGTCTCCGGGTGCCGACCAGGGCCGGACGCGCCGCGACCGCCACGGCGAGCGGGTCGTGCATCGCGCATGCCCGGACCCCGCTCGTGGCCTCGTAGACGTCGAGGTAGTGGGGGAGGATCGCCGCCGCGAGTTCCGCGGCCGGATCACCCGACGCGGCGAACATGGCTACGTCGGCGTCGTTGATCCTGGTCTGCATCGTGACGTCCAGCCCGACCATCGTCCGTGGGATGGGGGCGTCGAAGACGATCGCGGCCGCTTCGGGATCCACCCCGATGTTCGCCTCGGCCCATGCTCCGCGGTTCCCGCCGTCGCGGACCGAACCGCCCATGATCACCAGCCGACCGATGCGCGCCGCCACCGTCGGATCGAGCCGCAGCGCCAGTGCGAGGTTGGTGAGCGGCCCGATGGCCACGACGACCAGGCGGCCCGCGTGTTCGTGGGAGAGCCGGACCAGCTGGTGGACGGCGTCCTCGGCGGCCGGAGCCCGGTTGGGGGTCGGCTGCGCGGTGTTGCCCATCCCGTCCTCACCGTGGATCCATCCGACCTCGGCCCACGGTTCCAGCAGTGGCGCTGCCGCCCCGATGGCGACCGGGACGTCGTTCGCGCCGGTGACCTCCAGCACGCGCAGCGTGTTGGAGGCCGCGAGCCGCGGGTCGACGTTCCCGGCGACGGTCCCGACCCCGACGAGATCGAGCTCCGGTGATCGCACGGCCAGCAGCACGGCCAGCGCGTCGTCGATACCGGTGTCGACGTCCATCAAGAGCGGAAGAACCACCGGTCCACCTCCTCGCGCGTGGAAGCGTAGTCGGAGCCTGTGCGACTACCGTCCGCCGCTGCCACAGGTACCGGAGGGACCGGACCGGGACCGAGGAGACGACCACCGTGGACGACCCGTTGCAGCAGCTGTCACTGGACGAGCTGCGTGGCCGCAGCAGCAAGAAGTGGAGGGCCTACGACGAGGACGTCCTGCCGATGTGGGTCGCGGAGATGGACGTGCCGCTCGCGCCGGCCATCGTGGCGACCCTGACCGACGCGGTGACCCGCGGCGACACCGGGTATGCCCACGGACCGGGGTACGCCGAGGCGCTCGCGGGCTTCGCTGCCCGGCGGTGGGGCTGGACGGTGGAGCCCGCTCGGACCGTGCTGGTCCCCGATGTCATGCTCGGGGTGGTCGAGATGCTGAAGCTCGTGACCCGGGTCGGTGAGGGCGTGGTGATCAACGCCCCCGTCTATCCACCGTTCCACGGGTTCATCGGCCATCTCGACCGTCAGGTCGTCGAGGTGCCGCTGGGTGCCGGGCACCGCCTCGACCTCGATGCCCTCGACGCCGCTTTCGCCCGCGACCGGGTCTCCGCGTTCCTGTTGTGCAGCCCGCACAACCCCACCGGCACGGTCCATACCGCCGAGGAGTTGCGCGTGGTCGCGGAGTTGGCGGACCGCCATCGGGTCCGGGTGGTCTCCGACGAGATCCACGCACCCCTGGTGCTCGGTGACGCCCGGTTCGTCCCGTACCTCTCGCTACCCGAGGCGGCCACGGGGTTCGCGGTGCTGTCCGCGTCGAAGGCCTGGAACCTGGCGGGGGTCAAGGCGGCGCTGGCCGTGGCCGGTGAGCAGGCGGCAGCCGAGCTCGCCCGCCTTCCCCACGAGGTGAGCCATGGCGCGAGCCACCTCGGTGTCCTGTCGCACACCGCTGCGCTGCACGATGGCGTGGAGTGGCTGGATGCCCTGCTGGTCGGCCTCGAGCGCAACCGTCGCCTGCTCGCCGAGCGGTTGGCCGCCGAGCTGCCGGAGGTCGGCTACCGGCCGGGTGGGGCGACCTACCTCGCCTGGCTGGATGTCCGTGGGCTCGAGCTGGGCGAGGACCCTGCGGCCGCGTTCCTCGAACGTGGCCGGGTCGCGCTCAGCTCCGGCCGGGACTTCGGTGAGGGGGGTGCCGGCCACGTGCGTCTGAACTTCGGGACCACCCCGGAGTTGTTGCACGAGGGCATCCACCGGATGGCCGCCTCGTGCGGGTGATCACCGGTCGGTCCGCCCCTCGCGATCGCCGAGATGGATGACATCGGCACCCGCGGTTCCGCCCTCGACCGGGGCCGCGAGCTCGAGCCGTTCCGCCAGATCCGTCGCGGCCGCATGGGAGGCCGCGGCGATCACCCGGGCACCGTCGGCGAGGTCGTCGGCGGTCCCGACCATGGTCGATGCGATCCGGGGTGTGCCCCACCGCCCACCGTCGGCAGCGGCTTCCTCGCGTCGGTCGTCGGCCTCCCGACGCCAGTGGACGGCGTCCTGCTCCGCCACTCCCGCGATGGTCCGTAACCGGTCGAGCAACGACAGCGCATCGTGCAACGGCAGGGGCTCGCGCACGGCACGATGGCGCTCCAGGGTCGCCACGGCGTCGAGGAGCACGACGGCGTCCTCGGCATCGAGGTAGAGGTCCCAGACGGTCACCACGGGCGCAACTCCCGGTCGGCGGTCCTACCGTATCGCGTCCGCTCCGGCAGCCCGGGGTCCGCATGATCGAGTGCACGGGGATCACGGTCGAACGACCGGGGTGCCGGCGCCCGGTGCCGGTGCCCGGGCTCAGGCTTCAGGCTCATGGCCTCTTCCGCCCACGGCACGAACCCGCGGCACGAACCGGGGCTCGGATGATCGGAACCTCGATGACCTCACCGCGCAGCAAACTCCGGGAACTCGAGACCAGGTACGCACCGGACGATCAGCGCCCCCTGGGTGGCTACCTCGTGGCCATGTCGAGCTATGCGACGGCGGTCAGCGGGTTGGTCGCGCTCCTCGCACGTCGGGGCGGGCCACCGGAACACCTCGCCTCGAAGGATCTCGCGCTCGCCGGACTCGCGACCTTCCGTGCGTCCCGGTTGGTCACCGAGGCCAGCGTGACCGCGCCCCTGCGGGCGCCGTTCACCCGCTATGTCGGCTCCGGCGGGCCCGGCGAGGTGAGCGAGCAGGTACAGGATCCCGAAGGCGGTCACCGCCATGCGCTCGGGGAACTCGTCACCTGCCCGTACTGCTTCGGGATGTGGACCGCCACCGCGTTCGGTTTCGGGCTGGCGCTGGCGCCGCGCTGGACGAGGTTCGCCGCATCGGTGCTCGCCATCGATGCGGCTTCGGACATCATGCAGAAGCTCTACAGCGATCTCCAGGCCCGTTGACACGCCGGTGGTCGAGAGTGCCGAACCCATCACAACCGAACGGCACCGGGACGGGCTCAGGGACGCAGTCCCCGTGCGGTCGGACCCGGGTCGTGCGCCATCACGCGGTAGGCCCCGCGGACCCATGCGGTGAGGATCCCGCGTGTCTCGGCGGGATCGACGATGCGCTCGATGCCGAACACCTCGGCGGTCCGCAGCGGTGATCGGACCGCCTCCATGCGCGTGTGGATCTCGGCGCGCAATGCCGTCGGATCGTCCGCGGCTTCCAGGTCCCGGCGGTACGCGGCTTCGATGCCGCCCTCGACGGGGAGCGAGCCCCAGTCGGCGCTCGGCCAGGCGATCCGTTCCTGAGCGAGGTGATGGGCACTGTGGCCGGCACCGGCGACGCCGAACACCCGCCGGATGATCACCGTGAACTGCGGGACCGACGCCTGGTAGATCGCCGCCAACGCCCGCGCGCCCTTGCGGATCGTCCCTGCCCGCTCCGCCTCGACGCCGACGACGAAGCCGGGCTGATCGACCAGGCGCACGATCGGCAGGTGGAAGGTGTCGGCCAGGTCGACGAACCGCGTCAGCTTGTCGGCGGCGTCGGCGGTCATGCCACCACCGAGCACGGTGGGGTCCTCGGTGATGACCGCGACGGGATGTCCGTCCAGGCGCGCCAGGGCGGTGATCAACGATCGCCCGAAGTCGCGTTGCAGCTCCAGGACCGAACCGCGGTCGAGCACGAGTTCCAGCAAAGCCCGGGCATCGTGCGGCCGGCGCCGTTCGCGTGGGATCAGGGACCGCAGGCTCGGTTCGCTCCGCTGGGGGTCGTCCTCGCTGGGGCCGACCGGCGGCAGTTCCCACACGTTGTCCGGCAGGTACGACAGGAACGCGCGCACCCGGGTGTAGAGCTCCTCCTCGGTGTCGACGGCGTCGTCGACCGCACCGGACTCCTCCGTGTGCATCGCGGCGCCACCGAGCTCCTCCTTGGTCACCTCGCGACCGAACGCCCATCTCACGACCGGCGGGCCGGCCGCGAACAACTGCGTGGATCCTCGCACCATCACGCTGTAGTGGCTGGTGACCGCCCGTGCGGCGCCCAGCCCGGCGACCGGCCCGAGCACGCACGCGACGACCGGCACCCGCGAGAGGTTCGCGACGATGTCGTCCCACCCGGGGTTGTAGGGCACGTAGGTGTGCCCCAGCTCCTCCAACTGCTTGACGCTGCCGCCCCCGCCGGTGCCGTCGATGAGCCGCAGCAGCGGTACGCGGCGTTGCGCCGCGAGCCGCTCCGCGTGGATCTGCTTGTCGTGGATCGCGGCGTCGGCGGCCCCTCCGCGCACGGTGAAGTCGTCGGCGACCACCACCACGGGGCGCCGGGCGACGGTCGCGGTGCCGATCAGCACGTTGGAGGCCCGGAAGCTGCTCAGCTGCCCGTCCGCGTCGTAGCCGGCCTGGCCCGCCAGGCCACCGATCTCGGTGAACGATCCGGCGTCCAACGCCGTCGCGAGCCGCTCGCGGACGGTCAGCCGGCCACTGGCGTGCTGTCGCTGGATGCGCTCGTCGCCGCCCATCTCGGCGGCCAGCGCCTCACGGCGTGCGATGTCGTCGAGCTCCGGTTCCCAGACCATTCCGAGCCTCCCCGTGTCAGACGGCGGCGACCTCGACGGGGATGCCGTTGAGCACCGCGGTGCCGGAGATCCGGTCGAGGTCGTCGCGGTCGGTCAGCACGTTGCTGTTCACGCCGGCGTTCGCGCGGGCGACCCGCTGCTCGACGCCGTCGAGATCGTGGCCGAAGCCGTGTGGGAGGCTGACCACGCCGCGGCGCAGGCTGTCGGTCACCTCGACGTCCACGGTGAGCTCGCCCGCCCGTGAGCTGACGCGGGCGCAGCCGCCGTCGACCAGCCCGCGCTCGGCGGCGTCGTCGGGGTGCAGCTGCAGGGTGCACAGTCGTTGGCCCTTCGCGAGCCCGGCGACGTTGTGGGACCACGAGTTGTTGGTGCGCAGGTGTCGCCGTCCGATCAGCACGAGTCCGTCCTCGACGGCCGCGTCGGCAGCCGTCGCGAGCCGATCGAGGTCGCCGATCAGTTCCGCCGGAGCCAGCTCGATGCGCCCGGATGCGGTCCGCAGGATCTCCGGGATGCGGGGCTTCAACGCGCCGAAGTCGATGCCGTGGGGATGGTCGCGGAGCTTCTCGACCGACAGCCCGTCGGGGTCGTGGCCGAAGCCCTCGCCGTAGGGGCCGGCGCGCAGCAGCAGGTCGAGCAGTCGTTCCGGACCCGGCTCGTCACCGAGGGCCGAGATGATCTCGGCCGGGTCCCGGGTGGCGAGGGTGGACGAGGCATCGTTGGCGATCCCCTCGACGGCCTGATGCAGCACGAACGCGTCGGCAGCCGTGGTGTCCACCTGCGCCGGCTGGCCGAGCGCGATGGCGGCGAGGGTGAGCAGGATCTCCCACTCGTCCGGTCGCGTGGCATCCAGCGGCAGCACGGGTGGGGAGAAGTTCGCGACGTCGCGGACCGCCAGGGCGGAGAAGGCCAGGTCGTAGTGGGGACGCTGCATCGCCGGCGGCGGGGGCAGGATCACGTCGGCCTGGCGTGAGGTCGCGGTGACGTACGGATCGATGCAGATCACGAGATCGAGGTCGGCGATGGCGGCGTCCAGAGCGTCGCCGTCCGGGGTCGAGAGGACCGGGTTGCCGGCGATGGTGATCAACGCGCGGACCTGGCCCTCGCCGGGGGTCGTGATCTCCTCGGTGAGAGCCGCCACGGGGAGCTCGCCGATCGCCTCCGGAAGGCCGCTGACCCGGCTCGACCAGCGGTTCATCCGGAACGGGCGACGCATGCCCCGATGATGCGCCGGGGTGGGGAACATCGATCCGCCCGGCCGGTCGAGGTTGCCGGTCAGGACGTTGACGACATCCACCAGCCAGCTCGCCAGGGTGCCGAAGCGTTGCGTGGTCGTGCCGATGCGCCCGTAGACACAGGCGCGTTCGGCAGCGGCGAGTTCGCGGGCCAGCTGCCGGATCTGCTCGGCCTCGAGGCCGCAGGCGGTCGCCACCCGTTCCGGGGTGAACGGCGCGGTCAGGCGCGCCACTTCGTCGAGCCCTCCGAGATGGTCGCGCAGGTGGTCGCCGACATCGACGAGGCCCTCGGCCACCAGGGTGGCGACGATCGCCGCCAGCAGCAGCGCGTCGGCTCCGGGTCGGATCGCCAGGTGGGTGTCGGCCTTGTCAGCGGTCCGGGTCCGCTTCGGGTCGACCACCACCAGCTTGCCGCCGCGCTTGCGCAGGGCCGTCAACCGGCCGGGCAGGTCCGGCGCGGTCCAGAGACTGCCGTTGGAGACCCGGGGGTTCCCGCCGAGCACGACCAGCAGATCCGTGCGGTCGATGTCGGGCACGGGGATGGCCAGGGGGTCGCCGAACATCACCCCGCAGCTGACGTGCTTGGGGAGCTGATCGACGCTGGACGCGGAATGCACGTTCTTGGTGCGCAGCGCCTTGACCAGCGGACGGACGTAGAGCTGACCGGCGAGGTTGTGGACGTTGGGGTTGCCGAGGTAGACGGCGACGGCGTCGGGACCGCCGGCCTCGATGATCGCCGGCAGACGGCGCGCGATCTCCTCGTAGGCCTCCTCCCAGCTCGCCTCGACGAGTCGGCCGTCGCGTTTGATGCGAGGCGCGGTCAGGCGGTCCGGGTCGGCCTCCAGCTCACCGAAGGTCGCGCCCTTCGGACACAGGTAGCCCTTGCTGAACACGTCGTCGGCGTCACCCCGGATCTCGGTGACGCGATCCCCGTCCAGAGTGATCTGCAGCCCACAGGTGGCCTCGCAGAGCGGACAGGTCCGGATCGCGGTTCGTGTCACGGGTGCGTCTCCCTCGTCGCCGTGCCCGGACGCTACCTCGCCGACGGCCACGGTCGGGCAGGCACGACTCCAGCCCGGCGCGTGGGACACACGCCGGGCGGAGCGGACGGGTCGGGCCCCGGATGGTGCTAGAGGCGCCGGACGACGGGTGGATCGGACGTGGCGGTGTGCCGACCCCGTCGGACCTTGACGCGTCCGTCGGAGCTCATGGTCAGGATCCAACGCGCTTCGGTGACGGCCGTGTGGTGCCGCCGGCAGATCGCCACCAGGTTGTCCACCGTCGTGTGGCCTCCGGCGGCGCGGCCGACGACATGGTGCAGATCGGTCTGGGTGATGGGGACCCGGCAGCCCGGGAAGCGGCAACCCTGGTCCCGTGCATGCACCGCGGCGCGGACCTTCGCCGGGATGGTCGTGACCGGGGCGGCCACGCCGAGGACCTCGGAACCCTCGGTCAGGATGAACTGGAGTCGGGCATCCGAGGCCAACCGGCGGACCGCCGTCGGGGTCAGGGCCGGGTTGGGTCCGAGCGTGTCCCACAGCAGCCGGGCGGCCGCCGCGGAGGTGTCGTCCCCGACGAGCGTCGCGATGTCGGTCCAGACGTACATCAACGGTCGCGCGCGACGCGCCGGTGCCGGGTGGGGAGGCGGGTCGTCACCGTCGAGCGCGTCGTGGGCGCCGTGGTGGCCGGCGGGTCGGGTGTGGCTGGCCAGCCAGTGTTCCGCGATGGTGACGAGCGCATCGGCCCGGCGACGTCCGAGCGTCCGACGGTCGGCCTCGACCTGCGTCTCCGGGAGGGTCGCCTCCCGAGTCAGGGCCCGCGGGCCCGTCAGCGGGGCGGCGGCATCGTCCAGCGCGCGCAGGAGCCGGGTGCCGGCGTCGTCGTCGAGTTCCAGGTAGCCGCTGAGCGTGCCGTCGAGACCGGGCTGGACCGCCAGGAACCGGCGTTCGAACGCCTTGACCCGGTCGTCGTCCGCGGCGCGGCCGGCGATCTGTGCGGCCCGGCCGACGACCTCGTCGATCACGTCGTCCACGGGCTGGTGGGCCAGCTGGGTCTGGTCGACGAACCCCTCGTTGATCTCCGCCCGCCCGTCGGCGTCCAACCGGCGGCACGCGCTCAACACCGCCCGGGTCTCACCGGCGCCGATGAGCCCGGCCTGCATCGCCGAGGCCAGTGCGGGGAACTCCTCCAACCGTGCGGCGGTGCGCAGCAGCGCGCGGCGTTCGGGGAGCGTCATGCGGGTCGTCAGGCCGAGCAGCTCGACCAACGGCAGGCCGGCCCGACGGTGGGCGAGCATGTCGGACTCGATCCGGCCGGTCAGAGCGACCATGGTCGCCTGGATCGTGTCGGCGAGCGACGCGAGGTCGGCCAATGCGCCCAATTCGCCGCCCGCCACCGGCGCATCCGACACCGCGCCGAGCAGCCGCCGGGCCTCGGTCTGCAGATCACGAACCTGCGTGCGTAGTGCCCCGCCGGAGAGGCCGACGCCATCGAGGTCGGCCTCGTCCCGTCGTCGCGTGTAGGTGACGGCCAGGCCGCTCGGAGGTGAGTCGTACCAACCCTCGAGCTGCGCCAACGAGGGCCCCTCGGGCCCCGCCCACTCCGTCACGACCGGTTCCCGTTCGGGCCCCGGAGCGTGGTTCGGGAACTGGGCGGTCCGGGCGCCGTACCGGGCGTCGTAGGGGGAGGGATGTTCACGCGCGCTGGCGACCACCCAACGGCGAGGCCGGTCGGGCGAGAGGGTCGAGGAGCGGTGTCGGGTCATGTCCGAAGTGTACAGGTGTTCGGAACGTCGGGAAGGAGTTATCACCAAGATCCCCAGGAATGCTGCTGAGCGCGCGAAAGGTCACGGAGAACGCGCTATGGGATCAACGCGCCACGCGCCACGCGCGGCGGGCTCAGCGCTCAGGCCGCGGTGGCTCGGGCCTCTGCCGCGCGCTTCGACGGCGAGGTGCCGACGCCGACCCGCATGAGCGACAGCGCGCCACCTGCCTGGGCCACGGCGGCGCGCGAGACCGAGGAGGGCCAGGTGATCTCGAGGGAGCGTTGCATCACCGGATCGAGGGACCCGAGCGCACCCGCGAGCAGCGAGCGGTATCCGCCCTTGGCGACGAACGGGATCGGGGGGCGACGCAGGAAGGCGAGCGCCTCGCGTCCCTGGTGGTTGATGCCGAGCTCCGGGTGATAGCCGGCCAGGACGTCGTCGAGCTCCGCGACCGTGGTCGGTAGCGTCCCCTCGTCGATCATCGGTAGCGGGATGCGGTTGGCACGCAGTTCGGCCTGGGCGGTCTCGTCCTCCAGCAGTTCGCGCAGATCGACCCGCGGGTCGAGCAGCGCCCCGATGCGTGACTGCTGGATCACGAAATCGTCGTCGTTGTCGAGCGGGTAGGGCGCCCACAACCGGTGACCCGCCAGGAACGACGAGGTGAGCGCGATCGATACCCAGGTCAGCAGACGGGGATCGTCGGCGCGGTAGCTGCGACCGTCGGGGGCGGTGCCGTGGACCTTCGGGTGGACCGCTCGGACCCGCCGGGACACCTGGAGTGCCTCCCGGGTCGAACCGAACGTGGTCGTGGTCACGTAGGCGGAGGTGCGTTGGAGGCGTCCGAGGGGATCGTCGCGGAACGCCGAGTGGTCGTGCACCCCGGCCATCGCCAGGGGATGGGCCACCTGGACCAGCAGGCCGCGCAGGCCTCCCGCGATGGCGGCCGGCTCGCCGATGACCTGCCACGACGCCGAGTGGGGACCGGTCAGGCCGGGGTCACCGGGGTCGGTGTCCGGATCGAACGGGGGCGCACCGAACAACCGCGTCAGGACCCGCCGGATCGCGGCGCGCGCCACGGGCAGGCCGACCGTCGACGAGCTGTCCCGGGCCGACTGCAGCAGCGAGCCGCGGTCGGGGAGCGGGTTCGAGCCGTCGGACCGGTCGCCCGTCGCCCAGACGTCACCGGCGCGCAGGGCGCGGGGCTCGGCGCTGCCGGGTCGCTCGGGTCGCTCGGGTCGCTCGGCGGAGGGTGGGGTGTCGGTCATGTCCGTCATGGTGCCGGTTCGTCGCCGTACCCGCCGTGGACCTGATCCATCGCCAATCGCGCGTCCACCGCGGCCAGGTCGTCCAGCGACAGTTGGTCGTGGCCGGCGGGGCGGTCGGTGACGGGGCGGGGCGATGCGTCGGGGTCCTCGCCGGTCAGGGCCGACCACCACCACCGCAGGCCGCGGGGAGGGTTGTGGAGCCCGAGTTGCGCGAAATCGCGGTCCGTGCGACCGAGGAACACCAGGTCGGTCACGACCTGGTCCACGATGGCACGCACGGCTTCGTCGCGGGGGTAGTCGGCACGCAGCAGCGCGACGGCCTCCGCGCGGGCCTCGACCGATGCGTACCGGTGCGCCGCGGGCAGGTCCGAGCGCGCCAACCTCGACGTCGCTTCGCGCCACAGCAGCCGCTGACGCGCGAACCAGTCCCATGCATGGGCGGGGGGTCCCGACCTGGCCACGTCCGCTCGTTTCTGCTCCAGCCACCGCGGAGCGCGGTGCCTGTGCGTCGAGGATAACGGTCCAGGGTCGGTTTCCGGGCGGGTGACCACGGTCCCTGTCCGGCTGGGTGTGGCGGGGCCCGGTGAAGTGGGCTCCGGTCGACGTCACGGAGCCGGCCCCGACTCCTAGCGTCGAGCGGCAGACATGAGCGGCAGACAGGCAGACATGAGCGGCGGGAGGAGCGCA
>Ga0207421_10005007_pt1 | contig 15049 bp, 14 predicted proteins | sample SodLakKL_010_SED_4_FD_187542 | JGI IMG/M metagenome (GOLD analysis project Ga0207421, IMG submission 187542) | Alkaline sediment microbial communities from Lake Tanatar, Kulunda Steppe, Russia - 8KL_010_SED (SPAdes) (version 2) | ecosystem: Environmental > Aquatic > Non-marine Saline and...
AGGGCGAGCCGATCACCCCCGCCGCAGTCGAGGAGTTCGCCATCGAACGCGACGCGCTGGTCGCCCGGGTCAACGACCGCCGCGAGGTCGTCGAGGAAGACGAGGACGTCTCGGTGAGCTTCGCCGATCCCGACGACGCCGTCCGCGAACGGATCCGCGAACTCGGACTCAGCGACGCCGCCCTCGAGATCGACGGGACCGTCCGGGACGGCTCGATCGCCGACGCCAACGTCCGCGAGACCGTCGAACGTCGGGTACGAGAACTCCTCGAGGAGGACCGCTCGGCCCTCGAGCCCGCACCGGACCGGGACCCCGAGGACGTCCGGACGCTCGCCGACGCGATCGGGGACGTCGACGACGAGTCGGGTGAGGCCGTCCGGCCCCCGATTGGTGAGACGGAATGAAAGTCGAGCGGGTCCGCCTGCGGAACTTCAAGTGTTACGGCGACGCCGACCTGACACTCTCTCGAGGGGTCACCGTCGTCCACGGGGTAAACGGCAGCGGCAAGTCGACGTTACTCGAGGCCGTCTTCTTCGCCCTCTACGGGTCGAAGGCCCTGGACGACCGCACCTTAGACGACGTGATCACGACTGGCGAGGAGGAGTGTGAAGTCGAACTCGGCTTCGTTCACGACGGCCGTGCGTACCGGATCGAACGCCACCTCAAACTGCGCGGTGATCGGGCGGCGACGACGAAATGCGTCCTCGAGACGCCGACGGGAACGATCGAGGGTGCACGGGACGTCCGCCGGGAGGTGACCGAACTCCTGCGGATGGACGCCGAGGCGTTCGTCAACTGTGCGTACGTCCGCCAGGGGGAGGTCAACAAGCTCATCCACGCCTCCCCGGGTGCCCGCCAGGACATGATCGACGACCTCCTGCAACTGGGCGCACTCGAGGAGTATCGCGAACGGGCCAGCGACGCCCGCCTGGGCGTGAAGACGGTACTCGACGGCCAGCGCGAGGTCGCCGAGAACCTGCGCGAACAGGTCGAGCGGAAAGAAGACCAAAAACTCCACGAGCGCCTGAACGCCCTGGAAGAACGCCGGGGTGAACTCCGCGGGGAGATCGATCACTTCGAGGACCAACGCGAGGAGGCCAGAAAGACCTTCGAGGACGCACAGGCGGTCCTCGACCGCCACGAGGAACGTCGCGCGGAGATCGCCGACCTCGAGGGGGAGATCGCCGACCTCCGTGCGCGGATCCAGGCGACAGAACGGAAACGCGAGGCCGCCAAAGACGAGATACGAGGGCTCAGAGGGCGCCGGGAGGACCTCGAGGACGAACGCAGTGCCCTCCGCGGGGAGGTCGACCTCGAGGCGTCCGTCGACGAGCGCATCGAGGCTAAAGAAACCCGAAACGAGGAACTTAGCGAAGAACTCACGGACGTGAAAGTCTCGATCGAGGAGGCAAGCGGCGAGGTCGACCGTCTCCGCGAGGAAGCCGACGACCTCGAGAGCCGGGCCGACAGTCGACGCGAAGAGGCCGACGACCTCGGGACGCGACTCGAGGACGACGAGGGGACCGTCGAGGAGCGCGAGGCGACTCTCGAGGACCTCGACGACGAGATCGAGGAAGCCCGGGCGACCTTCGAGGACGCGCCGGTCGACTTCGGCGGGGCCGAAGCGTATCTCGAAGACCTCGAGGCCGATCGGGAGGAACTCACGGGCGGGATAACCGACCTCGCCGCCGAGATCAGGACGGTCGAGAACGCGATCGAGGAGGGGGAGGCCCTCCTCGAGGCCGGGAACTGTCCCGAGTGTGGCCAGCCCGTCGAGGACTCCCCCCACGTCGACGTTTTGGATGAGAAACGCGAGAAACTGGCGGCCCTCGAGGAAGAACGCGAGGGTCTCGAGGCCGAACGGGAGACCGTAGAGGAGCGAATCGACCGCGCGGCGGAGCTGTGTGACCTCGAGGATCGGGTCGGGAAACTCGAGGGCGAGCGCGAAAACCTCCGGCAGTTGCTCACCGAGAAACGCGAGACTCTGGAGGATCGACGCGAGCAGTGTACGGACCTCCGGGAACGGGCCGCGGAACTCGAGGGGGAAGCCGCCGAGAAACGCGAGCGAGCCGACGCCCGCGCCGACGACCTCGGAGATCACCGGGCGAGACTCGGCGAGATCAACGCCGAGCGAAGCGAGGTCAGAGACGCCTTAGAGACGCTCTGGCGGATCGCCGAGATCGACGACGAGCTGGCCGATGTAGACGGGGAGATCGAGAACCTACGCGAACGCCGGGAGAACTGGCGGGAGCTACACGACGAACGGACGGACCGTCTCGGGGACAAACGCGACCGGAAACGCGACCTCGAGGCCGAGTTCGACGACGACCGCGTCGAGTCGGCCCGGACGGAGAAAGAAAACGCCGCCGACTACCTCGAGAAAGTCGACGCGAAACTCGAGGATCTCGAGGGGAGCCTCGAGACGGTCCAGGGGAAAATCGGCGCGACGGAACGGGAACTCGAAGAACTCGAGGAGGTCCGGGAGCGACTGGCCGACAAAGAGGCGATCTGCGAGGACTTAGAGTCGCTGTACGACGAGGCACAGACGTTACAGACGACCTACGGCGACCTGCGTGCGGAGTTACGCCAGCACAACGTCGAGACCCTAGAACGGCTGCTCAACGAGACCTTCGAGCTGGTCTATCAGAACGATTCCTATGCCTCGATCGACTTAGACGGGGAGTACCGGCTCACGGTCTACCAGAAAGACGGCGAACCCCTGGAGCCCGAGCAGCTATCGGGTGGCGAGCGCGCCCTCTTTAATCTCAGCCTGCGGTGTGCGATCTACCGGCTGCTCGCGGAAGGCGTCGAGGGAACCGCGCCGATGCCGCCGTTGATCCTGGACGAGCCGACGGTGTTTCTCGATTCGGGCCACGTCACACAACTGGTCTCGCTGGTCGAGTCGATGCGGGACCTGGGCGTCGAACAGATCGTCGTCGTCAGCCACGACGAGGAACTGGTCGGTGCGGCGGACGAACTCGTCAGCGTCGAGAAAGACGCCACCTCGAACCGGTCGCGCTTGGAGCGCGGTGAGCCACCGGAGATGGAACTGCTCGCCTCGGACTAGCCGTTCGCCGTCACGGCCGGGAGGTCGCCGGCCCCGGCACTCGTCGCTGGCCGCGGACGCCGGTGCCCGCCGGAAAAGCGAGCCCCCTCGACGTCTCTGCCGGGTGGCTCTCCCGGGGCGGAGCCTGCTAACAGTTAAGTGATCCAGTCGGCAAGTGAGCGATATGGCAGATCCTACCGGAGACGACGCGGCGGCCGACGTCGGAGAGACCCACGGTTCGGAGCGAACGACCGCACCGATGAGCGAGTACGCGACTCGAGACGTCGCGATCGGGTTCGTCGTTCTGGTCGTCGGCGTCGCTGTGGCCTTTGGCCTGCCGCTCGTGCTCGTCTGAGCGTCAACCCGGATGTGGGGACGAGTCCGCCCCCGGAGTTTCCAAAACGAAGAGAGCTAGAAGACGTACTCGTCGTCGTGGCCCATCATCCCGTCGTCTTCCAGTCCGCCCGGTTCCTCCTCGTCCATCGGTCCGCTGGTCTTGTAGGCTTTGATTCCGGTCGACAGGAGATCCTCGATCGCCTCCTCGCGGTTGACGAACTCGCCTCGCTCTACCATCTGGGCGATCTGCATCTCGAGGTGTTCCGGAATCGTGATCTCTACTTTCGGCATCTGGTTCGGGTTTCGGTCAGGGGGTATTTAACCCTGACGGGGATACTGACCGGACAGGAAAGAAAACTTCTTCGCGCCGGAACACTTCTTTTCGGCCGTTAGGACCAGTCGCGTCGGCCGGCGGGACCGGCCGCTACCGGTTGCCCATCATCGAGTCGATCGCGTTTTTCAGCGTCGTTCCCGGCTGTGTCAGCGTCTCGAGTTGCTGGCGAATCTTGCGCTGGTTCATGTAACTCGCAAACGCGAGGATCGTCGGCGGCCAGAGGCCGACGAACAGCCCTCGCTGACGATCGTCGCGGATGAAAAAGTAGTACCACGACAGTCCGACCGAGGCGACCGACGCGATAAACGCCGGGCCGATCGCCTGTTCGCCGACCTCACGGGCGGTCTCCTCTGAAACCTCTCGGTCCGATAGCTGCTGTCTACTCGCCATACAGAGCGGTCGGGAACTCGCCACTTCGTTATACCGTGGGTATCTCGGACAATCCCGGGTTGTCACGGGCGGGGAACCGTTGCAGTCGGTTTCGACCCCGATTCCGTCTTCGGAACCGTGGGTTTACCTTCTCACGCCCGGGACGGTCATCGGTCCGGGAGGAGTACACTCCCCGTGTCACAGCGGTAGCCGAGGGTATACCTGGCTGGCGCCCCGAGAGACGGGTATGAAAGACCTCACGGACCTCTACACGGAGTTCGGCGACGAACGGTTACCGCCGGGACAGCGCGAGACCTCGGAGTTTCCGGTGTTGTCGAAGGGTGCGACGCCGTCCTGGGACCCCGAAACGTGGGAGTTTACCGTCACCGGAGCCGTCGAGGAAGAACTGACGTTCACCCTGTCGGAGTTCAAGTCGTTACCGAGTCAGACCCAGCGTCAGGATTTCCACTGTGTCACCGGCTGGAGCACGTTCGACTGTCGGTTCACCGGGGTGCCCTTCCCCGACCTCGCCGAACGGGCGGGCGTCGACGACGACGCCGTCCACGTCCTGTTCTCGGCACTCGACGGGTACACGACGGACCTCCCGCTCTCGGACTGTCTGCACGAGGGGGTCCTGTTCGCATGGGAGCACGACGGCGAGGCTCTCGAGGACGACCACGGCGGGCCACTCCGGGTCCTCACGCCCCAGAAGTACGCCTACAAGGGTGCAAAGTGGGTCGACGGCGTCGAGTTCCTCACAGAACCCGAGCGCGGCTACTGGGAGAAACGGGGGTACTCACGGAGTGCGAACCCGTGGCGTGAGCAACGGTACAGCTAGCCGTCACCGTCCGGGGGGTCGACGAGTCTGACCGTCGTCCCGTCGGCCAGCCCGCGTTCGTCGGCGTCGGCAACGTTGAGCGTCACCCGAATCGTGTACTCGCCGGGTTCGGCGGGTTCCCACTCCGAGTCGGTGAGCCGGAACATCCCGTCCCACCGCCGGGTGAACAGTCTTCGCTCGCCACGGGAGAGCCGAAACTCCCCCGGTTCGTCCGGTGGGTCACAGAGGGGGACCCGCGAGGCCCCCGTCAGGCCGTCGACCGACCACGTCCAGCACACCGGCGACCGCGTCGTGATCGTGACCGGAAGCGGTAAGGAGTTTCTCATCGTGAGCCGGAACGGAACGTAGCTACCGACGGGGAACTCCTCCCGGGGCGTCGAGACGTCGACCGAGACCGCCCGGTCACGAAGCCAGTCGGGGAGAACCAGCCGGCTCAGTGCCGTTCCGGGAAGAGAGCGAAACGACTGGGGTCTCTCCTCACCCGGCGAAAACGGGTCGTCCTCGTCCCGCCGAAGCGCACCCGACTCGTAGATCCGCCGCATTGGTGGTACTGGTTTACACACAACCTAAAGCGTTCGGCTAAACCGCTCGTTCCCCCGCGAGGTCGTCCTCGAGCGATCGACTGTGGACGCGGTCGGATCGGCCTCGAGTGGGGCCGTCGACGGCGACGACTCTAGCTGTCCGCGGGGACGCCCTCACGAACGGCGACCGCCATCCCCGTCTCGAAGTCCGCGATCGCGCCCGCGTCGAGTTTCGCCGTCCCGACAGCGAGCACCTCCCCGCGTTCGTGGACGACGAGCACCTCGTCGCCCGGGCGGATCGCCGGGTCGACCTCGCGGACGAACTTCGCGAAGACGTTCTTTTCCTCGCGGACGAACGGTTCGCTCTCGTCGTCGACGATCACGCGGTAGGCCGGGGCCTCGAGGGCGTCGGCGAGTCGGCGGCCGCCTTCGACGCCGAGGGTGAACCGGCCGTCGGTTCCAAAGGAGACGAGTCGGTCGTGTGCACAGTGGACCTGCTGTGGGCGTCCCGAGGTGGTTCGTTTGACCGTGAGTGCTTCCGCCGGCGGGAACAGCGCCTCCCCCGCGCCGGCCCCGAACTGGTAGTCGGCGATCGTCCGGAGCGTCGAGAGGTCCGCGTTCCCGTCTGCTGGCTCGCTCATCGGCCGTCTTTCGACGCGGCCGGTCGAAAGGGCTTCGACCTCGTTCCCCCGATTCTGATACCGTATCTCCTCGCAGGCTCTTGTCTGAGACTGCGGATATGAGTCGTTGTACTGACCGAAACGGCTTATACGATATCGTTAGTACACTGTCACTGTGTCGAACGAATCGCCGGCCACGTCGGATGGCCAACGGGCCGAGCCAACTGCCCCATCTGACAGGATTGTCGCTCTCGACGCGCTCCGTGGATTCGCTCTGCTCGGGATTTTGGTCATCAACATCTGGCTATCTTCTAACAGCGAGAGAATCCCGTCGTTTACGACGGGCGTGAATCGCGTCACTCCACGACGCAATCCACCAACTACAAACCAGCAAAAACTTAACCCGACACAAACCATTAACTTATAGCGAATCGTAGCATCAAGTGCAATTCGCGGGGAGAGAGCCCAGGTGAGAAACCACTGGTCGATGACTCGCCGCGACGCGGGGCTCACGTGGCAGAGCCACCAAGACACCATCGAGAAAGAGGGATTACCGCTTCGAGAGACGGGCTCCCGATGACAACACGTAGTCTAGCAGTCTGTGACTGCGGGGGCGACGTGGACGACCTCGACGGCGCACACGTCTTGAAACCTCAACTCGGTTTGTAGACCGAGTGTTCCACCCGTGGTGGAAGCCCCGGCGTTCACGCCGGGCGAGGATGTCACTACTCTCAGACGCCACAACCGGGCGGTACCCACCACCTGCCGTGATTTTCGAAGACCGATCCGCACGCGGTCAGGTCCGGTCAAAGCGCACCCAGAGATAGTAACTCGAGACCAGCCCCGCCCCGAACACCGTGAGTCCGGACCACAGGAGACGGGAGGGGCTGTACTCGAGGTCGAGGCCGTCGACCCTGCTCGCGTCGAAAAAGACCGTCGCCGGCAACAGCGACCAGCAGACGAACACGCCGATCGCACCGGCGAGCGAGAACATCGAGGCGTATCCAGGCGAGACGATCGGGCCGATCGAGAGGACGAGCAGGGAACAGAACCAGCCGACGGTCGGGAGCGCTACGACCAGCCACGTCGGCGTCGCGGCGATTCCGGGGGACCCCACGTTTCCGACGTCCGCCTCGAGGAGGTCCGTCACCTCGAGGGCGACGACGAGGTCGGCGAGGTCTCGGCCGCTCAACAGCCGGACCGACGGTCGGGTGGGCGTGATCCCCTTCGCCTCCGCCGTCGTCGTCGCGAGGACCACCTCCTCGGCGCGGGTGGTCTCGAGGAGGGCCTCGAGGTCGTCGGCGTCGGGATCGACGGGATGGATCTCGACGGTCTCGCCGTTCGAATCGGTCGCCAGCGCGACGCCGTCGACGACCGTGACGGTATACCCCTGCCGACGCCACAGGTCCGCGAGAAACCCACGGAACTCCGCCGTCTCGAGGTCGCGGATGCGGTCGTGGATCCGTCGTTTCTCCGACCGGTCGTCCATGTGCGGAGATGGCGGATCGGTGACTTGAGCGTTTTGGGGCGGGAGCTACGCGGTCTCACAGAAGTTGTGGGTCGCGAAGACCTGCCCGTCGTCGGTCAGGTAGACCCCGACGCCGCCCCGGTCCCAGGAGTCACTGAGCATCGCCTCCCGGTGGGGTGGGGAGTCCATCCACTGTTCGACCAGTCCCTCGGCGAGCTGGTCTGGGGTCTCGTGACGGGTCACTTCGTCGCTCGAGTCCGACCTGACCTCCCGGTCGACCCAGGTCATCGCGATGTTCTCCCCGTAGGCCCGACAGTAGTCACCGACCTCTGTAAAGCGGTCGAACGGGCCCTCCCCGTCGGGGTTCGTGTGATCGAAGTACTCCCGCTCGTGGAGGTCCTGGCTGTGTGCCCGCGAGACGGAGGCGACGGTGCCGTCCCACTCGAGGGGCTCTAGGCCGTCCTCGGCCCGGCGTTCGTTGACCTCAGCGTGGACGAAGTCCTCGACGGGGTCGGAGTCGATCGTTCCGGCACTCGCGTCGTACCCGGACTCGTTCGGATCGGCCGGATCGACCTGGTCGGGGTCTCGGTCACCGGCCGGCGGCGGCTCCTCGAACTGGACCGGTGACGTCGGATCATCGATTTCGACGTCGTCGACCTCCTCGAGTGCGTGGGGTGCGAGGAGGGCCGCCCCGACGACGACGGCGGCGAGGACGAACACTGCGAGCAGAAAGCGGACGACAGCGAACAGTCCACGTTCCGTCCGGGGGGACCTACCACCTACCATTCACGGGTAGTTAGGACCTCGAAACAAAATCACTCGCGTTCGTTCGCGCCACCTGAGACCGTTTCGTCGCCGAAGATAGTCTCGTGAAACCCAACGACGAGACCCGGGACGACGGCCATAAACAGGTGTTCCTCGAGGGGGATCCCCGCGACGTCTATCCCCGTCCTGAGTTTGATGTCGAAGACGCCGACCTCGAGTGTGTACCGATCCCAGAGGTAGGCGATGGGGTACAACGCGAGGATCGTGACGGCGGCCCGGCGGAGTGCACCGGCACGCCGGAGCAAGAAAACGGCGACGGCTCCCCAGAACAGTTCGGTCATGAGATAGGTATACCGCCCGAAGACGCTGATGTCGACTCCCATACGGGGGAGTTGACGTCGACGGTCAAAAAAGCACGTTATATTTGTCTGACGCTTTCGTGCGGTAGCTTAAATACTGTCGCGGGAGAAACCCCCCGCAGAACCATGGATATTGCTGATATTGCTACCACGGAGTACGTCGAAGTCGACACGGGCACTCGCATGGGGAAGGTCCGCTCTACGTTCGAGAACGGGAACCCGAAGGGGATCATCGTCACCAACGACTCGGAGTATGCAGGCGTCATCAGCGAGCGGGAGGTCCTCCAGTCTCACGTCGAGGACGACGCGAAGGTCTCGGCGCTGATCAAGCCCAGTCGCACCGATCCGGTGCCGAAGATCGATCGTCACGAGGGCGTCCGTGAGGCCGCCCGGATGCTCATCGAAGGTAACGCCCGGGTCGCCCCCGTCTTCGAGAACGGTGACCTCTACGGCGTCGTCAGCGGCGACGCCATCCTCGAGGCCGTTCTCGAGAATCTAGACGCGATCACCGTCGCGGACGTCTACACCGACGACCCCGTCAGTCTCCGGGAAAGCGACGGCATCGGGAAGGCGATCAACCACCTGCGCGAACACGGCATCTCCCGGATCCCCGTGGTAAACGAGAACGGCTACCTCACGGGCGTCGTGACGACCCACGACATCGCCGACTTCGTCATCCGACAGGACCACAAGACGACCACGGGCGAACGCGTCGGCGACACCGACCGGATGCTCGACGTCCCCGTCTACGACATGATGAACAGTCCCGTCGCGACCGTCGACGTCGATGCAACGGCTCGGGAAGCCGTCTCCCGAATGCTCGAGAACGATTACGGCGGCCTGGTCGTCACGCCCGACGACGACCGGATCGTCGAGGGCGTCATCACGAAGACAGACGTCCTGCGTGCGCTGACCTACACCGAACGCGAGCACATGGACGTCCAGATCACGAACATCTCCCTGATCGACAACACGATCACCCGCGAGTCGATCACCCAAAGCATCGAAGACGTCGCGGACAAGTACGCCCGGATGCAGGTGTTCCACGCCCACGTTCGCTTCCACGAGCACAAGGAGAGACTGCGCGGGACGCCCCTGATCCAGTGTCAGATCCGCCTGCGGACCAACGAGGGACAGATCGCCGGCTCCGGGGAAGGCTACGGCGCGGAGAACGCCTTCCGGGTCGCACTCGACAAACTCGAGCGGAACGTCCTGGAGCTGAAAGGCGTCCAGAGCGACGAGGAGTACCGCGGACAGCTCCTGCGGAAACTGAACGAACTGTAGCCGGCTCCGGCGCTTCTCGAGGCCGCGACTTTCCGGGACGTCACCGCCGTCGAGCGGCGAGTAACGCGACCGTGATCGCGACGAGTGTGGCCCCGACGCCGAACCCGGGGAGGCCGTCATCTCTCTCCGTCAGTGTGACCGTCACCGGTTCGACGCCGTCGGATTCGACCGACCCGGTCGTCGTCGCGTTCGTCTCGTACTCCTCGGCCGTCGCCTCGACGGTGTAGACTTCACCACCGGGGACGGTGACCTCGAGGTCGCCGTCCGTTCCGGTCGTCTCCGCGGCCTCGAAGTGCGCTTCGTCCCGTTCGACCGAGACGGTCGCCCCGTCGATCGGCTCGCCGGCTTCGTCCTCGACGGTGACCTCGAGGGTTCCGTCACCCGACAGCGCGATCGACTCGAGCGTGTGCGGTCCACGCTCTTCGGCCGTCACCGATCGGTCTTCGTCGAGGTAGCCCTCGGCGTCGGCCGTCAGGTCGTACTCGCCGACGCTCGGAACGCTCTCGACGGTGTAGCTCCCGTCGGCGTCGTGCTCACCCGGGTACGTCCCCTGCTCGCCGCCGACCTCCACTTCCCCGTCGGTGATCGGCGTCCCGAAGTGGGCGTCCTCGAGGTCGACCTCGATGGCCGCGTCCCCGGCGAGTGACAGCTCCAGCGACCCGAGGTCGTCACTCGAGGCCGACACCGCGTCGGACCCTGTCTGATACCCGTCAGCACTCGCCTCGAGGGTGTAGCTCCCCCCACCGGGGACGGTGATCTCGAGGGCACCCTCGGCGTCGGTCTCCCCGGGGGCGGTAAACGCCTTCCCGTCCTCGCGTTCGACCGTGGCGGTGGCTCCGGATATCGCGCTCCCGGTCACCCCGTCGTCGACCGCGAGGGCGATTTCGGCGTCCCCGGCGAGTTCGATCGGTTCCTCGAGGGTCGTCTCTCCCGGCTCCGGGACCGGGACGGTCGTTCCGTCCTCGAGGTAGCCCTCGGCGTCGGCCGTCAGGTCGTACTCGCCGACGCTCGGGACGTTCTCGACGGTGTAGCTCCCGTCGGCGTCGTGCTCACCCGGGTACGTCCCCTGTTCGCCGCCGACCTCGACCGTCGCGTCCTCGAGTCCGTCGCCGAAGTGGGCGTCCTCGACCGAAACGAGGAGGTCGGCGTCCCCGAGGAGTGTGAGCTCACGCGTGATCGTCTCGTCTTCGGGGATCGTGATCGTCTCCTCGGACTCCTCGTAGCCGTCGGCCTCGACGAGGAGGGTGGCCGTCCGCTCGCCCTCGAGGCCGCCGAGTTCGTACGTTCCGTCGGCGGCGGTCGTCGTCTCCTCGCCCTCGAGGGAGACGGTCGCGTCCGCGATCGGTTCGCCGGTGACGTCGTCGGTGACTGTGCCGGTAATCGTCGAGGTCACGGTGAGTTCGTCGACGGCGGCGTAGGCGTCGACGATCCCGTCGCCGTAGCGGGTGTCCGGCTCGCCGACGGGGTCGTCGGCGGTTTCACGTAGCGTCCTTTCGATCTCGTCTGGATCTACGTCCCGGTCGGTCGCCGATTGCATCAACGCGACCGTTCCGGCGACGTGTGGCGTGGCCGTGCTGGTTCCCCGTTTTTGTCCGTAGCCGTCGTTCGGGAGTGCGCTGTAGACGTCGACACCCGGCGCGGTGACGGTAGGCGTGACGTACTCTTCGGGCCACTCGGCCGGCGCGTCGGCCCCCCACGTCTCGTCGGTGTCGATCATCTCCCCGCCGGAGTTGCCCCAGACGTCCCCGAACCGATCGGTCGCCCCGACGCTGATCGTGTCGTAGACGTTCGCCGGCGATCCGGTGCAGCCTTCGCCGTCGTTGCCGATCGCGGCGACGGGGACCGCTCCGGCTTCCCTGGCGTTGCGGACGTACGGAATGTCGCCGGATACGTACCTCCCACACTCCGCTCCGAGACTCATACCGATCACGTCCGCGTCCCGCTCGATCGCCCACTCGATGCCGCCATAGAGCATCCCGGCCGTCCCGCTGCCGTCCTCGTTCAGGACCTGCCCGTGGATCAGCCTCGCCTCGGGTGCGACGCCGATCGCGGTGCCACTCTCCGCCCCGCCGACGGCGGTTGCGCTGACGTGTGTGCCGTGACTCTCGACGTCGTGGGGTTGTGAGCCGACGACCTCGTCACCGGCCTCGTCGAACTCCGCCCAGCCGCCGGGATAGGTGTCGTCGGCCGGGTCCTCCGTGTAGAGGTCGATGTCCGGATGGTCCGGATCGACGCCGGAATCGAGCACGGCGATCGTCGTCCCCCCGCCTCTCGTGTCGAATTCCTCCCACACTGCGGGCGCGCCGATCCGCTCGAGGCCGTAGGTGACGTCGCTACTGTGGGCCGTGGCGGTCCCCGCCGTCGGCTCGGTGGCGGTCGGTGACGTGGTCGTGGACGGGCGGTCGTGGGCCGTCGCCCCCGACGGTTCGATCCCGTAGTTCTCGGAGAGGCGTGTCACTCCCTCGATGGCCGCCAGTTCCGAAAGCGACGCCTCCGATCGGTCTACGGTTACGAGCGCGGCGTTCGTAACCCAAAAGCCGCGTTCGAAGGTGACCCCGTCGGTCCCCTCGGCGTAGTCCTCGAGTGGCGCCTGAGCCGTCTCGGCGTGAGACTGCAACGTCGAGACCCCGTCCTCGCTCGCCGTGAGCGTACTGTCGTCTACTTCCTCGAACCGAACCAGCACCTCGAGTTCGCCCGTCCCGTTCTCGAGTGCCGGATCGATCGGGGCCGGGTTGTCGTCCCGTTCGTCGGTGACACCACCAGTCGATCCGTGTGCCACCGCACCCGCCCCGAGCGGGACCAGCGACGCGACGACGACCACCGCCAGCAGACCACACAGCATCCAGCGCCACCCGGTCGGCGACCGTGACATTACAGTATAGACGGGGACTCAGTCGAGAAAAACGTACTGACTGCCACGAGAGTCAAGAACCCGTGAGAAACCGCGGTCAGCTTCGGGTGGGGTCCGGGTCGTCCCGGAGCTACGGGCCGACGCCGTCTGCGCCCTCGAGGCCGGTGCCCGTGATCCGGAAGGTCACCGACTCGCCTGCGGGCTTCGCGCGGTGTTTCTCGAGGGTCGCTCGTCGATTGCCGCCACGAAAGCGTTCCAGGCGGACCACCGTGCCGGTCCAGTGTTCTAGGGTGTTGCCCCCCAGCGGGCGCGTCCGATCGGACTCCGGGTCGGAGAACACCTGGTTCGTGATGACCACGGCGAGGTCGTATTTTCGCGCCAGCGAGAGGAGGTGTGTGACCTGTCGGGTTACACGCCGGAGGGCGTCGCCTTCCTCGGCGTCGCCGAGACGCTCGAGACGGTAAAAGCCGGTCGCGCTATCGAGGACGACGACGTCCGCCCGTTCGGCGAACTCCTCGACGTCACGGACCGCCTCGGCTTGCTCGGCGAAGTCGATGGCGTCCTCGATGACGATCCGCGAGGCGACGGCCTCGACGTCCTCGGCCCGGGCCTCGAGCAGTTGTCGAAAGCGGTCGACCGAGACGCCCTCGGTGTCGACGTACACGGCCGTTCCACCTCCACAGGCCGCCTCGACCGCCCCCGAGAGCGCGAGGTTCGTCTTGCCGGCGGCCGGCGGTCCGTACAGTTGTGTAACCGCCCCACGCTCGAACCCCCCACCGAGCAACGTATCGACCGACTCACAGCCGGTCGGGATCGCCTCGTCGTTCACACCCGTCGTTCGGAGCAACCGGTGAAAAAGGCCCCGGAACCCCCTCGAACGTCGCGGAAGGTTTTACTCGCGGCCTCACGAACCCCGAGACGTGATCGTCGTCGCGACCGAGGACTTCGAACTCTATTACGGCGTCGTCAACGACCTGCGCGAGCGCGGGGTGAGCTTCACCACCTGCGAACCCGGTGGGTCCCTCCCCGAGCACGCCGAGATCGTGATCACCGACGAGGGGAACGCCGGAACCTTCGGCGAACTGCCGACGGTCGTCGCCGACCCCGACGACGCGAGACGTGCTGTCGACGGCGCGCTGACCGCACTTCGCGGGGGTGGCGGCCGAACGATCGTCGGCGTCGACCCCGGCAGAAAACCGGGGATCGCCGTCCTCGTCGGCGACAGCGTCGTCGCCGCGTTCCAGGTCCCACTGACCGATGCCGTCTCCGTGATCGAACGCGAGGTCGCGGACGCCCCCGATCCCGTCGTCAGGATCGGCGACGGGGCCCGCCTCCAGGGCTCGAAACTGATAAACGACCTAGACGGCGTCCGGGTCGAACTCGTCGACGAGACCGGCACCACCCCCTACCTGGGCACCGGCGCACGCGGGATGGGCGACGTCTTGGCGGCGGTCAACATCGCCCGCCTCGAGGGCGAAGCCGTCGACAGACGGGAAGTCGAGCCCACGGACGGGGAACTCCAGCGGATCAAGGACCGTTCTCGCGAGCGAAGCGAGTCCAACCGGGCGATCGACGACGGCCTGGCCAGACGCGTCGCCGGCGGCGAGTTGACCATCGACGAGGCGTTACTCGAGCATCGGCGTCGCGACGGTGGGTCGGTGGGGACGGCTGACTTGCCGGAGTAACTCAGGTGTGTGACAGTAGGCCACTGATGTATTTCGGTAAGTCCTACCGGAACGTCAGGTGGAGTGTTCAGTAAGCCAATAACAATCCCCCCGTCGGCTGTGGTCGGCGTATGGTCGATTCGACCAACAGACGGCGGTTCCTGGCTGCGAGCAGTATCACAGTCGTTGGCCTCAGTGGCTGTCTCGGCGGCGACGATGAGCCAGAACAAAAGGACGAAGAGGACCAGACACAGTCCGAAGAAGAACGGACGCAAGCCGACTCGACGTCGAATCCGGAGGAAAACGAGTTCGAACGGTGTCTCGACTGGGACGGCGTGCGTGGTTCCGAGAACGCGGAATTGGACTGCGATCCGGGCGTCGAGGGGTTCTGGAAGTGGATCCTCACCCCGCGAGGTCCCGAGGAGATCGTCGTCGACGACGACGGTCCAGTGTTGACCGTCGAGTTCGACGACGGCGAGATCGAAACGGCGACCGGATTCCGTCCGGGAGAGGGTCAGGGTGCCGTTCAGTTCGAGGTCTCGAGAACGGGTGGCGGGGAGATCGTCGCCGCGACCGTCTGTTTCGACGGCGGCG
>Ga0207421_10005008_pt1 | contig 15049 bp, 9 predicted proteins | sample SodLakKL_010_SED_4_FD_187542 | JGI IMG/M metagenome (GOLD analysis project Ga0207421, IMG submission 187542) | Alkaline sediment microbial communities from Lake Tanatar, Kulunda Steppe, Russia - 8KL_010_SED (SPAdes) (version 2) | ecosystem: Environmental > Aquatic > Non-marine Saline and...
TGCCATGGTCTGGCTCCTTCAACTTGATGTTTGGGGCGGCGGGGTAAACCCCGCCCTACGGGGGATGGTAGGGCGGGGTTATCCCCGCCGCACCGTTATGCGTATTTCTTCTGGATCTCGTCGCTGATGTTCTGCGGCACCGGCTCGTAATGGTCGAACGACATCGAGAAGTTGGCCCGGCCCGACGACATGGACCGCAACGTGTTGATGTAGCCGAACATATTGGCCAGTGGCACAAAGGCATCGATGACGTTCGCGTTGCCGCGGCTGTCCTGACCCTGCACCATGCCACGACGCGATGTCAGATCGCCGATGATGCCGCCGGTGTATTCTTCGGGCGTCACAACTTCGACTTTCATGATCGGTTCGAGCAATTTCGCACCGGCCTTGCGCATCCCTTCACGCATACACATCCGTGCTGCGATCTCGAACGCGAGGACCGAGGAGTCCACATCGTGATACTTGCCTTCCAGCAGTGCCACCTTGAAGTCGATCACAGGGAAGCCTGCCAATGGACCGGAATCCATGACCGATTTGATCCCTTTTTCGACGCCGGGAATGTATTCCTTTGGCACCGAACCACCGACGACGCGGGATTCAAACGAATACCCTTCGCCTGGCTCTGTGGGCTGGATCAACAGCTTGACTTCACCGAACTGACCCGACCCACCAGACTGTTTCTTGTGGGTATAGGTGTGTTCGACTTCGTGGCCGATTGTTTCGCGATATGCCACCTGCGGCGCACCGATATTTGCCTCGACCTTGAATTCGCGCTTCATGCGGTCGACCAGAATGTCGAGGTGCAATTCGCCCATGCCCTTCATGATGGTCTGACCGGATTCAAAGTCAGTTTCCACGCGGAAGGATGGATCCTCGGCTGCCAGACGTGCCAGCGCGATGCCCATTTTCTCTTGGTCGGCCTTGGTTTTAGGCTCGACCGCGATTTCGATCACGGGCTCCGGGAAGGTCATCGTTTCGAGCACGACAGGATCCTGTGGATCACACAGGGTATCGCCTGTCGTCGTGTTCTTCAGACCGCCCAGCGCGATGATGTCACCGGCCCAAGCTTCGTCGATTTCTTCGCGGTTGATGGCGTGCATCATCATCATACGACCGACACGTTCCTTGCCACCTTTGGTGGAGTTCAGCATCGCATCGCCCTTGTTCAGCTTACCCGAATAGATGCGGGTAAAGGTCAAGGAACCGACAAACGGGTCGTTCATGATTTTGAAGGCAAGGCCCGAAAACGGCATGCTGTCATCCGCACGGCGCGGAATGTTGCGTGTTTCGGTCTCGTCACCGGGTTTGAAGCCCATGTAATCGACAACGTCCATAGGGCTTGGCAGATAGTCGATCACAGCGTTCAGCAGTGGCTGCACGCCTTTGTTCTTGAACGCGGAACCGGCCAGGATCGGGACGAATTTCATCGCCAGCGTGCCCTTGCGGATCAACGAACGCAGTGTGTCGACATCAGGTTCCTGACCTTCAAGGTAGGCTTCCATCGCGTCGTCATCCATGTCGACAGCCAGCTCGATCAGCTTGCCGCGCCATTCCAGCGCCATGTCGTTCAGGCTGTCACGGATTGGCTGACGGACCCAGGACGCGCCCAGATCTTCACCCTGATAAACCCACTCTTCCATGGTCACGAGGTCGATGATGCCTTCGAGTTCAGTCTCGGCACCGATGGGCAGCTGTACGGGTGCAGGCACGGCGCCAGTCCGGTCAGCGATCATCTTGACGCAGTTGAAGAAGTCAGCGCCGATCTTGTCCATCTTGTTGACAAAAACGATCCGCGGAACCTTGTAACGGTCGGCCTGACGCCAGACAGTTTCGGTCTGGGGTTCGACACCGGCGTTAGCATCCAGCAGACAGATTGCACCGTCAAGCACAGCCAGCGAACGTTCAACTTCGATGGTGAAGTCAACGTGGCCGGGCGTGTCGATGATGTTCATCCGGAACTTGGTATCAGAGATACCGTCAGCGGACGGATCGTCCTGACGCTGCCAGAATGTTGTGGTCGCAGCCGACGTGATCGTGATGCCGCGTTCCTGTTCCTGCTCCATCCAGTCCATCGTTGCGGCGCCATCATGCACCTCGCCGATGTTGTGGGATTTGCCGGTGTAATACAGGATCCGCTCGGTGCAGGTGGTTTTACCTGCATCGATATGCGCCATGATACCAAAGTTGCGGTAGCGGTTAAGTGGGTAGTCGCGTGCCATATCGGTTCGTCCCTATTACCAACGGTAATGGCTGAACGCTTTGTTCGCGTCGGCCATTTTATGGGTGTCTTCGCGCTTTTTCACGGCAGTGCCGCGGCCTTGGATTGCATCCATCAGCTCGCCTGCAAGGCGTTCTTCCATGGTGTTTTCGTTGCGCTTTTTCGCAGCAGCGATCAACCAGCGGATAGCCAGTGCTTCGCGACGCTCGGGGCGGACTTCGACGGGCACCTGGTAGGTCGCACCACCGACGCGGCGCGAACGCACTTCGACCGATGGTTTGATGTTGTCCAGACACTCGTGGAACACTTCCACGGGCGACTTTTTCAGTTTGCCTTCAACGCGGTCGAATGCGTTGTAGACGATCCGTTCGGCGACAGCTTTTTTGCCGTCAACCATCAGGTTGTTCATGAACTTTGTCAGAACGATATCACCAAACTTGGCGTCTGGCAGAACTTGGCGCTTCTCAGCGGCGTGACGACGTGACATGTGATCTTTCCCTTACTTCGGACGCTTCGCGCCATATTTGGAACGGCGCTGTTTACGGTTCTTGACGCCTTGGGTATCAAGCACACCGCGCAGAATGTGGTAACGCACACCGGGAAGGTCTTTTACACGGCCGCCACGGATCAGAACCACAGAGTGTTCCTGAAGGTTGTGGCTTTCACCGGGGATATAAGAAATGACCTCAAAACCATTGGTCAGGCGCACTTTTGCGACTTTCCGCATGGCCGAGTTCGGCTTTTTAGGTGTGGTGGTATAAACGCGCGTACAAACGCCACGTTTTTGGGGGCAGGATTCCAAGTGCTGCGACTTGGATTTCATGACTTTCGGCTGGCGCGGCTTGCGGATCAGCTGCTGAATCGTTGGCATCGTGTGATGTTCCCATCTATTCACATTTATGCGTCCGGCAAACGCGGGTTTCAAAATATGCCTTTCAGGTATGAAAAGCACAAAAATTCCGCGTCGAACCCTTACCGGAGGTTCGGTGCGGTCTGTATCCAGAGGAACAAGGCAATAATCGCCCGGTTCTTGGCCACGACAGATGTGATATCGGGTAAAGAGGGAATACACCTCGCCCGGATGAGCGGCGTATAGGCTCTTGCGGCTGGGCTGTCAACAGGGGCCACCGGCCTTGCACCGCGACGCAGCGCCAACAAAAACAAGCCGTTATTGCATAGCAGCCCCCCACAGCCGTCAATAGCGGCAAGAGGCGCAAAGCCCAAGCCGCAATCATGCAAGAATCGACAACCGGGCAAGCTGGAGACTCCTATGAAAATGACTCTGTTCACCGCTTTGGCGGCGGGTTTGCTTGTTGCCGGTTGTGTCGGGCCGACGCCTCCAACCGTGACCGACCGCGACAATAGCCGCGCACTGGCCGAAGCTGCGCGCATTAGCCGCCTGCCCCAGACGCAGATCAATCACTTGCCCACTGGAACCGCGACCTACAACGGCCAGATCGGGGCAGATCTCCGGGGCGACCTGCAAGGCAGCGTTCTGGGCGATATGTCGATGGTCGTTAACTTTGATAGCGGCCGGGTCGGCGGGTCCATTGGCAACCTCAACCTTATCGCACCCTCTGGCCGGCCTGATCAGGCGCTTGGCGGCAATCTCGCGATCAGCGGTTTTGAAGATCGCGGGAATATACTGGCCGGCGCCAGCGGCAAGATCACCGGTGTGCATTCGGGTGGGTCAGGCTTTGCATCGGATGTGAACCTCACGCTGCAAGGCGGCGTGCGCGATGATCTGCGTCGTGGCGACGCCGTATTTGGCGCGGTGACAGGTCAGGGCACAGGCGATGTCAATCTCGGTTTTGATGGTGTGTTCTTTGGCAAAAGATAGCTTGGTCAGCGAATACGATCCGGTGCCAGATTGTGCCGGATCCGCAACTGGCGTTCACGCCACAAGGTAAACAGCCCTGTTGCGACAACAATCGTCGCCCCGATCAGCGTCAGCACGTTAGGCCATTCGTCGAACACCAGCATCCCAAGGATCAGCGCCACCAGCAGACCGGTATAGCGGAAGGGTGCTACAAAACTGATTTCGCCCGACCGCATGGCGCTGACGGAAAACACGTAGCCGAAGATCAGAAAAACAGTAGCACCACCAAGTTGTGCCACTGAAGTCGTGCTGAAACTGTTCCAAGTGATAAATAGCGACCCGATCGCGCCCAGCCCCGTCACACCAATGGCGGCAATCAAGGCGATGAATACCGCAGGCACCTTTACCGACATCCGCCGCACAGCCAGATCACGCAGGGTGATGCAAACAACGGCTGCCAATGCATAGAAGCTATAGGCGCTGAAATCTGCCCCGCCGGGTTGGATAATAAAGACCACGCCGACAAAACCAATGGCAATGGCGGCAAATCTGCGCCAACCCAAGGCTTCGCCCAGAAACAGGGTCGCGGCCAACGCGACAGCCAGTGGCAACGCCTGCAGGATCGCCGCGACATTCGCGATGGGCATGTTGAACAATGCGGTCAGAAAGAAATAAGTCCCGCCCAATTCGCCTGCTGTGCGTAACAGGATCAGTCCCCAGTCGCGCCGCGGCAGGTTGAAATGAAGCTGGTTCAGGTAACGACACATCAACGTCAGGCAAATGATCGCCCCGATTCCGCGGAAGAACACCGCCTGAAACAACGGAATTTCATCCGATGCAGCCTTCATAAACGCGTCGTTGACAGTATAGGCGGTCATCGCCCCCACCATCAGTAATGCACCGCGTATATTGTCTGAAATCACTGCCATGCCAAGGACGTAGCAGCGCGGCTTGGGCAGTGCCAGAGTCGAAATGCCAAACTAGACAGCAAAGAAAATCGTCATGCCACGAAAAAAGGCCCCTGAAAAATTCAGAGGCCTTTTTGTTGGTGTATTTGCTCAGATTACGCGTCGTCTTCCGGTGCTTCGGTACGGGCACCGAAAACGTCGGTTTCTTCGCTGCGCACGGGGGCGACCAGTGCTGCCGCCTGTTCGGCCTCTTCGCGGCGGGCTTCGATCACGACATTGTCGCGGTCTGCTGCGATCTTGCGCATCTGCTGGGTGGCACCACCGGTACCAGCCGGGATCAGACGACCCACGATCACGTTCTCTTTCAAGCCGATCAGCTTGTCCCGCTTGCCCTGCACGGATGCTTCGGTCAGCACGCGTGTGGTTTCCTGGAACGATGCCGCCGAGATGAACGACCGTGTCTGCAGCGATGCCTTGGTGATCCCAAGCAGGATCGGTTCGCCCGTTGCCGGACGGTCGCCGCGCTTGATCGCCTTGGCGTTTGCCTCGTCGAATTCAGCCTTATCTACGGTTTCGCCTTTCAGCAGAACCGTGTCACCGCTGTCCTGGATTTCCCATTTCTGGAGCATCTGACGCACGATAACTTCGATATGCTTGTCGTTGATCTTCACGCCTTGCAAACGGTACACGTCCTGCACTTCGTCGATCATATAGTCAGCCAAGGCTTCGACACCCATGACCGCAAGAATATCGTGCGGGGCTGGGTTGCCGTCCATGATGTAATCGCCCTTCTGGACAAAGTCACCTTCCACAACGGGAATGTGCTTGCCCTTGGGCACCATGTATTCAACCTTGACGTCCGGATCATCGGCGCTTTCGATCGCGATGCGACGCTTGTTCTTGTAGTCCTTGCCAAAGCGCACATAGCCGTCGATTTCGGCGATGATGGCGTGATCCTTTGGACGACGGGCTTCGAACAATTCGGCGACACGCGGCAGACCACCGGTGATGTCCTTGGTCTTGGCACCTTCGCGCGGGATGCGCGCGATCACGTCACCGGCTTTGACGTCCTGACCGTCTTCGACAGACAGAACCGCATCAACCGACATGCCGTAGGACACAGGGTTGCCGTCGTCCTTGAGAACGACTTCACCATCCGCACCGACGACGATGATCTTTGGGGCCAGTTCATTGCCCTTGGGTGCTGCACGCCAGTCGGACACGATGCGCTGGGTCATGCCCGTTGCATCATCTGTGTCTTCGCGCACGGCAATACCGTTCACCAGATCGACGTATTTCGCCACACCGGATTTCTCGGCGATGATCGGCAGGGTGTAGGGATCCCATTCAAAGATCTTATCGCCGCGCAGGATGTCCTGCCCTTCCTTGACCAGCACCTTGGAACCATAGCCAACTTTGTGTGTCGCGCGGTCTTCGCCCTCAGGTCCGACGATCGCGATGACCATGTTCCGGCCCATGACGACGTTTTCACCAGCGGCGTTTTCCAGCAACATTGCGTTGCGGAATTCGACCTTACCGGGCTGCGACGCTTCAAGGAACGACTGCTGGCCACCTTGTGCAACACCGCCGATGTGGAAAGTCCGCATCGTCAGCTGTGTGCCGGGTTCCCCGATCGACTGCGCGGCGATGATGCCGACAGCTTCACCAAGGTTCACGCGGGTACCGCGCGCCAAGTCACGACCGTAACACATCGCGCAAACGCCGTCTTCTGCTTCGCAGGTCAACGGGCTGCGGATACGCATTTTACCAATCGCAGCAGCATCGATCATGTCGGCCTTGCGTTCGTCGATCAGCTCGCCTGCATGCACGATCACCTCGTCGGTGCCGGGACGCAGAACGTCATCAGCAGAGACACGGCCCAGCACACGTTCAGCCAGCGACGACACAACCTCACCGTCATTCACAGCCGCTTCGGCAGTGATCGCACGATCAGTTCCGCAATCGACCTGACGGACGATGCAATCCTGTGCGACGTCCACCAGACGACGTGTCAGATACCCTGAGTTCGCTGTTTTCAACGCCGTATCCGACAGACCCTTACGGGCACCGTGGGTCGAGTTGAAGTATTCAAGAACGGTCAGACCTTCCTTAAAGTTCGAGATGATCGGTGTCTCGATGATCTCACCGTTCGGCTTGGCCATCAGGCCGCGCATCCCGCCCAGCTGTTTCATCTGCGTCACCGAACCACGCGCACCGGAGTGGGCCATCATATAGACCGAGTTCGGTTCGGATTCCGATCCGTCAGCCTCGCGGCCAGCGGTCGAAATCGTGGTCATCATCGCATCTGTGACCTTGTCGTTGGCTTTGGACCACGCGTCGACGACTTTGTTGTACTTTTCGCCCTGTGTAATCAGGCCGTCCATGTACTGCTGTTCAAAGTCCTTGACCTGTTCGCGTGTCTCGTCGACCAGCGCCCATTTGGTGTCGGGCACAACCATGTCGTCCTTGCCGAACGAAATGCCTGCCTTGAACGCTTCGCGGAAGCCCATCGTCATGATCTGGTCGCAGAAGATGACAGATTCTTTCTGGCCGCAGTAGCGGTAGACCGTGTCGATGATCTGCTGCACTTCTTTCTTGCGCAGCAAGCGGTTGACGAGGCTAAATGGTGCTTTCGCATTCAACGGCAGCAATACACCCAGACGCAGACGGCCCGGCGTGGTTTCAAAGCGCGTCAGCACCTCGTTGCCTTCATCGTCGATCTGGATCATCCGCGCGGTGATTTTCGCGTGCAGATGCACTTCGCCTGCGGTCAGCGCATGTTCGACTTCGTCGATGTTGCTGAAGGACATGCCTTCGCCCTTCATGCCTTCCCGCATGATCGTGGTATAGTAGAGACCAAGGATCATATCCTGCGACGGCACGATAATCGGCGCGCCGTTGGCTGGCGACAGCACGTTGTTCGTGGACATCATCAGAACGCGGGCTTCCAACTGGGCCTCAAGGCTCAGCGGGACGTGAACGGCCATCTGGTCACCGTCAAAGTCGGCGTTGAAGGCCGAACAGACCAGCGGGTGCAGCTGGATCGCTTTGCCTTCGATCAGGACAGGTTCGAACGCCTGAATGCCCAAACGGTGCAAGGTTGGCGCACGGTTCAGCATGACAGGGTGTTCGCGGATGACTTCATCCAAGATATCCCAAACTTCGGGCCGCTCTTTTTCGACCAGTTTCTTGGCCTGTTTCACGGTGCTGGACAGGCCCTTGGCCTCCAGCCGCGAATAGATGAACGGCTTGAACAGTTCGAGCGCCATTTTCTTAGGCAACCCGCACTGGTGCAGTTTCAGTTCCGGACCAGTCACAATGACCGAACGACCCGAAAAGTCGACCCGCTTACCCAAAAGGTTCTGGCGGAAGCGACCTTGCTTACCCTTCAGCATGTCGGACAAGGATTTCAGCGGACGCTTGTTGGCACCCGTGATCACGCGGCCACGGCGACCGTTGTCGAACAGCGCATCGACGGATTCCTGCAACATGCGCTTTTCGTTGCGCACGATGATGTCGGGCGCGCGCAGTTCGATCAGGCGCTTCAGACGGTTGTTGCGGTTGATCACGCGACGATAGAGATCGTTGAGGTCGGATGTCGCGAAACGGCCACCGTCCAGCGGGACCAGCGGGCGCAGTTCTGGCGGGATCACGGGGATCACGGTCAGAACCATCCATTCCGGACGGTTGCCGGATTCAAGGAAGTTCTCGACGATCTTCAGACGCTTGATGATCTTCTTGGGCTTCAGTTCACCTGTCGCCACTTTTAGGTCGGCGCGCAGCTGTTCAGCTTCGGATTCCAGATCGATCTGGGCCAGCATTTCGCGGATCGCTTCGGCACCGATATTGGCTTGGAACGCGTCCATGCCGTAAAGGTCTTGTGCGTCGTTGAATTCTTCCTCGGTCATCAACTGACCATAGGTGAGGTCAGTCAGGCCAGGTTCGATCACAACGTAGTTTTCGAAGTACAGGATACGTTCCAGATCGCGCAGCGTCATGTCCAGCATCAGGCCGATGCGGGATGGCAGGGATTTCAGGAACCAGATGTGCGCGACAGGTGCAGCCAGTTCGATATGGCCCATGCGTTCGCGGCGGACCTTTTGCAGCGTGACTTCGACACCACATTTTTCGCAGACAACGCCGCGATATTTCATGCGCTTATATTTACCGCACAGACATTCGTAATCCTTGATCGGGCCAAAGATACGCGCGCAGAACAGACCGTCCCGCTCAGGCTTGAAGGTACGGTAGTTGATGGTTTCGGGCTTCTTGATCTCGCCAAAGGACCACGACAGGATCCGTTCGGGCGATGCCAAAGACACCTTGATTTCGTCAAACGTCTTTGCCGGAGCGACCGGGTTAAACGGGTTGTTTGTCAGTTCCTGGTTCATCGTCAATTCCTTGAATTGGGGTGCGTAAGTCAGAGGGGTAAGGCGGGATTAACCCCGCCCTACCGAGCGTTTGGCCGGGGCTAGCCCGACAAATGCGCCTTATTCCTCGTCCTCCGCATCCAGGAGTTCCATGTTGAGGCCGAGGCCCCGGACTTCTTTCACCAGCACGTTGAAGGATTCCGGCACGCCAGCTTCGAAGTTGTCTTCGCCTTTGACGATGCTTTCATAGACCTTCGTCCGCCCTGCCACGTCATCCGACTTGACCGTCAGCATCTCCTGCAGGGTGTAGGCCGCGCCGTAAGCTTCCAGTGCCCAGACTTCCATTTCCCCGAAACGCTGGCCGCCGAACTGGGCTTTACCACCCAATGGCTGCTGCGTGACAAGGCTGTATGGCCCGGTGGAACGTGCGTGGATCTTGTCGTCAACCAAGTGGTGCAGTTTCAGCAGGTATTTGATACCCACCGTCACCTTGCGGCTGAACTGTTCACCGGTACGACCGTCGAACAGGATCGACTGACCCGAGGTGTCGAAACCGGCACGCGTCAGCGCGTCGTTCACGTCAGCCTCTTTCGCGCCGTCAAATACGGGTGTCGCGATCGGCACACCGCGGGTCACGTGACCAGCGGATTCAATCAGATCAGCTTCGTCCATACCGGCGATGCCTTCGTCGTAGACATCGTCGCCATAGGCGATTTTCATCGCTTCACGCACTGGTGTCAGGTCGCCGGACCGGCGGTATTCTGACAAAGCCTCGTCAATCTGGATACCCAGACCGCGCGCGGCCCAACCCATGTGGGTTTCAAGAATCTGACCGACGTTCATCCGCGACGGCACACCCAACGGGTTCAGACAGAAGTCGACAGGCGTACCGTCAGCAAGGAACGGCATGTCTTCCATCGGCACAACTTTGGAAATCACACCTTTGTTGCCGTGACGACCAGCCATTTTGTCGCCGGGCTGCAGCTTGCGCTTAACCGCGACAAAGACCTTGACCATCTTCATCACGCCCGGAGGCAGATCATCGCCGCGACGGACTTTTTCGACCTTATCTTCGAAACGGGCATCCATTGCTTTTTTCTGGATACCGTACTGGTCATGCAAGGCTTCGACGATTTTCGCATCGTCTTCGTCTTCCATCGCCAGCTGCCACCACTGGCCACGGCTCAGCTCGGATACGCTTTCTTCAGTCACAACAGACCCAGCCTTGAAGCCTTTGGGCCCTTTGGCGGCTTTCTTGCCACCAATGATGTCCCACAGACGGGCATAGATGTTGCGGTCGAGGATCGCGAGTTCGTCATCACGGTCGCGCGACAGGCGTTCGACTTCTTCACGCTCGATCTGGAGCGCGCGTTCGTCTTTTTCCACGCCATGACGGTTGAACACCCGCACTTCGACGATCGTACCATAGTCACCCGGCGGCAGGCGCAGCGATGTATCACGCACATCAGATGCTTTTTCACCAAAGATGGCGCGCAGCAGCTTTTCTTCTGGCGTCATCGGGCTTTCGCCTTTTGGGGTGATTTTGCCGACCAGAATATCCGCAGGCCCGACTTCGGCCCCGATATAGACGATGCCAGCTTCGTCAAGGTTGCGCAGGGCTTCTTCACCGACGTTAGGGATGTCGCGGGTGATTTCCTCTGGCCCAAGCTTCGTGTCACGGGCGGCGACTTCAAATTCCTCGATATGGATCGAGGTGAAGACGTCGTCGCGCACGATGCGTTCGGAAATCAGGATCGAGTCTTCGTAGTTGTAACCGTTCCACGGCATAAACGCGACGACCACGTTCTTGCCCAATGCCAGTTCACCCAGATCGGTCGACGGACCATCGGCGATGACCTGACCTTTCTGGACCAGCTCGCCTACTTTTACCAGCGGACGCTGGTTGATGCAGGTGTTCTGGTTCGAACGCTGGAATTTGCGCATGCGGTAGATATCGACGCCTGCATCACCCAGTTCCAGATCGGATGTCGCGCGGATCACAATCCGCTGCGCATCGACTTGGTCGATAACGCCAGCCCGTTTCGCCATGATCGCAGCACCGCTGTCGCGTGCGACAACTTCTTCGATGCCGGTGCCGACCAATGGTGCCTCGGCCTGCAGCAAAGGCACGGCCTGACGCTGCATGTTCGACCCCATCAGAGCGCGGTTGGCGTCGTCATTTTCCAGAAACGGGATCAACGATGCGGCAACCGAAACCAGCTGCTTTGGCGATACGTCGATCAGGTCGACGTTTTCGCGCGGCGCCAGCGTGTAATCACCGTTCACACGGGTAGAGACCAGATCGTTCCTGAACGACCCGTCGTCATTCATGCTCGCGTTGGCCTGCGCCACAGTGTGACGCATTTCTTCAGTGGCGGACATGTATTGCACATCATCCGTCACTTTGCCGTCCACGACCTTGCGGTATGGTGTTTCGATAAAGCCGTACTTGTTGACGCGGGCGAAAGTGGCCAACGAGTTGATCAGACCAATATTCGGACCTTCAGGCGTTTCAATCGGGCACATACGACCGTAGTGGGTCGGGTGCACGTCGCGCACTTCGAAACCGGCACGTTCGCGGGTCAGACCGCCGGGCCCAAGCGCAGACAAGCGGCGCTTGTGCGTCACTTCGGACAGAGGGTTGGTTTGGTCCATGAACTGCGACAGCTGGCTAGAGCCGAAGAATTCGCGCACAGCAGCGGCAGCAGGTTTCGCGTTGATCAGATCCTGCGGCATCACCGTGTCGATTTCGACCGAGGACATGCGTTCCTTGATCGCGCGTTCCATACGCAGCAAGCCGACGCGGTACTGGTTTTCCATCAATTCACCGACAGACCGCACGCGGCGGTTGCCAAGGTGGTCGATGTCGTCGATGTCGCCACGGCCATCGCGAAGCTCGGTCAGTGCCTTGATACAGGCCACGATATCTTCGCGGCGCAGGGTGCGCATCGTGTCTTCGGCGTCAAGGTTTAGACGCATGTTCATCTTGACCCGGCCCACAGCGGACAGGTCATAACGTTCGCTGTCAAAGAACAGCGTGTCGAACAGGGCGCTGGCGGAATCCACGGTCGGTGGCTCACCTGGACGCATCACGCGGTAGATATCCATGAGCGCGGTTTCGCGGTTCATGTTCTTATCGGCAGCCATCGTGCTGCGGATGTATCCACCGACCGAGATGTTATCGATGTCCAACACAGGGATCGAGGTGATCCCAGCGTCAATCAGTTCTTTCAGCGTGCCGCCGACAACGTCGCCAGCTTTGTCCATTTCCAGCGTCAGCTCGTCACCGGCTTCGACATAGATCGCGCCAGTTTCTTCGTTGATGATGTCACGGGCAACATATTTGCCGACGATGTGTTCGTAAGGCACCAGCAGGTTCTTGACCTTGCCTTCGTCGATCAGTTTCTTGACCGAACGCGGGGTGACTTTTTCGCCGGCTTTGGCAATCACTTCACCAGTTGCCGCATCGACCAGATCATAGGTCGGGCGCGTGCCGCGGACGCGTTCCGGGAAGAACTTGGTTGTCCACGCGTCGGCCTCTTTATCAAGGCTGAAATCAACGGTGTTGTAATAGGCATTCATAATGCCCTCCTGGTCCAGACCCAGTGCATAAAGCAGGGTGGTCACAGGCAGTTTGCGGCGACGGTCGATCCGGCAGAACACAAGGTCCTTGGCGTCGAATTCGAAATCAAGCCAGCTACCGCGATATGGAATGATCCGGCAAGCGAACAGCAATTTACCCGACGAATGGGTTTTGCCTTTGTCATGGTCAAAGAACACCCCGGGCGAACGGTGCATCTGGGATACGATCACACGTTCGGTGCCGTTCACGACAAAAGTGCCGTTTGGCGTCATCAAAGGCATATCGCCCATGAACACGTCTTGTTCCTTGATATCCTTGACGGATTTGGAACCTGTGTCTTCGTCTACTTCAAACACGATCAGGCGCAGCGTCACCTTCAGCGGGGCGGCATAAGTCATGTCGCGCTGCATGCATTCTTCGACGTCGTATTTTGGCTTTTCCAATTCGTATTTCACGAATTCCAGCACGGCGGTTTCGTTGAAGTCCTTGATCGGGAAAACCGACTGGAACACACCCTTGATGCCTTCGCCGTCAAGCGGCGTTTCACTGTCGCCAGAGCGCAGGAACAGATCATAGGAAGATTTCTGAACCTCGATGAGGTTCGGCATTTCAAGCACTTCACGGATTTTGCCGTAATACTTGCGCAGGCGTTTCTGACCAAGGAAGGAGGAAGCCATGTGCGATATCACCTTTTGTTTGTCTCTCGAACGAACAGCGCCCGGGCTGCGCTGCCACGTCCATTTGACGAGGGGTTTCAAGTCTATTCGTGGCTGCCGTCCCACCGGCCGCCTCCCGACTTTTCAACCAACCCAAGGGGGGGGCCACGCATGGCCAACCGCTAAGACAGGTTTGGCTGGACGCGCGATCTGCGCATCCAGCCGTGTTGGTGTGGCAAAGGAAACCCCTTGCCAGATAGGGCTTAGGCCAGTTCGACGGTCGCGCCAGCTGCTTCCAGCTTGGCTTTGATTTCGTCGGCTTCGGCTTTGGAAGCGCCTTCTTTGACTTTGCCGCCAGCTTCGACCAGATCTTTGGCTTCTTTCAGGCCAAGACCGGTGATGCCGCGCACTTCTTTGATCACGTTGATCTTCTGTGCGCCGGCGTCTTTCAGGACGACGTCAAATTCGGTCTTTTCTTCTGCAGCTTCAGCAGAAGCAGCAGGACCAGCCATCATCACAGCGCCGCCAGCAGCGGGCTCGATGCCGTACTCATCCTTGAGGATGGTTTTCAGTTCTTGTGCTTCGAGAAGGGTCAGACCAACGATCTCTTCAGCCAGTTTTTTCAGATCAGCCATTTTATGCTTTCCGTTCGTTTTAAGTGTGTTCCAACGTGAGGCGACCGCCCCAAGTCAATTCAGATGCTTTACGCAGCTTTCTCTTCGATGGTCGAAAGAATGCTCGCGATGTTCGAAGCAGGCGCGCCAATGGCCCCGGCGATGTTTGCGGCAGGTGCTGCGATGCAACCCACGATGGAAGCAATAAGCTCCTCGCGGCTTGGCATCCCGGCAACGGCTTTCACACCAGCTGGATCCAATGCTGAATCACCCATAGCCCCGCCCAGAACGACCAATTTCTCGTTCGTCTTGGCATAGGCATCGACCACTTTCGCCGCAGCGACAGGGTCTTCGGAATAGGCGATTACTGTCATCCCTGTCAGGTAGGTAGCGATGCTTTCGCACGGCTTGCCTTCCAGGGCGATTTTAGCGAGCTTGTTCTTGGCAACGCGCACGGCCCCACCGGCATCGCGCATACGCGCCCGCAGGTCCTGCATTTCAGCAACTGTCATGCCTTCGTAGTGGGCGACCACTACAACGCCAGAGCTTTCAAAGATCTGGCCGAGTTCGTCGACCAACTGTTCTTTTTGTGCTCTATCCACAGTTTCACTCCAAATTTGGCACCAGATAATCTGGCACCGGCTCTCGTTTTTGCCGGGCAGCGGACCACCCGACAGTCGGTGTCCACGTAAACGGGGCGAGCCAAGTTGAACCGAGGAGAGCCTCGAAAAATTCTGGTCTATCCCGTCTCAGGCAGGAATTAACGGTCTTGCGACCAACCCACCGTCTCGGACGAATAAAGGCCCGAACGAATCAATCTTTCGGGCCTGCGTTTGTGGTTATCGTCTGGGAACCGGTTTGCCAAGGGCATAAACGAAAAA
>Ga0207421_10005009_pt1 | contig 15049 bp, 11 predicted proteins | sample SodLakKL_010_SED_4_FD_187542 | JGI IMG/M metagenome (GOLD analysis project Ga0207421, IMG submission 187542) | Alkaline sediment microbial communities from Lake Tanatar, Kulunda Steppe, Russia - 8KL_010_SED (SPAdes) (version 2) | ecosystem: Environmental > Aquatic > Non-marine Saline and...
GTTGAGATTTGCCCCATCGTAATAGAGCAACCCGCCAACATCGTGAACCATCTCCGAAATCTCCTCGATATCGCGTTCGAACAGTCCCAGCGTGTTCGGGTTCGTCAGCATGAGGAGCGCGGTCTCCTCGCTCAGTGCGCTCTCAAGTGCATCGAGGTCAACCCGACCGTCGTCGCCGCTCGGAAGTTCGACGACATCGAATCCGGCGAGCGCCGCGCTAGCGAAGTTCGTCCCATGAGCGCTGTCGGGAATGAGAATTTCGCTCCGGTCTTCCCCGTTGTGTTCGTGATACGCGTCGGCGAGCAGGACACCCGTATACTCGCCGGCAGCGCCAGCCGGTGGCTGGAGCGTGACAGCATCCATGCCGCCGATGGCCGCGAGATACTCCGAAAGCTGAGCGTAGATGCCGAGCGTTCCCTGCAGCGTTTCAGGGTCGCGGTCGGGATGGACCGACGCTGCGGGGTGAGCCGCGATATCCTCCGTGAATTTCGGGTTATATTTCATCGTACAGGAGCCAAGCGGGAAGGGGCCGCTTTCGATACCGTAGTTCATCTGGGAGAGTCGCGTGTAGTGGCGAGCAAGTTCGGGTTCGGAAAGGGAGGGGAGTTCGAGCGAGTCGCGCGTGAGGTCATCAGGCAGCGGCGTATCAACCTCAACTTCCTGCATATTCTTTTCCGAGAGGAGTGGTTCATTTCGTGTTCCGTCGCTCCAGCGAGCCTGGTCGTAAAACTGCCGAGAATCACTGCCCTGCATCTCGTCGCTCATGCAACCACCTCCGACACCGCGCCGACGAACTCGTCGACGGCCTGTTCGTTTGTCTCGGTCACACAGACCTGAAGTAAGTTATCAGCGATGGCGTGGACGGCAAAGCCGCGGTCGGTGAGCTCCTCACGGACCTGGTTGGCAGGGGCGTCGGTCCGGGCGACGAACTCGCGGAAGTGATGCCGGTCGTGGACTGGCGCCTCGATGCCAGCGATGGCATCCAATTGTGCAGCAATGTCGGCTGTGCGGGTAACACAGTCAGTCGCCTGCTCAACCAGCCCATCAGCACCGAGTGTGGCTGCGTGGATTGCCGTCCGAAGCGCAACCCATGCCTGATTCGTACAGATGTTGCTCGTGGCTCGTTCACGCCGGATGTGTTGTTCGCGGGTCTGCAGCGTCAGCGTGAACGCACGCACCCCGTCTGCGTCCTCGCTTGCACCGACGAGTCGGCCCGGTACCTGCCGGAGATAGGCCTCGCGCGTGGCGAACATCCCGAGGCCCATTCCGTAGGCAGCGCCGACGCCCAGCGTCGCGGCATCGCCGATGACGACATCAGCCCCGACAGCAGCCGGTTCTTCGAGGATTGCCAGCGCAAGCGGGTCAGAACCCAGACAGAACAGGGCGTCGTGGTCCGTCGTCAACTCGCCAATCTCGGCCAGTGATTCCTCGATAACGCCACGAACCGTCGGGTTTGCCGCATAACACATGATAACGTCGTCGTCAAACAGCTCAGCAAGCGCAGTGACGTCAACAGCGCCGTCGGCCATTGGGTAGGACTCGACCGTGAGTCCAGCACCCGCGGCGTAGTTTTCGAGAACGCCTCGGCGACCCGGATGCATCTGTTCGGGGACGAGAACCCGGTCACCGCTGGTTTCTCGGACGCGCGTTGCGAGCGTCGCAGTTTCCCCAAGGGCTGTCGCCGCATCGTACAGCGAGCAGTTTGCAATCTCAAGTCCAGTCAACTCGACGAGCATCGACTGGTACTCGAACAGCACCTGCAGGAATCCCTGTGCGATTTCCGGCTGGTACTGCGTGTAGGAGGTGAGAAACTCCTGCCGGTCGGCCAGATGGTTGACCAGCGATGGAACATAGTGGTCGTAGTGACCGCGACCGAGAAATTCGGTGAGGTCGTCGTTTTCGGTGAGCGTCTGCGTTAGTTCCTGGAGGGTCCGTTGCTCGGTCCGCTGTGGGATACCGAACTCGCCGTCGAACCGAACCGACTCGGGAATGTCGAACAGGTCGGTCTCGCGTTCGACTCCGAGTGCGGCCAGCATTGCGTCTGTCTCCTCCGGCGTGTGAGGCGCGTATGGACTGCCTTCATCTCCACCCATGTATATGACGCATTAGGAGGCTGCATACGGAATGCTTTCGGTTTGCAAATGCACCAGTGGTCACTCGATGAGGTCGATATCGTCGTCACCGAGTGGGACTGCACAGATGAACGCACCCTCCTCGTCGCCGTCGTTCTGGTACCAGTGAACGGCACCTGCGGGGATATGTATCGAATCGCCAGCGCTCACAGTCTGTTCCGTTCCCTCAATACCGACGGTGTACTCCCCCGCAAGCACGTACTGCTCGTGTTCAATCTCGTTGGTGTGTTTCGGGACGCTCCCACCCGGTGCAAGCGTGAATCGACGCAATGCAAGGTTTGAGGTGCCGTGTGTCTCATCGAGCAAGACCCCTTTTTCCAGTCCCTCTGCTGCATCGACTGATTCATATGCAATCTCCGATTCCCGACGAATCTGTGGACGGTCATCCGTCATGGACCCTAATAGGTCGGCCAGACACTTCAGCGATGGCGGTCGGTACTGAGTACAGGTCTAGCTTGACCAATTGTTAAATGTAGGCATGATAGACCATTATAAACTATATAAATACACCCATATAGAAGGTGGAAATTCGAGTGTTTCTTAACATTGTAGAATTCTGGAGGGTATTAAGTTATAGAATGTACAATATTCAACCATAAGGTGAAACACAATGGCACTTGAAAACGAAAACCGGTTAGAAACGCGCGTCGGAAATGTGACGCTTCACGGGAAGCCTCACTCGCTGAGTGCGCTGTTCGTCGTCTTGCTCCGTGTGGTAATGGGCGGAATGATACTGTTCGCCGGACTTGGCAAATATGCCTTCGTCCCAGGCGGTGATGCGTTCAATGCGGCCGGCTACCTCGGAAACGTCGACGCGGCCAGCCCAGTCAGCGGTCTCTACGGTGCGATGGCCGCAAATGCTGCACTGATGGACGTCGTTAACGTCATCATCCCACTGACACAGGTGCTCATCGGCGTTGCACTCATCGTCGGCGGCCTCGTCCGACTGGCCGCCCTCGGTGGCGCACTCCAGATGTTCGCCTTCTACCTCGGCGGGATGGAAGGACAGTGGCTGGCAGCGTTCGATTCGACGCTCATCTACGCCATCGTCTTCCTGACGCTCGGTGCGCTGGCAGCAGGCCGAATCCTCGGCGCTGATGCCTACATCGAGCAACTGAACGTCGGCGGCGAACCACTCGTCGAGCGATTCCCCAAGCTGCGATACATCCTCGGCTGACCGAGGAGAGCGTCTCCTGGTGCTGTCGTTCGTTGATTTTTGCCCTCTATCTCTTGCGGCGTGAATTTCCACCAGCGCAGTTGTGCCCACACCTCGCACAACAGCGCAATCTACAAACGGCCGACAGGCCAATGACCGTATATGACCGAAGCGGAGGACCATCGACAACTCATTATTGCAGGGACAGGAATTGCCGGACTGACCGCCGCCATTTATGCTGGCCGAGCAAACAACGACCCACTCGTCCTCGAAGGTGACGAGCCAGGTGGACAGCTAACACTGACGACGGATGTCGCAAATTATCCCGGCTTTCCCGACGGAATTAGCGGCCCCGACCTCATCCAGCGGATGAAAGACCAGGCGACACAGTTTGGTGCCGACCTGGACCACGGTATCGTCGAGGACGTAGAGAAACAGGATGACGGAACCATCCGCGTCGAACTCTCGAACGGAACCGTCTACACCACAGATGCCTTCATCGCAGCCTCCGGTGCCAGCGCACGAACGCTCGGTATCCCCGGCGAGGAGGAACTGATGGGCTACGGCCTCTCGACCTGTGCGACCTGTGACGGGGCCTTTTTCCGCGGCGAGGATATGCTGGTCGTCGGCGGCGGCGACGCCGCGCTTGAAGAGGCTAACTTCCTGACGAAGTTCGCCGATACGGTCTATCTCGCCCACCGCCGCGAGAACTTCCGCGCCGAAGCCTACTGGGTCGACCGCATCGAAGAGAAAGCAGACGCCGGCGAGGTAGAGATTATGCGGAATACGGAATTGCTCGAGATTCACGGCTCTCCCGAGGATGGCGTCGAATCGGTGACGCTGGCTCGCAACGATGAGGGCTATCCCTCAGAAAAGCTGGACGACCCCGAAACCGAGCAGTTCGAGATGGAGATGGGTGCAGTCTTCTTTGCGATTGGTCACACGCCAAACACGGGGTATCTGGAAGGAACCGGCGTCGAGATGGACGACACTGGCTATCTGAAAACCGTGGGTGGAGACGGTGGCGGGCAGACGAAAACCGGCGTCGAAGGGATTTTCGGGGCCGGCGATGTCGTTGACCACCATTATCAGCAAGCAATCACCGCCGGCGGAATGGGCTGTCAGGCCGCGCTCGATGCTGATGAGTATCTCGAATCCGTGGAAAACCAGGCTGAAACCGCGGCGGCACAGGCTGACGACGACTAATTATTCGGTTACGTTAGGTCTGAATCTTCCTGAAAGAGCAACACGAGCATCGACAGCCCGGAAATTAGAATTAACAGCAGCGCCGGAATTGCTGCATACCGGTACGCAAGCGCATCCTGTGCCTCCCAGATAATAATGACCAGCGTATCGGTTCCAAACGGCTGAAGCATCAGCGTCATCGGGAGTTCTTTCATCGTCGTCAAAAAGACAAGTATCGCGCCAGCGATGACCCCTGGTGCAATCAACGGGAGCGTAATGCGGCGGAACGTCTCAAGCCGGCCTGCATTGAGCGTTCGAGCCGCCTCGATAGTGTTGTCATTCACCTGCAAGACGGATGACCGAACGGTCCCAACCGCCTGTGGGAGGAAGCGAATAACGTAGGCGAACACGAGCACCGCAATCGTACTCCGGTAAGAGAATGGGAGGGTTCGCGTGCCAAGAAACACAAGCGCGAGTCCGATAACGACACCAGGAACCCCCCAGCCGATGTAGGTTGCGCGTTCGAGGAGTCGGGAGACGGTCGTGTTCTTTCGCGCCGAGTAGTAGGCAACAGGGAGGGCGAACAGGCAGGCGAAAAACGCGGCGAGCAGTGCCAGCCTGACGGAGTGGTAGGCAAAGATTGGGTCGAATTCCAGCCGAGAGATTGTCGTTCCCTCGCTGACGAACAGCCACCGGGTGAAAATTGCCACCGGGACGACCATCGTGATAATTCCGATGAGAGAAACGGAAGCCATGGCAGGCCACTTCCAGAGTCCGAGTCTGATAGTCGACCCCTCACCGCTGCCGCCGCTTGCATCCTCGTCACGGCCGATACCGGCCTCGATGACGAGAATAACGGCGATAATAGCGATCAACTGCAACGCAAGGAGGGCGGCATACTCCGAGGAGAAGTTGTTGAACTCGCGATAAATAGCGCTTGTGAACACTGACGTGCGCATGAACGCAGGCGTCCCAAAATCCGAAATGGCATAGAGCGCCGCAAGTAGCGCCCCGGCGGCAACACCGGGCCGGATTTGCGGCAGTGTCACTCGACGGAACGCGCCGAACCAATCTTCGTTGAGCGTTCGTGCCGCATCGGTCAGCGAGGCATCCATCGAGAGTAGCGCCGCTCTCGTTGTGAGAAAGACGTACGGGTACGTATACAGCGTGATGATGAAAATGGACCCCGAAAGCCCGTCAATACGCGGAATAGTCATCCCGAATATCGATTCGATTTCGCCACCGGAGCCGAACATGCCGACGAAGGCAATAGCACCGATATAGCTCGGGATGACAAGCGGGAGGGCAGCGACGACAGTCCAAAAGCGGGGAAACGGTAGGTCAGTTCGGGTCGTCAGGAACGCAAGCGGAACGCCAAGCAAAATGGAAAACAGCGTCACTGCCAGCATCAACACGATACTGTTGAGCATAATCTCGGCTGTCCCCCAGGAAACAACGAGACTGTAAGCACGTGCTGGCTCGACCTCGAATGCTCGCCAGACCAACCAGAACATTGGAAGTACGACAAGAAGCGCAACGATTGCGCTTGCGATAGCCAGTCCCTGTGTCGAGCGGTCAGCCTGCCAGAACCGCTCTACTGACTCCCGAATGTTCTGTCCGAGGCGGAGTGTATTCGATAGCTGTCTCATAATCGGTTCGGCAACAGGCCTTTGTTATGCCACTGATTTGCGGTCCGTGCCTTTGAACTCGTTGATACACGGGTCACAGCGAAAGCGTCCCATGATTCTTACTTGTGACGCCTAGACCTCCATGCCTGCGTCAACAATGAGGTCGGCAGCGTCCTGGAGCTCCATATCAAACTGGCTAATATCGAACGTCGGTGGGTTGAGCTCTTCGAGGTCTGGAAGGTCTCCAACGTAGTCGATACCCTCAACAACCGGATACTCGCCGTTTGCTTCCATCATGAACTCCTGTCCCTCCTTGGCGAACAGGTGACGGATGAATTCGCCGACGAGTTCGGGGTCACCCGTCTGCTGTGTGATGCCGATACCTGCGATACTGAACAACGACCCAGCGTCGCCTTCCGTGAATGTCACGCGAATCGGCGCATCGGAGTCCTCGTTGAGGATACGAGCCGCATAGTAGCTGTTTCCAAGCGCCACGATTGGGTCGTCATCCCCACCGCGGTTGATAGCTTCGGCCTGGTCGGAGCCGCTTGTGAACGGCTCTATATCCTGTTTTTCGACCATATCGCTCACCCAGTCACGCGTAACATCCTCGCCTTTCCGTTCGACCATGGCCTGAATGAACCCACGGAAGGTGCCCGAGTTTGGCCGGGTAGAGATGATACCTTGTAGCCGCTCGTCTGTTGCGTAATCGAGAATATCGGTCGGAAGGTCGTCGCCGCTCTCAAATGCCGTTTCCTCGACGAGCCGTTCGTTGTTGTACATGACTGACCGAACTCGACCAGTCACACCAGTCCAGTAACCGTCTGGCTCACGGTAGATTTCAGGAACCGCATCGACAACATCCTCGGGGAGTTCCTGAAGAAGTCCCTCATCATGGAGCGCAGCGAGTGCGCCAGGGTCTTGTGAGTACATGAGATCAGCCTGTGGGGAGTCACCTTCCTCAATAAGCTGGTTCACCTGGTCGTCGTTGCCACCCCAGTCGACTTGGACAGTAAGGTCGTCGTATTCGTCTTCGAGTGCATCGAATACCGGCTCAATCTGGTCGCTCGTTCGGCCAGAGTAGATGGTGACAGTGCCTTCGAGGTCACCGAGGTCATCCCAGGAGAGTACCTCGCCGCTGACTGCTGTTTCCATTGGGTCTTCACCAGCGACCGGGTCGCTGGTGCGGCTGTCACCCAGACAGCCAGCGAGCCCCACCATGCTTGCAGCCGCGAGGCCAGTTGCTGCGAGAAACGTTCGGCGTCCTGTGGTTCCAACCTGGCCATCTCGTCGTGAATCTTCTTGCATATCTAGTTTTAGGTCACCCTAAAACATATATATCCATCGTTTTTTAGGCAATCCTAAAAATACCAACACGGTTAAATGCGTTCACTCCTCAGCGGCCAAATACTCCTCCTGAACGGCCACGACCTCGCTCGAATCCGTACACTCGCTGTACCGCTGGAGGGGTTCGGCATTCAACTCCAGGAACGTCTCGCCCCATCGAACAGTCGAACAAATCTCCTCGGCTTGCTCGCGTTCTCCCAAGATAACAAGTGCGCCCGCAAGAGCTTCAAGCGTGTTCAGCTGAAACGGCGTCCCATAATTAACAGGGTTGCTGGCGACAAGGAACGGAAGCGCCCGATGCACACCAGCGAGGTCAAACGCCTCCTGTTTTGCTGTTTCCCATGAGCAATCGAGTGCAACGATGCGGTCGGTTTCGGCACGGTCGGCCGGTGAAAGGGCTTGTTCTGCGAACGGGTTGAGGACGATGCCGTACGGCGTTGCCCGAGCAGACGAGTGTAACTCGGCATGGCCGAATTTGGCAAGTCGCCGAGCAGTGCATTTATCTGGGTCGTCATCCCCTTCGTATCTAATATGCAGTTCCACAGCTGATGTATGCTGTCCGACAATATAGGCTGCCGGTTTTCGTTATTGAATTCGAAAAATCGCCGCTCAGTTTTTATCTATGCAGCAGATAGATTCGCCAGTGTCAGGCAGTTCCCCAGAAGCGGTCATCCAGTCGTTACCATATCCTGCGTTCGCCGTGGATAGCGATGGTGCTGTCATTTATGTGTCAGATTCCTGCTGTGCGCTGTTCGGTGCAAGTCGAGATAGCCTGATTGGAAATGACTGGGAAGCAATGAAAGATGCGACCAGTTCTGAACACACAGCGCTTGCAGAGGCGATTACAAGCGTCTGCACCCAAGAAAACGAATCGTCAGCAACTGACCGTGTGCCAGTCGTTTTCGATAACGGACAAACCCGTCAGCGATACACCGCTCGCGTCAACGCACTCACCGAAAACGGAACGTGTACTGGGGCACTTGTCCTGTTTGAAGAGCACAATCCGGTAACGAACGATACGTGCCCCCGCGGTGACCGGCGATTTTATCACGCATTTGAGCGCCACAGCGCCCCGATGTTGCTTATCGACCCGGAGACGGGCCTGATAGAGAACGCAAACGCCGCTGCGGTCGAGTTCTACGGCTACAGTCGCGATACGTTGACAACGATGCCGATTCAGGCTATCAACTGCCGCAGCGACGAAGCGGTTGCAAAAGAACGAGAGCGTGCACAGGAAGAAAACCGGACACACTTTCGGTTTGAACACGAACTCGCCTCCGGAGAGGTTCGGCCGGTCGAAGTGTACTCCTCACCGGTAGAGCTCGATGGCGGCGAACTCCTGTTTTCGATTATCCACGATATCACCGAACGGAGGCGACACGAAAAAGCACTCGAACGCGAGCGGGCCTTCTCTGCAAACGTACTGAATACACTCGATGATATTTTCTATATTATCGACGAACGAGGCCGTTTACAGCGGTGGAACGACCCCCTCGAAACAGTCAGCGGCTACGATGGCGATGAGCTATCAGGAAAATCGATAACGACGTTGATAGCTGGTGACCAACAATCTCACCTCGCCGACGTGATTGCAAGCGTTCTCGATGGAAAGGCCCCCATAACGTACGAGGTCAAGTTAAAAACGAAGGCAGGCGAGTTGATTCCCTACGAGTTTACCGCCACACCGCTCCCGGACGAACGCAGGTCACTGGCAGTTGCCGGCATCGGCCGTGATATCACCGAGCGCAAACAGCGCGAACGGAATCTCAAACAGCTTCGTCGAGGTATCGAAGCGACGCCACACGCCATTTTCATCACTGACAGTGACGGAACTATCGAGTATGTTAATCCTGCGTTCGAGGCGATGACTGGGTACGCTGAGGCGGATGTCCTCGGAGAGAATCCACGGCTGTTTCAGTCTGGAGAGCATGATGAAGATTATTATCGGGACCTCTGGAAGACGATTACTGCCGGCGATGTCTGGCGAGCGCGTGTTATCAATCAACGGCAGTCGGGTGAACGATACCACGCTGACCAGACGATTGCACCGATTACGGAAGATGGCGAGGTAACCGCCTTCGTCGCTATCCAGACCGACGTCACTGGACGGGAAGAGCGCCAGCAGCATTTCCGTGTGTTGAGTCGCGTACTTCGGCACAACCTCCAGAACGACCTGAGTGTTATCACCAGTTATACCGAACAGATTCGAGAAGCAGGCACACACGAACAGGAGACAGAGAAAATTATGAAAAAAACCGACGATATCCTGCAAACTGCCCGCAAAGAACGAGATATTGCAGCGGTGCTTGCAGAGGACGTCCGACGGCGTGAGTGTGATGCCGTCGAACTCGTTGAACGTGCCTGTACAGATGTCCGAACCAACTATCCGGACGCCACCATCAAGACGGACCTTCCGGACTCCGTCACCGTCATTGCGACCGAGCGACTCCGTGCCGCGCTCGTCGAGCTGATGGAAAATGCCATCGTCCATAGCGATGAATCCGTCGAGATCACCGTCTCGGTAACCATGATTGACGACCACGTTTCGATTACAGTCTCCGACACCGGGCCAGGAATCCCCGAGTCGGAGCAGAAAATGCTCGAAACTGGGACAGAAATCGACCAGCTGTATCACGGCAGCGGACTCGGGCTCTGGCTCGTCTACTGGCTCGTTCGACAGAGCGGTGGGACACTCGAATTTGCCGAAAACGACCCACAGGGGAGTATCGTAACTATCTGTCTCCAGCGTGACCGAACCGTCGAGACCACGGGTTACGTCGTCGAGCAGTGAGAGTAGTATCACCCAATCTGGAAATATAGTTGATGGATAGAGTGAACGTTATTTTCCTCCAAGCGGTAGTATACGGTACAGAAAGTTAGTGAATGGGTTGATGAGCCAACGGAGGCTCAGTCAGGTCGGTACTCGCTCACACGAACACAGCGTATGAAAACCGCAACACACCACAACTCGATTCCCGAATCACTCGTGAAACGGTATCTGCGGACTCGGTGTCGGCTCGGTGTTCATAACTGGGTTCGGACAACCGAGGAATTTGATGATATCATCCTCGTCAAGAAATCCTGTTATCTCTGTGAAAAGCGAAAGGTTGAGCGGGTTTATTATCGCTAGCCCGAGGCTGGAAACTACGCTATCTGGTTCTCGTATTCTTCGGGGGAGAGCAACGCATCAAGTTCGCTCTCATCCGCAGGCTCTACTTCGAGCATCCAGCCGTCGCCGTATGGGTCCTCGTTGACGAGTTCTGGCACGTCGATAAGCTCCTCGTTCGTGGAGACGATAGTTCCTGAAATCGGTGCATAGAGGTCTGAAACCGCTTTGATTGACTCGATGACCCCAAATTCCTCGCCTTGCTCGATGGATTCGCCCTGTCCGGGCACCTCGACGAAGACAACGTCGCCGAGTTCATCCTGTGCAAAGTCCGTGATACCGAGACGGACAGTTCCGTTCTCCTGGCGGGCCCATTCGTGACTTTCCTGGTATCGACAGTCAGGTGGTACGTCGAAGCTCATGAAAGAAATGGCGTGGTCCTCGTATGTGCTTTCTTCGGTTCGTCCCGGATAACGACACGAACGGGGTGTTTGTCACCCACGTACTCAACCGGAAGATAGGCAAGCCCGATTGGCTCGCCAAGCGTCGGACTCATCGTCCCGCTGGTCATCGTCCCCAACTCCTCGCCGTCAGGCGAAGTAATAGTATAGCCGCTCCGCGGAATCCCTCGGTCTCTCAGGATGATACCAACGAGTTTCTCCTCAGGGCCTTCAGCTTCAACGCCTTCCAATGCATCTCTTCCGACAAATTCGGTATCCAACTTTACGACAAAACCAATGCCAGCCTCGTAGGGATTGCGCGGATTTTCTTCGGGATGGAACTCCTCGCCCGAGAGGAGAAAGCCCATTTCGAGACGAAGCGTATCCCGCGCACCAAGCCCGCAGGGCTGACAGTCGAGTGCGTCCCAGACCTGCTGGGTGGTGTCCCACGGACAGAGTACTTCAAAGCCCTTCTCCCCGGTATAGCCTGTCCGGGCAATCAGACAGTCCGCGCCGGCGACCATACCAGTCCTGACCTCGAAATTTCCGAGTTTGTTGAGTGATACGTCGGTCTGGTCACCAAGCAGGTTAGGGGCGTCAGGACCCTGCACGGCAATCATGCCGTATTCCGTCGTCCGGTTGGTCACCGTCGCATCGAGACCCCACTCCTCCCGGTAGCGGTTCCAGCGGTCAAGCATCTGCTCGTCGTGGCCCGCGTTCGGGATGAACAGATACTCACCCTCGCTTTCTGGGAGATGGTAGACAACGGTATCATCAAGGAGGATACCATCTTCATCCGTGATACCAGCGTACTGGGCCTCGCCAGGGTCAAGTGCAGTCACGTCGTTAGTCGTAAGCCGTTGCATCAGGCGTTGGGCATCCGAACCGCTGACCGTTATCTGCCCCATATGTGAGACATCAAACTTGCCGACACGCTCGCGGACGGCCTCGTGTTCGGCCCGGATAGAGTCGAACTCGACGGGCATCTCCCATCCGCCGAAATCCGTCGCTTTCGTCTCGTGTTCAATTGGTGGACTGCGTAAAGTCATATCCGAACAGTGGGCGGCGGGCATCCTAATGGTTGCGACGAGCGGAACGAGTGATACCGGTCGACGGAACAATTGCTATAGTAACAATTGAAACGATTTACACACCGATCGCACGAAGGCTGTGCGATCGGTGTGCATTGACTTTCAATGGCTAGTATAGTTCGCACGCAGAGCTGGTGGTGACGAATATTTCACAGCTTCGGTCGACTGGTATAGCCGTCACCGAGAAATTGTTCTGTAGCACCGCGAAACAGCGACTGTTGTGCCTCATTCGAAAGCTCCCGATTCACGAGACCCGCGTACTCCTGTCTGTAGGTATGAGGCAGGTTCGGGTAATCCGAACCATACAGAATCTGGCCGGCAAGGTCCTCAAAGACGCGGTCATCGATGGAAGCAGGCGTGAATGCGAGGTCGCTATCAGGGACTTCCGCCATCGCAAAGCTGGTATCCAAAAAGACGTTTTCGTCGTCTCGGGCCACCTCGATGAACGCCTCGTGTTCGAAGGTTCCCATATGTGCACAGCAGGCACGGACGTCCGGAAACCGCTCGCGGAAGGCAGTAAATCGCTCGATTCCGACGTGTTGGCTATCCTCGAACATCGGTGCGGTACCCGCGTGATGTAAGACAGGACAGTCAAACTCGATACAGCATTCATACGCCGGGTCGAGCCGCGGGTCTTCGGGAGAGACTTCCTGTACAGGACACTGGAATTTGAGCCCGCAAGCGCCGTTTTCGAAGGCTTCCCGGACGACTTGTCCAACATCGTCGGCAGGGTGGACCGTCGCAAATGGAAGACACATATCCGACTGCCGTGCCTGCGCGCACACCCAGTTATTCAGGTCAGAGGCAATACCGGGTTTGTGCGCGTATGGAAGGGTAATATAGCGCTCAATCCCGTGTTGACGGAGGACGTTCTCGATTGCCTCCCGTCTGGTGGGGTGGTCAAACTCCCAGCCGACGGCAGCGGTGAGCGACTCGCGGACGGCTTCGAGCAGTCGTTCGGGCATCACATGAACGTGTGCATCGATTGCGCCGGAAACCGGGATGGCACCCCCATCGCCACTCTTTCCGTGTGTCATTGATATGCTGGTTATTTATCGAGGAACAAAAAGACGCTCACAGTGTGGGCTCAGGGTGCCTTCTCGAGTTTGACGCGAAACACAGCGCCATCGAATTCCTCACCATCGATAGCTGTATCATCGAATCCATCGAACTGCTCGCCATCTTCAATCCAGACTGCACCGCCGTAGCTTTCGACCAGCGTGTGGACGAGATATAGCCCGATTCCGGTTCCTTCGCTCCCGAATCCTTTCTCCCCCTTACCGAATATCTCGTCTTTCTGGTCGTCGGGAACGCCGGGACCGTTATCCGCAATCGAGACAGTGACCGACTCTGTCGTTTCCTCGCAGGTAACGGCAACCCGTGGGTCAGAACCCGTGTTGTGCTGGATAGCGTTCTGGAGGAGGTTTCTAAACACCGACCCAAGCATATCCGTTCCAATGACCTCCACCGGTGGAATCGAACCAGCGACGTCGATAGCAACATCCTCGTAACTGTTCCGAGTTTCGGAAAGCTTCCGGTCAAGGGTGAGTGCAAGCGAAATCTGCTGGCCGGTCTCGTCAGCACCGAGCATCACTTCTGCTAACTCGCGGGCAGTCTCGGTCAGTGCAACGGCGTTGTCGACGCTTTCGAGCAGCGAATCGAGATACCGCTCACCCTCGGTACCGATGTGTTCGGCGAGCAGTTCAGCATGGAGTTGCACAAGCTGGAGGTCGTTGCGGATATCGTGGCGCATCATCTGATTGAGGACCTCCAGGTCATCACGCTGTGCCTCGAGTTCACGCTCGTACCGTTTCTGTTGGGTGACATCCTGGAGGATACCACGAACCAACATTGGTTCGCCGTGTGCATCCGTGATGACTTCGCCGCGGAGGCGAGTTGAGCGGACCTCACCCGACTCTCTGATAATTCTGACATCAAGCGGCTGCTTCCACACCCCATGGTCAACTGCGTGATTGAAAACCTCTCGGACAGCCTCACGGTCCGCCTCGTGATAGAACTGAAGGGCCTGCTCTACCGTCGGTTCGAACTCCTCCGAAACATCGTGAATTCGTCGAATTCCCTCCGACCAGATTAGCTCTTCAGTGTATGGGTCGTACTCCCAGACACCGATATCGGCGATATCCTGAATCCGTTCAAAGAGATACTCGCGGCGTTCGAGTTCGCGTTCCCGCTCTTTTCGAGCAGAGATATCCCGGCTGAGGGCGATAAACTGCTCTTCGCCGTCGAATTCCATCCTGTTAATCCAGACCTCAACCGGGAATGTCGAACCATCCTTTCGCTGGTGCCGACCTTCAACCGTTTCGCGGTCACCAGGTTTCATCGCCTCCCACATCTCTCGAAGTTCTACTTCAGGAACGCCAACCTCGATATCCGAGATATGCATCGACAATAACTCGTCCCTGGTGTATCCCAGGTCCTCGATGGTCTGGTCGTTCACGTCGAGGACATTTCCGTCCTCATCGTGGACAGTTACCGAGTCAGGTGATTTATCGAACAACGCGCGAATACGCTCCTGGCTACGCTTTAGCTGGTCCCGACGTCGTTTCTGCGCCGAAATATCGGACTGGATAGCGACAAACGCCTCGATATCACCCGCATCCGTGACAACAGGAGCAATCGTCTGGTGTGCGTAAAATAGCTCGCCATCCTTGCGTTGGTTACAGATTTCCCGTTGCCAAACCTTCCCGTTGAGGATTGTCGTCCAGAGCCGTTCGTAGAACTCATCGGACATTTTTCCCGATTTGAGGATTCGTGGGTTCTGTCCAACCGCTTCAGCGGCGGAATAGCCCGTTATCTCCTCAAATGCCGGGTTGACGTACTCGATAAGACCATTGGAATCAGCAATAAAGACAGCATGGCCGGCCGCTTCAACGGCTCGCTTGAATCGGCTTGGAGTTTGCGTCTCAGTTGTGGAAATTGTCGAACACTGACAATGAATGCGCA
>Ga0207421_10005013_pt1 | contig 15042 bp, 10 predicted proteins | sample SodLakKL_010_SED_4_FD_187542 | JGI IMG/M metagenome (GOLD analysis project Ga0207421, IMG submission 187542) | Alkaline sediment microbial communities from Lake Tanatar, Kulunda Steppe, Russia - 8KL_010_SED (SPAdes) (version 2) | ecosystem: Environmental > Aquatic > Non-marine Saline and...
AGCCGGAATGTTCTTATCCTGTGTTTTCTATTGCAGGCTGCGGATTCACAGCAGCTTTTGGGAGATAAAAATTTCATTAACCCGTTTCTGTCACAGCCGTTTTTGACAGTAATTCGAACAGAAATGACATTGCTGAGCACCCTTGCGCAATCTACAATGCATACATCTTTTAGAAAAAAAGATAAGGAGGCTCAGATACATCTGAGAAAAACAATTATGAGTAAGACATATGAAACTCTATTCAAACCAATACAAATCGGCAGAATGACTATTCCAAATAGGATTTGCCATGTTCCTACGGACATCAGTTCTTCACATGCAGACGGATCTGTAAGTCATCGAGATATTCTGCACCATGCTGAGATTGCAAAGGGAGGAACGGGTTTTTTGATTGTTGGTGCAACCTCTCCTGACGGCAAGACAGGAAGGCCGACGGTTACCTCTTTGGTGGCTGACGGGGATAATTATATTCCAGGACTTGCCCGATTAGCAAAAAGCATTCAGCAGTACGGTTCAAAATGCGCCCTGCAGCTGCAGCATCCAGGCAGGCAGGCTGCAATACCCCGTTACAACACGATGTCGACAAACGATATGGTCTTAAAGGTTCCCTGGTCAGCAGGTCATGAAGTAGTGTATGAAAATGCCGAAGAAAAAGGAAAGCAGGCAAGAGCAATGACCGTGGAAGAAATCTTAGATATGATCGATAAATTTTCTGAAGCGGCATGGAGAGTAAAGCAGGCAGGTTTCGATGCTGTTGAGCTGCATGCAGCCCATGGCTATTTAATTGCTCAGTTTATGAGCCCTTATACAAACCGGAGAATTGACAGATTCGGGGGGACCTTTGAAAACAGGATGAGATTTCCTTTGGCTATAATTGACAGTATTCAGCAGAAATGCGGAAAAGATTATCCGATATTAGTGCGGTATTCGGTGGACGAATGGGTTAACGGAGGAAGAGACCTGCAGGAAAGCTTACAAGTTGCAAAGCTGTTTGAGGAAGCAGGTGTTGCAGCTCTTGATCTCAGTCAATGCATAACAGAGACGCCAGGAGCTGGATTTGATCCGATGTATTATCAGCAAGGATGGACAATGTATGCCTCAGAAGAGATTAAGAAAGCGGTATCAATACCTGTAATCAACAGCCATACATTAAGAGATCCTGAATACTGTGAAGAAATTTTAAAAGAAGGAAAAACTGATATGGTAGGTCTTGCAAGACAGCTTCTTGCAGACCCATACTGGCCGTTAAAAGCAAAAAAAGGAAAAACTCAGGAGATACGAAAATGCATTTCCTGCTTGAACGGATGCTGGAACGGTTCTATGCTTGCCAAAAAGGAAATTAGCTGTTCAATTAATGCTGCAGTAGGTGATCCCCGGTATTTTGAGATGAAGCCGGCTGAGCAAACAATGAATATTGCGGTAATTGGAGGAGGACCAGCCGGTCTTGAAGCTGCAAGAATTGCTGCAATCCGCGGGCATAAGGTGACAGTCTTTGAGAAGAGTAATGAAATTGGCGGAGCAGTACTTGGATGCTGCATGGTTCCGGGAAAAGAAAAAATGAAGTGGTATGCAGATTGGTTGAGAAAGCAGATTGAAAAGCTGCCAGTAACCGTTCATCGCGGTAAAACAGCTGATGTTGCAGACGTAGCTTCTTTTGATGCAGTTCTCTATGCAGCAGGCGCCAGTTCGTATATTCCTCAAGTTGCTGGAGCAGAAAACAATCCAATGCTTGTTCGGTTTGAAGATGTAATTGCATGCCCGAAAGTTAACTGCGAATACCATCCCCAGGACGGAAGGAAAGGAGTAAAAGTCGGACAGAAAGTACTTCTCTGGGGAGATCATTACGCTGCACTTGATACAGCGGCTTTTTTGGCCTCTATCGGCAAGGATGTGACTATTGTGACGGAAAACAGGGAATTAGGAGAACAAATCGAACCGGTGCACATGTATGTGCTCAGGAAACGATTCAACCAGCAGGATGCAGAAGCTCTGGATTCAAAACCATTTAAGCATCCAGTAAAAACCATAACTTCTTCGACAATTATGGAATGCAAAGAAGGATCTGTCGTTCTTGCTGACGAAAGGCATAACAGGAGCGAAATGGAAGTCGAAACAGTCATATGCTGTCATACAAAACCAAACGACGAGCTGTTCAAGAAGTTAAAGGAGGCCGGGATTCCTGCTGTACTAGCTGGGGATGCAAAAGAAGTGAGAGAACTTACTAGCGCAGTGAAAGAAGGTTCTGATTTTGGCTTGACATTTGACGGAAATATGATGATAAATCCAAATGATACTTTTATTGATCCTCCGCAGCTTGATGTATTGTGGAGCCTGAAGGAATCATAGAAGTACACCCTTAATATGCAAGGCCCCGCTTAACGGGGTCTTGCGTGTATTATACGGTTTTGTGCGGTTTTACGGTATTTCAGTTCCGGAAGCATTTATTACCTGGGACTGCGGGACAGGATGATGCTCTGTGAGATCATTGAGCCACGAGCCGCTCTTGAACCTGATAATACTAAGAACTGCTTTATATAATTCTTCAAACCCAAGGAGGAGAAATACATAGTACACAGGCAGCTGAAGCAGCAGACCGCCGATAATTACTAAAGGAACACCGATCAGCCAGGCACCTGAAGCATCTAGAAACAGCGAAAAACGGGTGTCCCCCCCGCTTCTCAGGACACCTATTACTGCATGTATGGTAAGCCCGCGTATCGGAATAAGCAAGGCAAGCACTCTCAAGGAACGATTTGTTGTATCGATAATTTCCGGTTCAAGGTTGTAGGCAAGGGTGATAAGAGGAGCAAAAACCCACATAACCGTGCCTATGCCGATGCCTAAAAGCACTGGAAGAATGAGCAGCCGTTTTCCGTACAGGGCAGCTAAGGCGTAGTTTTGTTCGCCGATTTTCTTCCCGATCATTACCGCTGTAGCATTCCCTGTCCCAATAAAGACTGCGAAAAACAGGTTCTGGATAGCTTCACTGACATTTGCAGAAGCAAAAACAGCAGTACCCATCCTTGCATATACTGTTTTATACGCAACCATTCCAAGAGCCCAGGCAAGTTCATTCAGTATGACGGGAAATGCTGTTTTGAAGAACTTTTTTACGAAGGTTTTATCAAAAGAAAAATATGCTTTTACCGGGGCTGCAACAGGAGTTTTCAGGCGATAGGCAAATAAAAGTACTAAGAAAAGCTCAAATCCCCTTGAGATAGTGGTAGCCAGTGCTGCTCCTGCAACTCCCATTGCGGGAAACCCCCAATTGCCGAAGATGAACACATAATTTAATAACACATTTACTGACAGGGCTGATGCAGCAGATAACATCGGATATACCGCACGTTCTGTGCTCCTCAGAGAAGTAGCAAAGATAAATGAAACAGCAGTAAACACATAACTTACTGCAACTATGCGGAGGTACGAGACCCCTTCTTGTATTACTTGAGGGTCGGCAGTGAAAAAACCCATGATAGATTCTGGGAAGGTCAACGTCAGGATTGATACAATGAGTGCTCCTGTAACTGCTGTGGTTAAAGCAACGCCTACTGATGAATGGATAGCTCGTAGGTCTTTCTTCCCCCAATATTGAGCAATAAAGATGGAAGCACCGCTGCCTAAACCAAAAAAGAACAGAATGGTAATAAAAAATATTTGATTTGCCAGCCCTACAGCAGCAATTTGCACTGATCCAAGCTGGCCGATCATCAGCGTATCAATAAAAGAAAGAGATGAGATAAGAAGATTTTGCAGCATAATGGGACCAGCAATAGAAATCAGGGATAAAAGAAATCCCCTGTCTTTCATTAAATCTTTGATGCATTTGACCATATATAAGGATGTACTTGATTTGCGATATATATGTCAAGCAAAGCAAGATATATGCAGGAAGGCTTTCAGGATAATCAATATATGGTAGAAAAAACAAGGTTTTTTTGATATAGTGATACCAGTTGTTCATCCTCAAGGAACAGACAGCTTTTTCATGTAGTTATCACATACATATTTTTGAGTGTATGCTTCAAGCTTAGGGGAGTTTGTTTGACTTCTCATGGCAGTCATTGTATCTTTATTATTAGGGTAATTGGGCGCAGAATTCCCCATGGTTTTTTATGCTAACATATAAGGAGTTGCTTCTTGGCGAAGGAGAACCTACCATCTATACATTTTTATGATCAGGATTTTGTTGAAGTATATGATCGCACTTGGGTATGGATTCAAGATAGCTGGATGCCTGGGTCCCGGGCAAGCGGGTTTGACGGCAGCTATCTCACATATGAAAATCAAAGCACATTTAATCAATACTATTTTGTAATCACTACATTTTTTCTTGCTTACAGCAACCAGACATATCCTGCCCACCCGCTGCTGGATTTTTTCTATAAGCAGCAGGAAAGCAACGGAGCTATCAGGGGAGAATATGACATACAGGACGGTTCCCCAATCCTGCCGGAAGATAATCCAGAGGGGATACACCCTCCGCTGTTTGCTTATGCTGAATATAACCTGTTCAACAAGGCCGGCAATAAAAAACGACTCAAAGACGTGGCAGAACATCTCAAGAAGCATTTTGAGTGGCTGGAGAGAACTTGTAAGGAAGAAAACGGACTTTATGCTGTCCCAAAAGCAGCAACCATGATGTTTAATGCGATAGATGAACAAGTTCATTTTCCGCTATCATTTAATGCCCAGCTGGCAGTTGATGCTTTGTATCTGTCGTATATTGGAGATGTCCTGAATGACAAAGAAATGAGTTTTCAGTACAAGAGGCAGTACTTTACGTTAAAAACCCGGATTAATTCATTTATGTGGAACCAGGAAGACGGGTTTTATTATGACCTTGATAGACAAGAACAGCAGGTAAAAGTTAAACATATTGGAGCCTATTGGGTGCTGCTGGCAGAAATTCCGAATGAAGCCAGAGCTGAAAAAATGATTGAGCATTTAAAGGATACTGAATCATTTGGAACAGACAACCCGTTCCCTACTATGGCTGTCAGCGAACCGATGTTTTCTGAGCAAGGAGAGGGATATCGCGGATCAGTAATCCCGTTTCTCACCTATATTACTATGAAAGGGTTGGAAAAATACCACTATCATGCCTTTGCCCGGGAGTGTGCAATTCGGCATTTATATTTTCTCCTCGATACCCTGCATCCTGACGGAAAGGAAATAGGAGATATTTTTGAAGCATATCTGCCTATGAAAGAAGGTGCGCCGAAAAGCACTGAGATCCCGAATTTTCCCAGAAAGCATTTTATACCGATGGCAGCAATTTCTACTATTGCTATGATGATTGAAAATGTACTGGGTTTTGAGATCAGTCTGCCAAAGAAAACAGTTGATTGGATTATGCCTACTATGGAAGCCATGGGAATAGAGAATCTTTCCTTAAAAAGGAATTATATAACTATCTTGAGCAATAAGAATATCCGCGGCTGGGAAATCCGGCTGGAGTCTGAAAAGCTGTATTATTTTACTATTCAAATATTTGATGAAAATAAGCATAAAACACTTCCTATTCCTTCTGGCAAGTGTTCTATGCTGATTGACAAGCTCTGAAGACCCGGGGAGAAAAGAATTTGGCTTGGATTGGAAAAGTAATAGGCGGAACAGTTGGTCTTGTCCTCGGAGGACCTCTGGGAATGATAGCAGGAGCGGCATTCGGCCATATGATAGACCGCTCCTCTGAACTTCCTCAGAATCAAAACACAGCTCAGCAGGATCCCCGGTTTTTTTATTCTCAGCCTGGTTCAGGTGCTGCAGCAAGAGATAATCGTCAGTATCAAGCTCAACTGGTTTTTTTTGTAGGAATATTCTCCATGCTGGCAAAGCTTGCAAAAGCTGACGGATCAGTGAGCGAACAGGAACGCAGAAAGGTACAAGAATTTATTGACCGGGAGCTTCGATTGACAGGGGAAAGCAAAGAAGCTGCTGAACGAATATTTGAAACAGCTTTGCGTGAAGGGGGCACTTTCGAGGAGTTTGCAACCCAATATTATCAGCAGTTTCGAAGAGATCAGGATATGCTTGAACTTGCTGTAGATATTCTTTTTCGGGTGGCAGCTGCAGACGGAAGGATAACTTATGCTGAAGAGAAGCTGATTGATGAGGCTGTAAGAATATTCCGAATTCCCAAGTCAACCGTAGATGCTATACGCAGGAGATATACAGATGCAGCTGCGGGAGAGACTAAGAAAAAAAAGCGACCATATGCAGTGCTTGGGGTAACCCCGTCTTCTAGCAATGAAGAAATCAAACGGGCATATAGGCAGAGAGTCAGTGAATATCATCCGGATAAGATTGCCTCAAAAGGACTTCCCGATGAGTTTATTAAATTTGCTAATGATAAATTCAGGGAGATCCAGGAAGCCTATGAATCAATACGGAAGGAAAGAGGGTTTTAGCACTGGGAGTACTATTCCAGTGCAGTTCTCCCTCTCAGCGATCTTGCTATAGTTATCCTGTCAGAGTATTCTAAATCTCCGCCGACGGGAATGCCGGAGGCAAGCCTTGTAACTCGGATTCCCAGTTCTTTTACAAGATGGGAAATATATAATGCTGTCGTATCTCCTTCTTCAGTCGGATTCGTAGCAACAATCACTTCATTAATTCCTTCTTCCTTTATTCGGCTGACAAGTTTCCCAAGATTCAGTTCTTCTGGACCGATTCCGTCCAAGGGGGAAATAACACCACCTAATACTTGAAAAAGTCCGTTATACGCACCTGTGTTTTCAAGAGTCAGCACATCCTGTGGATGTTCAACTACGCATATGCTAAAGCGGTCGCGATTTGGAGAGATGCAGATTTGGCATGGATCCTCATCTTTCTGGGTAAATGAACCGCAGATGCTGCATCGAATAATACTTTTTTGTAAATTATGAATTAACTTAGCAAATCGAGTATTGAATTCCTGGTCTGTTTCCAGCAGGTGATACGCAATTCTGGCAGCACTTTTTTTCCCGATACCAGGCAAACGGGATAAAGACTGGATTAGTTCGTCTAACACGGTGTTCATTCTTTTATCCAAGACCTCCTGAAAAAGGCAGACCAGATGTTTCCTGTTTCACTTGTTCTTTCCAGTTGCTTAGAAGAGAATTAATAGCAGCCTGTACTAAGTCCTCCAGCATGGAAACATCACCGTCTTCCAGGGCAGCTGGGTCAATTTTCATTTTAGTAATTTCCAACATTCCGTTCATTTCAATATCAACCATGCCGCCGCCGGAGGAACCGGATGCATGTAGCTGCTTCATCCGTTCCTGAACGTCTTTCATCTGATTTTGCAGATTGCCAAGATTAAGATTTTTCATTAGATCATTTAGATTCATGAGAACCTCCAGATATTATTTCTCCCCGAAAAAGATGTTGGAGCATCGAAATTGTCGCATCTTCAGTTGATTCCTGGGAAGGGCCTTCGGGGGGTACGTTTTCAATTATAGATATTGGAATCTCTTTGCCTGCTTTCTGGGATAGTTTTGCCGATATCTGTGTTAATTCCTGGCGGACAGCATCGGCCCCGTATGAGGAATCCAGATAGAAGAATAGTTCAGAACCATTGAAAGACCATGATGCATGAGCTAGCAATGCTGCTATGGTAGGACGCTGTTCCTGGAGGCTTTTTAACAAATGAGATATATCTGCTTCCGTTAACGGATTCCCAGCAGGGTTCTCTTTGCTGTTCTCATGCTCTGTTCTTGTGTTTTTATCCTGCCGCTTTGTTGGTTCTGTTGAGTGCAGAGAGGTTCCTGATCTTAAATGTTCTTTTAACTGTTCAATCTGATGATAAATCTCCTGTGGAGGGTTTCTCCCGGGAAGCTGAGAAAGTCTGCTGATAACCAGTTCTAAATCATATCGCTGATTAATTGAATACCTTATGTTGCGATATGTATCCAGAAGCATTTCAAGAGCTGTTTCTATTTGAATTGCAGAAAACTGATTGAGTACAGATTCAGGGAATTCTTCAAGTCGATTTCCAAGAAGAGATTCTCTAGTTATCCCCTGCTTTACAAACAGCAGGGACCGGAAGTATTCAGCTAAATCTACAATACATTGTTCAACAGATACCCCTTGGGCAAGAACAGCAAATATTGCTTCCAGTGCATACGATGTGTTCCCTTGTGAGATGTGATCGACTAGGCTGCTGACAGCATCTGAATCGATAAGTCCCAGGTTTTCCTGAATCTTTCCTATTGTGATTTCATCCTGAGAAAACGCAGATATTTGATCAAACAATGTATAGGCATCACGCAAGGAGCCAGCTGCTTCTTTTGCTATCCAGAACAGAGCTTGTTCATCTATCGTTATGTGTTCTTCATCTGCTGCCTCAGCTAATTTGTTTTGTATTACTTCAAGCGGAATAAGCTGAAAATGAAACTGCTGACAGCGCGAACGTATAGTTGAAGGAACACGATGTCCCTCTGTAGTGGCAAAAATAAAGACGATATAAGGCGGAGGCTCCTCAATTGTTTTCAGCAGGGCATTGAATGCACTATTTGACAGCATATGAACTTCATCAATAATATATACTTTATACCTGCTGCTGTTTGGAGCAAAAAGGACTTCGTTTTTAATTTCACGGACATCATTTACCGAAGTATTGCTTGCCCCGTCAATTTCAATCACATCAAGTGCATTTCCGGACGCAATTTCGATACAGTTGGGACACGTGCCGCATGGGGTGCCTGTAGGGCCTGATTCACAATTGAGTGCTTTAGCCAAAATTCTGGCAGCAGAAGTCTTTCCTATCCCCCGGGGTCCTGAAAACAGATATGCATGGGCTATTCTGCCTTGTGATAAAGAACTAATAAGCGTTGAAGTGACAAACTGCTGACCCGAAAGCTCCTCAAATATTTGAGGACGCTTTTTAGATGCGGTTAGTTCATAAGCCATGAACTTGCTCCTTTTGAGTGTAATTATACACGATTGATTGAATAAAAAAACCCCTCCAGCTCCAGCCAAGTGGGCTGAGTCTCACCAGCAGATCGCTTACCGCTGCTACCTTCCGGTCCTGACGGGGTTGGGCGACAGCTGATAGCTCAGTACCTGGCCATCAACGCTGAAGGGGAAACGGAGAGAGAGGGATTCGAACCCTCGGTACCCTTTGGGGGTACTCACGCTTTCCAAGCGTGCACCTTCGGCCTCTCGGTCATCTCTCCATGATGAGAGCAATTGATTATATCCCTGCCCGTTTCTTACGGGCGAAAGGGGCTAAAGCGGAGAGAGAGGGATTCGAACCCTCGGTGCCGCAGGACGGCACAACGGATTTCGAGTCCGCCCGATTCAACCGCTCTCGCATCTCTCCAATGTTGTACCCAAGAGGATTCGAACCTCCGACCTTTAGATCCGCAATCTAATGCTCTATCCAGCTGAGCTATGGGTACATAAAAACGGAGAGGGGGGGATTCGAACCCCCGGTACCGTTGCCAGTACAACTCCTTAGCAGGGAGCCCGATTCGACCGCTCTCGCACCTCTCCATTTGGATACTGTTGTGACGGAGAAGGTGGGATTCGAACCCACGGAGCCTTTCGGCTCAGCGGTTTTCAAGACCGCCTCCTTCGACCGCTCGGACACCTCTCCAATCGGATTTTTAATATACTCACCATATAAGCCTTTGTCAATATCGGGGCTTATTAGAGGTGGAAGCGCCGTTTTAAGGATGCCCTAACTGCAGGATGTTTGGAAGCATAGAATAAAAACCACGACAGAATGAGCAGGGGGATCAAAGCAAAAAGAGACCATCCTGAAGGAGAAAGACCAGGATTAGTGAAGGCGAGCAGCATTTCCAAGAGGGCCACGAGGAATCCAAAAAATATGCATGACAAAGATGCAGAGAGAAGTCCGCTGCTCCATCTGTAAGAACCAGAAACTTTTACTAAAAAATATACGGTTAACGAAAAACCTGCAGCTGAGCACATTAAAAGCGGAAGCCCTAAATACAATGACCAGGAAGGGAAATAGGCGGTTCCCTGCAGCCAGTCAGCCGCAGTAAGGAATCCAAATACTGATGCGCATATACACCAGATACGTTTATGAATTCCTCTCATGTGCCTGATAATCCCAATGATTACTGCACTTGTGATAAGGGCAGCTGCCGGATAGCCGGCCCACGTTACTGGATATGAGCGGAAATCAATGGCGAGCAGAAAGCATGCAGCTGCAGTTAAACCCCGAGAGACAGTTCGAAGGATGATTTCCTTTCCCAAGAGGAACGGCTGTATCGATATGAACCACATGAGCAATATTGAGCAGATGGTGTAAAAAGACCAGCTAATACCTCCAGATATTCCTAAGTCAATAATAAGAGGAAGACTTAGAGGGATGAGCATGCACAGGGTAATTAACCCGGCATATTGCCGCCTTGAAAGTCCGGAACGTTCAGCTTGTCTGTGCGTTCGCTCAATGGCTCCTTCATGTTGTTTCTTTAGCAATTCTTGAGCAACAGAAGTTTTACATAAAGGACATGAGCCGGCCTCTTCGCCAAGAGCAACTCCGCATCTGATACAATAGGGCATACATGCTCCCCTAGCAAGAGGGAGGAACTATTCTTTGGTTAGAATTTCTTTGCTGACCATGGTTTTCTCATCAAAGATAAACCTTCCCTCGATAAAATTCCCTTCTAAAACCTGGGGCAGCCAATATGAATCATCTTCCCACATGCTTTTATAAGGGATATCAACCACAGGGACCCAAAATGGCTCAGCTTCTGAAGTATTTATCAGTTCTCCTGAGGCATCTGAAGCAAGGAATACATGGCCGCGCATGGCATAGCCGTCAGTAAACTGGAAATTCAGGATTGCCATATGTTTCAGCTGTTGCGGGGTCATCCCGGTTTCTTCTTGGGTTTCACGAACTGCAGCTTCTGCAGCTGTTTCCGTATCAAGGATCCTTCCTCCCGGTGCATTCACAAGACCTTTACCTAGACCAGTTTTTTTATTTATCAGCAGCACATGATTATCACGCACAATGTAGCAAAGCACGGCTGTTTCATCTGGTTCCCAGGTTTCCCAGTCAATTTCAGAGACATCCTGTGCTTGATGGGGCTCAATGACTGGTTCCTGCTCTTGCTCTGCTTGTTCTTGTTTTTGTTTCTCCCTGCAGGTTGGGCAGATATTGCTGTCGTGATAAAGGAAGGTAGAAGTATCAAGACGGTTTTTGCATGAAGCGCAGGTAAACCTGACCATCCGCAGTTTCGGCCGCAGAATATACCCAGTAAAAATCACAATGGCCAATGCGATAAATCCTGTCCACTGGGGGAGACCCACAGAAAGGATCAATGCCAGCAGAATATTAAACAGCAGAATAAGCATGGCAAAAACTAATGTTGCAACCCGTTTCTTTTGGGCTGTTGCTGAATGTCTTCGTTGAAGAATATTCAAGAACAGCACAATAATTAATATCCAGTAAATTTCATTCGTTACTCGTTCAATAAACATAATGCATAGAGTACAGAGAGAGGGCAGAAGGGTCAAGGCGGTAGGGAAGAAGGAGCAGAGATATTTGTAGAGGAAGGAAAATCACCCGGTCCGGGAATATCGGACCGGGTGCAGCAGTAAGGAAGATATGTAAACAGCAATGCAGGTTACATGTGTGTCTCTAATGTGTTTGCAAGGCTTTGAGAATCAAGGCCGAATGTCTGGATCATCTCTTCATAGGTTGCAGAATGGATATATTGAGGCCTTCCGTTATCTGAAGTATTTATTGGAATAAAATCAGCTTTGCCTCTCTTAGGCAGGTCAAAGCACTCTTTCTGGAATTCATTCCACAGGTAGCCGTTGTTATGTTCTGCAAAGAGAACCGGAATATCTGAAGCATATAACTCCTTGAAAAGGTTTCGGTCAGCAGAGGGCATGTCAATTACACTTACAGAAATCTGTTTGGATTCCTTTAATTTTCTTGCTGCCTCCATTGCTTCAAAAACTCCCCTGCCGCTGGAAACAATAACTCCCTGCGGATTTTGTTCCTCCACAGCATAGTATCCTTTCCCGTATTCGAAGTTTACCTGTTCCTGATAAATAACACTGGAGGGAGAGCGCATAATCCGAATATAGACAAGGCCTTTATTCCCTTCCATAATCCATTTCATAATTCCAAGCAGCTGATTCGGGCAGGAAACATCAATAATCCGTATGCTGCCGAACTCATTAATAATTTTTATATCATCATTGCCCATATGTGTGGCGCCGTTTGTCTTGGTTTCCAGATTCGGCGCAGTAGCAAGGAAGGTCAAATCCATTCCGTGACCTTCAGACAGCCAGCTGTTCTCCATATCTATTGATTCAAGACGTTCCTGCTGGCCAATTGCAATTCTCCGAAGGACTTTTATGTCAAAAAACGGGCAGAATGTACTGATCCAGGTATTATAGCCAAGGGAGGCAAATGCTTCTCCGATGTTCATCATGTTGGCTTCGGCAATTCCAACATTCAGCGCTCTTTCCTGATCAACATATTCCACGCCGCCTTGAAGACCGCTTGTTGTTCCCAGGTCAGCATCGATGGAGATAATTCGCCGGTCTAAGGCAAATTCCTTCATTGCATCGGTAATCACGTCGCTGGCGGAATATGCTTTGCCGGGATCAAGCCGGGGCAGTTTCTCCGGTCTATACGAAATGCTTTTATTTCGTGGCTCTGCCCGTTCTAACACAACCCCGTGTTCAATTGGCGCAACCGAACCAGCCTTTTCTGTGTCTATTGAGAGATTCATTTGCTCAGCAGCGGATTTCCAGTATTGTATCAGTTCCGGTTCGTTTCTATATGCAGAAAATAAGCTTAAGAAGTCATGTTCCCTCTGTTCCCTCCTTTGCCGCTGCAGTCCTATCTCCTGGTGAGTCAGCTCTTCTTTAAGAGTTACTTTATGTTTTGTAAGGAATTGAGAAAAAGCCCCAAATCCTTTTTTCGTATTGCAGATGATTACTGTCGGCCTGCCGTCCCGAGGAGCTTTTGTAAATGTTTCCAAGGCATTGCATACAGGTTCATACTTTGTCCCGTCGACTGAAATAACTCTCCAGCCAAAACCTTTGAACTGCTCTTCAACCCTGTCCATCGGCAGAATCATCCGGTCGGAACGATCAAGCTGTCCGTGGTTTTTATCTACAATAAAGCAAAGGTTGTCCAGTTTTTTATGTGCAGCATGCATCACTGATTCCCAGACAATTCCTTCCTGCAGTTCTCCGTCACCCAAGAGAGAAAACACATTAAATGAACTGTTAATTGTTCCAGCAATTGCATATCCCTGGGCAACACAGCATCCCTGCCCGAGAGGACCGGTTGAAATATGTACGCCTGGCAGGATCGGGCCGGGATGCCCGTTAAGCAGGCTTTCATGGGATCGGGAATTATCTAACACGCTTTTATCAAAGTACCCTAAATCAGCATAAATGGAAGCCATTGAAGCCACAGCATGCCCTTTGCTGAGGACAAACATGTCCTGTCCTTCTGCTGTAGGGTTTTTGACTGAATAATTCATATAGCCGCCGTAATAAAGGGCTGTCAGCGGTACTACCGCTGAAAAAGCACCTCCGGAATGGATTCCTTTATCAACTGCCTGCAGCCCTTGCTCTAACGTCATGATTCTTAAATCTGAGTCTTTAACTAAAAGAAGCTTGTGCAGCCCCTTTTTTGCTGTTTGCTCTTTCATCGGAAAAACCTCCCCTAATTACGAAAAATGTATCTTTCGGTTTCTTAAAAAAAGAATAATATGATAATAAACAAATACTATGTGCTGTATAACGCTTGCTGTTCCTTTGCTTCTCATGTCCTGTTTAATCAGTGATTTTTAATGGTTCTTTCTATGCATCTGAAGCTGCTGATTTCACTCTGAGACAATCAAAGATTGATTCGCTGTTCAGTTCAGTAGTACAAGCATTCCGCTGAAGCAGCGAAACCTGCAGTTAAACCCTCAACGCCTAACGATCAAATTTGATGCACAGTTATACAACAGCTTTGTTCCACAATAAATGTAAACAATAATTACATAAGTTGAACTAATATGTTAAAATCATAACAAAATGGTATGAGCAAACGTCTTTTTTGTCAATATTAATCACAAACCAAAACTGCTTTTTACAGAAAATAAAAAAGTATGGAACAGATTATGCCAAAATGAGTTTTACTCCTTTGGCGGCAATTTCACGCTGGTAGTTCTCGTCAACCCCTTTGTCAGTGACAATAATATCGAAATCCTCTACATTGGAAAAATGAGTACTGCAGATTTTACCGAATTTTGAGGAATCGATAAGCAGAATTCTTGTCTTGCTTGATTCTATGGCTACACGCTTTGTTTCAAATTCATAGGAAAGCGGACAAGTAACGCCAAGGTCAGGATGAATCCCGCCGGCGGAAATAAATGCTTTAGAAGCTCTAGTATATTTGATGAATTCCGAAGGGTAGGGATTTTCAAAAAGCCGAGTTTCAGGGTGGAAATATCCGCCGTAACTGACAAGGCGGCAGTTTTGTTTGCTGCTGAGCACAACAAGAATGTTTAAAGCCCAGCAAATTGCGGTAAAGAAAAAATCATTATCAATTTCCCTGCAGAGATATGTAGTAGTTGACCCGGAATCAATCATTACTGATTCTTCAGGTTCAATAAGCTTAGCGGCTTCCTTTGCTATGTTAATCTTTTCTTGTTTGTTTTTTATAATGTGCTGTCTGAAGAGGTAATCCGAACCATACAGTGTTCCGTTCATGTTGTTTCCTGCATTTGCAGGATTGTTTTGATTATAGACAGCCACTCCGTGGATGAAACGGATAACATTCCTTGATTCGAGGACAGAGAGGTCTCTTCGTACTGTCATTTCTGAGACATTGAATTTGTTCGACAGCTCTTTGATTGTGCAAGCGTTATTCAGTTTTAAGTAAAACGCCAGCTCCTGAATTCTTTTTTCCCGTTTCAGCATTGCTTATGTAACTCACATGTATAAAAATTAACAAAAACTTATTAAATCCTCACATACTTAATTTACTCTGTCAATATAAGGACAAACAACTTCCCCAAAAGGACAGGTTGTATGTCATAAGAACAAGCCAGCATGTTAAACTCCTAT
>Ga0207421_10005014_pt1 | contig 15038 bp, 10 predicted proteins | sample SodLakKL_010_SED_4_FD_187542 | JGI IMG/M metagenome (GOLD analysis project Ga0207421, IMG submission 187542) | Alkaline sediment microbial communities from Lake Tanatar, Kulunda Steppe, Russia - 8KL_010_SED (SPAdes) (version 2) | ecosystem: Environmental > Aquatic > Non-marine Saline and...
TCGACGCCTTCCTCAAAGTCCTGCCGGAGATCGAGCGCATACGCGCCGAGAACACGCAGGAGCCGCCCGCCGACGAACGACGATAGGTGAGTACGCCCGCTGGTCGCCTTTCATTCGCCGGAGGCAGCTAATTCGCCGGACGCAGCTACTGACCCGGTGTGTTCAGTCACCGTCACCACTAAGGCGAATCAGCTCCTTGAGCTCACCGGTGCTGAGCTTGGTGAGCCACTGTTCGCCTTGCGCGACGGTGAGGTCCGCGAGCTCCTGCTTCGCTTCGAGCATCTCGTTGATGCGTTCTTCAAAGGTGCCGCGCGTGATGAACCGGTACACCGTGACGTTCTTATGCTGCCCAATGCGAAATGCGCGGTCGGTGGCCTGATTCTCGACCGCCGGATTCCACCACAAATCGTAATGGACTACGTGGTTCGCGGCGGTGAGGTTCAGTCCCACTCCGCCGGCCTTGATCGAGAGCACCATGTAGCGGTGTTCCTCGTTGTGCTGAAACAGATCGATCATGCGGTCGCGGTCGGTGCGGCTGCTTCCGCCGTACAGAAACAGGCACGGCAGGTCGAACCGGGCTTCGATCATCTCTTTCAGAATCTCGCCCATCTCCGCGAACTGCGTGAACACCAACGCCTTTTCGCCCTTGGCGGCGATTGTCTCGAGCAGCTCGAGCAGCATCGAAGCCTTCCCTGAGACGGCCGGGCCGCGGTCGCTGCGCTTCACGTACAGGTACGGATGGCAGCAGATCTGCTTGAGCCCGGTCATGAGCTTGAACACCATTCCCGCGCGGTCTATGCCGTCGGCCCCGGCCAGCCACGACTCGGTGTGGTCCACAAGTTCTTGATAAAGCACGCTTTGCTCCTTCGTGAGCAGCGGGAACCGATTGCTGACGATTTTGTCGGGGAGATCGGTGATAATGCTGCGGTCGGTCTTTAGCCGGCGCATGATCAGCGGCGCCGTTACGGTACGAAACCGCGCGAGCGCAGTCTGATCGCGATAGCGCTCTATCGGAGTAGCGTAGGCCTCCTTGAACGCGGTGCGCGAGCCGAGATATCCCTTCATCACGTAATCGATGATGCTCCAGTAATCGAGCAGCCGATTCTCGACCGGCGTTCCGGTCATCGCGATCGCATAGCCGGCCTTGATGCTCTTCACCGCCTGCGCCTGTGCCGCGGACGCGTTTTTGATGTTTTGGGCCTCGTCCAGAATCGAGACCGACCACGAAACCTTTTTGAACGCCGCCGCGTCACGCCGCGCGAGAGCATAGGTAGTGATCACCAGATCGGCGCCTTCCGGCATACGGCGCTCCGAGCCGTGATACACCGCCGGCGCAAGCTCCGGCGCAAACTTCCGCACCTCGCGTTCCCAGTTGGTCATGAGACTCGCCGGTACGATCGCGAGCGCCGGCGCCTGCGGCGATACCACGCCTTCGGCACGCAGGCGTTCGAGAAACGCGATGACCTGCACGGTCTTCCCGAGGCCCATGTCGTCGGCCACCACCGAGCCGAGCCCGATGCGGTAGTTGTGATACAGCCACCGGTAGCCGCGGAGCTGATACGGACGAAGCGCGGCGCGCAGGCCCGCCGGCTCCTCCACCTCGGGGGGCGAAAGCAACGACTCGAATAACGAGGCGACGCCTTCGTCCATCTCCACCGGCACTCCGTTCAGCGTGGCGGTGAGCCCGGTCTTGAGAAGCTCCATCGGCGACGGTGTCGGGTCTTTCTCTAAGCGCCGCGCTATCGAATCAAGCTGTTTTTCGTCGAGCTCAATGTAGCGGTCCTTGTAGCGAACGAAGCGGCGATACTTCCCGGACAGCTCGAACAGCTCGTCCGGGTTGATGAAGGTGTCGCCGGCGGCGATGTTCCAGTCGAACCGCAGCATCTCGCTCAGGCTGGTGTAGGAGACGACCTTGTCGTCGGCCGGGCGGGCCGACTGCACCCGAAGCGAGAGCTGCGGCGCAAACACCTCCTGCAGCGCCTTCGGCACAACGGTGCGAACACCGAGCGTGCGCAACGCCGGAAGCGCCGCGAACCAGCGGTCGACGAACTCCTCGGCCTCCACGGTGACGGTTCGTTGGCGCCGTAGAAACTCGTTGACCGTCTCGAGGTATGTCGCGAGCAGGCTGAGGTCGCGCAGCAGCGGCAATGTAACCGACTCGGGCTCGCGCAAAAACTCCCGCAGCTGAACCGGAAGCTCATCGTCGGCACGCCGATCGGCTACCTTGATCTCGAACGCAAAGCGCTCGTGCTCAAGCTCATCGATATGAATCACCGGGTAATGATGGATCGGTCGGACGAAGAACCGCCCGAGCCAGAGGTGTATCGTGGCGGCGTTTTGCCGCTCCTCGAACTTCTTGGGAGCGTATTCACCGGCCGAGAAGAACAGGGCGGTTATGGGATCGTCGTCCGCAGAGGGCACGGGTTGAAACACGCCGAGATAGTGGCGCAGGAAAAACGCAATCAGAAACAGCACCTGCTCGCGGTGTTCTAAGGGCGTGTCGCCGTAGCGCACCACTTCTCGCGGCAGGGCTTCGACAAGCGCGTCGAACACCTCTCCGGTCTCCCGGTTGAACAGCGCCGGGATCCAGCGCACGATGTACGCGCCTTTACGAATCGCGATGATCTCCGGAACGAGCGCATGCTGCTCCATCATCCGCAGCGCGAAGCTGTGCACCATGATAAGATACGCGACGATCGGCGGATATGCTCCGAGGTCGCCGGCCGAGAGGTACTGCAGGTACTCCACCAGCGGCGTGAGATTCTCGGACTCGAACTTGATCTCCTGTCGGCCTTTCTTCAACCGACCGCTGAAGCGGTTTCTGCCCTTGTGGATGCTGATGCTGCAGGAGGTGAACAGCGTCTCCGGCGGCTCCTCCTGCAGCTCTAGATTTTTCACGTAGCGACGCACCTCGCGCGCGAGCCGCTTGTAGGCGCGCAGCAGAATCTCCTTGAAGTCGTTCTTGAGATAGAACAGCGGAAACTCGGTCAGGAGTTGCGAAACGGCCGGGTAGAGGTCGGGGATGGTCGAGAAGTCTATATGCTCGAGGTTCTCGCGGTAGTAGTTGTACTCCTCGGGTTTGCGCGCAAGCAGCGACTCAATATCGACGATCGGCTCGGCGTCTTCCTCAAAAGACGCACCGCGCACCTCCTTCGGCAGGTCGAGCCCGTGCATCTGAAACACAAGGAACGGGTTCTTGTCGATCTCGTTGGCGATAATGTACACAACCGCCGCGAGATGTTTGCACGGCACCGCCCAGTCGGGGCAGCTGCACCGCATCTTGAGCTCTTCCCAGCTGTCGGGAAAGAGCCGAATACCGGCGTCGGCGGCCTCCTGCTCGAGCTCCGGCGGCAGCGTGTGTGCCTCGAGCTGCGACAGGTAGTAGGGGTTGTTCTTGACGAGCGCGACGAGCTTCTCGGATTCGCTCTGCTCAAACCGCCACAGTTTGAGCGCGACATTGTAGGGCTTCGGTTGGCGCCCTCTAACCTTAGCGGCTACGTTGTGGTCGTTGGTGGTAATGGATACAACCGAGCCGTTGCGCGCGTAACGCTTACCGCGCGGCAGGCGGTTCTCAAAGTCTATGTGGCTGAGCGCGGCGAGCCAGCGCCGGCCCCACCAGGTGTGTCCAAACTCTATGCGCGCCATCTCTCGTGCCTTGAAACTACCTTGAAATCGGAGATTACCGCCGGCGGATACCAAACGGTTGGGTTCCGGCGACGGTTTGCCCGCGGCCGTGGAGTTTTGCCCTGACGTAGGGCCCCAGCTCGTGGTGCTCGTCTAACCGCAGCGTGTCCCCGAGAGACACAACCCCGCCTGCGGAGATCCATTGTACAACTTCGTATCCGCTTCCCGCAAGCTCGATCACGCCGTTCGATTCGTCTACCTCTATAGCGTGTATCATCGGCGCAGCCGGGCCGCTGTGCCCGTCGGGAGCGTACACAAAGTAGCTGAGCCCTGTTTCCATGCCGCGGCGCACCCACGACGCCGAGAGTTCGGGGAGAACGAGCACGTTCCAGTTTCTCCCGATATGACTGCGCTGATGGGCGTCGTCGTTGGAGTATCCCCAGACCGGCCGGTCCGGCATAGTTGCGGAGAGAATCGAGTCCCAGATCCGACGATCGCGCGGATACCGGTCGCCCTGGTTATACACCTCTAGACCGATAAGGTGTTCATTCTGCCGGTACAGATCGACGTACCATGCAATCGGCCTGTTGTATCGCCCGGGATGAAACAACATCGCGAGGCCGTCGGCGGCCATTATGGCCTGGAGCGAGCTTTCCACCGTGGTGGTCCTACCATGATCGCTGTAGAAGCTCCCGAGATGATGGTGCATCGAGAGTTCATTCCCCTGAATCGCGATCATCCCGAGTCGGGATGGGTCGCGGTCCTCGAATCTCAAACTGCGCGGCATAACGTGAGCCACGGTCAGCATCCGCGCCGAGGAAAGCGCGCTCGGCTCGAGACGCGAGAACGCGGTCCATGGGTATGTCACCTCGTCGTGATCGGTGATCGAAAGCACGTCGTACCCGAGCTGATGATAGGCGTCTACTACCGCATGCGGGTTCATAATTCCGTCGCTCTTGGTAGTATGGGTGTGGAAGTTGGCCTTGTACTGTCGATCGGCCTCCCAGTCCACGTCGTGATAGGGATTGAGTATGCTCCAGCGTGGCTCGAGCTCCGCAGCGGCGGGACTCAAATCCGTACCGTCGTCCGACCACCCTCGCGCGGAGACAAACACCGTGGCAAAGATCGCCAACACCAACCCGGCAGCGAGCATGGCGCGTGGTGACGTCGTGTAGGGTGAAACCCGGCGAAACTGCGAAAACGAAAAGCGGCGAGCCTTTGACATCCGGAGGCGCCCCTGATTCCTTGAGTAAGCCGTCGCGCAAGGCGATCGGAGTTAATGTAGCACGCGCTTGCGCGCATCACAGCCTTTTGGATATGATACTCGCGTGGAAAGAATTCTCGGTATCATCGTTCTGCCCCCCGAGCAGATCGTTAATCTCTTTGTCTCAATGGCCGTAGCCGTACTCCTCGGGCTACTCATCGCTGCTGTTTACCGCTACACGCACCGCGGAATGAATTACGAGAGCGGGTTTCTCTCGACCCTGGTGCTGCTCGCGCCTATCGTGACAGTGGTGATGTTCTTCATTCAGGGAGATCTCGTGTTGTCGTTGGGGCTTGTAGGGTCTCTCTCGATCATTCGCTTCCGCACCCCGATCAAAGACACGCGTGATATGGTGTATCTCTTTTGGGTGATTGCGGTGGGGCTCGGGGCCGGCACGTTGAACTGGACCGCGTCGGTGTTCGCCACCGGCGTGCTCGCGATCCTGATGACGAGCTTCTATCTTTTCAGATACGGCCGCGCGCTGCACGCCGAGTACATCCTCGTGGTCTCAGGGACGCACTCGGGCGCCGAAAGCGAGATCGAGCAGGTTGTACGCAGCCGCGCCGCGAACGTGCAGCTGCGCAACCATGAGATCGAAGGCGATAGCTGGGAGCTTACCTACGAGCTTCGCTTTGCTCGCGAGAAGGAGCAGGCGGTGCGCACGGTGGTCGGCGATCTGCAACGGCTGAGCGGTGTGAGCAAAGTATCGCTTCTTACCCCGCAGCTCTCGTTGCCGATGTAGCAACGTAGCAGCGTAGCAGCCCCAGACAAACCGGATGGCCGATGCAAGCCGTAGCACGCTTTGAACGGAAGTATCTCCTCACCCTTGAAGAGTATCACCGTGTGCGTAACGCCATTAGGCCGTTCACGAAACGCGATCCGTACACCGAGGCCGCGGGCGGCGCCTACCTGGTACGAAGCATCTACTACGACACGCGCGATTACCGCGCCTGGTACGAGAAGGAAGACGGAGATTTCGGCAGGATCAAACTGCGAATCCGCGCCTATACCGAGAACCCCGAAGCCGATGATACGATCTCGGTAGAGCTCAAGACCAAGTACGGGAACTCGATGGTTAAGTACAGCGCGCACGTCGCTCCGGCCGAGTACCGGGAGTTCTCGCAAACCGGCCGCTGGCCGAACCACGACAACGAGATCGTCTGTGAGTTCGAGCGACTCCTGCGAGTGCGGTCTTTGGTACCGGTTTGCCTGGTACAGTACCGGCGCGAAGGCTTCCTCGGGCGCGACCGGTCGAGCGTCCGAGTCACAATGGACCACAACGTAACAAGCACGCGTGCGACTACGCTCTTCCCGACGAGACCGATACTCAAGCCCCACCGCCCGAAACGCAGTATCTTTGAGGTGAAGACGCGTGAAGGCGAGCCCGGGTGGCTCCAAGAGATCATAAGGCGTCAAATGCTGAAGATGACCTCAAACAGTAAGTACTGGCAGGGGATCGAGATTGTACGCCCCAATATGGTGACGCCACGAGAGGTTGCTCCGTGAAACGCGTACGCGCACTTCTCATCTCAACCGCGGTCGGCCTCGCGACTCTCGCGGGCCTTTACGCGTTTTTGACCGCTTTCACCACCACAATCGAGTTCGCCGACCCCGGTCTGGAGGCGGCGGTGCGCGATGCGCTCGAGTTCCGCGGCGGCCATATTCCGCGCAACGACCTCGAGCGGCTTACCGAGTTAGACGCCGCCGAACGCGGCATCGAGTCACTCGAAGGCGTAGAGAGCATGCCGAATCTGATCCGGATAGACCTTCGCGGTAACCGGGTATCGGATCTTGAGCCGCTTGCTGAACTTTCGCGGCTGCAGTCCGTTACCCTGTGCGACAACAACATCATCGACCTTAACGAAGTGAATCTCCCCGCGCTCGCTCAACTACCGGAGCTGCGAGAGCTGAACCTGCGGCACAATCGCGGCCCGTCGCACCCGGAAACTCCCGATGAGCACGAGCGGATCTCGGACCTCACCGCACTCGCCGCGTTTACGATGCTCGAGCGTCTCGACCTGCGCGACAATCACATAGAAGACGCCTCGCCGCTCGCGGAGCTCGAGCGCTTGCGATACCTCGACCTGCGCGACAACCGCCTCGGTGAGAACGAGGTTAGTAAGCTGTCGCGGCTGTCGCAACTGCGGCACCTCAACCTCCGAAACAACAACCTGCGCGATCTTAGCGGAATCGCCGAACTCAGCGCGCTGCGTTACCTCAATCTACACTCCAACGCAGACATCGACAGCATCGTCGCGCTCGTGGGCCTTGATGAGCTCGAGGAGTTGATTCTCCGAAACGTGCCGATCCGAGACGAGGTGCAGGTGCTCGCGGAGTTCCGCTCGCTCCGCCGGCTCAACGTCCGGAACACCGGCATCCGCGACCTCACGGTCTTGGCCGACCTCATGGCCGCCGGCGCGTTACAGGACGACCCCGAGAACAACATCTACGCCGAGCTCGATATTCGTGAAAATCCCGTGTCACAACCGGCCGGTGACGGTAACGCTGACGGTAACGACAACTCCGCCTATCGCGTGCTCGAAGAGTACTGGCCCCGGATCGCGCGGCGACATCCGCAGGAGTTGCCGCGATGATCGCGCTGCGCCCGCGGCGCTTCCGCAGGCGATTCCGCACACACACCCGGCGCACACACACCCGGCGCCGGGAGTGCTTTGGCGCTGCGCTGCCGGCGACCGGGCTGCTTTTGACCGCGCTCGCGCTCGCGCTCACGATCGTGCTCGCCTGGGGCCTCGTGAGCTGCGAGCGGCGCGACTCTGCGGCGTCTCGGCCGGGCGTGCGCGAGTACGACTTTAACGAGTACCGCGGAACCGAGAGCTCGCTACCGGATGCAATCTTTGTTACCGGTGAGGACGGCAACGGAGAGGGTATCGGCGACGGCTTCTATCCGTTCACCGGAGTGAGCAGCATCGATCCCGAGCGCTCCGATGAGTTTCAGGGCTTCGGGGCGTTCACCAGAGACGATCAGGAGTACTCGTTCGGCATTCGCGAACGCGGCGATACCGACCTCCGCAACGCCCGCCTTTTCCTTGAGTACACCAACGACACCGACCGCACGATCCACGGCTTCCGCGTGTCGTACGACGTTGAAACCTGGTTCCTCGGAGAGCGCGACAACCGAATACGACTGAAGTACCACACACAGACCTCCGGGTTCGGCTCGATAGAGACAATCGTCTCCACCGCCAATCCGCGCGGCGCCGCCGGCAACGAGCGCGATATAGGAGCGATCGACGGAAGCCGACCTGAAAATCGCACCAGAGTTGAGACGACGTTCATGCTCGAGCAGTTACGCGGTCAAGCCGAAGACGGCCTTGACGCCTTTGCGCCCCTCGAGCCCGGCCGGCGCGGCTACTTCAGATGGCAGTACTCCAACCACAGAGTTACCGACGGCGCGATCCGCAGCGGTCTCGCAGTTAACAACGTCAAGATTGAGCCGCTGTTCGACCCCCCTACGCCGTCGGGCGAGCGCGCCTCCGGCGATGATGGGCACCGCACGGCCCATGGTCCAATCGCGTTCAGCCACGATCCGGGGTTCTACTCGCAACCGCTCGAGCTCACGCTGACCAGTTCGCTCCCCAACGCCACGATTTACTACACCGTCGACGGTTCGCGCCCCGATCCGGCGAACCTGATGAGCGATCAAGACTGGGAAGAGCTGCCGCGCGAGTCACGCGCGCGAACCTTTGAGTACACCGACCCGATCGAGATCGCAACGCTCCTCGAGCGCGAGAACGACATCTCGCTTATCAATACCTCACGCCGCACCGACCACCGTGGTTGGGTGGAGCCCACCGAACGCGTTCCCAAAGCCGCAAACATACGAGCGGTCGCCAAGGCGCAGTATTCGCGTTCAGCGCATCGCGGCGCGAGCTTCTTTGTGTTCAACGAATCGGGCGACAAGCACCGGATTCCGGTCTGGAGTATCAACTCCGACCGAGCCGGACTGTTTGAGTCCGAGAACGGCATCTATGTACCCGGTCGGGTCTACGAGGACCCCAATTACTTTCGGCGAGGCGTTGAATGGGAGCGGCCTGCGCAGGTTGAGTTCTTTGAGGTCGACGGTGAGCGCAAACTCGCCCAGGAGATGGGCATCCGCATACACGGAAACTTCACGCGCACGTTCGCACAGAAGTCTCTGCGGCTCTACTCTCGCACCGATTACGGGCCCGGCCGCATGAGTTATCGCTTCTTCGATTCAAAAAAGATCGAGGACTTCAACCGGCTGCTTCTTCGTAACGGGGGGAACGACTGGTTCCAGGCCATGCTGACGGACTCCACCTTGCAAACCTTGGTGCAACACCTTCCGTTCGACACTCAGCACTATCGCCCCTCGGTACTCTATCTCAACGGCGAGTACTGGGGCATCCACAATATACGCGACCGCTACGACCAGCACTACCTCGAGACACACTACGACATCCCGCGCGACGAGGTTGTTATTCTCGAGATCGAGGGTGTGGTGCACACCGGCGAACACGGGCAGGAAGAACCGTATCTCGAGTTCCGCGAGCGCCTATCGGAAGGTGAGCTCAGCGGCTGGGATGAGATCAACGAGTACATGGCGCTGAGCGAGTACCTCGACTATCTCTTCGCGCAGGTCTACGCCGGCAATTACGACTGGCCGTTCAACAACATCCGCTACTGGCGCTATACAGGCGATGACGTGAGCGACGAGGCCGGACCACGCGACGGCCGTTGGCGCTGGTTGATGTACGATATGGATTTCACGTTCGGCCATAAGTACTCAACCACCTTCGACATGGTCGACTGGACCTTCGGCCATACCGCCGAGCACCCGTTCTACGCCGCCGACCGCCGCGACCGCGAGCAAGACCGCTTCGAGCTCAATCACAGGCTTATGGACCACGATGAGATCCGGCACGAGTTCTTGCAGCGGTTCGCAACGCACCTCTCGGCTACCGTTAGCGAAGCACGTGCGGCGGAACACGTAACGCGCCAAGCGCAGGCCATAGAGCACGAGATTCCTCGACAAGTGGAGCGATGGCAGCGGCCGCTCTCGGTTGAGTATTGGAAAGAGCAGGTACAGGAGATGCAAGACTTCGCGGCCCGGCGCCCCGAGATCATGCGCGCCCAACTCATGCGGCATTTCGACGAGATCGACAGGACCGTTGAGATCACGGTTGCCGGCCTCGAGCGGCACACCGACCTAACGCTACACACAATCGCTCTAAACGCAGACACACCCGGCGTTGAGATCTCGAACGGTTCCTGGACGGGACAGCTGTTCGCCGGCATTCCGGTTGTCCTCGTCTCAGAGACAAGCGACCTCGCCGAGTTCACGATCTCACCCAGCGAGCACGTCTCGGAACTCGTTCAAACCCGCGACCGCGTGTCGTTCACGGCAAGCGGCCCGGTAGAGCTAGCCCCGACCGCACCATAAGCTAACCGCAGTTACGAACCCAGATGACGCCGGCGCGCAAGGTTTCCCCCGTCGCGAGCCTCGAACACCAACAGTATCTCTGCCGAAACCTCGGAAGTATTCCAGAACTCATGCGGGAGCGAGGCCTCAAACAACAAGCTATCCCCCGGGCCCAAGTCGTAGGTTTGGCTTCCGACACGGTAGCGAACGTGGCCGCTGATACAGTACGCAAACTCCTGCCCCGCGTGCACCACCGCCCCTTCCGTGCGCGGTTTGTCCGGCGCCACGGTTACAAGGAACGGCTCGACGCGTTGATCGCGAAGGCCGATGCCGAGATGCTCCATCAGCAGCCCGGGGCCGTTCGCAGCAAGGCGGCGGTCGCGCCTCGTCAGTATCACGGAGTGCTCCTCGGGTTGCTCGAATAAGTCCGTTAGGCGAACATCTAACGCGCCGGCAAGCTTGTGGAGCGTAGCTATCGACGGTGAGTTCGCATCGCGCTCGATGAGACTGATGGCGTTCACCGAAAGACCGCAGCGCTCGGCGAGCGCGCGCAACGAAAAACCGCGCTGCTCGCGTAGCTCGCGGACGCGCGGGCCAAGATTGGGCTTCGCTTCTTCGCTCAACTTGTTTCTCCTGTACCCGATAGCGCCTTGCGCGCGTGTGATGGCCGAAACAGGCCGCATCGTACCATAATATTTGACAAACGTCCATAATACTGGTACGCTTAGTTATACTCGCTGCAGGAGCTCGCCATGACCAGGTTCAACACGGTCTTCGGACCAATAAAATCCAGGCGACTTGGAAACAGCCTCGGCATCAACAACATTCCACCCAAGAAGTGTACCTACTCGTGTGCCTACTGCCAACTCGGCGCCACGTTCGAGACGCGCAACGAACGCTCCAGTTTCTATTCCCCGGACCGGTTGGTCTCGCGCGTCGCCCGTGAGGTGCAGCGCCTCCGAAGTCACGGCGTCACGATCGATTATCTTACCTTCGTCCCAGATGGTGAACCAACGCTTGACGAGAACTTAGGCCGCGTAATCCGTGGACTCACTCCACTCGGGATAGCGATTGCGGTCATTACCAATGGGTCGCTGCTATGGAGAGACGACGTCCGCGCCGACCTCGCCGGCGCCGATCTGGTGTCGGTAAAGGTAGATACCGTGCAGTCTTCGACCTGGCACACATTGAACCGGCCGCACCGCTCCATAGCGTTCGCTCGCGTCCTGCAGGGCGTTGAGCAATTTGCCCGCGAGTTCTACCGCGGGATCAACACCGAGACCATGCTGGTACAAGGCGTTAACACCGACAAGGTTGGACTCAGAGAAACCGCGGAGTTTCTCGCGACCATTGACGTCGAGGCCGCCTATCTCTCGATCCCGACGCGCCCGCCGGCCTGCCCGTGGGTGCGCAGACCGAGCGCGGCAATTGCCGATGCCGCCTTCGAGTTGTTCAAAGCCTACTTATTCAAAGTCGGTCGCCTCTTTGAAGAAGAAAGCCCGGTGTTCTGCTCCTCAGGCAACGCCGAGCGCGATCTGCTCAGTATCGCGGCCGTTCACCCGCTCACCACCGAGGCAGTCACTCGGCTCCTGCAACACGGGGGCGCCGACTGGGCGCTCGTGCAAAGATTGATAGACGAAGGCAAACTTGTCTCCATTGATCATGAAGGCCACTCGTTCTATCGCAGCAACCTGAGTTTGCACGAAACAGCATGAGCCGGTTGCTACGGGCTTGCGGCTCCCGGTAAGCGCGAAAAAGTGGTACACTACCCCGGTTGAAACCAAGCAGGAGGTGGGGTGTGAAAACTCAATTGATCAAGTGGTTCGTAGTTACCGGCGCCTTGTTCATCCTGGCCGCCCCGGCCTTTGGGCAGCAGCTCAACCGCGCCACCGTTAACAACTGGGCCGACTCAATGGAGGAGCTCGAGCGCTGGGGCGACCGGCAGGGCCGGCTCAACGACGACTACGCGGGCGCCGAAGACCCCGGCGATTTTCAATCCGCTCTCGCGCAGATTGCACGGCAGGATCGTGAGGTGCAGCGAATCATTGAGCGAAACGGCTTCGCGAGCGGCTCCGAGTGGGCTACGGTAGGCTCACAGATCTTCAACGCTTACCTCGCGTTACAAATGCGCGAGCAGGAGCCGGAGATGCAGCGCGAGTTTCAAGAGCAGATCGACGCCATCGAAGAGAATCCACACTTAAACGAGGACCAACGCCGGCAAATGCGCGCGCAGATGGAAGAGATGATGAGCATGATGGGCGACGTATTCACCGCTCCCGAGGAAGACATCGCCGCGGTGGAGGCCAACCGCAGCCGTCTCGACCGCCTCTTCGACAATCAATGATCGGCGGGTGATCGGCGGGCGCCGGCTCACAACAAGCCGGTGCGCCTTCACACCGTAAACTCCAACACCGCGCGCAGGCCGCGGTTTTGCTCGAACCGAACCTCGCCGTCCAGATTCTGGGCGAGCGCTTCGATCATCGTAAGCCCGAAGCCTGCATGGTGGTTGGCGTCAAAATCCGCAGGCATTCCCGGCCCGTCGTCTTCAACCACCAGACGGGCCTGGCCGTTTGAGTGCTGAACCGAGAGATTGAGCTCGCCGGCCCCACGCTCGCGAAACGCGTATTTCATTGCATTAGTGACAAGTTCGTTGACAATCATCCCCAAGCTGGAAAGACGTCTGCCGTCCATCACGAAGTCTTGCACGTGGAACCGAAGCCGCACCGCGTCACCGGCGGGAAACAACGCCGCGAGCTGCTGCACTAACTCGGTGATGTAGTCCTCAACCGAGACGCTCGTGTGATCGCCCACCCGGTAGAGTTGATCGTAGAGTACACCCATGCTTCGAAACCGGCTGCTCGCGTCGGAAAGCGCTTCAGCCGCCGCCGGATTGTCGCTCATGCGATCTGCTTCTAACGTTAGGAGACTCACCATGGTATTCATGGTGTTCTTCACGCGGTGCTGCACCTCCCTCAAGAGCGTCTCTTCCGACCGCTTTCTCTCGATGGTACGCCCTATGCGCTCGGCAATGCTGTTCAGCAGTGTACGCTCCTCATCGAGGAACGGTTCGTGATCGGCAGATCCCTGCTTTGGATTCAGCGCTGCAGGATAGTGTATCTCCACCGTCCCCACCCGGCGCCCTTCCGCCCAAAGGTCACGCGTCAAGATCCATTGGCCTATCGTGAAGCCGCAGGACCGGTACTCGCTCTCTTGTACAGTGATTCTACACGCGGCCTCCTCAGGATACAGCCACGAGGCGGGTAGCATCTCCGCGGTCTTCTGTAGGATTGACTCGAGCGTGATGTTCGGCTCGTCCACGATCTCGGATATCTTATGCAGACAGTTGAGCTCTTTTACGCGTTCGCGCAGCTGTCTATCCTTCTCGTATTGCTCCGTCACGTCCCTAAACACCAACACCACACCATTGATGGTGCCGTCGTCATCCCGAATTGGCGCGGCGCTGTCGGCGATCTGATACTCCGCCCCGTCTTTTGTTATCAATACGGTGTGATTCGCCAAACCCGCAATCTCTCCGTTCTCAAGCACTTTGATCACAGGGTTGTCGACCGGCGCACGCGTCTCGGCGTTCACGATACGAAAAACATCGAGCAAACTTCGCCCACACGCGTCGTCTCGGCTCCAGCCGCAGAGCGACTCTGCAACCGAGTTCATCCTCACCACGTTGCCCTGGGCGTCGGTCGTGATCACGCCGTCGCCGATGGATTCCAGGGTCACGCGCAGCTTACGCTCGCCCTCGCGGAGCGCATCCTCGGCCTGCTTGCGACCGGTGACGTCCCGCGCGACGGCGTAGATCATCTCTCCCACGGGCCTCGAGCGCCACTCGATCCATCGATACGAGCCGTCCTTGCAGCGGAAGCGGTTCTCGAAACTCAGCAGTTCTTGTTGGTCCGCAAGACGCGAAATGGCTTGGTGCGTCGGTTCTTGATCGTGTGGGTGTACCAAATCCAGAAACGGCCGGCCCTCGAGCTCCGAAAGCGAGTAGCCGAGCACTTTCTCCCACTCCGGGTTCAGCCGTAGGAACTCACCCTCGGTGTTCGCGATGCAGAGCATGTCCAGGCTGGAGCTGAAGTAGCGCTCGAGTTCTTGAGTCTTGCTTTCGAGTTGCGCGCGCGCCCGCTCGTCTTGAACCAGAGCGCGGTCGAGCTGTTCTTTTTGCGTTCTAAGCCCGACATGAGCCTCAAACAGCCGAAACGCCATCTTAACGGAGGCAAGCAGCACCGTCTCACCGGAGTTCTTAACGATGTATCCATACGAGGTGATCCCTTCGGTCTTTTGAACGACCTCCGGTTCGGTATGGGACGACAAAAACACCACCGGCAGATCCCGGCCCAGCAGAATTTGCTCGGCGGCTTCGGTGCCGTCGATACCATCGCCGAGGTCAATGTCCATGAGAACGAGATCTACATCACGGCTGTGGCCGAGGATCGCCAAGGCCTGCTCGCCCGTGCCGGCGGTGATTACCGCGTACCCGCTCTTCTCGAGCGTTCGCTTCTCGACCATCGCAACAAGCGGCTCATCCTCAACGAGGAGGATTGCTTTTCTTTCGTTCAATTTTTGCTCTCGCATTGTCGTACCAAGAAATAGTAACCGGTCTTCCCTCGATCTTCAATTTACCATACTAGTCAAGTTTTTCACGCCGCACGGCGGGTATATCGGACAGGTCGTGATCACGACCGACGACGCCGGTGAAATCAGTGCAACGCTTGATGAGGCGTTTATGCCTCACAC
>Ga0207421_10005015_pt1 | contig 15035 bp, 17 predicted proteins | sample SodLakKL_010_SED_4_FD_187542 | JGI IMG/M metagenome (GOLD analysis project Ga0207421, IMG submission 187542) | Alkaline sediment microbial communities from Lake Tanatar, Kulunda Steppe, Russia - 8KL_010_SED (SPAdes) (version 2) | ecosystem: Environmental > Aquatic > Non-marine Saline and...
TCTTGGCTGAACCCATAGTCCAGCCCGAAATACGGGCCGTCCCAGCCTTTCGCTGGCTCGAACTGGGCCACGCGGTACTTGCCATGGAGGACCTGAGCGTCGCTATTTTCAAGGTACGCACCTTCCCAGACGTGCGCGTAGGTCGCGGCATCCATGCGCTCCAGATCATGACGGCGCTCGGCGTCCAGCACTGACGGGAACCAAGGATTGTCGTCATAATTCAACTCAGCAATCGCAGCGCTGGACGGCGGCTGCTTGATAAACCGCTGATCCACCGGGCTGCCATCCGTGCGCGGGTTCCAGATCGCCCAGACCTCGGATCGATCCGCCCGCACCGTTGGGAGCAAATCGAGCCACGAGTGCTCGGGCACGTCCTCAGCTTCCTCGATAATCACCAGGTCGATGCTTGCCATGGATTTGATGGCGGTCATGTTGTGGCGCAGGCCACGGAATAGAAACTCCGTGCCATTGCGCCCACGGATGAACGACTCCCCGATCTCGTAGTGCTGCTCAAGCCATGGCCGGGTGCGAATAGCGTTCCGCAGCTCCGCATACATCGACTCCTTGATGCTGACCTGCAACTCGCGGGTCGCCAGTATCCGCAGCGGCTCGGCGTAGCCCCACACTGCGGCCATCAACGCGAAACTGAATGACTTACCCGATCCGCGTCCGCCGTATGCAGCCCTGTAACGCACATCGCCGCGCTTCGGCGCAAATACCGGCACCAGCTTGGGGGGCAATTCAATCCTTGCTGTCGTCATCGGGCGTCGTGATCTCGATGTGGGTCGGACTCATACTGCCATCGCCACTCCGGTGGTCCAACTGGGTTGGCGAATCGAGGCCCATAAGCTTGGCCCTTCGCTCTTGGATCCGGAGCGCTCGGTCGATGGCTTTCTCGTCACCTTCTTTCACCCGGTCCCAGATTGCGTCGAGCATCGCGTCCATCCGCTCGACCTCCTGATCGCGCACTTCAGCCGTATCGCGCTGAGTATCGAGCAGCAGCTCGTCATATGCAGCTTTGACGATCTGCCATGCACGAGTCGGCGAGATGTCCAGCTCGTGGGCGATCGTCTCGTAGCTTTTCCCGCGCCGCCGCAGGTAAAGCACGTATTTCCGCCGCTCTCGCGCCTCGACCTTCTCCGGTGCTTGCCTTCCACTCGCCACGTTTAATACCTCTCGCCAACACTCTGGCCCAATTATAACACTACCGAGCATTTCTTGTCTCCCCCAGCTCGCCCCTCACGCGTACGTACGCGGGAAACTGTCGTCGGGAGACAGTCACATATATCGATGACTTCTGAATCCCCTGAGCTTCCAGCCCCCGGTGCGTAGTATACCGGAGCCGGTGTAGTATATCTGCCGGGTGGGTGGTATACTACGGCCCGGGCTTTACACGACGCGGTTTTTGTACGTTTGTAGTATACTGAGTATACGTAGTGTATACCATTCAATACTGTCCTCCGGCGACAGCTTCCGGATTCCGCGTGCGTTGGGCTACAGGCCCGGCTGTAGTATACTCGGCGCGTCGTGACGCGACTTGGGTGTAGTACACCGCCGTATACTACAAGGGCATCTCGTAGTAGACTACGTATGGTACGCTGGGGTGGTGTGCCGTAGGAGGGATCGATCGTGGCACCGGATTAGAATACCACACATCGTGGCCCCGCACAATTCTTTGAGCAGGGCCGCTTCGCGTGCGCTTCCTTGGACTCGGGAACCCGTACCGCTATAGATGTACCGGGTAGGCCCAGCGAGGGCCGGGGAGGCCAAGGAAGGCCCGCCCCGGCGTGTCTCTTACCCGGCCCGGCGGATCCGGTTGCCGAGGACCATCCGCTGCTGGCCCGGATTCAGGTGCTCGTACTGCGCCCGGAGGCTCATGACCGTCTCTTTCAGCACCTCAGAGGCGACCTCATAAACGGTCTCAAGGCTCTGGCCGCGCAAGGACTGGGCAACGCCGTCGTTGTTGTCCACGTGCGTCTTGTTGTTGACTCGCGTCCGGGTGTATGTGGCCCGATAGTGCTCCGGCACGATGGACCGGCTGGCCTTAGCGGCCTCCGCCTCGATCTCCTCGACTTCCAGCTTCATCTCCTCAAGCTCTGCGTCCTTGCGAGCCATGTCCTCCTCGTAGGTCACCGGGGCCTCGTCCACCACGACCTCGGCGCGAGGGTTCGTGTTCTCTTCCACTTCGGCGCGGGTGGCTTTCATGGCGTGGTCCCGGTTGATGGTGATCGATTCGTTGTCAAATACGCTGGTGAAGGTCACAGTGCCGGCTTTCTTGTCGTGACCGCTGATCACGCCGTAGTCCCACGTACCGTCGCCCACTACGTCAGCCTTAACGTAACCGCCGATGTTGATGCGCTTGAGATTTGTCATGTCAATTACCTCTATGTGTCTATGTGATTCGGTCGCTCCCCGACCTTGATTTTATTATACCAAAGCCGGGGCCGCGTGTCAATAGGTGGGATTCACCCGGATGTTCATCATGATCGCCTCATAGGCGGTTTCGGCCACGTCCTCGTCGTCGAAGTGCTTGTACACGATGTCTACCACGTCGTCATCGTTGGCCTCAAGCTCCTCAACCACCTGATCCCGGCGGATGGCGCCGCTCTGGATCGCCCGCTCGATGTACTCGCGGACTTCGGCCTGTGCGATGATCATCTGGTCGAACTGCTCGGTGGTGACTACGTCTTTCATCTCTATATCCTCTATCTGCTGTTTGCCTTGACTACACTTTTATTATACCAAAAGAGGCGGACCGTGTCAATAGGTCCGCCCGGCCTCTTTATGCGTTCTTGGCATCGAAATAGGCCCGCACCGCCACGGCTGCGTCTTCGTACGTTCCGCCCATCCCGTCAACCACCATATCTTGGATCTGATTCAAAGCATCCGATGTGCTGGTGCCGTTATAGGCGAGCGCCTTGCCGATGTTGTGGAGCATGTCTGTTTCGAGATTCTGGTCGGCCATCTTTGTATCCTCTATCTATCTATCTATCTGCTGTTTGCCTTGACTACACTTTTATTATACCAAAGGAGGCGGACCGTGTCAATAGGTCCGCCCCATCTCGTTTTACATCTCGCGGATTTCGTCGACCCGGACCTGAGCCATGTCCGTGTGGCCGTACTGCGGGAACTGGATGAAGCAGTGCTGGCCGCCAGGCCGCTTGCTGTAGCTGACGAAGTAGCCAACCTTGCCCTGCTGACGACCGCTGATTACCTTGACCATCTGACCTTTTCCCATTTGTATATCCTCTATCTGTCTATGTGGTGTGGCCTCCCTCGACCACACTTTTATTATACCAAAAGAGGCGGATCGTGTCAATAGGTAGAACTAAAGTAGATCGCGCAGCGAGGTCAGGGGCCATGGCGCGTGTGGCTTGGTGTGCGTCAGGTGGGCAGCGGCGTCCAGCACCACGTCGCCCCGGTCCGTGGCCAAAATCAACCAGACCACCGCGCCACAAGCCACGTGCCGTTGGGTCCAGCGCCTTTGCCGCTGCGACCAGCCCCGGAGTGTGTTGCCCACTTTCAGCTCGATGAATCCCGTGCGGCCATTGCAGCTGTACACGACATCGGGCACACCGACCGTGACGCGACCGGTCTCGATCCTGTCATAGGCGAGACCGGGAATTGCGCCGAGGGCCGGTTTGACGCGGTTGGTCCAGAGGCGGCGTTCGGGGTCAGCCATTGAGGTCCTTTTCAGACAGATCATCGATGAACGACTGCGGCCCATTGACGATCTCGTCCAATATCCGATCGACTTGGCCCCCGATTATGCGGCTCAAGTCATTCGGCGCGTCCTCGCGGGTGATGTGCTGCAGCTTGTCGTACAGCCGCCGCTGCACCGTGCGGGCGTGGTCGTTCGTGCCGTGCAACTCCAGCCACACAATGGCTTCGGTGATATCGGCCACCTTGACGATGAAGCGCACGGTAGGGCTGAATTGTGTGTCGTCGCCCATGAACGTCAGCCGCTCCTCCCACCGGCGTAGTGCCTCAGTGTTCACCAGCTCCTTGACTGGGGCCACGAGGTCGCCGGTCAGCACCTCCGGGAGGTCGTGGTAGAGTGCGTAGCGGATCACCTTATCCTCTAGGTCGCTGTACTCGATCACAGCGCGGCAATATCTCGCCGCAATCATGGCCACCAAGTACGAATGCTCCGCGACACTCTGGCGCTGGTCGGTCCGTACGATTTGCCAGCGGTCAACTTCAGAGGTACGGTGAACGTCGCGGATCGTCAGGTTAGTTGTCTTCATCTTGGCCCTCACTTCAGCCGGTTCATTTGTGCCACCTTGTGCCACCTTGATCTGTAATCAGGATCGAGGTCGTAGTCCGGCGTCTGCTGGTCGTAGTCGGCATTAATGTCCGAGGAGGCGGTGCCCTCGTCCGTGTGATTGAGCAGGCCAGTGTCCGGGTCGATCGCCCAGTTGCGCCGCTCGTTGCGGTCCATCTTCCGGTGTGCGGCCTCCACGATGTCAAAGCCCTGCAGGTGCGCCAGATCCACGAGCATGATCAACACATCAGCATACTCCTCGGGGTCTTCCAGCCCGCCGTGCAACAACTCCGGCACCTCTTCGACAATCATCTTGGTCAGTGCCGCGTATGGGGTACGATGCGGGTAAACGCGATCGGCCCATTCGATCACTCGGCGCGTAAGGCCATCAAGCGACGCCTCCGGCGGATGCTCTCGCTCGCCCGGACGTTCGCGCATTGGTTGCATATCCAGTCGTACTTCCGGATCCGGCTGGGTGCGGTGTTCAGCGTTGTCAGTGTCTTCCCGCATTTGCGGCACTCCTTGTTTAAATCGTCGGTCATCGTAGCCCCCGTGGTGCTGGTAGTAATGAATGTACATCAACGAACAGGCGGCGTGTACCGCGTGGCTCAGCCCGGACTCGCTATCCAGTTCCTCGCCCCGCTCCAGCGCCGCAATGTGCCGCCGCGCCGCGTCCAACACACGCGAGTACCCAAGGTCCTGCTTCCAGTTGTCCTTGCCGTACTTCTTCTCGCCTGATTCGAGGGCGTATGCCATATCCTCGATGAAATCGGGGGCCACCATAGTGAGCTTCGGCTTGTTCTGGTCGTATTTGAAACCGGTCATCGTATGGCGCCTCCGGCTGATAACTCCTCGACATCGGCCCCGGACGGCCCCCAGCCCAGGTATCGGGTCTGACCGCCACCGTAAATCTCGCAAATGTGGTCGATCGTCTGGCGTTTGTCCTCGACCACACTGGGCTTGTCGTAATTGGCGAAGTTGAGTGCCACCTCGTCCGGGCGACACGCCTGAATGGCCTCGCTCAGCTGGATCTCCGACATCGAAAAGACCCGCCGCTCCAACTGCGTCACAGTCGTCAACTCCGGCTCTAGGCCCAGCTCCTGCCACGTCAGCTCCTTTTGGTCGGGGTAGTACGGCCCGGACCAGCCGATCATGCAGCCCGTCGAATCATACCGGTTGGCTACTCGGATCGGGTACGTCCGGGCGACACCGACCACGTTCGTCACCGACTGGATCGGCACCAGCGTATCAGCACACAGCTGGGCGGGGGTGCACTCGCGGCTCGTCACGTACGGATACGAGCCGCTGTTGATACCCAACGAGTAGCCCTGAGCGCCCTCTACCAGCACATGATCGCTATGGTGCAAGATCGCCAAGTACACCGAGTGCGGAACCACATGCACGAACACCGGCGCATCGATCATCGCATCGACGACCACATCAACCAGCTGCCCAGCGGTGACCTGCCGGTCTGGATTGCGATCGAGCTTGCCCTTGATGGCCTCGCCGCCGCCCTTGCGGGTCGATCCGATGCCCACCCGTGCCGCACTGTCCTCTTCGGCTTTCAAGTGCTTGGGCATCAGAATCGCAGCATTCTCGTGGATATAGACGCCCACACCCTGCAAATGATCGGCGCACGCTGCCACCTCCTGCGCCAGTGACTGCAGGTTGATCACCGATCCCGGCCCTAGCAGTACCTGTCGCAGTTTGGGCGACACCACACCGTTGGGCAGCTGCAGGTGTAGGTATTTCCGGCCCTCCGAGTTGATGTACGTATGCCCCGCTGATGGGGTGTTGGCGTTGACTACCGTGTCGGGGGCGTCGCGTTCGGCCAAGTAGCCACAGAACAGCCCCTTGCCGCAGGATCCCCACATCAGATCGACTACCATTGTCGCTTGCATCTGTCGTCTCCTAGAATGGAATGTCGGTGTCGAAGTCGTCCGATCCGTCTAAACCGGTTGACCCGCCGAGGTCGGTCGGGTCGTCAGCGCTGGTGGTCGGCTGTTCATCTTTCTCCGTCAGTGCGAGGCTGATGAATGGCTTCCCGGCCTTGCTGGTCTTGCGCCACGCGGACACCCAATACTCGACGCCATTGGCGTTGATCGAGCCGCGCATATCGGGCTGGCGGTCGTTGCTCTTGCGCTCGTTCTTGAACAAGGCGCCACTGTTGGTGTTGTCGTAACTCATCGCTATACTCCTCTATTAGGGTCTCATCATGGTACCACAGACAGCCGCGCCCGTCAATTGGCATCAACTGTCATGGATCTTCGGCTTCTGGGTCGCCTCCCACCAGTCCTCCGCCAGCTCGCTGAAGTCTATGCGAATCGGCACCTCCAGCTCGCGAGGCAGACCGGGACGCTCCTGAATCAGGCGTCGTACCTCGTCGAGATGCTGCTTCGCCGTGGATTTGGGCAGCGACAGACTGAACTCGTCATGGATCGACAGCAGCAGGTGGCCGGTCGGGCACTCAGCTTCGAGGTACTCGCAGATGTTGCAGATATCCAGCTTGATGCAGTCGGCGCTCGACGCCTGATAGATCAACCCGCTGGCTTTATGCGTGAATTCACCGCCCGGAAATCGGATCTGTCGCCCCATGATCGTCTTCACGTATCCGCGAGCCTTGGCCACACTATTCGCCTTCTGGGCCACCTCCCGCACACCCGGCACTTTGTTGTGGTACTCGGCCATGATCTCTTGCGCTTCTGGGCCGGGCTTTAAGTACTCGTGCGTCTGGCCATTGCGATCGGTGAAGCTCTCGGTCGTGTGCGGCAATCCCATCTTCGCGGCCAACGTCCCCGCGCCCATGGAGAACACCAGCGACAGGTTGACCTGCTTCGCGTTAGCGCCGCCGTTTGGCCCCGGAGACCTAGGCAGGCCGGTCAGGTCGGCGACCACTTGGTGTCCATCGGTGTCGGGGTTCTCACGGTATCGCCGCAGGATCTCAGGCGGCTTGGCATAGTGATAGAACATGCGCAACTCGTGTTGGTCGAGGTCACCATACGACCACCCTTGACCATCATCGGGCAGGAATATCGGGCGCACGATCTTCGCTATCTCTTGATCGCGGCTCGGGATCTGCTGCAGTGCCGGTCCGGTGTAGCTGAGTCGCCCCGTCGATGTCCCGCCGGTCTCGTCGCCCTTGACTTGGTTGATATTCGGGTGAACCCGGCCCTTGTGCTCATAGCCGAGGATGTGGCCGTTGATGAACGTGTCTCGCGTCTTGATCAACTTCCGCAGCCTGAGGATCATGGCCGCAGCGGGGTGCTCCATCCGGCGCAAAGCATCGGCGTTGATGGATGGCTTCCCGGCTGGCGTCAATTCCAGCTTGGTGCCGTCGGTCGCAACCCAGTCGCCGTTGTCCTCCTGCACAGGCTGAAATAGTTCGCTGATTGACTTGGACGGGTTCGGATTGACTTCGAACCCGGCGATCCGGTTGAGTTCGCGTTGAGTGCGGTCTACCTGCTTGGTTATCTGGTCAGCCCGGTCCTTGGCCTCGTTGACGTCCACTCGGATCCCGTGCCGCTCCATGTTGTAGACATGCCTGAACAGACGTTTCTCCAGCGCCCACACGCTGCCCAGTTCCTGCCGCTCTATCTCACCGACCTGCCACGCCCAGACACGCAGCGCCACTTCGGCGTCGCGACGAGCGTACCGCTCGATCAAGTCACGCGGGGCGCGTGCGAAATTACCGGCCTGTGCCCGCCGGGTAGGCGATCCGCCGAACAAATCGGCAAGCTCGGCGTAGATCTGGTCGTCCTTGCCGTACCCCAGATAGTCGTGTGCGATCGAGTCGAGGTCGTACTTGCGCCGGTGCTCGTCGATCAATGCCGCCCGGATCATGGTGCACTCGGTGTTTCCGGGGTTCAATCCCACCCCATCGTTGTGCAGGAAATGCAGGTCGAACTTGGCGTTGTGGTTGACGTAGCGCCCACGCGCCTCCTTGGCCTTGGCCCGTAATTCATTGTACCGCCCGCCCTCGTACCGGACATCGAAGTATGTGGTCCGCACCGGCGCTTCCGTGGGGTACTTGACCAGCTGCTCCGCCGGGCAATGAGGCACCGCTACCGCTACGCCGAAGACAGCATCCTTCAGCCAGTTGACCCCAGTCGTTTCGACGTCGATGCAGAAGACTTCGGCCTCGTCGATCATTCTATACCCCCTCGAATGGGTTGTCGCCACGCACGATGTCGAGCCGATGGCGGGCGCGAGTCAGGCCCACGTACATGACCCTCGATTCGGCGTCCGCATTCTGCGACGCAGCGCGAGCTGTCCTCTCTGACATGGAATTATACAGGATCACGCGATCGGCTTCACGTCCTTTCGATCCGTGGATCGTGGACAGCCGCACCTGAGTCATTGGACTTGGCGTACCATAAGAACGCTCCAGTCGCCTCAGGTATTGCACCATAGGCTGCGGCATCCTGATGACCAAAGACCAGTGCCGATCGATAACGGCTTCCAGGTCTTCGCGCTCAATATATCGGCGCACTGATGGCAGCGCACAGGTTCGCAAGTCTCGCCACTGGCGATCGTTCAGTGCTGGCATGCCGATCGCCGCCACGTTCTCGGCAGCCTTGCGCCATGCATTGACCGCGCCCACGGCCCGCGACTGCAGCGGCCCCGGCTTGCCGGAATCGGTCAGGTATGGCACCGCATGGTCTTGAAGCCACGACTCGATTTCCTCGCGCAGTGAATGGTTGCGGAATAGGATCAAGGTCTCGGTCTGAGGCTGTGGTGCCGGCACCGACCTCAAATTGCCGTGGCGCAGAATCTCACCGCCTTCGCGCACTGGCCGGTATTCTTTGTCCACGCGATTGCGAATGTTGTCGCGGGCGAAGTCCACCGCGAAGTCGCGCATCACCCTCGGGAGCCGATGGGAGCGCTCCAACACAACTCGCTCGCTGCCATGCTCCTGCTCGAACTCGAACGCTTTACCGGCCAGCGCTCCAGCCCATTCGTGAATAGCTTGGTCGTCGTCGAGTGCGATCACCACCTCACCCACACCCGGCAGCCATGACTCGATCAACTCCCACTGTGCTCGACTGAAATCTTGCGCTTCGTCGAGGAACAGCACGTCGAAGTCCAAGCTGGTGGTACCCTTGGCTTGGTCGATCATATCGTCGAAGTCGTAATAACCATTGGCGCTCTTCCACCGGGCATAGTGCTCGGCATAGTACACAAATTCGGTCAGCGTCCCATCGTCCGCTAGCAAGTTGAATGCTTCGACCGGATCGGATCGCCTCGCCCGCGCCCATTGGATAAGCGACATGTACCGATCGCCCCGGCCCTGCAGTTCTTCATCATATACACTGGCGCCGGTGGTCTCCACCTTGACGATCTTGCTGAACTGGCGCAGCTTCGGGCGGTCCACTACTTGGTCGCGGTTCAGTCCCAACAGCCGGAAGGCGTACGAGTGCAGGGTCGCGGCATTACCACTCGTCACACCGGCTCGCTTCGCCAGCTCGCGGGCTGCTGCTCTGGTGAAAGACACTAGGCCGATGCTGGCAGGTGCCACGCCGCGCTCGATGCGCCGCTTCATCTGCCCAATCAAGTAAGTCGATTTGCCGCAGCCCGGTGCACCATAAACGACTGTGCTCTCATTCATAGACACTATCCTCTATTAAAATGGTCAGCGACCAACTCACCACTTCGCAGGTGACGCGCAGGAGGTCAGAACTCGACGTCACCACCCGCGTCGGCGGTGTCATCGCCCTGTGCGACGGTTACATTGCCCGACTTGATCGTGTCGTACAGGTGCTCTGCCTGCTTGAAGATCGGCTCGGGTGCGAATCCGACAGTCTCGACCTGCAGGGTATAATAGTCCTGCCCCTGCCGGTTCTGCTCGTTCACGCCCTTAACCTTATAGACGCGGCTGAACCTCGGACCACCATTGATCCGCGCCAAGCTATTAAGGTACCGACTGGCCTTGGCCTTTGTCTTGGCCATCGAGATAACTGCCTCTTCGGTCGTACCATCTTCGTGCACGACAAGCACGTAATGAGTCGGTGTGTCGATGTTCTCCCACTCGTCGGGCGACTCCATCTGCTGGCGAGCAGCCTCCGCCGATGCCTGATCCGGGAATGCCCCGCCGAATCCACCACCGAGGTCCGCGTCGCGCCATAGCAGCCACTGCTTCTGGAAGTACACCGGGACGAACATCACCTCCTCGCCGTACAGCTGGCGCGTCACCACGTTGTACAGCTGGCCCTCTTCGGCTCCCTCGATGTAGTTGGGATCGGTCTTCTTGCGCACCTTGGACAGTCCCTGAATCAGGTCGATGCGCGGAATAACCAAGTCATCAGCGGCAACCTCCTCAGAACCGCGCTGGTCCTGCATCACACCCTGCAGGTGCGCCGGAATGTCGTCACTGACGATCACTGCACTTTCGTTCGCTTTCGCTACTGCTTTAGTCATGGTCCTTTACCTCTAGTCTCTTACTTCGTGATGCTTGCTCTCGTGAATGGGGTCATCTTTACTAAATCCTGTGGCACCTCCTCACCACTCTCTAGCCGCTTGCGTAATACACTCTTCAACTGCTGCGCGTTGACCTGCTCCTGAATCAAGTGATCCAGCCCGTGCTCTTCGAGCCAACGGTACAGGCTGTCCTTGTCCTTGACGCTCGTGTATAGGTCACTGGTCAGCTTCACCATGCCGACGCCCTCCACGCGCATCGAAGACAGGCCTTCCTCGTCCATACGCTCAGGGATCGTCACGGTGCGCATGTGGTCGTACACTGCGCCGATGGTCTTCTTCAGTCGGTCAGCAGCCTCGTTCAGCTCGCGCAGCTCCTTGAGCCATGCGGCCATCTCGGCCACAGACATCCCACTTGCCACGCTGGCAGCCGTGTCCTTGTCGAATCCACTGACGTCGATCGACTCGACCACACCATGAATCGTGCTAGTTTGGTCTCTCATACTATCTATCCTCTCTATATCCTGACTACATTATACCGCACCACGGCTGTGCCGTCAATTGGTTGGCACGATAGCCTCACGGTATCCGTTGCGCACGCGGTCATAGTGAAGGACGCCAACGTTCGCTTTCTGCTCCTGCGCCTTCGTGAGTGCGATATGCATCACCCACCCGATCATGATTGGGTTGCCGGTGAGCACGAGCCAATCGGTATCGGGCCGGTACGACCGCTGCAGTGTCGTGCGCACGTGGTCCAAGATCTGCAGATTCATCAATGAATTGCGCTGGGGCTTGTACTCGTCGGCAGTCAGAAATACGACCTCGCCCCACATCTCTGCGTCAGCAAAGTCTAGGCGCCGCTGCTCCTGTGCGACGAACACACGGGCTGCCGTGCTACTCTGGTCACTATGCATGCTCTATCTCCCAGTATCCTAATGTATATTGTATCACACTTCATGCCCGTTGTCTATCTGACTGCGCACGTAGTCAGCAACGTCCTGCTTGAACCGCATGGCTTCCAGAATCGATTCATCGACCGTGCCCTCGGCCACGAGGTCCACGTAGGTCACACTCTGACTTTGACCGATCCGGTGGTTACGGTCCTCAGATTGGACCCGCTGAGCGTACTGTAGACTGTTGCTGAAATATACCACCAGATTGGCCTCGTTCAAGGTCAACCCCTCGCTGCCTGTCTGCTGATTCGCCACAAACACGCGGGCTTCGCCGTCCTTGAACCGACGAATTGACTCGGCTCGCTCTGCACTGGACAAGCCACCATGGTACTCAACCACCGAGTCCACCGAGTCCAGCGCCTCGACCACCTGCGCGATTTCGTTGCGGTACTTTGCCCACACAATCACGCGGCTGCCGGGGTTCTCCTCTAATATCGCTTGGACCTCCTGTATCTTCGCGTTTTTCGCCGGGTCCACGATCCAGCTGCTCGCCCGGACGCCATCATCTTGGTCATAGTTCAGGAACCCGCCGACGATCTGCTGCAGTGCGTTGTACTGCTGCAATACCTGCTCCACGATCACCGCAATCGGTTGGTCCTTCATATCGCGGATCATCGCGGCGCCCTCCTGCTTCACCTGCTTGTACAGCTTCGCCTGCTCCTTGGATAAGCGCGTTTTACGCATGGTATAGACTTTCGGTGGCAGGTCTACCGCGTCCTCCTTGCGGCATTGGAACGTATACGGCTTAATCAGGCCCATCAGTTCTTCGAGGTTCTTATAGCCGACCACCTCACGATTCTCGAATCCGCCCATCTCTGCGTAGTTGGACCGGAATGCGTAGTAGTCTGAGACGCCGATAATGTTCGGATCCATGATCTTGAACTGCTGGTACAGGTCGAGAACACAACGTGTGGTTGGTGTGCCGGTCTGTATATTGATGCACTGCGCAGTGTCGGCGAGTGATTCAGCGTTTTTGGAGCGAATCGCGTCGGGATTCTTTACCTTATGACTCTCGTCGATGGTCATGCCGTACTTGCGGCCCGCCAGCATTTCGGCCAGCGTATTATACGCTTTGCCATCGCGCACCTTCTGTTGTAGCGACTCCAGCCCAACCACGACCGCGAACCGGTCCTGCGAACGCGCCCACTCGACCAACCTGCGACTCTTTGCGTCGGTCAGGTCACCCACGATCTCGGTCGGCAGGCCCAACGGGCAGTGCAGCGGGATCTCGTTCTTGGCCCATACGTCACGCACCGCGTTCGGGCATAGTATCACCCAGCAATCCGTCTGGCCGGTCATCATCCGGGCGCTGTGGTAGTCGATCGCGGTCTTGGTCTTACCGGTGCCCATCTCCATGAACAGGGCAAATCGGTCCAGCCCCCACACATGGTCGAGTGCCTGCTGCTGATTCTGATACGGCTCGGTCTTGAAGTCGTACCACGCAGGGAAAGGCACTCGCCGGATCAAAATTCGCTGCAACGCTTTTTCAGCCACTTCAACTGCTGCGGGTGTCATCGAGGCGCGGCAGTGCTCTAGAAGGTACTCTGCATTCCGCGCCAGCGCCGGGGCATGCCACTTGCGCGTCCGGCGCATGAATCGCTTTTCGGGCAACCGCGCTATTTGGCTATTCTCCGCGAACGTGCACTCGATCACGAACCGTTTTGATTTCGGACTATAATCTATCAGCATCATTAAAACTCCGGCGCTACATCGCGCTGCTGGAACTGCGGCTGGTCGAACTGGTCGACCTCGATCGCCCACACCTGGATCGGCCCCTTCTTCGACGGTACACGGATCCGCGTGTACACGACGCCAATCTCGCGAAGTGTCATCCACAGATTGGCGTGCTTCTGCTCTTCGGCCCGCTGCTTGCGCAGATACTCAACGAAATCGCCGCCACGGAAGTACACGTATCGGGTCTCACTTGGCTCGTGGTACTGGACCACCGGCATGCCGTGTAGCAGATCATCGCGGCGGTCGTTCTCGGTGCCGGGGTCAGCCAAGTCCGCCTTTTCGATGAAGCTCTCAAGGTGTGACCGGATTATACCCTTGGCCGATGCCTCTTCTGGCGCCTCGATCTCATCGCGCTCTTCGAGCAGTGCGTGGAGCATCGCGTTCCACTTGTCGTTTTTCATCTGCGGCAACACCATCGGGATCGCCATAGCCCGCTCGCGCACCTTGCGGAAGTCGAGGATCTCGCCCTCGCCCATCACCAGCCGGTGGTTGTCGATGTATAACTCGAACCGCACCGGGTCGGATCTGACCATCACAATCCGCTGGAATGCCGGGTCGCCACCCAGCTGCAGCTGCGATTTTTCCTCCGCCGTAATCCCGAACTGGCGCTTCACGCACGTGTCGCACCGGCACAGACTACGGATCGGCTCCTCCTTGCACTTGTACCGGTAGTCGCGCCGTGACGCGCTCTGGATCGTCTTCTTGGCTTCGGAGTACGCCAGCGGTTCGTCGAAGATCCGGATGTTCATATCGTGCGCCATGTCCCGGTAGTTGTCCGGGAAGGCCTGCTTCAGGTACACGACCATGTTGTAGAGTGCGTTATTGCGCTGCCCGTGCGGCGCTCCGTCCTTCATGATCTTCTGGAGACACGGCGGGGCTTCAGCGTGTGCGTCGCTGCCTCGCTCGTGTAACTCGGCTGGTGAGATGCAGCGCGATTCCGCGAGTTCAAGGAAGTATTCGAACCGGATCCGCTTACCGCCCTCAACGGTGTACCGCTCGCTGTCGGTGTAATAGTACCACGGCAGATTGATCCAGTTGCCACGCTGGCGCTCGCCATCGGTGTCAACGTCTAGGCTCTGCTGCTTCGGGAAGATTTCGCATCCCGCCCGGCCCAGCTGCTCCGACCAGCTTGCTAAAGCACGGCGCATCAATTTCGCGGGGGCGGGCGACGACATAAAGACGTACAGGTGCGCACCTCCTGACTTCGAGCGACAGACTGTGAGCGGCAGATCCAGCTCGCGCACCTTCGCTTCGAGTTCCACCAAGTCGATCTCTTGACCCGGTTCGTGCTGATCAAGGTCGATGGCACCGAACCAGCACTCGTGCTCGTCGTTGATCGGTACGATCCCAAGACCGAGGCCGCCCTCTAAGTGCTCCTTGTAGTGCTCGGGCAGCGGCTCTTCGTGGTACGTCTCGGCTCGCCCCAGACCGGTGTTGTACACGCCGCGTGTGCGCAAGTTCCCACGGAACAGCCGGGCGAATCGGTTCACTTCGTTGTTGCCAATCACTGGCGCCTCCATAATTGTGCTCTATCACTATATCGAGGCTGTAGTATACCACACCCTGCGCCTCGGCGCTACTACGCACGCGGGATCGGGCAGCGGTCTCTAGGAGACACCTAAGAAGGGCACCGCCTCTGGACCCTCCAGTGCAGTCGCTGTAGTATACGTAGT
>Ga0207421_10005016_pt1 | contig 15034 bp, 21 predicted proteins | sample SodLakKL_010_SED_4_FD_187542 | JGI IMG/M metagenome (GOLD analysis project Ga0207421, IMG submission 187542) | Alkaline sediment microbial communities from Lake Tanatar, Kulunda Steppe, Russia - 8KL_010_SED (SPAdes) (version 2) | ecosystem: Environmental > Aquatic > Non-marine Saline and...
ATAGTTAGATCAGTATTATCAATATTAGTGGGTGTTGGAGAAGGAATGGCAGCTACAGGAATAGTCGCTCAGTATGGAACAATATTTAAAATATATGTAATACTACAATCGGCTCTTGGAACGATTGGTGCTGTACAAGTAAGAGAAGGGGAACTATCAAAATCAGTTATATACATACCAATATTTGCTCTAATTACTTACATAATTTACATGATAGTTTCCACTCAATTCCTGGCAATAGTTGGAGCGGAAGCGCCTGGAGCAATAGCAAGTATAATATTCATATAAATATATTTAGATCAAAAGTTTAAATACACCAAAATATTTAAATACGTTAAAGGTTTATTTACAATAAATATAAAAATCAAAAATAGGAGGAAAAAATATGGATATAAAAGCACAAGGAGCACTTGAATATTTAATAATAATCGCAGCAGTACTAGCAATAGCAGCAATAATCGTAACAATCCTAACAGGAATATTAGGGGGAAGACAAGAAGCACAACTAGTAACTGAAGCAAAAGAAGCCGCAGCAAGCTGTAACCAAGCATTAACAGTCAATTGGTATACACCAGGCGAAGAAGATGGGAATAACCTATGTGATGAGATCTGCCAAGGAGATTGGGTAGGCTCAGATGCAGTAGGTATAGTAGGCGGAGTACAAGAGATTAGTAATCCACAGGATGCCTGCAATTACGGAATGCCTAGATGGATAGTAGAAGCAGGAGAAGCACAAAGATAAATAATTGAACCTCATATCTTGTTTAATTAGGTTAAGCCTAAGGAAATAGCAGAGAAATATGTGGAGATACATATATCCAGCGTTAGCGCTAGCAGCACTCCTAGTTCTAAGCTACACAGATATAAAGGAAAGAATAGCTCCTCCAAAAATAACCTATGGATTACTTGTAACTGGATTGGGTTTACATGCGATTCAATCAGTAGTAGAAGTAACTCCTAAACCCTTTCTTTATTCTTTAATAGGTTTAGTAACTATGTTCGCTCTAGCCTACTTCATATATCTAATGGGAGGATGGGCAGGAGGAGATGTAAAACTATTCGCAGCACTAGGTGCAGCCATACCTTTCTACGGAACAATCAGTTCAATAACCTATCCAATACCTTATCCTATTCTGATATTAGCAGCATCTACAATCTCAGTACTCCCGTTCGCTTTAATATATGCTCTTTACGAGCTTTTCAGGGAAAAAACAAGTGAACTAAAAAAGGATATATTAAAATCTCTTCCAAAATCAATATATTCTGGATTTGTACTAACAGCAGCACTATACATAACTATCTTAATTAATGCTCCATCAGTAACAGCATTTTTAATAGCTCCTTTCATTTACATGATAAAAGAACCAGGGTATCCAATAACAGCATTCTTCTTCACTTTATCATTAATCAGTAGAACAACACCAACATTAAAAAACTTATTTTTATTCTTAACAATTTCAATACTCTTCATAACAGGAATAAAGACTTATAATTCAATGAAAAAAAATGTATTAAGAAAAGAGAAAAAAGTAAAGGATCTAGAAGAAGGAGATATACTTGCAGAGGATGTATGGAAGAATAAAGAAAAAAAAGAACTTGAAAAAAGAGAAACAAGTTTTTTTAGAAATAGAGAAAAAGATGAATTGATCGTGGATTCCAAAAAAGCAAGAGGAGTAACAAAAAAAGAAATAGAGATTTTAAAAGATTCAAACATAGAAAAAATCAAGATAAAGAAAAGTTTACCATTTATACCGATACTCACCCTTGGATTTATAATATTATTGATCCTAGAAATAATGCTTTATTTATGAAGTATTTTACACATTTCGCTGAGCAACCAGAGACCTTTTATATTTAGAGTTAATTATAATAGATAATGGAAGACAAGTCACAAGTGAGTCTCGAATACATAATAATGCTAAGCGTTATACTTATAGTGGCAACCATAGTCGTAGTTCTAAGCACTAGAATATTAACTCTTGAAGAATCACTAAGAGAAACTATCACTGAATTCAGAAACAGGTTCCTAGGTGTAAAAAACTAAAAAGGTAATTTAAAATGGAAAACAAAGCTCAAATAGGTTTTGAATATTTGGTATTACTGTCAATAGTGATAATAGTAGCTTCAGTAGTTATAATGATATCACAGAACTACATAGTTACTTCAGAAACAGTCAGAGAAACAGGCAAGCATTATTCTGAAAGATTAGTTGGAATGATGGAGGGATTGAAATGAAAAGAGGCCAATTAACTATTGAATATCTACTGATACTCACGATATTAATAATTTTATTCACAAGCATATCAATGGATTTAATGGATTTTTCAAGCCAAGAAACTCTGCAAATACAGACGGAACAACTCAGCGAAATACATGGGTCTACATTAAGGAATAATGCAGAAGTTATAAATCTACAAGGCTCAGGATCGAAACAAACAATTCTAATAACTGCTCCACCGGACTGCGGATATAATCTACAAAATACTAGGTTGGTATTGAAGTGCATGTCTGGTTCTCCAAGTGAAGAATACACGGGAGAAGAAATAGGTGACATATCAGACCTAAACGTCCAATATCAAGGAGATGATATTGATTCAGGAGAGACAGGTCAAGTAGAGATAGTAAAAAATTAGTTCGTCAAGTCTCATTAAAAAAGGTGGTTAAATGAAAAAAGGATTAGTCTCATTCGAATTCATGATACCTCTCGCAGCAATAGTGCTTTTAACTGCAGCTTTAATTCCAGGTATACTTGAAGAATCAAGAGAAACTATAATACAATCATCAGTAAAATCTTCGATTACTTCAGAGATAAGTAATGAACAATTTGAATCTCCTCAATGTCAAAATCCATATATAGAGTCTTATAGTGTAATTCAAAGAGAAAATACAAAGGAATTAATATTCAATATACTACCAGAAGAATGCATATTAAATGAGGAAAAAATAATTCAAATAACCAGTAGAATAGAAGAAGAAATATGCGGTTCGGAACCGATGCCGAATAACGAAATAAGATGTGGAGATACGACTTACGAAGTCACGGTTGAATAAAAAAGCTAAAAGAGAGATAAAATGAATTTGATTAAAAAAAGGTACGAGGAAAAATACGGTTCAATAGAACCATACGTAGCTCTAAAACTACAAATAACAGTGATACTAGCATTAATTTTCTCCATATTAGGAACTACTTTGAGTTTTACATTTCATCTGCTTAACCTACTAACTCTATTAATAGTATTTCATTCATTGAACCAAATTAGAACTAATTTCAGAAACAAACTAATAAAATACACTGTTACTTTTGGATTAATATATTTCATAGCGATAGTAATACCTGTAATTCTAATGGAAAGAACACTAATGATTTCACCTGGTTCTATGGACTTAATTTTAATTATTCTAATAGTTTTCCTTATCTTATTGGTGATTATGAAATCAATAATAAGTAATAAAGGAATAAAAGGAGAAGTAATATTATCTGATGATGAAACAGCAGTTGTAAAAACTGAATATGATTTAATGGCAGGTTTAAAACCTGGTAAATACGCTGTGAAAAATAATAAAGCCGAGAAAGGAGATAAAGTGATAGTAACTCTATCAAAGAAACCTTTCCAAAAATCAAGACCTGAAGAGATAAAGAAAATAATAAAATAAGGTGAAAAAATGAAAAAAGGCCAAATAACGCTGGATCTACTATTAGCCGTATTTCTTTCACTATTCATATTCGTATGGCTCCAAGGATACATAACTGTACAACACCAAGAAACCCAAAATCAAGGAATAAGACAAGAAACAGCTTCAATAACAATAGCAGAAGGATCAATAATGAATTCATTTTACGCATTAGATCCAAAACAAGGAGATTACTCGGAATTACCTGGGTTTACACCTACTGAGTTCCTGGAAGAAATAGAAATTCAAAAAACAACTTTGGAAGATAAATTAAGATCTGAAACATCATTCGAAGAAATAGATACAATTTACGAATATCCTGTACTGGATTTAAATTACTATGAAAGTTGCGATGAAACAGGAGGAAATCCTTGTGTTAAATAAAAAAACAAGAGAAGGAAGCAAAGGTCAAATATTCACTCTGGATGTATTAGTAGCTATTCTAGGAATCACTATCTTGCTTGGAATAACAGTACAATATCAAACCACTATAAAAGATCAAACATCTGAAATAAGTTACAGGGAAATGAATACTTTAGCTTCGGATGCATCACAGATAGCAGTAAAAAGAATAATAAACGAAGAAAATACGGCAAATAAGTTGAAAGTAGGATGGGAAACGGAATTAACAGATTTTCTAGATAGGATAACTGGAGAAAAATATGATTATCAAGTCAGAGGTTCAACTAATATAGGTAACTGTGGAAACAAAGAACAAGCAACCTCAAAAAGAATAGTAAACAACGAAGGAGATCCTGAAACACTCTCCATTACAATCTGTCCAAATTAATAAATGGAAATGATTAAAATGAATGGAAAAGATAAAGGAAAAAAAGGATTTGTATTCTCAATGGATACAGCCTACGCTATATTAATCATATTATTAGCTTCAGCAGTGATAATGGCAATGATAAATATCCCTCAAGAAAAAACAGGAGATCAACTTTATTTATCAAGGATAGCAAGAGATATACATGAAGTCAATCAATCCATGGATGGTAATTTAGACGTTCAAGAGATAGAAAACCAGTATAGTGGCATAAAAATAAATGATTGTTCAGGAGAAGAAATAATAGCTTCACATGAAGCAGTTGTATACGATAATGAAGGAGAACTCAAAATAATTACAACAGAGGTCTGTCCTCAATAAATAAAAATGTGGTAAAAATGAAAAGAGCTTTAATCATAACCGGAACAGCATTCATAATAGCAGTAATATTATTAGCATCAGCTAACTACTTAATTTTAGGTAGAGAGAAGAGAGAAAGAGCAGATCAATATAAAATGCAAATAGACACAGTTCTAAATAGGCATTTTGACGCTCAAGGAATAATAAATAGCACAATTGAAGAGGCAATGGAAGAAGAAAGTGGAAATTGTACATTAGCAATTGATATGGCTGAAGAAAATTTAGAAGAAGCACTTACTCATCAATTAATGGATAGTGGACCGGTAAATTTTAATCTAAATTCTTTGAATTTTGAAGATGGTTGTCCAGACGGATTCACCGTGAATTTAGAGTACTCCGTTGAATCTGAAGACCAATCAGTTGTTAAAACCGAAGAATTTGAAAAGTATTTTCCACATCCTTAGATACCTGAAAACACCTTTTAACTTTTTCTAACTTAAATAACTAGAAATAAAGAGATAAATGAAGCTTAAAATTTTTAAATAGAGAAAATGATAGAGGATAAAACACTTCACTTATCACTGATAATAGCTGTAATAGGTCTCACTATCTTAGCCTTTATGCCTTCTTCTGAATATATTGAAAAAACTATTGAGGAATTAGAAAGAGAATGTGAAGGTAAAATAAATGTAAAAGGAGAGATATCAAACTCTTTTTTCTCAGAGAAAGGAAATCACATAGGTTTAATGTCTAAAGGAGATATAGAAATACTTATAATGCTTCCTGAAGATGGTTTCTTTACTGGTAAAAGAATAGAAGTGAAGGGAAGAGCCTCAAGATACAGAGAAAAATGCTTCGTGTTCTCCGAAGATATAGAAAAAGAATCGAGTTAACATTGATTCAAATGATGTTTTCAACTTTACTTGGAACAATAATAGGAATAATACTTGGATTAATACCTGGGATACATCCCAATAACATAGCTCCTCTATTGATAGCTTTGCCTTTTGCAACAGGGAGAATAACAGCATTAACAGCATCCGCGGCAGCTAGTTTCACGGTATCTTCTCATATTCCATCGATATTGATAGGAGCCCCTTCAGGTGAAAATTTATCAGTACTTCCTGGACATAAATTAACAAAAATAGGTAAAGGAATAACAGCTATAGATTTAACGCTCAAAGGATCTTTAATAGCTATTTTATTCACACCGTTAATCGCTCTTGCCTACAAAGTGTTCTCAGAAGAATTATATCCTGCTATGTCTGGTTTAATTCCTCCTTTCTTACTTATAATAACTTTTTCAATGATAAAAGATAAGAAATCAGCATCAATCGTGTTATTATCTTCCCTATTAGGATTTTTATCTTTAGAAGGAATAACTATAATGCCGATGCTCACAGGTTTATTCGGAACAAGCACATTAATAATTTCTTTAACAAGAAAAAATGAATTAAGTAGTCAAAAACTTAAATCAGATCCAAAAACAGATCATTGGAAAACAACTAGATCCTCAACACTCTCCACTGTATTATCAAGTGTTTTAGGAATATTGCCAGCGATATCTAGTGCAATAACAGCGGTGATAGGTAAAAAGTTTGGAAAAATGAATGAAGAAGAATACTTAGCCTTCATAGGAGCTTCCAATACTACTTACACAGTAGTTTCTTTCTTAGCATTAATATACCTAGGCAGATCAAGATCAGGACCGGTTGTGGCTCTATCAAAAATAAAATATCCTGAAAATACTTTGCTAATAATTACGTCAATAGTTGTATCAGTATCAATAACTTACATAGTGTTGAAAAAAAGTCTTCCAAAAATAGCAAAATTCATGAATAGAATAGATATTAGAAAAGCAACTATGTTGTCTTTAGCTCTATTGATATTTCTAAATATATACTTAACGAATAAAAAAGGTTTAATAGTTTTAATAACATCAACAGCAATAGGAATATCTACGGTTAAGTTAAAAGTTCCAAGGATAAACACTATGGCTTGTTTAACAATCCCTACAGCTCTCTTATTGATTTAGAAAAATAGAGATGTAAAACCAAATGAGTTAAAATAATGAAGAACAAACCTATTTAGGGATAAAATGAAGATAAAAAAAGAAACCCTTAATGACATACTACAGGTTTCAAAGGAAGCACACCCTCTAGAAGTGGGAGGAATACTTCTTGGAAAAAAACAGATTGATGATTTCGTATTGATTCCAGGGAAATTCACATCCAGTAGCGTGAGAGTGAGATTAAACCAACTTCCAATATATACCAATAAAAAGGGAACATTTCACAGTCATCCAACAACAAATCCAAATCCCTCAAAAGCAGATAAGTCTTTCTTCTCCAAAATGGGAAGATATCACATGATAATCGCTAAACCCTACACTGAAGAAAAAATAAAAGCATATAACAACAGAGGAGAAGAAATCGAAGTAGAAAAAATCAATGATGAAAATGACTAAAGATATTAAAATATTATTCACTGTATTGGACGGAGCAGCGGGAAGACCTTATCCCAATAAAAATGGAAAAACAGCGCTTGAAGCAGCTGAAACACCTTCATTGAATAAAATAGCTAGAAATGCAGCCACAGGAATGATGACTGTTATACCAGGGACAGCTCCAGAGAGTGATTCAGCAGTACTATCGCTATTAGGATACGAACCCAAAAAATACTACACCGGCAGAGGACCACTGGAAGCCATGGGCACCGATGTAGACTACCAGGATGGGGATTTGGCTCTTAGATGTAATTTTGCCACTGTAAAAAATGGAAAAAAATTGTTGGATAGAAGAGTATCCAGAACACTTATTAAAAAAGAAGCTGAAGAACTTGAACGATTAATAAACAAAAAAGTAAAACTAGATAACTTCAAATTTAAATTCAAATCTACAAACCAACACAGAGGGCTTTTAATAATAAAAGATAACGGTAAAATTGAATTAAGTCCTAAAATAACAAATACAGATCCAGCTTACGGTAGAAAAGGATTAATTTCAATAGCAAAAGAAAAATACGAATCAAAGATACAAAAATGTAAACCAATAGAGCCTGAAGCTATAGAAACAGCTAAATCGATAAATGAATTCACTGAAAAAACAATAAAAGTTCTAAAAAAAGCTGAAGTAAATGAAAAAAGAAGAAAAGAAGGAAAACTAGAAGCAAATGCTATTTTAACAAGAGATGCAGGGATTAAAAAACCTGATTTACCTGATATGAAGGAAATATTTGGTTTAAAATGGTCATTACTGGCAAACATGCCTTTAGAAAGAGGGATAGCTAAAGCAGCAGGAATGGAAACCATAAAAATAAAAAATGAAGAAGATTATGAAGAATGGCTATTGAAAACACATGAAGCAATGCGAGAGAATGACTGCGTATACGTTCATCTAAAAGGACCTGATCTACCTGCACACGACGGTGATTTTGAAAGAAAAAAGGATAAAATAGAGGAAATCGATCAAAATTACTATAGAAAATTAATCAATCAAATAGATACTAAAAAAACTATTATAGTAGTTACTTCAGATCATTCAACTCCTTGCACAATAGGTGCACATTCAAAAGATCCTGTACCTATAATGATATCACATCCTGCTATTTCTGGAAAGGCTCTTAGATTCAATGAAAAAGAAGCGAGAAAAGGAACTTTAAATATACCTAAAGCAACCTTATTAATGAATTATCTAAATAAATTATACAAAGGAATACAAAAAAATGATCAGGAGGGCTTAAAATGACCAAAGAATGGGAAAAGTACTACAGTAATCTTGAAAAAATACCTGAAGGTATAAGAAAGCCTAGAAACTATGTCAAGGAATTCGCTAAGGGTTTAAAAGAACAAAACAAAATGGACATCCTTGACTTGGGATGTGGTTTCGGAAGACACCTAATATATCTTGCGGAACAAGGTTTCAATGTAAAAGGAATAGATATATCGAAAGAAGCAATAGAGATGGCTGAAACCAGACTTAGAGAAAAAGGATTAAATGCGGAATTGAAACAAGAAGATATGAAAGATTTATCATTTAATGAATCACAGTTTGATGCTGTAATAGCAATAACAGTCATAGGACACGCTACAAAACCAGATATAAGTAAAACAGTGAACGAGATACACAGGGTACTAAAACCTGAAGGGGTATTCTATGGTAATATACCCTCAAAAACTGATTCAAGGTATAAGACAGGACAAGCTGTTGAAGAAGGAGAAACTTATAGAACAAGAGAGTACGGGTACGGAAGAGGAATAAAAGAGATACACAGTTTTTATACAGAAGAAGAACTAAGGGATTTATTTAAAGAATTCAGAGATCTTGAAATAGAACTATTGAAATTTAAAGGAGAAGAAATTCAAAGCTATAAAATAATAGCTAAAAAATGATATTTAATTAGTTGTATAGTAATATTCGCCTTTCTTTTTTTGTTCCTTGTCTTTTTGAGATTCCTTTTTATTTATCCTTGGTCTACCTGTCCTCGGTTCTCTTCTCATAGTTATATCCATCATTTCAAGGAAATTACTCATACCTATCTTCATATTAACAGGTTCATTGGCTTTACCTCTCTTTCCGGGATCTCCCGTGAACCTCATTAATCTGTTTGAAACCATGTCCTGGAACAATAAATCATGATCAACCACTAATACCGAAATATTCTTATCATCAGCTGCTCTTCTTATAACCTTTGAAACCTTTAATCTTTGATCAATATCTAAAAATGCGGAAGGTTCATCCAGTAAACAAAGATCACATTCGGTTCCCAATGCTAATGTAACAGCAACTCTTTGTTGCTCTCCTCCAGATAATTCTCCTAGCTTCTTAGGATATATATCTTCAACTAATGGTTTTAATCTTGACTTGAATAATTTTTTATCAAAATTATTTCTAGTAGCGATGAACTGTTCAACAGTCATTTTTCTTGAACTAAAATCAACGTATTGAGGTTTATAAGAAATTTTTGACTCAAGGCCAATCTTACCACTTTCAGGTTCTTCTTCACCAGCTAAAACTTTTACAAAGGTGGTTTTACCTATAGCGTTTTCTCCTATTATTCCTATAACTTCACCTTTCTTTATATCTCCTCCATCAACTTTTAACTCGAACTCAGGATACTTCTTTTCAAAATCAGGATAAGAAATGGATTCCTCTCCTTTATAATGTGTTGAAGGAGGATTAGTTTCAAAAGTTATCTCTTGTGACCTTATCCTAGTATTCTCTTCCTCCAAAAATCCTTCTAGGAACTGATTTATTCCTTTTCTACTTGACTTTAAACTTGAAACAGCCCCGAAAACCGATGGTTTTCCATATAAAATGTAAACATAATCGGTTAAATAATCTAAAATTGCTAAATCATGCTCAACTATCATTACCTTTTTATTCTCACCTAATTCATTTATTATCTCCGCGATTCTAAGCCTCTGCTTTATATCCAAGTAACTTGAAGGTTCATCTATAAAATAAAGATCAGCTTCTTTTAACAAAGTAGCAGCAATAGCTATACGCTGTAATTCTCCACCTGAAACCTCTTTAATGCTTCTGGACCAACAATTGCCTAAATTGAGCCTTTCCTTTAGTTCATTAATTTTTTTCCCTTTCTCATTAACTTTTTCTAATAATTCCGAAACCTTACCATCGTGCGCCTTGGGTATGGAAGTAACCACCTGTGGTTTGTAAGCTGCTTTCAATTCACCTGACTTTATTTTCTTGAAGTAATCATGAGCTTCAGTTCCTTTAAATTGATCCAAAATGAAATTCCAATCTACATCTTCATTATATTTACCGAAATTTGGTTTCAAATTACCTGAAAGGATTTTTACTAAGGTTGATTTACCTATAGCGTTAGGCCCTATCAATCCAACTACTCCTTCTCTCGGAATTGGCAATCCATAGACTCTAAAATCATTCATACCGTATCTATGAGTAGGTTCTCCAACTTCTTCAGGTTCATTTATAATGGAAATAGCTCCAAAAGGGCATTTCTTAATACAAATGCCGCAACCAGTGCATAGATCTTCATCTATAATTATGCTTGTTTTTTTATCATTCAAAACAATACATTCTTCATCCTGTCTATTAACCGGACAGGATTTAATACACTCATAACTACATTTATCAGTATTACACTTTTCCTTATCCACTACAGCTATTCTAGTCATCTTAAACACTTTTAATCTTTTGAAGATACTTCAAACTAATTAAATAATAAAAAAGAACAAAATTTTAATTTAAAGCCAAAGTAATAGTACACCTATTACAAATAAAAATATACCTATTAGGATTATTCCACCTTGAATAGTAACTACTAAGGCATCCATTAAACCAGCTACATTCCATCCTTTATCCATAAAGAAAAAATGAAGCATTCCAATCACTATAAGTGCTCCTATAATGAGACTTCCTACTCCAAACTTATCCACTTTCATCTATTGAAACCTCCCTCTAACTATTTATCCTGTTAATTATCTTTGTAATTCTTTTTATATAAGCTTCACTTATTTTAAATGGCCACTTCTTTAATAAATTAAGGTAACAGAAGCTGATAAAAATGTTCATTATACATAGAGATGAGAAATCTATTAAATTAAAGCCAGAGTCAATAGAAGACTTATGGCATCTTGAAAAAATAATAAAAGAAGGAGACGAAGTTACATCTGTAACTGAAAGAAGAAGAGAGGAAAAATCAGGAGTATTCAGAGAGAAAATGACTCTGACTATAGAAGTTGAAAAAAAAGAATTCCACAAGGACTACGGAGCTCTAAAAATACTTGGAATTATTAAGAAAGGACCCGAAGACAAGATATCGTTAGATTCTTACCATTCATTTAAAATAAACGAAAGAGACGTTCTCACGATAAAGAAAGAAAAATGGAGAAAACACGAATTAGATATATTGAAAGACGCTAAAAAAGAATCAAAACAACCGAAAATCACTATAGCAATAATGGATGAGAGAAAAGCGGAAGTATTCACAGTGAAAGCATACGGACTTGAAAAAGAAGCGAATATAAATCTTCCTGGAAAAGGAAAATACGCTGAAAAAAGCGATAAGGGAAAATACTACAAAGAAATAACTGATATCCTTGAAAAGAAAAACACTAAAACCGATAGATACATAGTAGCCGGCCCAGGATTTGAACCCGATAATTACATGAATTACCTTGAGGAAAAAAATAAAAAGATATACAAAAACACAATAAGGTTAAAAACAAACAATACGGGAGAACAAGGAGTATACGAATTAATGAAGCAAGATGAGATAGATAGAGTACTTCAGGAATCAAGATTAAAGGAAGAAACAAAGTTAATAGATGAATTAATGAAACAAATAGGTAGAGAAAAAGGAAAATCAGCCTATGGGGAAAAAGAAGTTGAAAAAGCTGTGAACTACGGAGCCGTTGAAAAACTTCTAATAACTGAAAACAGATTATTCGGAGAAGAGGATAAAATGATTAAACTAATGAATAAAACGGAACAGAAAAATGGAGAAATAAAAGTAATTTCAAACGAAAACCCGGAATCTGAGAAATTGGAAGCTTTAGGAGGCATAGCAGCTATACTGAGATATAAAATAGATTAATTAATCATTTGATACGTCATTTCTTACCTTTTAAAACCAAATGAGACAATAGAGATTCAAGCTGAATTCTTTCATTTGCACCTTCAGTCATTCTAAAGTCACAGTTTCCTATCTCATCCACTAATTCAACCTTATCCTCTTCAGATATCTTATCATACTTCATTATCTCTTTATATAATTGAATTATAACATCTTCGCCGCTCATACCATATTTATAGAGTAGTTCATCCAAACTATCTCTTGCTTTGAGGAAATTTCCACCTAAAGAGTATTCTATTAATTCTCTAATTTCATCTGGTCTAGCCTTGGATGAAATTTTATATATCTCTTCCTCTGTTATCTCATCTTTCAAAGTTCCAGCGGTTTGAAGATAATTGATCGCTTTTCTCATATCTCCTTGAGAAGTGTAAACTAGTGCATCGTAAGCATCTTCATCTACAGTCAAATCTTCTTCTTTTGCAATGAACTTCAATCTATCTATAACTTTATCTTTACTGAGCGGATTAAATCTGAATAATGCACATCTTGATTGAATTGGAGGTATTATTTTACTGCTATAATTACCTGTTAATATGAATCTAGTTGTCTTAGCGTAATTCTCCATTGTTCTTCTTAAAGCATTCTGAGCATCAGAAGTTAATGAATCTGCTTCATCCAAAAATATTATTTTAAATCCTATTCCACCGTAAGGTTGTGTCGCTGCAAAATCCTTGATTTTCCCACGGATGATATCTATTCCTCTCTCATCACTAGCATTTAACTCCAAGAAATTCTCATCAAAATGCTCTCCGAACAATTCATGTCCTATAGCTAGTGCTGAAGCTGTTTTACCTGTTCCAGCTGGTCCTGTAAATAATAAACTAGGCATATTGTCCTTTTCGACGTATGCTTTGAATCTCTCAGTTATTTCTTCATGACCTACAACATCCTCTATTTTTTTAGGCCTATATTTTTCAGTCCAAGGTAATTCAATCGCCATTTCAAACACTTTTTCAATTAGTTAAATATCTCAATAGACATAATAATTAATAATTCCGATACTTAATAAAATATGTATCGAGAAAACAATAAAGTAAAGAATAATTCAAATAAACTCAAGGTGAAAAAATGTTAACGAATATGATGCTGGGTGAAATAATTATAATAGTCTCAGGGTTCTTTTTAGGATACGTATTCCCTGATTTAGTTAAAGAAACTGGAATGGATCCACATATAAGTTATTCATACATATCAGTTCTAATTTTAGGCATTTTACCAATTATAGGATATGCCACTAGGGAAATATGGACACAAGGAACTCTCTCAATAGCAGGAATAACAGGATTCACTGAATCTATATTCCTATGGTTAACAGTAACTCTTCTAATAGGTGGATTTGTAAGAATAATCCAGTATTATCTTTCAAATAGATAATTTTATTATTTCTCTCTAAATAAAACAAAGATTGAATAAGTGATCAAATGAAAGTAGCTGTGGATAACTACGGATGTACTAGAAATAAATCTGATGGAGAATTAATAAAAGGTCAGATAGAGAGTCAAGAAGATTTTTTTGAGACAAGTATAGAAGATGCAGATGTAATCATTCTCAATACCTGTGGAGTTAAAAATAAAACACAGTCCAAAATGATGAATAGGCTGAAAAGATATAGAGAGAAAGGAAAAAAAGTTCTAGTAGCAGGTTGTCTTCCAAAAATAAATAAAGAACTTTTAGAAGAACAAAAAGCATCAATGGTTTCTCCTGACACAATAGATAAAATACCTAAAGCATTAAGAAAAATCTCAGACGGCAAAAACCCTATTTATATAGATAAAGAAATAAATTCAGATAATAAGAGTAAATTGGAGATGAAAAGGAAAATAGAAAAAGGAATAACAGGAATAGTGCCAATATCGGACGGTTGCTTGGGAAATTGCAGTTACTGTGGAGTTAAAAATGCAAGAGGAAACCTAAAAAGCTATCCTGAAGAGAAAATAATAAATGAAGTAAACAAACTAATTGAAAATGGAAAGAGACAAATCTATTTAACAGGCCAAGATACGGGTTGCTACGGAAAAGATAAAAGAAAAACTAATTTTCCTCAATTGATTCAAAAAATAATTAAATTAAAAGGAGAATTCAAAATAAGGATAGGTATGATGAATCCAGAGCATTTGAAGGATTCAGAGATAAGAGAAAAATTAATTCAGTCTTTGAATAACTCCAAGATTTACAATTTCTTACACATACCTGTACAATCGGGATCCAATAAAGTTCTAGAGGATATGAACAGAAGATACACAGTGGAAGAATTCAAAGAAATTATCGAGGAATTTAAAAGAGAGGTAAAAAATCTCAATTTAGCGACCGATATAATCGTTGGATATCCAACCGAAGGAGAAGAGGAATTTCAAGAAACTATTGATATGGTAAAAGAAGTAAAGCCAGATGTTACGAATATATCTAGATTCTATCCAAGACCCAATACTGAAGCTGAAAAACTAGATTCTCATACGAGTCAAGTTTTAAAGAAAAGATCGAGAAAATTATCGAAAGTTGCTGAAAAAATAAGTAATGAAAAAAATAAGAGTTATTTAAATCAGAAAATGGAAATAATGATAACTAGAAATACTGGGAAAATGATGAGAGGTAGAACTAATAACTACAAGAAAA
>Ga0207421_10005017_pt1 | contig 15031 bp, 14 predicted proteins | sample SodLakKL_010_SED_4_FD_187542 | JGI IMG/M metagenome (GOLD analysis project Ga0207421, IMG submission 187542) | Alkaline sediment microbial communities from Lake Tanatar, Kulunda Steppe, Russia - 8KL_010_SED (SPAdes) (version 2) | ecosystem: Environmental > Aquatic > Non-marine Saline and...
GACGCAGATCAGATGCCGTCATTCTTCAACGCCAGTAGCCCGGCCAAATGACGGGGCAGATCACTACGGGAGTGCAGGATGTCAACGATGACAACTTCGTCTGGCTGGTCCAATAACACCAGAAAGTGCTCCCCTGCCCTGACAAACCGCAGGTCATCGGCTTCATCCACCAGAATTGCGCAACTCCGACTATGTGCCTGACCATTCAGAATTTCGGTGCAGCGGTTTAGCAACTCCACCTCGTAAATCTCGGCCTGTCTCAGTCCGAAATTTTTTATAGTCCAGCTCGCGATCCCTGTGAGGCTTTCTTCTGCCCGTCGTGTCAGCCGGAAGGATCGGCTCATGAAGAGGTGCGCGCATTTGCAAATGCACGGCGGATGGCATCTTCCCCGCTGCCCTGTGCAAGATCGCCCGCCTTGGCCTGCGCCAAGCCCTCAAGAAGACCCGCTCTAATCCCGGAAAGGTGCGCTTCTTCCTGCTCAAGCAGCCTGAGGCCCGCCCGCATCGCTTCGCTGGCATTCTGATAGCGCCCGGAAGCCACCAATGCTTGAACCAGATTGTCTTGGGTTTCGGTCAGGACAACATTGCGTGTCACCATGGGTCAGATCTCCTTTGTTGGCAATATATGCCAATGCGTTACTTGGGTCAATGAAATCTGATTTCGGCGACGATGAGTCTGTCGCGTGGCGGTATCAGCGCAGACGCGACTGATCCTCACTAAGGCCGCGAAGCTATAGACCCTCCCTGCCCCACTGGCTGCTAGCCCGCATCGAATGGATTTTCGATTGCGGCGCCGGTCGGCGCAAAATCACTGACGTTGCCAGTGACGACTACAGCGCCGTGGTGCAATGCGGTGGCGGCAATCATCAGGTCAGCGCCAGCATGCCCGATCTCTGACGACAGACGCCCCCAGATGCGCGCATCCTCCGCCTCGAAAGCAAGCAGCCTGTCCGAAAACAACAGCATCGTGCGATCCAGCCAAGCGCGAAGATCACGGGCGAAAACAGGATCGCGGGCGTCTTGTTGCCGGATACCACGCTCTATTTCGCCGAGCGTAACCACGCTCAGGAAAAGATCCTGTTCCGCTTTTCCGCGCAACCAGGCTTCCACGCGTGGCGCCCGGTCAGGGCGGCGCACCGCGGAGATGACATTTGTATCGAGGATATACATCAAAAGCTGACATCGCGTGGCGCAGCTTGAATGCGCGGTACATCGCCCCCGGGAAATGCCATCAAGTGATCAGCAAAGCTCTCTCTGGCCTCGACAGCGCCCTTTAGAAGTCGGCGGTATTCATCAGCAGACAGGACAACCACTGCCGGCTTGCCGCGACGACTGACCTCCTGTGGTGTGCCAGCAAGGGCCGCATCCACAACCGCGCTGAATTTGTTCTTTGCGTCCTGCACAGTCCACATCTGCTCATATCCATCTAGCTACCTAGCTGGATAGATGGGTTTTGGGCCGCGTATTGTCAAGGATAGGTTGACGCTCCGCCCTCCTTGAGGTGGCATCCCTGTCTCTACCGGAATCTACTCCAAAAGCAGTGGGGTTGTGAATTTTTGCTCACCACTCGGACATGCGACCGCAGATGGACTACGGTCGAGACATACCTTCATTGACACCTATTTTTAGGAAATACTCAGGAGATAGCGCGTTGATCTGCCGCCCTCGGCCCCTCGGCTCACGGCGCCGATTGCTTCCAGTTCAGCCAGGTCACGTGTCGCTGTCGCAAGAGAGACACCGGCGATCTTTGCATAGGGGCCAGCGCTGATACCCTGCGCCAAGCGCCGCGGCCCTTCGGCGAAGAGACGGCGCAACACCTTTTCACTCCGTTGTGGGAGGTTCGAAAAGCGCATGAAATACCCATTCCGCAGGACCAAAAACCGGGCTTCGGCCTCGGCCTCGACTATTCCGGCCGTCAGACGCTCAAGGAACCACAGAACAAATGCTGTGCCATCAATGTAATCACCAACCACCTTTCGCCCAGCCTGTAATGCCCGGTAGTAGCCCTTTTTGTCAGCCTCGATCTGGCGCGACAGAGAAAACGGCAAAGCCGCGTCCTGCGCAAAGATGTATTCAACAAGCGCCCGGCCAATCCGACCGTTGCCATCGCTGAACGGATGAATGGATTCAAACCAAAGATGGGCCAGTGCCGCACGAACCGGTACCGGGCGACTGTCAGAATCAAGGCTGGTCAGAAACTCTTGCATCATGGCAGCCACGCGATCCTGTGGCGGGGCCGAGTACAGGACCTCTTCCTTGCCAGCCCACGCCCCTCGCACGATTACGATAGGGAAGCTGCGCCACCGCCCCTTATCTTCCACATCAACACCATGGAACAAAAGTTGGTGCCAGTGAAATAGACGGTCCTCTGACAGAGCCCCCTGCCCTTCTCTGGCTTCCAGCATCAGAGTAGCAATCGCGTCTGTTCGTCGACGCGGTTCAGCACCCCGATGGGACAGTGACGCCACGACGGATGCTTCGATATCTTCGGAACGAAGGGCCGCGCCTTCGATTGCGAAACTTGCTACAGCTTCGTTGGTCACCGCCCGCAGAAAGGTTTCGCGCCGTTCGTCCTCGCTCAAAGCCATCTGCAACCCTGTGATGGACCCAAGGCGTGAGGAAAAATCTGCAAGCGGGCCTTCGGTTGCCGCCGCATCATGTCGAAAGTTTGGCCAAGCCGGTGTTTGCCAGATATCCATGAGGGGAATATGTCAGGTATTCTCCTCATATTCCAGAACTTCATGATGGGAATAGCTAAGCTATTCTCATCATCTGACGCTGTTCGGTGACGCAAGAGAGGTATCGAATCCTTCCCAAACCGCGCATTCGGTCGTTTATTGGCTGTATCCGCAACTGCAAAAGGCAGGATTTGATGTCCCTCATTGGCTACGCGCGTGTTGTCTAATCGTGGGCTATGGGTCAAGCACTTCTTCATTACAACGTCACCAAAAGTGGCGGCGCTTATGGTTTTCTAGGTAGCTGAACACCTGTGGGTTGTCCGCCTGTCCGGGGTCAGGGTTGTCTTCGCTGTCGGGTGTGTGCCGCTGCATCATGAGCTCCGATAACGGCTCCCGCAATGTTTCGAAACGCAGTGCTCCCGGTGGGGTCTGCAGCGAGCGTAACGCGGTGAGCCGGCTCGGCGTCCCGGCGGACGCGCCACTGCCGGTCAGCAGTGGATCTCGGTCATTCCTTACGCAGCGACTCCATCGCCCTCAAAAGGCTTTCCAGAACGCAGCATGGCAAACAGCGTTACCGCGAGCTTCCTGGCCACCGCCACGTTCGCACGCTTGAAGCCGATCTTTTCGCGCAGGGCTGTGCCCCATCTCTTCAGGGCGCTGTCGGTCTTGGCGCGGGTCAGGATGTGGGCGGCGGCCTCATAGAGGTAGGACCGCAACAGCTTGTCGCCGTGACGCGAAATCCGGCCCTGCATATTGATCTCACCTGATTGGTATCGTCGCGAAGTCAGGCCGATCCAGGCCGCTGCCGTGCGCCCTGATGGGAAGGAGTTGGTATCTCCGATCGCGGCTACGAAGCCGAGCGCGTTCAAATGGCCGACCCCCGGGACAGTCATCAGCAGTTGGCACCGCTCATCTGCCCGAACTTCAGCCCGGATCGAACTTTCATGCCGGGCCACCTGTTTTCGCGCAGCGCGCCAGGCATCAAGCAGCGGCATCACAACAGGCGCAAGCCCAGGCTGTTCGGCAAGGTGTTGTTCGACCCGGCGCTCAAAAGCGCGCGCGCCTCCCGAGCCGGGACCCGCTGCCATGTTGAAACCAAACAATCGCAAAGCACTGCGGATCGCATTGCCAAGATCAATGGCGGTGCGCACAAGCGTTGCGCGCGCCCGGAGCAACGCTCGCCTGCGCAGATCGCACCAAGGTTTGACACGCACTTCGCGGAACAGTCCTGTTCTCAGCAGATGGGCCAGACCTTCCGCGTCATTGGCATCGGTCTTATTCACAGTAACAGAAAGCGCCGCGTGAGCCTGCCGCGCATCCATGCAAGCGACCTTGAAGCCCTGATCCGTCAGGCCATGGAAAAGCCATGAACTCCAGCTGCCCGTCTCAAGGCCGACCTTTTCCAACTGTTGGGCATACGGCTCCAGTATCGTGCCGATGTCATCCGGATTGGTCGGCACCTTCCCGCGCCAGACACATTTCCCGGAAACATCAACGATATGAACCTGTGTCTCTTTCTTGGACACATCAGGGGCGGCAAACATGGGCATAGGCTTTCTCCTTCAATGCTTCTATCCTCCCAGCTTGCACCATCCTTCCGATCAGCGCAGCCGCGATTACCTCATGTATCTACCGAGGATCAGACCCCCCCTGCCCCAGTCGCAGGCCCTGAAATCCGCTGGCTGTACAGAAATCCATGAAGAACAGGCCCCGGACGCAGACCGCGCACGGCCGGTGCTGGCGCGGGTGCTGGAACGGATCAACAAGGGCGACACACTGGTCGTCGTTCGGATCGACCGGCTGGCGTGGTCGCTGTCGCAATTGCTGGAGGTGATTGACCGGCTGGAAGCCAAGAGCGCGTTCTTCCGATCACTTCAGGACCCGATCGATACCGTGTCCCCGCAGGGCAAGTTCACGCTGCAGGGTCTGGATGCAGCAGCCGAGTTCGAGCGCGCCCTGATCCGCCAACGCACCAAGGCTGGGCTTGCCAGCGCGCGAACGAAGGCGCGGGTCGGAGGAAACCCTAGCCTGCGCGCCATCGTCGCCGCCATAAAGGGGCGGATCCCGACATGGCGCTGCAAGCCAGCGGCAGCGTTCTGGGGCAGTCTGCAAACCGACCTGGTGACGGCTGTTCTGGCGCTCGTGGCAGACAGAATCGTCGAAGATGGCGCGCGTCTCGTTGTCAATATCGAGGCAATCTCGATCGACGATGAGGTCATCAGCGCCTTCACTCTTTCCGATTCCGCGCTGGTTGGCCTAAATGCGATGAACAAGGATGGCACACCCATTCTGACAGCACAGATGGAGTCTGAACAGGCCTATGAAATCCTGATTGCAGCCTTCGCTGAAAATGTCGTCGATGGGCTTGATTAAAGCAGCCTGACGGACGCTACCAAAATGGGCCTCTACGGCCCTTTAAACGGGACTGTCCCCGCGGGGGCAGTCCCGTCAGTCATCATCCAGCACAGCAAGAAATGCCGTCACTGCGCGTTCTAACCGGGCGCGATCTATCGTTGTAAAATCGCGCGGCAGGCGCAGCTCCACCCGCCCGTCAGATGCGCTGAATTGCGCCATTTCGGCCCCATGGGCGACACGCAGAGTCGTGCGTGCCCCGGGCTTGCGCGGTGCCGGGGTCTTTGCGCCCTGCTCTTCTTCTGGCTGCTTCCCGGCATAGTCACGCAGAAGTGTCATTTCGCGGTCTTCGCTGCGGGTGGGCTCGGCGTTTAACTGGCCCAACAGACGCGGCAAGGTTTCCGGCTCCCGGTCCATCCGTTTCCAGACCTGCAACCCCAAAGCGCGCGGAATGGCCGGTGCGTGCTGCAGGCTGGCGCCCAGCCCGTCCAGCATGCGGGCGAAATTGCGGATATAAATCCGCTTCTGCCGGTTCGCTGAAGCATAGAGCGATGCGATTGCCGCATCAAGCGTTGGCGCGGGCGTTTCAGGGTCTTGCGCATAGGCGCGCGCCAGCTCTGCCATTTCCGCAAAAGAAATATCACGCCGAACCATGTTTTCATCGACCATGCGGCGGTATAGCGCCTCAAGGGATTCTCCGGGCGCCACCATTCCGGCGGGAATGCGGCCCCAGGCCTCGGCATTGCCGGTCTCGGCCAGAAGTTCGCGATAGGCTGTCAGACGCCTGTACCCTTGCACGAGATCATAACCGCCATCGCGGGCCACCACACGGATCGGGTTGGACAGGCCGATTTCGCGGATCGAGTCCTTCAACTCATCCAGTTCCTCGTCCCGGCCCGTCGCGCGGTCGCGGTTCAGGGCCTGCGCGTGGATGTCGTCCAGCGCGATCAGGTCCACCACCACCCCAAGCTTTTTCAGCCGGACAAATTCATGCGCCAAAGCGTCATTTTCATCGCGGATGCGGGCCTCGGCCGCGGCCCGGTCGCGCAGCGCCTCGGCGTTCTCTGAGATGGCTGCAGCCATCGGACTGCGGCGACTGGGGCTATCTGTCCCCGCGGGGACAGATTCCGGCGCTGTGTCGTCATCCGGGAAACCGATATCAAAAACGCGACGTTTGGTCATGGCTGATCCTCCAGCTGGGTCCATGCCGCCAGGGCATGGGTGCGAAATTCATCATAGGCGCGGTCAAACGATCCGCGCGCGCGCCGCCATGTTTCTCGTGTCATCTGGCGGTAATCGATCTCATAGATCGAAGAGAGAAACCGCCCAGATTGCTCTACCGCGCGGGTCAGTTCAATCGGGCTGTCGGTCATTCTATCTCCAAACACCTTACCAAAGGCTGTCTGCATCGCACGGTGCAATTCGTTGTTCGGTTCGAACCTTGTGATCAGGAACCGGACATCGAGAAATTCCTTCGGCAAACGCGCTGTCCCCGCGGGGACAGTTGCGCCGAACCGGCCCAAATCGTCCAGCGCCTCTGCCAGCTGGCCGATAAAACTTGTGGTGGAATCATATTCCCAATAGCCGGGGCCAGAAGGAATATAGAGCATGTCAGCCGCGAAAACCGCGTTCATGGACTGGTAGCCAATCGCGGGTGGGCAATCGAACAGGATAAGGTCATAGGCATCATTGGGCAGGGCGTCCAGAAACCGCGATACAGCAGCAAAGAACGACCATTCGGGGTTCAGGTGGCGGTATTGAGCGCTGGCAAACTCCACAAAGGCGGCGTTGGCACAAGATGGAATGATATCTATCGTGGGCCAGGAGGTGGGCTTGATGAAATCCGACAGCCGCAAGTCAGCGAGACCCATTTCCGTGATCGCCGAGGGCAGACGGCGCTGGGGCAGGGCGGTGCCGCTCTCTGCCCCCCGGACACTGGAATTCATGCGCTCTGTCTCATGGATCAGATCCCGCGCCATGATCCCCCAGACGGTATATTCTTCGGCGACATCCGACAGCCCCATCGAATGAGACAGTGTCGCTTGCGGGTCGAAATCCACTGTCAGCACGCGGTAGCCATCCAGTGCAGCCGCATGCGCGAAATGCAGCGCCACCGTCGATTTGCCTGCCCCCCCCTTAAAATTGGCAATCGCGGCACGCAGGGCACGCTTGCCTTGGGGGCGGGGCGGCATGAGCGACTTGCGCCCCACGCGCAACCGGCGGCGGAGCTCATTAATCTCTTCCAATGAAAACCAGCGCTGGCGTCCATCCTCTTCAACCAACCCCTGTGGCAGGGACGGGTCAGCCGCCAATCTGCCACGCAAGGTGGATTGATTCACCTGAAGGATCAGTTCGGACAATTCCCAACTAGAGAACCGGCGCAATTTCTTTTCATGTTCGGGTGAATAGGTCTGTTGGCGGATCCAACCTTGCATGCGCAAGGATTGGGTTTGTAATCTGGCAAGGTCTTGATGCGTGAACATTGGCTGGTTGCTGTCCCTTGTTTTTCTACAACGCTATTCTCTGTTTTATGGGAATCTACGCCCGATTGTACATAACGCCAATCCATAATCTGGGTATTTCTGCAGCCTGTCCCCGCGAGGACACATCGGCTTGTGCTAAGAAAACGAACCAAATGCGAATTTTTCGAAAACTGCGAAACTTCCTCGAATCAGAAAACTCAACGAAGAAAACACACACTCATCCGTCGATTAAAGATTGTAAGAGTTTAAGTATTCTTTAGAATCTTTGGCCTATATAATTGTATTAAAATCAATTACTTAATTGCCTTCAGGCACTAAAATACAGGATCATGGGTGCCCATTTACGGGACGAAAAGAACCTGTCTGCGGGGGCAAAGGTACCCATTAGCAGGAGCAACGGAACCCGTTTGCAGGTCGCCACTCAGCCATCGGATTGCGCCTCTGATGCGCTGAAAATGGCCTGAATTCTGTGAAAAGTCAAAGCATGTACGCCCGATTCGGTGTTGATTCGGTGTGCGCGCCGAAAAGCGACCTGTTCTTGCCTGCCCTGACCGTCCGGTGCCTTCTCACCTCCTTAATTACCGTTATGCCACCCTGTAAAAGGACCCATTTGCAGGACCAAAGGGACGATTCTTTGGAACGGAACCCTGACATAGCTTGATCACGGGTGCCTTAACATGCAAGCTGCGATGCAAGACTGGGTCTGCGTGGTGCGCAGCAACAACCGGCAAAACCAGAGGCGGCAAGAGGCAGGACAATGGCGGCAAAGGCACGAAACGAGGCGGCGGCGCGCGACCCGCTGGTCCGCACAGCGGTCAAGAAGAACGTGGCAGCGATACATGTCTCCGGCAAGCTGACCCTGTTACAGCGAAAGCTGTCGAATGTGTTGCTGCTTAATGCCTATGACCATCTGATCACGCGTCAGAAACACAGCATTGATGCGCGGACGTTGTGCCTGATGATCGGTTATAATTCCAACGATATGGACACGCTGAAAGACGCGCTGCGTAGTCTGGCCGAAACCGTTGCCGAGTGGGACATGCTGAACGAGCAGGGCCAGCAGGAATGGGGCGTGTCGGCGCTTTTGGCTTTCGCGCGGCTGAAAGGGGGTGTGTGCGAATATTCCTATTCTTCGGCGCTGGCCGAGAAATTGCATGACCCCAAGGTTTTCGCGTTGATCAACCTCAATATCCAGCGGCGGTTTACCAGCGGGCATGCGCTGGCGCTATATGAGAACTGTTTTCGCTTCATCCGCACCGGGTCTACGGGCTGGTGGCCGCTGGATCTGTTCCGCCGGCTGATGGGGGTCGATGGCAGTGCCTATTACGAAAGCTTCAAGCAGCTGAATGCGAAAATCATCAAACCGGCTGTGGCCGAGGTGAACCGCAATTCCAACATCATCGTCACGGCAGAATTCCGACGGCAGGGCAGGGCGGTCAGCGAGATACGCTTTCTGATCCGCGAAAATCCGCAACTGGCCATGTTTGACATAGATGACGGCGAGGGGGTACGTGGCAGCGACACCTACAAGCGCCTGGTCGGCATGGGTGTGTCTGACCGCCTGGCGCGCCAGTGGATCGCAGAACACGGCGCCGAGCATGTCCGCTACAAGCTGGACTACGTGGCGGGGCAGGGGGGTGTGAAAAGCCCGGTCCGGTATCTGGCTGCGGCCTTGCGGGATGATTATGCGCAGGCCGAAGCGCAGCCTGCCGCGCCCAGCCCTGAGGCGCTGGCCAGTGCCGAGGCGCGCCGCGCACAAGCCGCCCGCGCGGCCGAAGCGCAAGCCCGGCGCGAGGCCGACGTGGCGCTGGCGCGGCGCAGCCGGGCAGAGCGCATGGCACGGGTGCGTGAATTTGTTGCGCAACGCGATGAAGCCACGCTCATCCAGGACAGCGCCCTGTTCCTGACACGTCTGGAAGGCGAGCTGGAGCGCGCGGATTTTGCCCGCCATGGCTGGGCCAGCGCGCTGAACACAAGCGCGATCTGTGCCTATTGGGAAGATGTGCAGCCGGGCCTGTTTGACGATCTGTAAGGCCACCGCATTTTGTATGGGCGGCAGGTGCAAGGCTTATCCCGGATCTACCGGGATGCCGAAATCTTTCAGAAAACGATCTACGGCGCGCCCAATAAGTGCCGCGTCAGGGTCTGCTGTGGGCATCTGGTAAACATATTTGCGGATCCCGATATAGACGATCCCGCCATGCAGGTTCCACACATCTTCGAAATCGGGTATACGCTGGGACTTTGCCTCTGCCTTGATCTGGGCGAGGATAGGACCAAGAATCACCGCGCTCAGATGGTCCAGATAGCGGCGGTTCAGTTCAGCGCCCACCAGCCCCGAAAACATGAAGATGCGCATCCATTCATAGGTAAAGATCGCCTGCGCATATTCGGTGTAGAACTGCAACAGTCGATCACGCAGCGGCCGAGTGGAATTTGTTATTAATTCAGGCCAGTGCGGGGCAATACGGTCCAGATATACACGATTGTAGACCGCTTCGATCAGGTCGGCTTTGGTTGCGAAATACTTAAAGATCAGCGACTGGGTCACGCCCATTTGCTTGGATAGGTCACGCGTATTTCCATCAAGTCCATGCTCTGCGAAATATGCAACTGCAGAGTCGAGAATCTGTTTGTGGCGCTCTTCTGGCGAAAGGCGCTGGCGGCGGGACGTCGCTATATCCATGCGTATTTCCGATCTGCTTTCATCGAAAAGGTGACAACAAGAAAATTTCTCTTCGCATGAATTTCTCCCCTTGCCAAACCTGCCTTCTTTATAGATCATTTGCTCATTAGCTTGCAATGCCGAAGCGCATGCCTCTTGGAGGAGGGAGGCGCTGAGGCAGAGATACCAAGGGGGAGTTATGAAAGCGTCAGTCGCCGGATATGCGCGTGCGCAGTCATTGGATCATGCGTTCAATCTGTTGCACAGCGCGCTGGGAGAAGCGGTGGTCATCGCGGGGGGGCAATCCTTGGTCGCATCCCTGAACCTGAGGCTTTCCGAAGAGGCGCTGCTTGTTGACATCAGGCATTTGCCGGAATTGCGTGGGATTGGAGTGCGCGATGGTTTCTTGCGCCTTGGCGCGCTGACGCGCCATGCTGAGCTGGCAAGCGACCCGCTTGTGGGCGAACATGTGCCGCTTCTGGCGCAGGCCGCGCCGCTGATTGCGCATGCGGCGATCCGCTCTCGTGGGACATTGGGCGGATCGCTTGCCAACGCAGACCCAGCGGCGGAGCTTCCTGCCTGTATGATTGCATTGGGTGCCGAAATCCTTGTGCGCAGCGCACAGGGTGAGCGTCGTATCCCTGCCCATTCGTTTTTTGAAGGGCTGTTTACAACCGCTCTGGAAGAGAGCGAGATAATTATTGCAGTAGACGTCCCTCTGAAAACTGCGGGTGATCAGCATGTGATCCAAGAACTGACACGACGTTCCGGCGATTACGCAATTGTGGGGCTTGCCGGGGTGAAATCGGTTAACGGCGTTCGGCTTGCCTATTTCGGAGTGTCTGACAAGCCGGTTCTGGCTGCGGGCGCAATGGATATACTGAATTCAGGCGGCTCAATCGACGATGCCGTCGCTGCCTTGCGAGGCGATCTTGACCCGGAAAGCGACCCTCATGCCAGCGCTGAATATCGACGTCACTTGGCCGCAGTGCTGATGCGCAGAGTTATGGTGGACCTGACCAACTCTTAATGCAGATGGAGTATAGATTATGACCCAAGCGACGTTTGAACAGTTGGTCGAAGTATCATTAACGGTGAACGGAGAGCGCGTCGACGCACGTGTCCCTGCTGGTCGGCATGTCGTCGATTTTTTGCGCCTTGATCTGGGCCTCACTGGGGCACATGCCGGGTGTGAACATGGGGTCTGTGGTGCATGTACATTGCAGATAGATGGCGAGATCGTCCGCGGCTGCCTTATTCTTGCCGCGCAGATGGACGGGGCAGAAATCTGGACGATCGAAGGCGTTACCGACAGCAAAGAGATTGCGGACCTGCAGGATAACTTTGTAGAGCGGAACGCCTTGCAATGCGGGTTTTGCACTCCGGGAATGATATTCGCTGCGCGTGATATTCTGACACGTCACAAAGGCGTGCCAGGCCGAGCAGACATCCGCGAACATATTTCCGGGAATTACTGCCGCTGCACAGGGTATGAGGCCATTGTCGATGCCATTGAGACCACGGCCCGCGCACGCAATTCCGCGAAGGAGGGCGCAGAATGAGCATTCGTTTTGACAACCCTGACCGCCCCAACAGCTATATCGGCCGTACAGTACCACGCCCCAATGCGCGGCGGCTGGTCGAAGGGCGTGGCCGCTATGTGGATGACATCGTTCTGCCGCGTATGCTGCATGCCGTATTCCTGCGCAGCCCCTATGCACATGCCCGCATTCTGTCGATAGACACCGGAGCTGCGCGCGCGGCATCCGGGGTGCGCGGCGTTTTCACCGGCGCTGATCTGGCCGAGCATTGCACGCCGTGGGTGGCAGTGCTGGAGCATCTGAAAGGATTGAAATCAGCCCCCCAACACCCCATCGCGGTAGATCGTGCGACATGGACAGGCGAAGCGGTGGCGGCCGTGGTGGCCGATACCCGCGCACAGGCCGAAGAAGCCGCCGCACTGATCGAAGTGGAATACGAGCCGCTGCAACCTGTCACTGACATGCGCACCGCTCTTGACCCGGAAACCCCTGTCTTGCACCCTGATCTGGGTGATAACCTTACCTTCCAGCGCGAGCATGTGTCAGGTAATCCGGCTGAGGTAATGCGCTCGGCCCCTGTCATTGTCGAAAGCCGCTTCAAGACAGGCCGTCACACTGGCGTATGCGTAGAGCCGCGCTCCATTCTAGCTGACTACAACCGGTCCGAGAAGCAGTTGACGGTCTATCATTCAACGCAAGCGCCACACATGATGCAAGTTGTCTTTGCAGAGCATCTGGGCCTGCCAGAGGGCGCGGTGCGGGTCATTTGTGGTGATGTTGGGGGATCATTCGGGATCAAGGTACATGTCTACCCTGATGAAGTGGCCACGGCTACGATTTCGAAGATCCTTGGTCGCCCTGTCAAGTTCATTGCTGACAGGCTGGAATCCTTCGCAACGGATATTCATGCGCGTGACCATGAAATTGATGCGCGTATGGCACTGGATGAAGATGGCCGAATTCTTGCGCTCGACATCGAAGACCTAACAGGAATAGGCCCCTATTCGGTCTATCCGCGCACTTCTGCTATCGAAGGCAATCAGGTCGTAAACCTTTGTGGTGGGCCTTATGATTTTGCCCACTACCGCGCCAGAACAACAGTCGTGCTGCAAAACAAATCCCCGACGTGCCAGTATCGTGCGGTGGGCCATCCAATCGCGGCGGCCGTCACTGAGGGTATGGTCGATCTGGCAGCAGAAAAGCTTGGTCTTGACCCGATCGAGATACGACGCCGCAATCTGATTTCAGATGACGCCTATCCCTATACATCGCCGGCCAATATGCGCTTTGAGGGGTTGTCGCACCACCAGAGCCTGAACAAGCTGGTCGAGATGATGGATTACACCGCCCTGCGCGCGGAACAGGCCAGTCTGCGTGAGAAAGGGGTATATCGGGGCATCGGCATCGCCAGTTTTATCGAGCTGACCAACCCCAGCCCGTTTATGTATGGCATTGGGGGTGCCAGGATATCAGCACAGGATGGCTGCACAGTGCGGATGGACCCCGACGGCTCTGTCGTGGCGATGTCCGGGGTGACAGAGCAGGGGCAGGGCACCGAAGCAATGCTGGCGCAGATCACTGCCGAAGCCGTGGGCGTGCCGGTCGGGCGCGTGCGGGTGATAACCGGCGATACCCAGACGACGCCTTATGGCGGGGGCACATGGGCATCGCGCGGCGCGGGCATTGGCGGCGAGGCCGCCCTTCAGGCCGGGCGTGCGCTGCGCGGGAATATCCTGACTGTTGCAGGGGCAATGCTGCAATGCGCCCCTGAAACGCTGGATATCGTCGATGGGCAGATCGTGGATCTGGGCACTGACACCGCGCGCATGCCGCTGGCAGAATTGGGGCGGGTTGTGTATTTCCGGGGCGATACCCTGCCCAAAGGCTTGCCGCGTGAACTGGTGGTGACGCGCCACTACATTACCAGCGATTATCCTTTCGCTTTCACCAATGGCATTCAGGCCAGCTATGTTGAGGTTGACCCCGAAACCGGCTTCGTCACACTGCTGAAGCACTGGTGTGTCGAGGATTGCGGGCGCGTCATCAACCCGCAACTGGTCGATGAACAGATCCGCGGTGGCATCGTGCAGGGCATTGGTGGGGCGCTGTATGAAGAAAGCCTGTATGACGCCGAGGGCCAGTTGCTGAATGCGAATATGGCCGATTATCTGGTGCCTATGGCCGCTGAAATGCCTGACATGATCATCGGGCATGTCGAAACACCCACGCTTGAATCCGAACTGGGTGCCAAAGGGGCAGGCGAGGCAGGAACTGCGGGCGCGCCCGCCGCCGTGATGAATGCGATCAATGATGCGATCCGGCCTTTGGGCGGGCGCGTCACCAGTATGCCCATGACGCCAGAGCGCATCTTGCGTTCTATCCACAGCTTGCCGGAATAATACGCGCAATGCGGCAGGACTGAATGACTTCACCGCTGTCTATAGGGAGGAACAGCATGACTATCAGACTTGGCATTACAACATCGGCCTTTGCCCTGGCATTTGCCTTTGCCGCCCCCGCTGCCGCGCAGCAAACGATCACAATCAACATCGGCTCCAGCCACCCGGAAAGCAATATATGGGCCTATGCGATGAAAAACGCTTTTCAGCCGACAGTTGACCGCCTTCTCGAGGAGGGAGGCGACGAATATCGCATCAACTGGGTGGAATCCTATGGCGGCACGCTGTACCGCTTTACTGAGACGCGCACTGCCGTCCGCGACGGGATTGTGGATATCGGGATGGTCGGCACAGTCTGGGAAGGTTCTGCGATGCCGTTGCAGAACGTGACCTATTTCACGCCTTTTGCGACGGGTGACCATGAAATGCTGATCGAGATTTTCGATCAGCTGACAGAAGAGCTACCAGAGTTGCGCGACAGTTGGGCAGATCAGAACATGCTGCATCTGTCGTCGCTGATTACCGACAGCTATGACATCTATTCGAACTTTCCGATCAATAGCCTTGCCGATATCAATAACCGCCGGATCAATGCGCCCGGCACATCGGCGAACTGGCTGCAAGGCACAGGCACTACGCCTTTGGATGGCGCGCTGACAACATATTACACGGATATTCAGACCGGCGTGTCGGAAGGTGCCCTCAGCTTTGCTACAGGTATCCAGCCGACGCGGGTGTATGAAGTGGCCCCGCATCTGACGCAGGTCGGCGTAGGGGCGATGTATTTTGGCGGCATCGCGGCCAATCTTGACAGCTTCGGCAGTTGGCCCGAAGCGGTGCAGGAGGCTGTGCGCGAAGCAGGGCGCGCAACGTCGCAGGCGCATGGCGATTATGTGACCGAACGCGCCGGGGT
>Ga0207421_10005018_pt1 | contig 15031 bp, 13 predicted proteins | sample SodLakKL_010_SED_4_FD_187542 | JGI IMG/M metagenome (GOLD analysis project Ga0207421, IMG submission 187542) | Alkaline sediment microbial communities from Lake Tanatar, Kulunda Steppe, Russia - 8KL_010_SED (SPAdes) (version 2) | ecosystem: Environmental > Aquatic > Non-marine Saline and...
CGATGACCACCTCCCGGGTATCGGTCGCCTGCTCCAGCGCCCGGATGATCCGCTCACTCGTCATCGACAGCCCCTCTCACGCCTCATGCTCAGCCCTCGCCCAGGCGCGCGGCGACGCGGTGCATCGGCCACTCCAGTTGCCGACCGCGGCGAGCATCGCCGAGCCGAGCAGCCAGCGGGTCGTCGTCACCACGGTGTTGACGATGTCGCCCACCGGCGTCGGCAACCCCAGACGGGTGAGCTTGTCGACGTCCTGCTCAGGATCCTTCGTCGGGTTGTTCGACAGGAACCGCACCGGGATCGACCGCTGCCGCAACGCCTCGATGAGCGGCCTGCCCCCGGCAGCAGCCCCTCACCCGGATAGATCGTCCCATCCAGATCGAACACATACGCCGGCAAGAGACGGTCAGGCACCTTGACGTGTGGCAGTGCGCCGGTGATCCCGCTGCCTGCCCGCGACGTCATCGTGCGTCCCCTTCACGGCTGGCCGACAACGACTGTGAACGTGCGTGGTCGGGCATGTCGATGCGGAGTCCCGCCGTGGACTCCCGGGCGGCGTGGCCCTTCGCGAGCGCGTCGTGGTGCCGGCCCTCCTGCGGGCGCGCCACCGCCCCGGTCATCGCGACGAGGCGTGCGACGCGGTGACGAGGCGGTCGATGAGGTCGTCGTCCCATCGACCGGTGAGCACGAGGAGGTCGACGACGGTGAAGCGGTCACGCACGAACGGCAGCGCCCGCAGCACCCAGCGCACGGCATCGTCGTCGAGCGCGGGGTCGAGATCGGCGAAGGACGTCGGCGCGCCCCACGCCTCGAGCGTGGCCAGCGGGCGGTCGACGTCGTCGATGGTCTCGTCGAGCGCGGCGAGGTGGACGTCCCAGCCCTCGAGCAGCGCCTCGACGGCCGTGGGGTCCTCGAGGACGGAGCGCCACTTCGCGCCGGCCACGGCCCAGCAGTCCCTGCCCAGTCCTCCACCCGGGTCGATCGCCGCCCAGACCTCCCGACTGCGCTCCTCGAGGTCGGCGAGGCTGGGTCGCCTGGGCCCGTCATGCCGGCTCACGTGAGCGGGGTCGGCGAGGAGATGGCGCCAGAGGGCGGCGAAGACCACCGAGCCCGCCCCGACCTGCGCGCCGTGGTAGTCGTGGGCGGCGTGGCGATGGGCGGCGACCATGTCGACGACGTGGCTCATGAGGTGCTCTGAGCCCGACAGCGGTGCCGTCGAGTGCACCGCGGCGATCGCGAGCCCACCGACGGTGAGCGCCCGGACGAGGGCGTCCATGTCGCGGTCGGCGGCGGCCGCGTGGAGCTCGGCGACGTCGGCCTGCACGGGCGCGAAGTACGCGGGATCGAAGGACGCGTCGAAGCCGGCGGCGCGCGCGAGGTACCAGTCCGCTGGCGAGGTGCACACCGCCACGGCGTCGCCGACCCCGGCCTGTCTCAGCCGCGCGGGGGCCGCGGCGAGCACCTCGGGGTCGATGAGCAGGGCCGTCGGCGAGGCCGTCGGCGTCGTGCGCTTGATGCCCCGGCGCATGAGCACCGACAGGCCGTTGGAGTAGCCGTTGACCGACGCCGCGGACTGGACCGCCACGAGGGGGACGCCGGCCTCGGCTGCGACGACCTTCGCGAGATCGGAGATCGTGCCGCTGCCGACGGCGATGACGACGTCGACCTCCCCGGAGGCCTCGACCGCCTCCTCGACCGTCGCCTCGTCGAGCACGACGCCGTGCGGCCCGCGACGCGGGGTGATGTGGCGCAACTCGAGGCGGCGTCCGACGAGACTGCCCGCCTCGGCGACGAGGGCGTCGAGGCCGGGTTCGGGACGCGCCACGTGGACGAGCGCGGCGGTGCCCTCGACGCCGAGCTCGACGAGCAGCTCGGGGAGCACGCCGAGCGCGCCCGCCCCGACGTAGATGCGCTCGAGCGACAGGCCCGCGTAGGCCTGCTCCATCGACGATCGCGTGACTCCCGCTGGTGGGGACGATCCCGTCACGGTGCCTCAACCCCTCTCTCGTCGCGCCGGTCCGATCGCGGCGTCAACGGCCTCGGGCTTGGCGGTCCTGGCGTGCGCTCAGCGCGCATCCTGCCAGCCGGGGATCTCACCGACACCCCCCGAAGGGACCCCGACGCCGCGCGCCTGATCCGACCGCGGCGCGCCGCGGTGCCCTTCGCACGGCCGCCACGCTGATCTGCGCTCACGAGCAACTCCCAGAGGCCTATTGCCTAGGCATGACCGTACCACTACGGTCATGTTGGTTAGGGGCGGGCCACGCCGTGCCGGCCCCGGCCGTCCACCTCGAGAGGAGCCGGACCATGCCGAAGTACATCGCAGGCATCGATGAGGGCACGACGGGCGCGCGCACGTTCGTCATCAACGAGGACGGCGAGACCGTCGGCCTCGCCGCAGCGGAGCTCACGCAGAACTACCCTCACCCCGGATGGATCGAGCACGACCCCCAGGAGATCGTGCGCATCCAGCTCGAGACGTTCCGGGGGGCGATGCACCAGGCGGGGATCCGGCCCGACGACCTCGCCTACGTCGGCCTCACGAACCAGCGCGAGACCGCCCTCGTGTGGGAGAAGGACACCGGGCAGCCGATCTACCGGGCGATCGTGTGGGCGTCCCGGCAGACCGTCGACGTCGTCGAGCAGTGGAAGGAGCAGGGACTCGGCGAGCAGATCGAGTCGACGACCGGGCTCATCCCCGACGCGTACTACTCCGCCTCGAAGATCCGGTGGATCCTCGACCAGGTGCCGGGCGCGCAGGAGCGCGCGGAGAAGGGCGAGCTGCTCGCCGGCACGATCGACACCTGGCTCGTGTGGAAGTTCACCGGCGGCAAGCAGCATGTCACCGAGTTCTCGAACGCGAGCCGGACGATGATGTTCAACCTCGCGAAGGGGGAGTGGGACGACGACCTGCTGGCCGCCTACAACATCCCCAAGCGCATGCTGCCGGAGGTGCGGTCCTCCAACGCCGTGATGGGCGACCTCAACGCGACCTTCGGCGTCGATGTCCCGATCTGCGGCATCCTCGGCGACCAGCAGGCCGGGCTCTTCGGGCAGGCCGCCTACAGCCCCGGCCAGGTCAAGATGACCTACGGCACCGCCGGGGTGCTCAACATCAACTCCGGTGACGCGCCCAAGCCGGTGCCGGGGCTCACCCCGAGCATCGCCTGGGGGATCAACGGCGAGCTCACCTACGAGATCGAGGGCGTCCAGTTCGCGCAGGGCAAGACGATGCAGTGGCTGCGCGACGACCTCAAGCTCATCCACACGGCCCCTGACAGCGAGTGGTACGCCGGGCAGGTGCCGTCGACCGACGGCGTCTACCTCGTGCCGGCCTTCACCGGGCTCTCGGCGCCGATCTGGGACCCGTACGCACGGGCGGCGATCATCGGGATGAGCAACGCCACGACCCGCCTCCACGTCATCCGGGCGGCGGTCGAGTCGATGGTCTACCAGACGCGCGACGTCATCGACGCCGCGCAGGACGGCACGGGGATCTCCATCCCAGAGCTCCGCGTCGACGGCGGCGCGGTGAAGAACAACTTCCTGTGCCAGCTGCAGGCCGACATCCTCGGCATCCCGGTCGTGCGACCGAAGAACCAGGAGGCCGCCGTCTACGGCGCGATGCTCATGGGTGGCCTCGGCATGGGGCAGTGGTCCTCCCTCGACGCCCTCGCCGAGCTCTGGGAGGTCGACCGGGTCTTCGAGCCCGAGATGGGTCGCGACGAGGCCGAGAGTCTCTACGCGGGCTGGATCGCCGCCCGCGACCTCACGAGGGGCTGGCTGAAGAAGGCCGGCCGGGCGTGAGGCCGCCGAGCAGCCGCAGCTCGGTGTAGTCGCGGTTGCGGTCGAGCTCCTCCTCGGTGCGGGCGTGGTCCCAGCCGAGGAGGGGCGCGGCCAGGCGGGCCACGGCCTCGGCGACGTCGCGGCCCAGCGTCGGCTCCATGCCGACCATCGTCCGGCGGTGGAGGAGGTCGGTGAGCCGCATCGCCGACTCCTCGCGCACGGCCAGCGCGACCTCGGCCGCCACGACTGCCCCCCGGCCCTCGCCGACGACCTCCGCGAGCGCCGGATCGGCCTCGGCGAGGGCGGTGAGCTCCTCGGCGCGCGTGCCGTAGACCTCGAGCAGCCGCTCGCTGAGCTCGGCGGGCCACGGGAGGCGCTCGCGCAGCGCGCCGGCCCGACGCCGCCAGTCTCCCGTGCCCGCGCCGGGGAGGCGGACCTCCCGCGTCGGCGAGGGCGGCAGACGCCGGCCGAGGAGCTCGCCGGCGCGGTCGACGACCTCGCTGCCGAGGCTGAGATGGGGCGTGAGCTTGCCGCCGACGACGCTGAGCAGCCCCTCGGCGTCGTCGTGCTCGATGATGAGGTGGCTGCGGGGTATCGAGCCGGTGTCCCCGCTCGCGCGGTAGGGCAGCGGGCGCACCCCCGCGTAGGTGAATCGCACCGAGTCGACGGTGAGGTTGGCCTCGGGGATGAGCCGGTTCGTCTCGCCGAGGAGGTAGTCGATCTCCTCGCGGGTGGCGGCGCAGGTGTCGAGGTCGTCGTCGTAGCGGTCGTCGGTCGAGCCGATGATGTAGCGGCCGTTCCAGGGCACGACGAGGACCGCGCGATTGTCGCTGCGCGCCTCGTAGTAGATCGCCGTGGAGGGCGCGCCCGGGAAGGGGTCGACGATGAGGTGGGTGCCCTTCGTGCCTCCGATGAGCCGGTCGTCCCCGGCGGGCACGAGATCGTCGACCCAGGGCCCCGCGGCGTTGACGACGACGCGGGCGGGCACGACGGCCGCGCCCCCTTCGAGGTCGTCGCGCACGCTGACGCCGACGGCACGACCGCCCTCGATGGTGACCTCCTCGACGGTGGCGTAGTTCATCGCCCGCACGCCGAGCGTGGCCGCCGACAGGAGGGTCTCGACGACGAGGCGCTCGGCGTAGCTGACCTGGCCGTCGTAGTACTGCAGCGCCCCGCTGAGCCCCTCGGGGTCGAGCCCGGGTAGCTCAGCGGCGACGGCCTTGCGGCCGAGACGCCGGTGCGTCGGCACGGACTTGTCGAACGACAGCACGTCGTAGAGCACCATGCCGAGCCGGAAGAGACTGCCGGGCAGGTGGTTGTGGCGGTAGATGGGCACGACGAACGGCAGGGGGGTGACGAGGTGGGGGGCGATCTGCCAGAGCGTCTCGCGATCACGCAGGGACTCGCGCACGAGACGGAACTCACCGCGCTCGAGGTAGCGCAGCCCACCGTGGACGAGGCGCGTCGACCATGCCGAGGTGCCGGCGGAGAAGTCGTCCTTCTCGAAGAGCGCGACGCTCAGCCCCCGCATCGCGGCGTCCCGGGCCACCGCCACGCCGTTGATGCCACCGCCGACGATCGCGACGTCGAGGGGCCGCCCCGCGGCCAGGTCGTCGAGTCGTGCCCGCTTGAGACCGATCATCCCAACCACCGCTCCTTCGCATCGGGGCGGACGGGCGTGACGCTCCCACGCCGGTCCACCGGCCAGGCGGCGTCGGGGCGTCGACGCGAGCCCCAGCAGCGCCTGTACAGGAGCGTACATTGTAGTGTATGTTGCGGTCGCAGGGAATCGACGAACGGGGCGGTGGTGCGAGGCGTGCTTCCCGGGACGCTCGTGGGCTGTAGCTCCAAGAGCTACTTCGACCTCGCGAGCGCGCGTCACTGGGGGCAGCGGGTGGCTGCCGCGGTGGAGGCGGGCGAGGTCTCCGACGTCGGCCTCTACGTGTGCCCCGCGTTCCCCCTCGTGCCCGTGCTCGCTGGCGAGCTCACCGCCACCGACGTCGCCCTCGGTGCCCAGGACGTCTCGGTGCACCCACCCGGGGCCTTCACCGGCGAGGTGTCCGCCGAGCTCCTCGCCGAACTCGGCGTGCGCTACGTCATGGTCGGCCACCCCGAGCGCTTGCGCATGAGCGACGAGGAGGCCAAGGCAGTGCCCGGCAAGATCGAGCGGGTCGCGCAGGCGGGCCTCGTGCCGATCATCATCGTCGGTGAGCCCGAGCCGGGACCTCGCGCCGAGCAGCGGTGGGCCGAGCAGCTCGAGATGGGCCTGGCGCGCTTCCCCCGCGACGGCGAGCTCGTCGTCGCCTACGAGCCGACGTGGGCGATCGGCCAGGCCGAGCCGGCTGCCGGGGAGCACATCGTGGAGGCCGTCGCGAGCATCCGCTCTCTCGCGGGGCAGCATGTGGCCGAGACACGCGTGCTCTACGGTGGCAGCGCTCGCCCCGGCACGTTCACCGACATCGCGAACGCCGCCGCGGCGCGTGGGATGCCCGTCCCCGAGGGGATCTTCCTCGGGCGCGCGGGCCTCGACCCGGCGGCGTTCCTCGCCACCGCGGCCGAGGTCCAGAGCGCGCGGGCCGGCGCGGTCGACGCGGCGGACCGAGGCGGCAGGTGAGGGCGCACGCCGCGGCGTGCCGAGAAGAGGAGAGCGAGATGCCACTGGCCACGACCCTCGACGTGGTGAGGACCGCGCGGGACGACGGCTACGCGGTGGCCGCAGTCAACGTCGTCGACGACGTCTCGGTGCGAGCCGTCGTCGCCGCTGCCGAGCAGGTGTCGGCCCCGGTGATCCTCCAGACGTCGGTGAAGACCGTGCGCAGCATGGGCTCGGCCCTGCTCGCGAGCACGGTCCGCACCGTCGCGGAAGCCGCGACCGTCCCGGTCACCCTCCACCTCGACCACTGCCCCGACCGCGACGTCATCACCGAGACGCTGAACGCGGGCTGGTCCTCGGTGCTCTTCGACGCCTCGGACCGCGGCTACGACCAGGCGCTGCTCGAGACCGCGGAGGTCGTGGCCGAGGCCCACGCCCTCGGCGCGTCCGTCGAGTGCGAGATCGAGAACATCACAGGGGTCGAGGACGACGTCGGCTCCGACGAGGAGATGGAGCCCTACGACGTCGAGCGGCTCGTGCACTTCGCCCACGAGTCCGGTGCCGACCTCCTCGCGCCCGCGCTCGGCACCGCCCACGGGATGTACAAGACCGCGCCGAGGCTGCGCTTCGACCGTGCCCGCGAGCTGCGCGCCCTTACCGACCTGCCGCTCGTGCTCCACGGCGGCACCGGACTCACCGCCGAGGACTTCGCGACGTTCATCGACGCGGGGGTGGGCAAGATCAACGTCTCGACCGCGCTGAAGCTCGCCTACACCTCCTCGGCCGCCGCCTACCTCGAGGAAGCCGAGCGCACCGGCAAGCACGAGCCGATCAAGCTCCTCGACGCGGTCTTCGACGGCGTCCGCGAGGCCATCGCCGAGCACCTCCTGCTGTTCCGCTGCGAGGGCAAGGCCGAGACGACCACGCCGAGGTCCGCATCGTGAGCACCGCCTACGGCCTCCTGCTCGACTGCGACGGCACGATCGCCGACACCGAGCGCGATGGGCACCTCGTCGCCTTCAACCGGGCCTTCGCCGACCTCGGCTATGACATCAGCTGGTCGGTCGAGGAGTACCGGGCGCTGCTCGACGTCCCCGGCGGCAAGGAGCGCCTCCGCACGTACTTCAGCCAGCACCCCGAGCTCGGGCTCGGCAGCGGTGAGGCGCTCGAGCAGCATGTCCTCGCCCTGCACCGACGCAAGAGCGAGGTCTACCTCGAGCTCGTCGACGCCGGCGCGATGCCGGGCCGGCCCGGCATCCGCCGGCTCGTCCACGCTGCGCTCGACGGGGGATGGCGGGTCGCCGTGGCCTCGACCTCGTCAGCGCGTAGCGTCGAGGCGGTGGCGCGCAGCGTCGTCGGCGACGAGGCCGTCGAGCGCATGAGCGGGGTGTTCGCCGGCGACGTCGTCGAGCACAAGAAGCCCCACCCCGACATCTACGAGCTCGCCCTCACCGACGTCGGGCTCGACCCCTCGCGCACGATCGTCGTCGAGGACTCCCGGCCCGGTGCGACCGCCGCCCAGCGCGCGGGGCTGACCCACCTCGTGACGGTGAACCACTTCACGAAGGACGAGCACTTCCCCGATGCGGCCACGGTCGTCGACAGCCTCGGCGAGCCGGGGGCGCCCTCGACGGTCATCGCCGGAGCCGACGCGCGCAACGCCGAGGGGTTCCACGATCTCGACTCGCTGCGGCGACTCCTCGCCGGCTGACGCGACGGCGACGGTTCGTCGCCTAGAGGTCGTACTCCATGTGGAGGCGGACCTTGTCGCCCCGGAAGGTGATCCGCGCGTACTCGAACAGCCGGCCGTCGGGTGCCGCGATCGAGTGCTGGAGCATGAGCAGGGGTGCGCCGGCGCGCACCTCGAGGCGCTCCGCGGTCCCCGCTGACGCGGTGACGATCTCGAGGGTCTCCTTGACGCGGCCCATCGTGAGGCCGTAGTGCTCCTTGAGCACGACGCAGAGCTGCTCGTCGATGACGTCGTGCTCGTCGAGATCCGGTGCGAGCGCGACGGGCACGTACGACTCGTGGAGGCTCATCGGCACCCCGTCGGCTGAGCGCAGGCGACGGATCGAGAAGACCGGCCCGTTGTCGTCGAGCTTCAGCTTCTTGGCGATCGCACGGTCGGCCGGCACCTGCTCCAGGCTCAGCAGGGTCGTCTTCGTCGCGTAGCCGAGCTCCTCGAGCTGCTCCCGGATGCCCGCATACGCCGGTGAGCGCGTCGAGATCTTGTTCGGGGCGACGAACGTCCCCTTGCCCTGCACGCGGTACAGCAGCCCCTCGTTGACGAGCTGGGCGATGACCTGACGGGCCGTCATGCGACTGATGCCGTACGTGCGGTGCAGCTCGTTCTCGGAGGGGATCTTGCGATCGGGCATCCAGAGCCCTCGCTCGATCTCCTCACGAAGGATGTCGGTCAACTGCACGTAGAGCGGCGTGGCCGCGTCGCGGTCGAGCACTGGTGGCATGAGGTCCACATCCCTCGAGAACGATCGTCATCACATCATGCTGCGCTTCGGCCTGCGCGAGCGCCCCACCCGAAACATGGATGTAACGCTTTGTCCCAGCCTGTCTCTGATGTTATCGCACGTGTACGGGGATGCACACTCACGTAAGGATTTGGAGCGGATGCTCGAGCAGGTGGCGCAAGCGGCCGAGCCAGCGTGCGGCCACGACGCCGTCGACGGGACGGTGGTCCGCCGACAGGGTCAATGACAGGACGGTGCCGACGGCCAGGGCCCCGTCATCGTCGACGATCGGTGCCTGTCGGGCCGCGCCCACCGCGAGGATCCCCGCGTGTGGGGGATTGATGATCGCGCTGAACTCCTCGACACCGAACATCCCGAGGTTGCTCACGGTGAAGGTTCCGCCCTCGAGCTCCTGTTGGCGCAGCCTGCCCTCCTGGGCGCGGCCGGCGAGCTCGCGCACCTGTGTGGCGACCTCGGTCAGGGTCAGGCGGTCGACCGAGCGCACCACCGGGGTCACGAGTCCGCCGTCGGTGGCCACGGCCACGGCGACGTCCGCGGTGGTGGCCCGTCGCACCGCCTCGTCGGTCCACACGACGTTCATCTCGGGGACGTCGAGCAGTGCACGGCCGACGGCCTTGACGACGAGGTCGTTGAGCGACACCTTCTGCTCGACGCCCTCGTTGACCTCCGCCCGGAGGGCCACGAGGGCCCCGGCGTCGACCGTCGCGCGCATGAAGAAGTGGGGCGCGTCGCGCACGCTGGCCTGCAGGCGCCTGGCGATGGCCTTGCGCAACGAGGTGTGGGGGATCTCCTCGAACGCGCCGGCGGCCGGCGCGGCGACGGTCGGAGCAGCCGGTGCCGTGGCCGCCGGCTCGGCTCCGCGCGAGGCGAGGTGGGCCTCGAGGTCGCGTCGCACGATGCGGCCTCCGGGGCCGGTGCCCTCGAGCTCGTCGAGGTCGACGCCGTGCTCCTGCGCGAGCCGTCGCACGAGGGGGCTGACGAAGCGCCGCTCGGGGTCACCGTTCGGCGATGCCGTCGTCGAGGGCTCCTCGGCCGGGGCTGGCGCACCGGCCGAGGGCCCGTCGACCTCGGCCGTCGCGGGAGCCGCTCGGTCAGCCGCCTCCGCCGCAGGAGCCGGTGCGTCCTCGGCGTCGACGGCCGGCGCGGGAGTCGAGGCGGCGGCCCCCGCCGAGGCGTCGTCGAGACCGAGCTCGCTGACCAGGGCATCACCGGCGGCGGCGTCCTCACCGGGATCGAGCAGGACGGCGATCGGGTCCCCCACGGGCACCCGTGTCCCGTCATCGACGAGCAGGCGGTGGACCGTCGCATCGTGGTCGGCGGTGAGCTCCACGACGGCCTTGTCGGTCTCGACCATCGCGAGGACGTCGTCGGCGCTGACCTTGGCGCCGGACTCGACGACCCACTCCTCGATGACCGCGTCGTCGGCGTCGGCGGACACGCCCGGCAGGCGGAGGATGCTCGCCATCGTCAGTCTCCTTGCATCGTTCTCGGGCGGTCGGCGTCCTTCAGTACTGCAGCTCGCGCAGACCCGTGACGATCTCGTCGACGTCGGCGAGCGAGGCGCTCTCGAGGACCTTCGAGATGCTCGGGGAGGACTCGCTGCCGTGCACGCGGGCCACCGGGGCGTCGAGCCAGTCGAAGAGCCGTCGGCTGATCTCGTCGCCGAGCCACCCGCCGTAGGAGGTGCCGGCCGAGCCCTGCTCGACGATGAGCACGCGGTTGGTGCGCTTGACGCTCTCGGTGATCGTGTCCCAGTCGAGGCTGCCTCGGTCGAGCCAGCGCAGGTCGATGACCTCGGCGTCGATGCCCTCCTGGTCAACGGCCTCGACGCAGCGGTCGACCATCGACATGTACGACAGCACCGTGACCTCGCTGCCCGGACGCCGCACCTTGGCCTTGCCCAGCGGCAGGCCGTAGTCGAGGTCGCCCTTGGGGACCTCGAAGCTGCGCTGGTAGAGGTCGGCGTCGTGTTCGAGCACCGCGACGGGGTCGTCGAGGCGCATCGCGGTGTTGACGAGGCCGATGTAGTCCGCGGAGGTCGAGGGGGCGATGATGCGGAAGCCGACCGACGTCGCGAGGATCCCCGCGGGATCCATCGAGTGCTGCGAGCCGTAGCCGGTCTTGCTGCCGACCTTGATCCGCAGCAGCAGCGGCATGGCGTGGTCGCCGCCGAACATGTGCCGGGCCTTGGCGATCTGGTTGAAGAGCTGGTCGGCCGAGACCCAGATGAAGTCGGCGTACATGAGCTCGACGACGGGGTAGTAGCGCCCGTCGAGGGCGATGCCGCCACCGAGGCCGGTGAAGGCGGCTTCGCTGATCGGCGTGCCGAGCACGCGCTCGGGGAAGCTCTCGACCAGGCCCTTCGTCGCGCCCCGGGAGCCTCCCTTGAGGCGGTGGACGTCCTCGCCGAGGACGACGACCCGCTCGTCCTGCTCCATGCGGCGGTGCATCACGCCGGCGATGGCGTCGACGTACTTCATCTCGACGCGGTCCTCGGCGGCGACGTCCTCGAGCTCGCGCATCGTCACACCGGCGAGCCCACGGTCGTCGCCGCGGATGCCGACGTCGACGAACGCGGGGTCGGGCCACAGCGAGGGGCGGATGCGCTGCTGTCCGGGCCGGCCGTCGGGATCCTGCTCGAGCAGTGCCCCGGCGAGGTCGGCCATCGTCGACTTCGCCTCGGACCGCAGCGCGTCGACGGCCTCGTCGTCGAGGAGGCTCCGGCTCACGAGCTCGCGCGAGAGCGTCGTGAGGGGGTCGCGGGCCTGCCACTCCTGCTCCTCCTCCTTCGTGCGGTAGCCGAAGGCGCTGCCCGGGAACGGCCCGTTCTGGTGGAAGAAGCGGTAGGTGTCGGCCTCGATGATCGCGGGCCCACCACCCGTGCGCAGGTAGGCGTCGGCCTCCTTCATCGCGAGGTGAACGGCGACGGCGTCCTGGCCGTCGACGCGCCAGCTCGGGATGCCGAAGCCGAGGCCGCGACCGGACAAGCGGGGCTCGCCGGTGGCCTCCTGCACCGTCGTCGAGACGGCGTACTGGTTGTTCTCGATGAAGAACAGGACCGGCAGGCGCCAGGCCGCCGCGAGGTTGAAGCTCTCGAGGGCCGAGCCGATGTTCGCCGCGCCGTCGCCGAAGTACGTCACCGCGATGTTCTCACTGCCCGCGGCCTTGTGCGACCAGGCGAAGCCGGTCGAGAAGGGCACGGCTCCGCCGACGATGGCGTTCGTGCCCATCGCCCCGGCCTCGATCCACTGCAGGTGCATCGAGCCGCCACGGCCCCGGCAGTAGCCCTCGGCGAGCCCGGCGATCTCCATGAGGCTGCGGCGCAGGACCTCGCGCACCTCCTCGGGCAGCGGTGCCCGCGGATCGAGCCCCTGCGGAGCGACGTACTGCATCGCCTTGGCGAGGAACTGATGGTGGCCGCGGTGCGAGCCGTTGATCTGGTCACCGGGGCGCAGTGCGAGCACCGAGCCCACGGCACCGCCCTCCTGGCCGATCGAGGAGTGCGCCGGACCGTGGATGAGGCGTCGGCCGGCGAGGTCGAGCACCTCCTCCTCGAAGGCCCTGATGACGTGGAGTTGGGTGAGCATCGTCCCGAGCAACGACGCGTCGAGGCGGTCGATGTCCTCTGGCGTGGTCCAGAGCTCGACCCAGGGTGCTGACGGGGAGAGGGCCTTGGTCTCGGTCATGCGGCCGCTACCTTTCCTCTGCGCGACGGTTCCGTGACGACGGCGAGCAGCACGCCCGCTCATCGACGCTCGCTCTCGTCGGTGAGCGGACCGCAACCGACGTGGTGGAGTATAGACATGTCCACCACGCTGCGCACGGTGGTACGCCCGCCGTGGTGTCCGCCCAACCCTCGCGCACCGTCGTCGGGTCCGCCAGTCCACCAACGCGCTGCGCGCCGGCCCCGTGATGGCGGGACGAATGGTGCCGCTCCGGTCGATTGCGCCGCGCATCCGCAACACCACGGCTTGGCGACCGCTGCGCCGGGCTCGGCCCGGGGGAGGCCCGTGTCCGCGGGCCCGCAGGTCGGCGAAGATTTCCCTTGCCTCAGGGCTCCACATATACAAGTATGTACCGGGCCCACTGCGGGACCGCCGTACCGACCACAGGAGTTTGTCGATGAAGAAGATCATCAACCAGCCCGAGGACAGCCTTGCCGAGTTCATGCGGGGCTTCAGCAAGGCCTACCACGACGTCGTGGCGCTGCATGATGAGCCCCTGCACTTTGCGCGCGCTGGAGGGGCCACGTCGGGCAAGGTCGGCGTGATCTCGGGCGGTGGCAGCGGCCACGAGCCGCTCGGTGGCGGCTACGTCGGCGTCGGCATGCTCGATGCCGCCGCGCCGGGTCAGTACTTCAGCTCCCCGACGCCCGGGCAGATCCACGCGGCGACCGCCTCGGCGCATGGCGGCGCCGGCGTGCTCCACGTCGTGCTCAACTACACCGGCGACGTCCTCAACTTCGAGAGCGGCGCGGAGCTCGCCGAGATGGACGACATCGAGGTCTCGACGGTCATCCTCGACGACGACGTCGCCGTGGAGGACTCGACGTTCACCGCGGGCCGCCGCGCGGTCGCAGGCTCGATCGTCGCGATGAAGGTCATCGGCGCGGCGGCAGAGCGTGGGGACGATCTCGCGAAGGTCACCGAGATCGCGAAGAAGACCAACGACGCGATGGCCACGATGGGTCTCGCGCTCACCCCATGCATCGTGCCCACCCAGGGCGAGCCCTCCTTCGACCTCGGCCCCGACGAGCTCGAGCTCGGCATTGGGGTGCATGGTGAGCCGGGCGTGCGCCGCGTGTCGATGATGCCGGCCGACGACATCACCGACGCGCTCCTCGACGCCGTCGTCAAGGACCTCGAGCTGTCCTCGGGCGAGGACGTCCTGCTCTTCATCAACGGGCTCGGGGCCACGCCGCTGTCCGAGCAGTACATCATGTACAACCGCGCGAGCGACCAGCTCGAGGCCATGGGCGTCAACATCACGCGCTCCCTCGTGGGCAACTACTTCACCTCGCTGGAGATGGCCGGTGCCTCGCTCACCGTGATGCGCCTCGACGACGACCTCACCTCGCTCTTCGACGCCCCGGTGCACACTGCCGGCTGGCGCGCCGGGATGTGAGGTGGGCCTCGCTGAGCACTCCTGACCACAAGCCCCCGAACGCACAGAGCCCGAACGCAGAGAGCCCGAACGCATAGAGGAGGACAAGCATGGCCGTTGCCACACTCGGGGCCGACTGGGCCCTGGACTGGATGCAACGCAGCGCGAAGGCCGTCAACGAGAACCGCGACGAGCTCATCAGGCTCGACAGGGCCATCGGCGACGGCGACCACGGCGACAACCTCGACCGCGGCTTCCGCGCGGCCATCGACGATCTCGTCACCGCCAGCCCGGATGGTCCGGGTGAGGTCTTCAAGCTCGTCGCGATGAGCCTCATGTCGAAGGTCGGCGGCGCAGCCGGGCCGTTGTACGGCTCAGTGTTCCTCAAGGGGTCGAAGGCCGTCGACGGCAACGGCGAGCTCGACGGCACCGGGCTCGCCGAGATGCTCGCAGCCTCGCTCGCGGGTCTGCAGGCCCGCGGCAAGGCCACGACCGGCGAGAAGACGATGGTCGACGCCTGGACCCCGGCGGTGGAGGCCGCGAAGGCCGCCGCCGCGGAGGGCAAGGCTCCTGCGGAGGTGTTGCGCGCAGCCGCCGCGGCCGCGGCCGAGGGCTCGGACGCCACGATCCCAATGGTCGCGACGAAGGGCCGCGCGAGCTACCTCGGTGAGCGCTCGGCCGGCCACCGCGACCCCGGGTCGCAGTCGACGGCGCTCATCCTCGCCGCCGCAGCCGAGGCAGCGGAGTCGCTGGGATGAGCTGAGCGCCTCGGCTCTGCCCTCCCACGGCCGGTCGCCCTACAGGGCGGCCGGCCGTCGGCGTCGAGGGCGCCCCGGGGCCAGGCGGCACGCGGGAGCACGAGGCCCGCCGCACAGGCGACGGCGCCGGCCCCTCCTGGATGGGCCAGGAGTGACCGACGCCGTCGCGCGGTGAGGAGGCGGAGCGCTGCGGCTACGAGGCTCCGGGGGTGAGGCCTGCGGCGGCGTTGGCGTCGGCGGCGGCGGTCATGAAGCGCCGTTGGTAGGCCACGACCTGGGGGCTGGAGGCCCAGCGGGCCAGG
>Ga0207421_10005019_pt1 | contig 15027 bp, 14 predicted proteins | sample SodLakKL_010_SED_4_FD_187542 | JGI IMG/M metagenome (GOLD analysis project Ga0207421, IMG submission 187542) | Alkaline sediment microbial communities from Lake Tanatar, Kulunda Steppe, Russia - 8KL_010_SED (SPAdes) (version 2) | ecosystem: Environmental > Aquatic > Non-marine Saline and...
ATTCATCCACAAACACGAAAATATTTCCCTTGGGTTTGAAATCGTGCCGCAGATTCTTCTGAATTTCCTCAATAAAGGCATCTATATCCTTTTCGGAGAGATCTTCACCGGATCCAAACTTGTGTATGAGCGAGCACATCAGCCATTCCTGATGCTCATTCAGTGCATTGACCAAATCCATACCGCTTTGGGTTCGGTAGATGTCTTCATCCACGCCTTTGAACACGCTTTCAATCTGCTCATCCAACTCCTTGCGGTCGGTAATCATCAAGACGCGGGCATCTTTCACATATTCACGAATCCATTTGGCCAGCCATACCATGGTGAGGGACTTGCCGCTGCCCTGTGTATGCCAGATAATGCCGTTTTCTCTGCTTCTGACATGTTCCTGGGCAGCTTTTACCCCAAAGTACTGATTATGCCGGCAAGCTTTTTTAACCCCGGAGTCGAAGACGATGAAATCATGGATCAGTTCCAGGAACCGGTCTTTGGAGCAGATTTGACGTAACTCACGAAGCAGCGGATTATCACCTGCTTCCGGCAGGGCTTCTGATTCTTTCCACCGAAGCCAGTATTTTTGCGGCGTTTCGATAACCCCATATCGCAGTCCTTCGGTTTCGTTGCCGGCCATGACATACTGGACGGTACTGTAGAAAGACTCAATAAATTCCTTTTTCTGGCTGCCGAGATTTTGCTGGATACCCTCGGTTACCGATACCTTTGAACGTTTGAGCTCAAGTACTCCCAAAGCAATGCCGTTTACATACAGCACCACATCCGGACGTTTCGCATGTTGCCCTTCAACGGTTACCTCTTCAGCAATGGCAAAGTCGTTATTGCCGGGTGATTGCCAGTCGATCAGCCAGACCGTTACCGTTTGTTCGCTGATATCCGGCTTTACCTTTACTCCGTAGCGCAGGAGGCTGTAAAAGCGTCGGTTTGCGTCATACAGAGTCTTCGTTCCTGAAATGGTTTTGGCCTGATCTATCTCCCGCAGAACTTTTGTGATGATCTTTTCATCATGTCCCTGAGCATGCAGCCATTGCCGGAGCACAGCTTCTTCTACATTGGCATTGCCGGATCGTTCCTTCCAATGCCCAAGATACCGATAACCCAGAGCCTGTTGAAAAAAGCCGGTAACTTTTTGCTGCGTTATTTTTTCCTTTTGGCCGACGGTAGTCATAATTCTTTTTTTAGCTGTTCCCGCAGTTCCCGTCCTTTTTCCGTGAGCCGGTACTTTTGCTTACTGCTTTTAGGCTTATCGGGGATGGTCATTTCTATGAAGCCTGATTTAAGTGTAGGCTGCAAGTAATTGTCCCTAAAGTGAGGTTTATGTCTGAGCTGTAATGTTTCCATTATTTCACTAAACTGCATTTCTCCTTTAATAACTGATATAAGCGTCTCTATTTCTTTGACATATGACCTATACTTAGTCGGTACCTGGTCGGCACTTAGTCGGTACTTAGTCGGTACTTGTTCACCACTTGCCCGGTACTTGTCCGGTACTTGCCCGCTTACCCTCAGAATCCTGGTCGCTACCTGGTCGGTGCTTGTTCACTACATGTTCACCACTTGGTCGGTACTTGGTCGGTGCTTGGTCACTCCCTGATGCTTCATCCAACCATTCAGGATGAACAGGGAGAATAGTAAGGAAATACGTACACTGCTCATCGGTTTCCAGCACCGGTTCGGGCGAGCCGTTGTTCAGCATGGCTTTTCGCATGGTGGGGATGCCCGTGCCCCGTCCTTCGGTCAGGTGGAGCTATTTCAGAAAATCTCCCACCCGGCGGTTGCGGTAGTCACGTGCCACAATTCGCCGGTTTTCAGCCAGAATTTGCGCATCTACCGGCGGCACCGGACCGGGAAAGCTCAGGATTTCAATTTGATGCGGCCAGATCTGAACCTCGATCGGTTTGGGTTCTTCGTAGCTTTTGTGATAAACCGCATTGGCCAGAGCTTCTTCCAACGCATCATAGGGGAAGTTAACATACCGATGTGCTTCCGGCGGTCTTAATTCCACATAGGTACGATTGAGAGGATAAACTTGCCCAAACACCTGTAATTGTGTATAGTCTTAATTCCACATAGGTACGATTGACCATAATTGCAATAGTAAGGTTCATTAAACAACAATTTCAGTAATAAAGATCAAGAAAACAATTCATTTGGAGGATATAATGGCTATGGCTGTGAGAGGCTCTCTAACGCCCCACACGCCCGGTTGATGCGTATGTTGGCCTGCCGAAAGGCTATTGGCTTGATTTTAATTATGGTATTATATATAATACCAGTATGAATCAAATTATCATTGATACAAATGTCCTCTATTCTGCACTAAGATCCCGAAAAGGAGCTTCTTTTCGCTTGTTCTCTTTGCTTCATTCTGGAAAATTTGAAATTAACCTTTCTGTTCCATTGGTCCTGGAGTATGAGGATGTACTAAAGAGAAAACAGCCGACATTGTCCATTTCGAATGAGCAAATAGATAAATTTCTGGACTACTTGTGTAAGGTTGGTAACTGCCATGACGTTTACTACTTGTGGCGACCTATTTTGCGAGATCCAGGAGACGATTTGATTTTGGAATTAGCCGTACGAGCTGGTTGTAAATACATCGTGACCTATAACAAGGCTGATTTTGCAGGCGTTAATGAATTTGGAATTCAGCCCGTTACAGCCAGGGAGTATTTAAAAATAATCGAGGAACTGCCATGAGTACATTAAGTGTAAGACTTCCGGAGTCGGTCCACAAAAAACTAAAGGAACTGGCCAAAAAAGAAGGAGTTTCGATGAATCAATTTATCAGTTTGGCGGTATCGGAAAAGTTATCGGTCTTACTGACGGTTGATTATTTGAAGGAAAGAGCAAAAAAAGGAAACCGCAAAGACTTTGAAGATATCTTGTCTCAGGTCCCGGATGTGGAACCCGAGGATTATGACCGCTTATAATGGCCAAGTGTGCGGTTGTAAGAATCGTATTAGCCAAAATAGAAGTAATTGGCAAACAAACGGCCCAACGGTTAGTCTGCCCGGAAATAGATTGTTAAGAAATTGATTCTAAATAGTTTTTAAGGATATAGTGCCATCCTTGTGGAGAACGTAATGCTTGTTTATAGGACTCAGCATATTCTCCGTGTTTGTCAAAATTTCTATGTTCAATTTTCATCTGGGTCTCAGTTCTGCCTTTTTCCACGAATAACACTTCAATTTCACTGGCTTTTTGCGGATTTGGTTCAGGAACACGGTCAGGAGCTATTTGCCAGGTGAATACTATTCTACTTGGCGGATCAAAAGCTAAAACTCGCCCCCAGTCACATTCAAACCCATGAGGTCCACGTTCAAAGCAACGGCCATTTGTAACTTCGAAAAAAACTGGACGAATTGAAATGATCTTAATTCCACATAGGTACGATTGAGAGGGGTTATCTTGCTATTTAAAAAACACCATTTGATAATCATATGCAAGGTTTTTTTGTCCCGGTCTGTCTTGCTCTGTCTGTCAACCTCCTATACATTATGAAAACCCCACTGCTCATCACATATAATTCATTACATATCAACTGCTTATAACGATAAAACAAAGACAAGGGTTGACAGATGTAAAAAGCAGCTTTTATGAGCATTTGAAAAGACTTCTTCAATTCCTTACATATTTATTCAGTGACTTGGACATAAAATATGCCGGGGTTGACAGATTGCCTTCTGTATATGCTAATTAAACGCCGGTTTTTACTTCTCCTGATCCCGATTAGCATTGATTTATGAAGATGATTTCAAAAACTTTTTTCTATTTCTGCTCAGAAATTTAAGAGCTACTTGTTATCGCTTCTGAAAATATCTCTTACCTGATTCGGACTGTGAAACAGGATATCATCGCAGACTTGATGTACAAGGTCACCTTTTATAAGGATAATGAATCAACAAGCCCCCCCAAAAATCCGGAATGTTCTGCTTGCGCCATGTTGTTACAATGGATATCCTTCGGCATAATGTGCCCGGCCTTCTCTATTTGGCGGCATGTTGCGCCGATTACCGCCGGACGGACAGCGCGTCCCGAACCGGCCAGTCATGAATAACGTCATCATTAAAATTACCGAAGTCAGAATATGAGCAACGAAAGCAAATGCCCCTTCAGCGGTGGCGCCAACAAGCAATCAGCCGTCGCCGGTTCCAAAAACCGCGACTGGTGGCCCAACCGCCTCAACCTCAACATCCTGCGTCAGCACTCTTCCCGGTCAACCCCCATGGGTGAGGAGTTTGATTACGCCGAAGAGTTTAAGAAACTTGATCTGAAGGAGGTCAAGAAGGACCTCGAAGAGCTGATGACCGACTCGCAGGAATGGTGGCCTGCCGATTTTGGTCATTACGGCCCGCTGATGATCCGCATGGCCTGGCACAGCGCCGGGACCTACCGCGTGGTCGACGGCCGCGGCGGCGGCGGAACCGGCAACCAGCGGTTCGCCCCCGTCAACAGCTGGCCCGACAACGTCAACCTCGATAAATCCCGCCTGCTGCTCTGGCCCGTCAAGCAGAAATACGGCAACAAACTCTCCTGGGCCGACCTGATGATCCTGGCCGGCAACGTGGCCCTGGAATCGATGGGATTCAAAACGTTCGGTTTTGCCGGCGGCCGCGAAGATATCTGGGAGCCGGAGGAGGACATCAACTGGGGTCCGGAAGGCGAATGGCTCGACAACAAGCGCCACGATGAGCAGGGCGGACTGAAAGGACCGTTTGCCGCCGATCACATGGGCCTGATTTATGTCAATCCGGAAGGACCCGACGGCGAGCCTGATCCGCTCAAAGCGGCGCACTACATCCGCCAGTCGTTCCGCCTGATGGCGATGAATGATGAGGAGACCGTAGCGCTTAATTGCGGCGGACATACGTTCGGAAAGGTGCACGGCGCATCCACCGAAGATCACCTCGGCCCCGAGCCCGAAGCCGCCCCCATCGACGAGCAGGGACTGGGATGGAAAAATTCCTACGGCAGCGGCAAAGGCGCCGATACGATCACCAGCGGCCTCGAAGGTACGTGGACGCAAACGCCTACCGAATGGAGCAACCGGTTTCTGAAGAACCTGTTCGAGTATGAGTGGGAAGTCCACAAGGGTCCGGGCGCCAAGTGGCAGTGGCGGCCCAAGGACGGCGCCGGCGAAGGCACCGTTCCCGATGCCCACGATCCCGATAAAAAGCATGCTCCGTTCATGCTCACCACGGATATTGCCATGAAAGTGGATCCGGAATACAAGAAAATCGCCCGCCGCTTTTATGAGAATCCGGATGAGTTTGCGGATGCGTTTGCGCGTGCCTGGTTCAAGCTCACGCACCGCGACATGGGCCCCAAGTCCCGCTATCTGGGTCCGGAAGTCCCCGAGGAGGACCTGCTCTGGCAGGATCCGCTGCCCGAAGTTGACCATGAGCTCGTCAATGAGCAGGATATCCGCGAACTGAAGGAGAAGATCCTCGCCACCGGCCTGTCCGTTTCGGAACTCGTTTCGGCGGCCTGGGCATCTGCGTCCACCTTCCGCGGGTCGGACAAGCGCGGCGGCGCCAACGGCGGACGGATCCGGCTGGCACCGCAGAAGGATTGGGAAGTCAACAATCCGAAGCAGCTGTCCAAGGTTCTGAATGCCCTTGAAGAGGTTCAGGAATCGTTCAACAGCGCGCAATCCGGCAACAAAAAAGTATCGCTGGCCGATATTGTCGTGCTTGGCGGATGCGCCGCAATCGAGAAGGCTGCGGAAAAGGCCGGACACAAGGTCACCGTACCGTTCACCCCCGGCCGGACGGATGCTTCCCAGGAACAAACCGACGAGGAGTCATTTGATTACCTCAGGCCGCAGGCGGACGGATTCCGGAACTACTTCCGGGCGCCCGATGAGTCGCAGCCGGAAGAGTGGCTGGTCGACAGAGCGCAGCTTCTGACGCTGACGCCGCCTGAAATGGCCGTACTGCTCGGCGGCATGCGGGTGCTGAACACCAACTACGACAACTCGAAGCATGGTGTGTTCACCGACCGTCCCGGGGCGCTGAGCAACGACTACTTCATCAACCTGCTTGATCTGAACACCACCTGGAAGGCCGTTTCGGATGACGAGCAGGTGTTTGAGGGTCACGACCGCAAGTCCGGCGAGCACAAATGGACCGGAACGCGGACCGATCTCATTCTCGGCTCCCATTCCGAACTGCGTGCCCTTTCGGAAGTGTACGCATCACATGACGCCGGCGAAAAGTTCGTTCATGATTTCGTCGCCGCATGGGATAAAGTCATGAATCTCGATCGTTATGACTTGTCCTGATGCCGTGTGCATCGCACTGTAACGTAAAAAGGGGGACGGCCGGCAACGGCTTGTCCCCCTTTTTTTTATCGGAGGGCCATGGCTGACAAAAACAGAACAGCCATCATGGTGCAACTTCCTCGCTTTTGATCCTGCTGCGGATGCGCTCCTTGAGATAGGTGCGGACTTCAAGCAGCGCCTGTTCCACTTCCTTGCTGCTGCAGTCCTTGATATCCGCTATCTCATCCGCCTCAAACCGGTCGATAATGTACAGATCGAAGACGCTGCGCTTGAAGAACGGCTGTGTGGCAAGCTCGGATGATACGAGGTGGTGGAATCCATCCCGCGTCATCCGTTCATCCACCTTCAGCCGCATTTCTTCCGCTTCATCCGGATTTTCGGTAAAAATATCCTCGATGTTGTACATATTGTGGATGAAGACCGGGTCGTCAAGTTCATCCACAGGGACCAGCTCCCCTTCGGCATCCACCGAGTAGGTAAACTCGGGTTCCTGCGGGATGCCGGTGCGGGCATCATCCGGGGTTCCGGAAGTCTCAAGCAGATCGTTCTCTGTCAGCTTTTCTTCCATGAATGAGTCGGCCTGGCCATACATCCAGGAGAGCCGGCTTCCCGCCTCTTCGGGATGATCGCCGAAGCGATCATAAATTCTGGTGTACAGTTCACCGGCCAAATCGTCAACCCGAAGCCCGGTGTCTTCCCCGGCAGCCGTGTTTGTCTGTTTCACTCTGCGATCCAGATAGTTGCGCAGGCCCGGCACACCGCGTTTCAGCAACGCTTCAAACGTATTGCGGTCCGCCGTCTCGCGGGTTTCGCGGAGATATCCCATCAGCTCATCGAAATGCTCAGAACGCTGCTTTCTTTTGGTATACAGATGCTCTTTCCTCTCTTTTTCGAGTGTTTCGGTAATTCTGTTTTTCAGCGAATCAAAAGCATCATGAGTCAGTGCCCGCAGGTCACTGTTCTTGCGCTTCACAATAACCGGACCCGAACGCATGTTGAGGTTCAATGTCATATGGTATTGCCGGTCATCTTCCGAGAGAATGATATCAAGGACAACCGGCTTGCGGTACCGCTTGAAATAGCGCTGCAGTTTTTGTGTCTGCTTTTGTATAAGACCTTCAAATTGTTCGGCCTTTTCTTTATTGAGGAGTTTCTTATGGTTGTGAATAATGTGCTTCAGCATACAATCACCTCTCTGATTCACTTTGATTAAACAAAACGGCACATTGCAAAGCCGTCGCGACGCATATTTCTACCCAATAAACAAAACAAAACCGGGGTCTCGTTTCGAGAAAAGGCGGGATGGGGGGGCAAAAAATCGGGATAGTGTACTGAAATAAAAGCAGGATGACAGCTTGAAATAAAAGCGGAATGGCGGCTTGAAGTAAAAGCGGGATGCCTGCCCATAAAAAAAGCCGGACGCTTCCGCCCGGCTTTCTGATTCTTTACTTCTCATTCTATACTTCTGATTCTATACTTCTGATTCTTACCGCTGGTCGTCATCAGGCGTCTTCAAGCAACTCTTCAATCTTTTCATAGAGTCGCTGCTGAAGCTCTGGGTCCCGATGAATGGCAAAGTTCAGCTGTTCATACTCCTCCATTTCCATTCCTTCATCCCGGACCAGCGATTCAAATCCTTCCGGATCAGTATGGCGGTCAATCTGGAGATTCTGAGCCTCTACCTCAATTTCGGCGATGGCTTCCAGATCATCCTGTGTGACCTCAATGTCCGGGTCAGCTTCCTGCTGAGGAGCATTGCTGCTCTCTCCCATAGGTCCGGGAGGCGGCTGATCATCCGGAGGAGGCTGGTCGTCAGGTGGCGGCTGATCATCCGGCGGAGGCTGTTCTTCTCCCGGCGGAGGCTCTTCCTCCGGCGGCGGCAATCTTTCCTCGCATGCCGTCAGCGAAAACGACAGCAAAAATACAAATGCAAACAATGTGCGAAACATATCAATACCTCGGTATGTTTATATGCTGTTTTTTTATGGATCACAATTCTTTTTTATTCTTCGGTGACCCGATTGTAAGTTGCGAACGCACTCCCCCCTCTCTATCTTTTTTCAAATATTAATTTTTAAAATGATTTTAAAACATAAAACATCATGTTACTTTTTAAAAACCAATTGCAGGACAAGGTGTTGATCGGTGCGCTTGAGGCCAGGGGGCTGGACAATACCGCTGACTCTCCGCTGCTTGAGGAGCGGCTGTCCCGCCTTCTTGATCAGCGGAGCAATGCTCTGAATCCGGATGAGGATGCCTTCCGGAAAGCCTGCCGGGATATGATGCGGATCGGCAGCTACAAACCGACCGGCCGCGGCAAGCCGGCTTCCGAATATCTCTTGCGAGCGGCTTCTGAAAGCAATTTCCCGCGCATCAACACCGCCGCCGATATCAATAATTACATCTCGCTTGCGTACCTGGTCCCGATTTCACTGTGGGATACGGACAAAATTGCGTCCGATTCCTGGCTTTTCCGCACCGGCGCCGATGGCGAGCAGTTTGTGTTCAACCCGTCCGGACAGACCATAGGCCTGAAAGACCTTGTATCCGGCTATGCCGTTGCCGGCGGAGAGGAAACGCCCGTAGTCTCACCGGTCAAGGACTGCCAGCAAACCAAAACGGATGACGGCACCCGCAACATTGCCGTCGCTGTGTATTATCCAGCCGGATGGGACGGCAAACCGGCACTTTCCGATATCATGAAGGAGTTTGCGGAACTGATGGAAACGGTGTCCGGTCAGGTGGAGTATGCCATAGTGTAATCTGACGGCCGGTCTGTCAGGATACATTCTGTCCGTCACGGTTGCCGGATCCATCCCGGCGGTCCTGACCTTCTCCGCGTCCTTCACCGGAACCGTCTTCTCCGCGGCCGATTCCGCTGCTGTCACGACGTTCCTCTCCCGAGCCGTCTCTTACACCTTCACCTGAGCCGTCCTGAAGACCTCCTCCCGATCCATCGCGCAAGCCTTCTCCGGTACTGTCCTGCTGACCTTCACCCGAGCCATCTCGCAAGCCTTCTCCAATACTGTCCTGCTGACCCACACCCGATCCGTCGCGCAGACCTTCCCCGGAACCAATTCGTGCTCCTTCGCCTGAACCATTCCGCAGGCCAGCTCCGGAACCATCCCGCAATCCCTGTCCGCTGCCGTCACGCAGTCCGCCACCGGATCCATCGCGGGCTCCCCGGCCCGATCCGTCACGAAGCCCCTCTCCTGATCCGTCTCTCACTCCTTCGCCAGTACCGTCCTGCAGACCTTCACCTGAGCCATCGCGCAAACCGGAGCCGTCATGCTGCCCTTCGCCCGTGACGTCGCCGCGACCGGTTCGTGCCTGCTCGCCATCACTTTCATCAGAATCCGTTCGGTCGGAAGGGAGTATAACGGCACTGGAGTTGACCGCCATCTCCCGCTGAGTCCGGCCGTCACGATCTCCGAGACCGTAGCCCTGCTGATCACCATACCCCTGACCGCGCCCGGATCCGGCCGGAGCTTCTTTCCTGTAGCGATCTTCAATAATTTCGCTTCCCTCATGGAGCCATCCGAAGGGCGGCATCAGCGTCAGTGCTCCGGCATAGAGCACTACAGCAGCCAGCAGTGACAGGTAGACTTCCCGCGGTATGCGGATGATCCGTATCTTTGAGTCATTCAATTCCATTTCCTGCTGTTTCTCGATTTGCCTTCTTCTTTTGGACTTCATGTTCCGGAAGTAGCACATAAAGGTCTTCCAGTTGTATACAAACAGATGGATGACCGCAAGCACAAGGATGATCAGGGCGGTGACCTGATGCAGCGACACCCACTGAACTTTGGTGAGTGAAAGCATGGTCCAGCCCGTCTGACCGGCAATGCCGCATGGCGGCGCCATATACATGATCACTCCGGATACGGCCAGGCCGAGAAAGGTAAACGCCATTAATAATGATACAAAGCCACGTATGGAAAAAGGCCGGGAATATTGATTCATTGCTTCACGTAAATAATTTGGTTAATAAGATGCTTCCGTATGTTATACGATCCGCAAGCGGCAAAGTTCACCGGCTGATTCCCAGCGCCTTTTGGAAAACATCCTTGTCTCCGGGACTGAACAGCACCATTCGCACCAGCCGGAGATGGCTGAGTCCGGACAGTACGGAGTGGATGGCGTCTGCCGCAACTTCGGCCGCTTCATGAACCGGAAATCCGAATGCACCCGTGGATATGGCGGGAAACCCCAGCGATGCCAGCTTTTCCGAATCTGCAAGCCTGAGCGCATTCTGGTAACAATCCGCCAGCAGCTGATCGGATGGTTTGTCGATATTGTAAACCGGTCCCAGGCAGTGAATAATTTTTTTGTTTGGCAGGCCAAATGCTGATGTCACAACAGCCTGACCCGGTTTGATGGGGGCCAGCGGCCGGCAAGCCTCTTCCAGATCCGGTCCGGCTGCCCGGTGTATGGCTCCTGCAACGCCGCCGCCCGTACGCAGCTCGGCATTGGCGGCATTCACAACGGCATCAAGATCGGGCTGATCGGTAATATCGCCCTGCACACACTCCAGCTTGACTTGGTCACTCATAATTTCACTCCCTCTTCAATGGATTAATGACACAAAGCAATACCTTATTGTAATATGATATCTGGCAGGATGAAAAACAAGCAGGATCAGTGGTCAGTATTCAGTATTCAGTATTCAGTGATCAGTGATCAGTGGTCAGTTGGCATAAAAACTGACGGAAAGCTGGTTAATTTGCTGAAATATGGTAGCTTATGTGATCTCGTAGCTGACCTGTAATCCATTTCTTCCGATCTATGATACTTGAACCCGAAGTGCTTCTTGCTTACCGCGAACAGTTCGTTGAAAACATGAAACAGGGCAATGTGGATGATGCCGCGAATATCGCACCCAATATTTCCAGCGGACGCATCGCCGGGCTTCTGACCGGCTACAGCAACGATATCGTCGTTCCGTTTCTGGAAAAAGTTGAAGAGAAACACGCTGCAGACATTCTCGTTAAAATGCCGAAAAAAGTAGCTGCTGAGCTATTTTACCACTTGGATCCCGAAGTTTCTGCAAGACTGATTGCCCGCGCACCGGTGGATGATGCGGCAGACATTGTTTCGTTGCTGGATGACAGCAAGGGCAGGGAGCTGTTTGACAGTATTCATCCCGAGGTGGAAAAGAACATCCGAAATCTGATGCAGTATGACGAGGGTACTGTGGGATCGGTGATGAATACCCATTTTATTGCCGTGCGGGAGAAAGCGACCGTCGGAGATACACTGAAAGCGCTGAAAGATGCCCCCAACCGGGTTCAGAACCGTGCCTACATCTATGTTGTTGATGACAAAGGTTGCCCCCGCGGTGTGGTGTCCCTGAGAGATTTGCTGCGGGCCGATCCGGTGAAGACGATTTCCGGGGTCGCTTCTGAAGATGTTGTGGTCGTGCACGTCAATGACAAGGCCATTGATGCGGCGCAATTGCTCAGAAACCGCCGGTATCAGATGATGCCGGTTGTCAATGACGCAAATGTGCTTACCGGAGTCCTGCTGCTTGATGATGCCATCGACATCTTGTCAGTAAACCTGGCTGATCAGTTCGTGAAACTGGGTGCGGCTTCGGTGGATGAATCCTTTTTCACCACTCCGGTCAATTCCGTTAAAAAGCGCCTGCCCTGGATGGCGGCAAATGTGTTTCTGAATCTCGGCGCCGTTGCGGTGATTGCTTCGTATGAAGCCACCATAGAGGCTGTTGCAGCGCTGGCCATTTTCCTTCCGATGATCACCGACATGGGCGGTAACGTGGGCATTCAGGCGCTCTCGGTATCCATCCGGAGCCTTGCTCTTGGTGAAGTGAGGATGAGCCAGTACCTGAAAGCAGCAAGAAAGGAGATTATTGTCGGACTTGTTAACGGACTTGCTCTCGGCACCCTGTTCACGGTAATCGCGGTCCTTCTGCAGGGCAATCCGGTGCTTGGCATGGTTGCCGGTTTTGCACTGGGATGCAATGTGTTGCTGGCGGGGCTCATAGGTGGTACGCTCCCGTTCTTCATCAAACGCCTGGGCGGAGACCCGGCACTGATGACCGGTCCGGTCCTGACTACCATTACAGATATTACAGGTGTGAGCATCTATCTGGGGCTGAGTACCCTGTTCCTGGCAAGCCTTATTACGGGATAATCAGCGAGGTGATCTGAGGGATGATTTAAGGGGTGATCTGCCGGGTGATCTGCCGGGTGATCTGCCGGATGATCTGCCGGATTATCAACAGGGTGATCTTCTGGATGATGTATGGGGTGATCAGTTGGGTGATCTGCGGAATGCTCTGGGGTTGACCTGCTGAATGACCGCCGGTTGTATTCTCTCTTCCGAAAGGTGAAAAATTCTCAGCCATTAGCTATATATTGTCACAGGAATTTTCACTCAAAAAGTATTGATTACATGTCAGATTACCCCCGTGTCCTGCTTGCCAAAGGCAAAAACAAACGCCTGAAATCCGGCCATCTCTGGATTTTCAGCAATGAAATTGTTCACCCCGAAGAGCGGCCGGAGCCCGGTACCGTCGTGCAGGTTTGCGAAGCCAACGGAGAGCATGCCGGAACCGGATTCTATCACCCCCACTCGCTTATCGCCATACGGCTGCTGTCTGGTCAGCTTCTTTCCGTCGATGCCGGTTTCTGGAAACAGAGGCTCGGGAATGCCATATCAGCGCGGGACAGCCTGGCGCAAAGCACCAATGCCATGCGCCTGGTCCATTCCGAAAGTGACGGCCTTCCGGGACTTGTTGTGGACAAATACGCCGGCGGGCTGGTCCTGCAAATTTTGAGTGCCGGCATGGAAAAGCAACGAAATATCATTGTCGATGCGCTCAAGGAGCTTCTGGATCCCGACTTCATCGTCCTGAGAAATGACCATGCCATGCGCGACCGCGAAGGCCTGGAGCAGCATACGGAAGTCATTCACGGAGAAGTCAACGATTTATCGGTATCCATAACCGAAAATTCGGTCATGTACCGGGTCGATCCGGTTGAAGGACAAAAAACCGGATTTTATCTCGATCAGCGTGACAACCGCGTGCTGTTCCGGCACTACATTTCCGAAGGTGATCGTGTTCTGGATGGATTTTGCCACTACGGAGGCTTTGCACTGAACGCGGCACAAGCCGGTGCAAAGGAAGTCGTTGCCGTTGACGGCGTACAATCGGTTTGCGATGCGGCGCAGGAGCATGTCCGGATGAATGGCCTTGATGAGGTGATTTCGGTTCAGAAAGCCGACCTGATGAAAAAGCTTCCGGAATGGTCCGCCAAAGGTGCGCGGTTTGATGCCATCAACCTGGATCCGCCCAATTTTGCCACCAGCAAAAAGTCGGTCGGACCGGCACTTCGCGCCTATCGCAAAATTCATCGTCATGCCCTTGAAATGCTGCAGCCCGGCGGAATCCTGGCAACATCCTCCTGTTCCCATCACATAACAGCGGATGCCTTCCTGGATTCGGTCCGCAGAGCCTGCCGCGACACCGGCAAGCGCGTCCAGCTCCTGCATGAGGGAGGTGCGGCGCCTGACCACCCGGTTCTTCCTGAAATGCCGGAGACCGGATATCTGAAGTTTCTTATTTTCAGGGTAGTTGACTTTTGAAAAGCTCGCTGCCCATAGCATCCGGACTCCTGAAAACCGTCCGTATGAAATCACAGCAAACAAATCTTATTTTCAATTCCTACCTGTTGCGCAGTTTCGGCCTGTTGCGCAGTTTCGGCCTGTTACGCAAGCTCAGTTTGTTTCGCAGTTTAAGTCTGCATCCTGATTGCAACCCGATTCGCAATTTCAGCTGCATTGGCAATTTCAAACTGATTCGTAATTCCAGCCTGATTCGCGATTGCAATCTGCCGGTTCTGATGCTGCTATCCGTGCTGCTCGCTTCGTGCGGAACCACCAGTCCCCGACCGGGCAGTGTGCTGGAACAGGGCGAAGCCAGCTGGTACGGTCCCGGTTTTCACGGCAAGCAGACCGCAAACGGGGAAACCTACGACCAGAACGAACTCACCGCGGCACACCGGACGCTTCCGTTTAACACCAGGGTCCGTGTGGTGAACATGACCAACGGCGAGCATGTAGATGTCCGCATCAACGACCGCGGGCCGTATGCGCGGGGACGCATCATCGACCTGTCCAAAGAAGCCGCCGACCGGATCGATATGCTCGACTCCGGAATTGCTCCTGTCCGGCTGATACTTATTGACTCCGAGAAACCCATCCGCACAAGAGGACCCGGAAATATCAGGCGGGAGGAGTTCACCATCCAGCTCGGCTCTTACAACCGCAAGGAAGATGCCGAGGCTTATGCCCGGCAGATTCGCAGCAGCCGCGTGGTCTCAGGGGAGGTGGACGGGAGCACGGTCTATCGCGTCTATTACGGCCGCTACCGGAGCAGCAGCGATGCCAACCGCGACCTCAACCGTCTCAAGCGGCGCGGGCACGACGGATTTGTCCGGCAGCTGCAGAATTGACAGATAAAGAATACGACAACTTGCCGACGAACATCAGTAAAGTTTTTCCGGCAGCTGCAGAAGTGACAGATTCTTACTATCAATTGTCATTCATCAGGTTATATTATCTGAGATTGCTGAACGATAGCGGTGAAAACTGCGTTTTGCTTTTTTCATGTGTTTAAATGTTTGGATTTATGTCGTCACATGTAATGTCATGACCGTATGTAATCATGCGCCTGTGTGTCCGGGCGCCGACCCGGTCATGTT
>Ga0207421_10005020_pt1 | contig 15023 bp, 12 predicted proteins | sample SodLakKL_010_SED_4_FD_187542 | JGI IMG/M metagenome (GOLD analysis project Ga0207421, IMG submission 187542) | Alkaline sediment microbial communities from Lake Tanatar, Kulunda Steppe, Russia - 8KL_010_SED (SPAdes) (version 2) | ecosystem: Environmental > Aquatic > Non-marine Saline and...
CCGGCCCGATCTCTTTTCACTCCTTGGAGGCCCGCAGCGGCAGAGGTTAGGGTAATGGACCGGCAGGAACTCCAGAAATACCTCAAACACCTCGAAGAAGGCAAAAAGCAGTGGGTTGGTATATGGGACATCGTGTACCGCTTCACACTGCCCGAACGGGCCTACCTGTATGCCCAGGATGGTTCTCCGCCGTCCTACAAAAATGTCTACGACTCTACGGCCATCAATGCCGCCGAGCGGCTGACCAACCTCATAATTTCCGGCCTCTGCCCGCCGTGGCAGCAGTGGTTCAAACTCTCCCCCGGGGCGAAGATCACCACCGACCGTCGGCGTACTGAAGTCCGTAAAATCACCGAGACCATCGAGAAGAAAATATTCATCTTGCTTAACCAGTCCAACTTCTACCAGGAGTTCCAGCCGTTCATTCTTGACCGGGTGGTCGGCGGGACCGGCGCCCTGGGCGCCCAGGCCCGGACCGAGAACATCGACTTTTACTGCGTGCCATTAAGCGAGATTGCCCTGGCCGATGACGATAACGGGTCCATTGTGGCTATCAGCAGGCGCTACAAGATGCCCTTCTTCATTGCCGAGAGGCAATACCCCAAGATTTCCTCAGCGTCGTCATACGAGGCTCTCAAGGAGTCTCCGATGGAGAAAGTCGAACTGATCTTGTTTTCTGTCCGGGGTCAGTTCAATGACTGGGAAACGCGGATTTATCTTGCCAAGGACTTCCACGAACTGGCTCATTTCACCGATCTCCACCCGCCCATCATTGCCTCTCGTTGGTCAAAGGTGCCGGGCTCGCCTTATGGCCGGGGACCTGCGATTCGCTCCATGAGCGACATCCGCGCCCTTAACCGCCTCAAGGAGCTCTCGCTGAAAAACGCGGCGAGGGCCTCCTTGGGTGTTTACACCGTGGCGGATGACGGGATAGTCAACCCCTACACCCTGACACTTGACGAGGGCAGCTTTATCCCCGTGGGGTCAAACGAAACACAGGCCCCGACTATTACCCCCCTGCCTACCGCAGGGGACTTTGATGTGTCCATGATGAGCATTGACCGGCTCCAAATGGAGATAAAGAACAGTTTCATCGCGGACCAGTTCGGCCCGACGGACAAGACGCCCATGTCTGCGACCGAGGTGGCCGAGCGCACCCGGGTGGTGGCTCAGGAACTCGGTATGACCATTGGCCGGCTGGAGCACGAGGTGCTGGTCCCGTTGCTCAAACGATACCTGACCTTTTTGCAGGCTACAGACCCGGAGGTGCCGGGAGAACTCCGGCTGGACGGCGACATCATCGACGTCGAGTTTACCTCCCGGCTGGCACAGTCTCAATGGGCGATGGAGGACCAGGAACTCTCACAATACCTCGCGGAAGTGGCCCAACACGCCCAGATGGACCAAAAACTGATGTTTCTTGTCAATTCGACCGAGGCATTCAGGTACAAAGCGGAACTGAAGGGCATCCCTGCCCGACTGCTCAACAATGACAAGCAGATTGAACAGCAGATGCAGGCGATGCAGGAGCAAATGCAGCAACAGCAAGCCATGGAGGGTGAAGATGTGGGACGAAGATAAACCGGAAAAAGCACCGGACAAGCGGGAACAGGAGTTAAAACTGTTCGCGGCGAACTGCCAGCGGATCTTGAATGATCCGGACAACGAAGCGTTCAGGAACGTGCTGTTGAAAATCGCTTACGGGTCATCCTTTACCCCCGGAGGCGAGGAGAAAATTGGTAAAACCGCGTGGAACGAGGGCCGCAGGGCGCTCGCCACAAATATTTTATACCAGGGAGGCGTTATATGAGTGAGGAAGCCACAGTATTTGAGGAAGCCGGCATAACTTCCGAGGAACCGGAAGCCCCGACTCCGGAGAATGAAGTGGAAACCCCGGACTACGAGGTGAATCCCAATGAGCCCGTCCAAAACACGGAGCGGCCCGAGTGGCTCCCGGAGAAATTCTCTTCGCCGGAGGAACTGGCTGAGGCATACAACCAGATGGGTAAAAAGATCCGGGAGGTCCAGCAGGGTCACGCCCCCGAGAAATACGAACTGAAGGATGCCGAAGGCAACGACATCGCCCTGTCCCCGGAGGATGAGGAACGCTACAAGCAGATGGGGCTGACGAACGACCAGGCCCAACACCTTGAAGAATACTTTGAGAAGGAAGTCCTGCCGCAGCTTACACAGATCCGGACGGACTACGAGTTGGGGAAACTGGCGGACTCGTGGGGAACCGACAAGGACAGCCCGGTGTTCAAAGAAAGAATGCAGTCTCTTCATAGCTGGGCGGAAAAAAATTTACCCCCGGAGATCACGCAGGAGATGGGTCGGTCGGCCAGTGGCATACAGACTTTGCAAAAGATGATGGACAAAGGGTATTCTACAATGAATACAGACACCTCGACGCCCAAACGGTCCAAGGCCGAATTGGAGTCCATGGTGCAGGACGAGCGGTATTGGAAAGACCCCGCGTTCCGTGAAAAGGTCGATCAAGCATATCGACAGGCATACGGGTCTTGACAAAACGAAAAATACAGTGTACAGGTGAAATAAAATAGCGGCACAATCCTACGGGACCCCGCAGCGTTACGGCGCAGAACGGACAGGCCCCTCCTTCGAGGCACACCCTGGGAAGTCTGCAAGATGAAAACTATCTGAATTTCTTTTTAGGAGGCTTTGAAACATGGCTATTTCAGTCACCACCGCCTTTGTCCAGCAGTACGCTGCCGAGGTCAAAGCTGCATACCAGCGGGAGGGGTCCCTCCTCCGTCAGGCCGTCCGGGTTCGCTCCGGCGTTATTGGCGAGCGCGTCTATTTCCCCTTGTTGGGCAAGGGGATCGCAACGGATAAGGCCCGTCACGCCGATGTTGTGCCGATGAACCTTGAGCACACCAGGAAATACGTCGATCTCGTGGACAAGTATGCCCCCGAGTACATCGACGACCTCGACACCTTCAAAATCAACTGGGATCTCCGGGCGGATTACGCCCGTGCGTCCGCGTGGGCGCTGGGTCGGCAGACCGACCAGCAGATCATCGACGCCCTGGACGCGGCTGACGGCGAGACTGTCACCAACGCGACGCTCGATCTGGAAACCGTGCTGGAAATCTCGGAGAAGCAGAACGAAAACGACGTCCCGCAGGATGCGAACCGTTTTGCTGTTATTACGCCTTCGGGATTGACCGATCTGCTTCAGATTACTGGCGCCACGAGCTCTGATTTCGTCGGCTCCCAGTTGCTTACCACAGGCCGCGAACCGGCTTTCTGGCTGGGCTACAAGTGGATCGTCTACACCGGCACCATGCCGACCGACACCGCAGGCTTTTTCTTCCATCAACCGTCCGTTGGCCTCGCCATCGGCAAGGATATTCATTCGCAGATTGACTGGATCGCGCAGAAAGTCGCGCATCTCGTCAACTCCTGGATGTCCATGGGCGCTGTGGTCATCGACGATGACGCCATCGTCGAGTGGAAAACTGCATAATTAAACGGGCCGGGGTTCGCCCCGGCCCTCATTAGGAGGTCCAAAATGGCTTTTACGCAAGCGAACCTCTCCCTGATGGCCTACACCGGCGCCGCCACTGAACAGAACCACCTGTGGTATTATGTGGAGCCGGACGGCGATTCCTGGGAGGATGCGAACTATTTCAATGACGTGGCCACCACGATGAAAGAGGGTGACATCATCCTCGGAAGCGACGGCCAGGCCCGGTACGTCAGTGATATTTCATCCGGGGATGTCACCACAACTGCTGTTAACTCATAGGGGGTGAATCATGGCTTTTACAGCTAAGAACGCCTCCCAGATTGCTTACTCCAGCGGGCCGTCCGGTGGTAATAATTTGTGGTTATACGTCATCCCAGAAGGGGACAATATTACTGCGGATTATTACTTCGACGCCCTGCCCGGAATGCTCAAGGGAGATTTCCTGTTCGGATCGGATGGAAAATTCCGTTACGTCAGCGAACGCCCCACTACCCCCGTGGCCGCGACCAATTCGGTTACGATAGACGTCGGAAATGCTTCGGCAGACGACACTGTGGTGGTCAATGATCGGACATATACTTTCAAAGCGTCCGCTTCGGCGGATGATGAAGTGGATGTCGGGGCGGACGCGGAAACTTCGGCCACGAACCTCAAAAACGCTATTAATGGCGTGGACGGGGACCATACGGCTGACGGAGAGAACGCGGACGTTGAAGCGGGGGCGATCACGGAAGGGGAGGCAGACGATTACATCCTTACCTTATCCGCCCGGGAGGGCGGGGTCGATGGTAACGACCTTACGTTGACCGCCACAGGAGCGGACATATCCGCAGAGGCAGCAGAATTCAGCGGCGGGCGTGACATCGGGTCCACGATCACAAAAACTATCAATACGTAAAGCGAGGCCCCTATGTCCAACCTGAGCCTTATTAACGAAGCCCTGGTTCGCATAGGGGTCAACCCGCTTGCTTCTTTTGATGACCTCTCTGCACAAGCTCTTACGGCTTCCAACATCTATGACGAAACACGGGACCGCTGCCTGTCTGAGCACCCGTGGTCTTTTGCGTTGAAAGAGGAGGCCCTGTCCAAACTGACCGAAGGGTCTTACACCCCTAATTTTCTCCAATACGAGCACGCCTTTCAACTCCCGGTGGACGCCCTCCGGGTTCTCGGTTTTTGGGACCGCAGCCGGTTTATGATCGCCGGGGACCGGATATACTCGGACTCCGACGCGGCTGAGTTGCTTTACATCCACCGGTGCGAGGCCCCTTCGTGGTCAGCCCCGTTCCGGAAATGGGTGGTGCTGGAGTTGGCTGCGGCATTTTCCGTTTCACTTACAGACAACCAGCAACGCGCAAATTTCTTCTACCAGCAGGCGTGGGAGCAGCGGCGGATTGCCCGGAGTATTGACAGCCAGCAGACGCCTTCGTATGTGTTCGACCTCATGCGGATTTATCTCAAGACGCAGGGGAACCCCCTTGGAGGTTAAATGTCTTATTTCTATACCAACAATAGGTTTAACCGGGGGGAAATAGACCCATCCTTGCACGGGCGCCAGGACCTTGACTTTTACCTGGGCGCGTGTAAAAAAATGGAGAACTGGTTCCCGGAGGCGACCGGGGGCATCAAACGCCGGCCTTACTTCGATTCCGTAAAATATTGGGAGCACCTGCTCCCTGAGCAGTCAAAAAGCCGCCCGTTCCAGTTTCGTTTCGCCGGGATGGATTTTCTTATTGTCCTCACATACGCCGGGGTTTCGTCCTCTCTTGTTGTTTTTTCTTTTATTATCGAAAACGGGGAAGCAACTTCTCTCGGCAGCGACGTCCTGGTTGGATCTTCTGATATTGATATTTTTCAAGGGGTCCACATGGCCGCGTTCGGCCCGGCGGTCTTTATCACCAGCCATTCTTTCGCCCCCCGGCGGTTTTTTGTAGCAAAAAACGGTGGGTCCTGGGATGCCAACCTCGAAGAAATTTCGTGGTACGAAGAGGTCCTCGGAACTGTTGCGGTCGAGGGTGGTTCCACCGAGGTCAGCGGGACCGACACGCTTTTTGAGGAACAGTTTTCCGTTGGGGACCAACTTCGGATTAAAGATTCATGGTACGAGGTTGATGAAATTACCGACCAGACCACTTTGCAACTCACAGCCGCGTACAGCGGGTTAACCCTGTCCGATATCCGGGTGCAGAAGGAAACCGCAGACCCTTTCGGGAGCGGAGAACATCCCGCCCTTTGTACTTTTTTCCAGTCCCGGCTCATTCTTTTTTCAACAGAGAGCCGCCCGGTAACGATGTGGGCCAGCAAGACACAGGCCCCGTTTACTATCGTGGCGGGGTCTGTTTATGACGACGCTCCGATTGAGTTTGATCTTTTGGTCGAAAACGTGGACGCCTTCCGGTGGGTATATACGCTCGACCGTATTTATCTTGGGGGTAGTCAGGGGGAGTTCTCCGTGGGGGCCTCAGACACCGTTTTGACGCCTACATCTGTCGAGTTTGGCCGGATCTCGTCCCTGGGCGGAGCTTCGATCTCCCCCACGTCGGCGGAGTCCTCCATTATTTTTGCATCCTACACCCGCAGGAGTCTTTTTTCCGTACAATTCGATTTACAACGGCAGGGGTTTGTGAGTACCAACATCACCCAACTAGCCTCCCACCTGTTCGGCAGCCCGATCCGGGATATGGCCTACCGGCCCCCGGTGGTAAATGACCAAAGCCCCAGAATATTTATCGTGCTGGAGGACGGTAGCATCCGCGTATGCACGATCATCGAGTCGGAGGACGTGCTGGCCTGGCATCGGATAGACCCACCCCCGGCGTTCACCTTTACCGGGGTGGCGGCTTCGTCCTCCAATGCCTGGTTCACCGCTTACGCAGACATCGGCGGAACGGGCTACATTTCCCTTTTCGCCCTTAATTATCCACAGCCCACGTATGATTTTTGCCTTGACCTGCAACAGGAGCACCCGATTACGGGGGACAACAAACTGGAGGTCCTTCCGGATTATTTCGAGGGTACGATCATTACGGTAATTGATCCGGAGATAGGCTGGATCGGGGACTTTCTGGTTGAGAACAACGAAGTTACACTTCCGGAGGGGCTTGACTATCAAGATGATGTGGTCATTGGCTGGCTTTATAACTCCGAAATAGAACTCCTTCCCGCCGGCTGGGACACCCAGCAGGGGATGATGTTATCGCGCAAGCGCAGAATGATCCGCGCTATTGTAAATGTCCAGCAGACGCACAGTTTGTTTGTAGGGGGGTTCCCTTTACTCCCCGGGGTTCCGTCGCCTGAACCGACCTATCGAACAGGTATCTTCGAAGTTCGGTTTCTCGGTTGGACCACACAGGATTATTTGAAACTGGAAACCTCCTCGCCCTATCCGGCGGTGGTTTCTTCTGTAACCCGGGAGGTTAATGTATAATGCCAGTTTCTCTAGGACTTATAGGACTACAAACAGGGCTCTCCCTATGGCAGGGGCAGGAGCAAGCCCGGGCTGCCTCTCAGACCGCCACTATGCAGACATTTATGGCCCGTACTGAGCAGGCCATACAAGATGTGCAAGATAAAAGATGGTGGGAGACACAGACCCGGCTCCGTAGCGAACGCCTCCGGAGCGTGTTGGCTTCCCAAAACGCCGCTTTTGCCGCCCGGGGTGTAACCGGGGGTCGTTCCGCCCGGTTGGCCGAAATGGAATCCCGCCGTGCTGCCATGAGGGAGCAGGAAGAAGCGGATTTCGCTCTTAGAATGGGGATTACCACCCGGGAGTATGGTACGCAGCAACGAATACGTGGCGCCCAGCAGACAGCCGCTCAGGCATCCAGGCAGGCCCAAATCAATCTTTTCTCTGACTTTGTTGGTCTTGGTATGGAAACCCACGACCACCTCCAGGCGCGAGGTGAATAATGCCCCGGATTCCCCGATACGAAGAACAGCCCCAGCAGATGCAAACCGGAGTTCCGCAGGCCCCGGGTACACCCCACCAGGCCCTTGATCTATCGGGGGTGAGAAACGTCCTTGGCGGGGCGCTGGAGCGCACCCGGAAGGCCGCTGAGGAAGATGCTAACCAGCGGGTACGCCGGCGGGCGTTAAAGGCCCAGCAGGCAGAAGGCCCGGGGTCGCTGGTGGACGCGCCGGCGGACATGGCCCGAAGGTTTCAGAAGGTTTACCGGGAGCAGGCGTTGGGCGTCCTCCAGGCCCAGACCGAAGCAGACACCGCGACGCGGATAGCTGAGTTGCGCCGGGAGCACAGAGATAACCCGGAGGGTTTCCACCAGGCATTTCAGTCTTTCTCGGAAGAATATACTGAACAGATCAACGAGGTGGACCCGGAGGCCGGGTTCGGCATCGAGCAGTACCTCTCCCGCAAAGGGGATTCTGCGTACCAACAGCTTATGGACGCCAAGTTCGAGCGGGACCGCCAGCGGATGAACCAGGACGCCGTGGCCGCCGTGCAGGACTTCCAGGCCGCCAAGACGAATGAGCTCCTGGATGACCCGGGGGAGGCTAACTTCTACGATGCCATAGATGAATTTGAAGTGCTTCTGGACACCCAGTTTAATGAGGGGTTGATCGACCGGGCGCAGTATTACAAACTTCTGGAGTCGGGCAAGATTGATCTTGCCACCAACTATGTATGGGGTGAGTTCAATGAAGCTATCGCCCTCGAAGATTTAAAGACCGCGCGGTCTTTGATCGACGGCCTTTTGTACCGGGGTGAGTGGTTTGACCACAACGACCGCGCCCGGGCGCTGGGCCGACAGCTCCAGAAGCAGCTACAGGGGATGCTGGGGGCGCAGGACCAGAACGCCAACCAAATGGCGTCCGTCTTTCGTGACCAGATCAAACACGCGGCGGGGGCCGCCCGGGCCGGGACGCCGGTAGACCCCTCCAGGTATGCTGATTCAGGAAAACTCGCTCACGCTATTGAGTACAGCACCCCGGTCGAGCAGCAGAGGCTCATGCGGGATTTCGCGGAGATCCAGCTTCACTCCTCCGTAGCTCCCATACTTGACAGTGGCAACTTTCAGGAGTTGCTGGAGTTGCAGCCCGCTTTGGATGGTCTTGATTACCAGAACATCCCGACGCAAGCCCGCGAGCAGATCAAAGGCCATATACAAGAAAAACTTGAGTCCCGGGCAGATGCTATGCACAGGGGCGATCCCCTGACTTCGGACCCAATAGATGTCAACTTCGATTTTACTGACGAGACGGCACTGGCCGAGCAGATGCACCGTCGCCAGAAGCGACGGCAGGACTACGCGAACTTCTGGGATTACGACGAAAATGCCATGCCGCTTTTCTCTGATGAGGAGCTGCGTGGGGTGGGCTCGCACTGGACCACCTTGATCGACCAGGGGGATTTTACTGGTGCGTCTGAATACCTTCGACAAATATCCCTGATGCACGTTGAGCCGGGGGAGGAGCCCGACCTTGCTTCGATGGTGGCCTGGACGAACCGACTGGGGGACGCCCGGGGGCCGATGTTCCTGTCCGCTGTTTTGTCAAGTGTCGGAGACCACCGGGGGGCAACCCGGATGGCGTCCGCTATGGCGAGCGGGGCAGATCTATCCGAATCCCAGGTGAGGAGCGCGGCCCAACTATCCCGTTCGGATGTCTTTCAAAAACGAGGTATGCGTGCAGTGCGGGACCAGATGGAAGCCTGGTCGATGGGGGACTCAGCAATGATGCGCTCCCTTGAGGACGCTTTCGGTGATATTTACGCCCACCATGCTTATGAGGCAGGCGACTCCGACGCCGGCGAGGATGCTGTTAAACAGGTTTTTAATGTGCTCGGGGATACGGTCGAATTGTCCAACGGGCAGCACCTTCCCGAACGATACCTGGGGAACACCCGGACGGAAATCAGCCAGGCCCGCCGGGCTTTGGACAACTATCTTGATGACCGCACAAATTTTGATCTCTCTCCAGATCAATCAGAGGAGACCGAATACCTCGTTCCCTATCTCCTGTCCAATGGGGACTGGGGGTTTTTCCACCGGCTGGACGAAACTCTTATGACTGATTCAGATGGTCAGCCGGTTGTCCTGCGGAACTGGGAAAAGGCCGATCTGGCCTCGCCGTCGCGGTACGCCCGGGCGATGGAGGCCACCGGGGAGGGCTTTGGCGCGGCGATGGAGGCCACAGACGCCAAGCTGGGTGAACTCGCGGATTCCCATTTTTCTCGTCAGGAACGGAGTCAGGTGCGGGAGCAGGTTTCGATGATAGGCGGGGACACCGAGGCCCTCTTTGGCATACAGGATTCCATCCGTTCTATGAACGTCAAGCACTTGTCCAACCGAATTGGTAATTATGGCCTGCACCGGGAGGCCGTGGAGTTCGCCCGGGATAAAATCTCCTCCAAAGACGACCTTGAAAAACTGTTCAAGGGGCGCAAACAAGAAATTGCCCAGAACATCATGGCCGGGGGGCCGGGGGGCCAGTTGAAGAGCCTCGAAAACCTTATGCAATACCCCCTCGACCCGCACGACAGCGACCAGAACCGATTGATCGCCAATATGTATCTTCAGCACCTCCAGAAGAAGTACAGCGAACCTGAAGAAGTGTATGCTGCTTACTTTATGGGGGACGGCGACCTCCAGGAACTCAAGGATGCTTACGGAGACAGGTGGCGGGAAGAACTGCCCCTGTCCGCCCGTACTTTTGTGGACCGTATGACTCGGGACGTATCCGGCGTTCGTCGGTTTCATTTGGGCGTAGAGCGTCCGTCCGGTGCGGACATAAGCGACATATTTCGGATGAGGTGGTTGTTCGATGAGTGAAATAGACCGATACAACCCGCCGGCATCCCGTAAATATATGGGTAAGGACGTCCGGGTGAGTGACCTCCCCGCCATGTCCAAACTCCGCCGGGGCATATTTGAGTCCGCCACGGACGCCGCACGGCAGAACTGGCCCGAGGTGCGCCGCCGGTGGTCCTCCCTCCTGGACGACGAATCGAACAATTTCGTCCCGGAAGAAGAATTCAAGGAGGCTGTGGGCGACCTCCCGGTCGTGTATGACCCCCGGATGACCCGCACCCGGATGGAGTACCAGATCCTTGAGGCCGAGCGTGAGGCGTACATGAGCCAGTTTGAGTCCCGGCCCGTGGCCGAGTTTGTTGGTGCCATGGCCCCGTGGATGCTCGATCCGGTTAATGTTGCCACCTACCCTGTGGGGGGCAAGGCAATGATGGCCGCCCGCCGGGCCAAGACGCTCGGGCAGACCATGCGGCATTCAGCCCGTGGGGCCGCCCAGGTGGGTATCGCAAGCTCACCGATAGAAGTCGGCGTACAAGCGGCCAGCATGGGTGAACTCCGGGCGGACTACCTCCTGATGTCCACCCTGGCCCCGGTCCCGTTTATGACCGGCATGGCCTCCGGGGGGCATTTCCTCCGTCGGGCGTTTGGCCGGGGGTCAGGGACCGAAGGCGCACCAGTGCCAAGACGCGACCAGCAGGCGATAGCCCAGGGAATCGTGGACGGTGACATTCAGGCAGCTCCTTTCCGGATGACCGCCGAGCAAGCCCAGGGTGCCATGGGCGTTAAGGCGCCGGCCTTTCGGGACGGCAACCTGTCGCACCGCTACAACCCCAATGCCCGACTGAAAACGATGTTTTCCGATTACGACGGCGGCGCTGCCCGATGGGTGCGTGAGTTGGCGGAGGGGAACGAAAAGGCTTTTAATAAGGCCCGGACTCTTAATATTGATCCGGACTCCCCGGTCATAGCAAACTATTTCCGTAAGATGGGCGAGCGCACCCGGCAGATGCCCCGTCGGGCCAAAGATATTATGCCGGAGGCCTTGGCCTTTCACTCACTGCGTATGGGTCAGGCCACGGCGGAACAAGTCCGTCTGCTCAAACAACGCGGGGTGTTGGGTGACGCCTACCAGGCCGCCCGGGCGCAGGAGAACCCCCGGCTGTTAAATCCGGATGACCTGGAACGGATTCGGAATCGCAACCGGGAGGTGCTGAAAACAATCGGGGAGGGGGAGGTATACCCTGAGTTCCGGATGGTTATGGACGCAGCAATGAAACCCCGTAGCGAACTCACCCCGGACGAACGCGCCCTTCTTCGTGACTTTAACCAGCAGGGCGTGGACGGCGTTTACGAACGGGCGATCCGGATGCAGGAGGCAGAACTTGACCAGATGGCCCCGGGCAGCCCCGAGCGGGCGCAAGCCTACGAGAACCTTAACGAGATGCGGTCACGGTACACCCCCGGGGCGCGGGAGGATCTTGTTGACCCGATGGAGTTGATGGGGGTGCTGGAAGCCGCCGGGATGGAGTCCCCCGCTGTTACCCCGCCCATGACAAGGTTGGCCGGCACGGGAGAGGATGTTTCTCCCCGTGAGGCTGTCATGCGGGAGGCTGGCGGGATGGACGAACTTTCGGACTATGCCCGGCGGATGGGCGTGGACGCGGACGAGGTGGATAACCTGATGAACGAGATAGATTCAATCCTGATAAGGTGCTGATATGTCCAGAATAGATAAATGCTTTACTGAAGTGGAACAAACCCTCCGGAAAGCCGGTATGGAGCCGGAGGTTCTGGACGAGGTACGCGGCACCTTTCAAAAGATCCGGCGCAACACCCACCTGTCCTCTGATGAACAAATCAAGCGGATGCACGCGGCTTCGCAGGAGTGGCGTAAGCGGGTGTTCGAGGAGAGGATCACCAAGGTCAAGGCTGAGGAAAAGTTGCAGGAGATGAATGAATGGCTGGGCCGCATTGATGATGTAAATGAACGGGCCATAGCCTTCCGCAATTTTCTGGAGCAGGACGCATCTTACAAACCAACAGCCCGGCAGAGCGTGTCCAAAAAGATTGAGGGGCTGACTTCTCTTTACCTGCACGGGCAACTCAAGCCTGTATGGGACGCCCTGGCAACACAAGGACTATCCATCCGGGAAACCCCTCTGGCCCTCGACGTTCACCGGCAGATGCGCGGGATCGACACAGGCAACCGCCAGGCGGTCGAGCTTACCAAGGAGATCCGGAAAGTGACCGAGGACTTCCTGACCCGGTTGGAAAACTCCGGGGTGTATGTGGGCCGAATAAAAGACTGGGCGCCTCAGTCACACTCCCCCTCACGGATTGAGAGCAACCTGGACGACTGGTATCGGTTCATGCGGGAGAACCTTGACACCGAGTTTCATCCGGACCCAGAGGCCAGTGCCGAGGCCATCCGGTCGTCTCTCATCACCCGCGACCTGGTGAATGATACCCGTAAATCTATCAGCCAATCCCGTAAAGTCAATTTTAAAACCCCCGAGGCTGAGTTTGAGTATTTCAATCGTTTCGGGGAGGGCAGTTTCGTTGAAATCCTGAGTAACAACATCCGTAATCTTATCCGGGACACCGTAATTTCTGAGGACATCGGCCCCCGGCCCCGGCAGATATTGGAGGGCATAACCCAGGACCTTCAAAAACAAGTCCGACGCCAGCCGTCCGAGAAGAAACCTTTTTGGAGGCGGTCCAAATCAAAGGAGGCCGCCGCAGCCCTGGAGCGGACACAACGGGTCGGCCAGTCCATCACCGGCGAACTCTACAACCCGGTCAATCAGAACATCGCCAACTGGTCGTCCGCCGGGCGTAACTGGATGGTCACGCAGTTTCTTGGCCTGGTGCCGCTCGCCATGGCCTCACAGGACTCCATGATTTCACTACTGTCCGCCCGGTTTCACACTGGCGGGTTTGGTAGCGGGATCACCCAGCAGATGAAGGCGCTGGTGGATGTGGTGGGTAACAAACACGCCAAGGCGTATGCAGAAAATCTCGGCGTCTGGACCCATGCGATGCAGATGGCGACCATGCAGCGGTATTATAACCAGATGGGCGGTGGCACCGAAGGGCTGACCGTTCGCACCGGCGGGCGTAAATTCTCACAGTTTGAAACGTCGGAGAAGGTCAAAAATTTCTCGCAGATGGCCGCGACCAATCTCACCCGGCTCTCCGGGGCGCAGATGATCGAGCGGGCATTGCGCTCAGCTACGACCCTCATGCAGTCCCGGGCGCTGGCGAAATGGGCGGACGTGAATTATAACGACCTGCCCGGGGCGTATAAGAGGGTGCTGGGAAACAGCGGGATCGACCAGAAAAAGTGGGGCCGGCTCCAGCGTAATCTCAAGACCGACCCCATGACCAAGGCGGTTGACTTTGATGTTTTACCACGGGATCTCAAGGAAGAACTGGCTGTGTTTCTCCGCCGCGAGGCCGACCTGGCCGTGGTCTACCCCAGCCATTACTCCCGCAGTTCACTCATTTTCGGCGCGCGGGCAGGCACCCCCGCTGGAGAGGTGTCAGCGGCCTTCACGCAATTCTGGTCGTGGCCCCTGGAGATGTTCCGGGGTCCGCTTATGCGCGAGGCGGCAATGGGTAAGGGCGGGCTTGCAATGTTTTCCGGCGCCATGTTCGCCGGCGGGCTGTTCACCCAACAGCTTTACGCCCTTGCCAAGGGCGAGCCGATGCACAACTGGGACGACCCCCACTTTCTCGTGCGCGGCCTGGGACGCTCAGGTATCTTGTCTCCCATCGGGGACGCGGCCCTCCAGGCGGCCCTGTGGAAGCACGTGGATGTCCCGGCGGGGCCAAGCATGACCGTCCCGGCGAGGTTTCTGCAAATGATGGGGGAGCAGGTCCGGCGCGAGGCCGAGGCCCATACCCAACGTAACCTCGGCCCCGTGGTCCGGTCTTTAAGAGAGGTCACGGTGCCGAACCTCTGGTGGATGGAATATGGATTGACCCACCGTGCAATGGATAGTATGATGTGGCAAGTGGACCCGCAATATATGATTAACAGGGAGAGGCGATTCGCCCGGGAGAGACAATAATGAGACAAACATACGATCTGGCAGGGCAGAAAGACTTTTACTTCCCCCATCCCGTGCGGGTGAAGGGGCAGATTATTGTCGAGATCCGACCGGGCGGGGTGGTGTCCCCTTTCCATTACGAGGTCATTGGTGCCGGCCCCCGGGCCACTGGTGTGACTGTCCGTTACCCGGACGCCCCGACCGAGGGCGAACTCATCCTGACGCGGTACACGGCTCCGGACCGGACCACCGTGTTCTTAGACGAGCTCGTGACCGCCCGTGCGCTCAACACCGAGTTTGACAATATGTATCACTCCCTGGAGGATTTCACTGCCCTATTCGATCCGCTGGTTGACGTTTTCCGCCCAACCGCCCTTTCGGAGAACTATGGATCTTTTCTTGTGAGTGACGGCCAGGCTGTGGTCTGGCGGGAGGGGAAGGACATACATCTGGAGGGGGGCAGTGGTATGACCCTCCAAGACTTGTACTCTTTTGTGGATGGCGCCCAGGACACCATCGAAGGGTGGAGGGGGGATGTTGAGGGGTGGCATAGTGCAGTAGAAATATGGCACCCCCAGGTCGAGCAGTGGCGGCAGGATACCTGGGATTACAAGACCTCGGCAGAAGATACGATCAGTCAATTTGAGTCTGGGTACACCGGGTTCAGCGACGGGCATGGGTATGACTTCGGTAGTGTGGCCACGTCCGTTACAT
>Ga0207421_10005022_pt1 | contig 15017 bp, 13 predicted proteins | sample SodLakKL_010_SED_4_FD_187542 | JGI IMG/M metagenome (GOLD analysis project Ga0207421, IMG submission 187542) | Alkaline sediment microbial communities from Lake Tanatar, Kulunda Steppe, Russia - 8KL_010_SED (SPAdes) (version 2) | ecosystem: Environmental > Aquatic > Non-marine Saline and...
GAGCGCGCGGGACCAGCGGGTGGGCGGCGGTGCGGCGGAGCGACTCGGGTAGGCGATGGGCTGGCGCGGAGCGGAGCCGCGCCGCCGCCCACCCGCCCACACGCGGGGCCGAACACCGCCTATTCGCCGCAGCCCCAGCCGCTCACGCCCAGAGCGTGTCCTGGAGCTCCTCGACGATGGCCTCGGGGTCGCCCGGCTGGTAGGCGCCGGTCGAGAGGTACTTCCAGCCGCCGTCGGGGCTGATGATGGCGATCTTGGTGCCCTTGGGCAGGCGGCGGGGCGTGGCGATGCGGCGGGCGACGTGGACGGCCGCGCCGGTGGACAGGCCCACGAAGATGCCCTCCTCGGCGAGCAGCCTGCGGGTGGTGGCCAGCGCCTTCTCGCTGTCGACCTTGATGCGCCCGTCGAGGACGTCCTCGTCGAAGATGGGCGGCACGAACCCGTCGTCGAGGTTGCGCAGCCCGTAGACGAGGTCGCCGTACTCGGGCTCGGCGGCGAACACCTTGCGGGTGGGGTCGTCCTGCTTGAGGCGCCGCCCGGTGCCGGTCAGCGTGCCGCCGGTGCCAAGGCCCGCGACCAGGGCGCCGACGTCGGGCAGGTCGGCGAGGATCTCGGTGGCGGTGGTGGCGGCGTGGGTGCGCGGGTTGGCGGGGTTGCCGTACTGGAACGGCATGACGAGGTCGGGGTCGGCCTCGGCCATCTCGCGGGCCACGCGCACCGACCCGTTGGAGCCTTCGTCGGCGGGGCTGGTGACGATGTCGACGCCGTAGGCCTCGAGCAGCTCGGTGCGCTCGCGGGAGGTGTTCTCGGGCAGCACGACGGTGAGCTTGTAGCCGCGGGCGGTGCAGATGGCGGCGAGCGCGATGCCGGTGTTGCCGCTGGTGGGCTCGAGCACGCGGCTACCGGGGTGGAGGCGGCCCTCGGCCTCGGCAGCGTCGATGAGCGCCTTGGCGACGCGGTCCTTCACCGACCCGGTGGGGTTGTGGCCCTCGAGCTTGAGGTAGAGCTCGTAGCCCTCCGGCGACAGGCGTGGCAGGCCGACCATCGGCGTGTTGCCAACAGCCTGGCTGATGTCGCGGTACAGGGCCATGGTCCTAGTTCTACCCGCCGGCGACGGCTGGCAAGATCGCGATCTGGTCGCCGTCGGCGAGCTCGGTCTGCTGCCCGCCGAGGAAGCGCACGTCCTCGTCGTTGACGTAGACGTTGACGAAGCGGGCGAGGTTGCCCTCGTCGTCGCGCAGCCGGTCGCCGAGCCCGGGGTAGCGGGCCTCGAGGTCGTCGATGGCCTCGGCCAGCGTCGCGCCCTCGACGGTGACGCGCTTCTCGCCGTCGGTGTGGGTGCGCAGGACGGTGGGGACGCGAACCTCGATGCTCATGGTGGTGGCTCCTGTGGTGGCGCGGCGCCGCGGGGTGCGGCGGTCAGCGGTGTGTGCTGGTTGCGGTCGGTGAGCGCGTGGCGGGTGGCCGCGCGGGGTCAGGCGGGGTCGGCGGCCGGGTCGGTGACCGGCTCGCCGTCCAGGTGCACCAGGCGCTCGGTGATGCGCCCGTCGACGATGTCGAAGGCGCGCAGGTGCGGCTCGTCGTGCTGCAGCGAGCAGATCAGGTAGGCCGCGTCGGGGTAGGTGGCCAGCTCCACGTCGGTCGGCGAGGGGAACGCCTCGGTGTGGGTGTGGCTGTGGTAGATGGCGATGAGCTCCAGGTCGTGGTCGTCCATGTCGTTGAAGGCGTGCAGCATCGCCTGTGGGTCCATGGAGTAGTAGGTCATCGACCGGGCGGCGTTGGGGACCCGATAGATCTGCTCGATCTGCCCGTCGCGGCCGGCGAGCAGGCCGCACACCTCGAACGGGAAGTCGCTGCGAGCGTGGGCGACGATCTCGTCCCACGTGTCCCGGTCGAGGTCGAGCCGTCCGTGGATCTCCGCGCGTGTCATCGGCTACAGGGTAGAGCCTTCGCCCCGGTGCGGCCGGTGGAAACGGTGCGCCGCAGCGGCGCGCCGGATGCCCCGGGGCCGTTCAGCGCAGCGTGATGCGCGGCGGACCGGCGGTGACCCGGCCGACCACTGCGGCGGTGTGACCGCTGGCGCGCAGGGTGGCCACGGCCTGGGCGGCGGCGGGCGGCGACACGCCGAACAGCAGCCCGCCCGAGGTCTGGGCGTCGGCGAGCAGCAGCTGGGTGGTCGCGTCGGCGTCGCCGGGCTCGAGGATCTCGCCGGCCCACGCGAGGTTGCGGCGGCTGCCGCCGGGCATGACGCCGTCGGCGGCCAGCGCGGCGACCCCCTCGAGGATCGGCACGGCGGCCACGTCGAGCTCGGCGGCCACGTCCGAGGCCTCGACCAGCTCGCGCAGGTGGCCCAGCAGCCCGAAGCCGGTCACGTCGGTCGCGCCGCGGGCGCCGGCGGCGTGGGCGGCCTCGGCGGCGGCGGCGTTCAGCCGCGTCATGGAGGCCATGCCCGCAGCAACCAGGTCCTCGTCGGCCAGCCCGGCCTTGATGGCGGTGGACAGCACGCCGGTGCCCAGCGGCTTGGTGAGCACCAGGTCCTCGCCTGCGGTGAGCCCGTCGGCGGTGAGCAGCCGGTCGGGGTGGGCCTCGCCGACCACCGCGAGGCCGTACTTGGGCTCGGGATCGTCGATGGTGTGCCCGCCGGCGATCACGAACCCGCCCTCGGCGGCGACCTCGGCGGCGCCGGCCAGCACCTCCGACAGCAGCTCGGTGGGCAGCTCGGCGGCGTTCCAACCGACGATGTTCAGCGCGAACAGCGGCCGCGCGCCCATCGCATAGACGTCGCTGGCGGCGTTGGCGGCGGTGATGCGACCCCAGGTGCGCGCGTCATCGACCAGCGGCGTGATGACGTCGACCGTGGCGACGAGCGCACGGTCGGCATCGAGCCGCCACACGGCCGCGTCGTCGGCAGCGTCGATGCCGGCGAGCAGCGCGGGCTGCTCGGCTGGGGTCAGGCGGCGCAGGACCTGCGCCAGCTCGCCAGGGGCGAGCTTGCAGGCTCACCCAGCGCCGTGGCTGAACTCGGTCAGCCGGCGGGTCGTGGGATCCATCGCACCCGCAAGCCTAGGCGGCGCGCAGGACCGAGGTGCCCGCGAAGGTGTCGTGCCACCCGCGGTTCTCCGAGCTCGACGAGATCGTGACGATGATCGCGATGACCGCAGCCAGCGACGCGATGGGGCCGAGGAACGGGATCAGCCCGAGCAGCATCCACACGTTGCGCTTGGCGGTCTCGGCGATCTCGGGGTTGCCGCCGTTGGGGCCGACCACCTTGATGCTCAGGATGCTCTTGCCGACGGTGGCACCGCGGTTGGACTCCAGCAGCACGAAGTAGCCGAACCAGAGCACCGCGAACACGATCGAGGCAAAGCCGGTCGGATCGGCGCCGAGCCCCAGGAGCCCCACGATGATCGACGCGGGGATGCCCACCAGCACCACGTCCAGCAGCCGCGCGCCGATGCGCGCGCCGAGGCCCGCAGCGTCGGCGGGCGTCGCCCGGCCGGGCTCGTGGGGCTGGCCCATGGTGGGGTCGTCGCTCATGGTGCGTGTCCCTCCCTCGATGCACGCCTCTGTGCAGGACAGGTCAGAGCATACTCCCCCGGGGGCGGGGGTCGTCCAGCACGCGGCCCAGCAGCCCCAGCGGTGGTGCGCCAAGCGCGAGCAGCGCGGTGTGCAGCCGCCGGTGGGTGTAGCCGGCACCCCAGGTGCGTCGGGCCTGCGTGCGCAGCTCGCGCAAGGCGAGCTTGCCCCACGTGTAGCGCCCGTAGGTCGGGTCGAAGGTGGCGCGCAGCGCCTCCGAGCGCGCTGCCGAGCCGCGCAGGAACGCGTCGTCGGCGAAGCGCGCCTCGGCCTCGGCCACGCTCATCGATCCCGCGTGCACCCCGATCGAGGCGGCCAGGCGCACCGCGCGGATCAGCGCCTCCAACGCGACGCCGGCGGCGTAGCGGGGATCGTCGGCGCGGAAGCCCTCCTCGAGCAGCAGCTCCTCCATCTCATGGGCCCACCCCTCGATGAAGGCCTCGGACTGGACCAGGGCCCGCACCGGGCTGGTGACCTGGCGCAGCAGCCGGAAGTGGGTGAAGTGGCCCGGGGCCACCTCGTGGACGGTGATGGCCGGCAGGCTGGTGCGGTTGAAGATCTCCAGCCAGGCGTCGACGTCCTCGGCGTCCCAGTCGGCGTCCGGCGGGGTGACCAGGAACCGTGAGGGCCCGTCGGGGGCGAAGGGGCCCACGGGCTCGAGCATGGCGGTGACGTGGGCCTTGGAGGGCGGGGCCGGTCCGACCTCGCAGGTGCCCTCGTGGGGCGGCACGAGCCCGGCGGCCTCCACCCAGTCGAGCGCCTCGCGGGTCAGGGCGCGGGCCTCGTCGAGCAGCCCGGCCGCGTCGGGGCGGTCGCGTTGGAGCGCGGCCACGGCGTCGGCCAGCGCCTCGGGCAGGGTCGGGTCGTGGTCGCGACGCACCGCGGCGACCGCGTCGGCGAGCAGCGCGCGCAGGCGGGCGATCTCGTCCTCGGCGGCACAGGCGAGGTGGCCGAGGTCCACCGTGGTCGCCTCGGGCGTGGCGTACAGGCGCGCGAGCAGGTCGCTGCCGAGGGCGACCTCGCTGGTGCCCTCGCGGGCGCAGCGCCGCAGGTGGTCCATGAGCGCGTCGTGGGCGGCGAGCGCCGGCGCGGCGTGGGGCTCGTCGGGGTCGAGGTCGGCGGTCAGGCCCGCGGCCGAGGGCAGCAGCGCCTCGGCGACCGCGGCGGGCACCCGCGCCGGGTCGAGGGCGCTGCGGGCCGCGTCGACGGCGTCGGGCCAGCTGGCGAGGTGGGCGCGTCGCGCGGCGGCGCGCGCCTGCGGGTCGGCGCCGGGGCGGTCGTAGCAGCTGATGTCGAGGGCGTCGAGGTGGACCGAGGGGTCGGTGCGGTGCATCTCGCGCTCACCCCAGTGCAGGCGGGCGGTGTCCTCGGCGGCGGCCAGGGCGGCCTCGTCGTGGGCGTCGGCGCGCGGTGGGCCGCCGAGGCGTGCCAGCGCTGCGCGCACGCCCTCGGGCGAGCGGTCGGGCAGCACGCCGTCATGGGAGCGCAGGCCGGCGCCGTCGCGGGCCAGACCGACCTCGAGGTCGGCGTAGGCGCGCAGGCGGGCATCGAGGGCCTGCTCGGACAACGCGGGGGGTGGCGGCTCGGGGGTGGTCGGGTCGGGGGTGGGCGTCATGGGGTCCTCGGCGGTGGGCAGATGGGCGGATCTCGGGCGTGGCCGTGACAGCGTGGCGGCCGGTGGCGTCCTCGGCATCGCAGGGCCGGCGCCGCTCGTGTGGGTCGGCGGCGCCAGCGGGCAGACTCGCTATATGATCGTCCGTACAGGTCGACGGTGTCCGATAGGACGATGACACACGCCACGCGCTCTCTCCGTCACGCGTCGATCGCGCTGCGTGCGCGATTGCGTCGGGGCGTGCTGGCGCCGCGGGTGCGTCGCGCGGTGGCGCTGGGTGTGCTGGCGGGGCTGCTGACCAGCCCGCTGCCCGGAGCGGACGGGACGGTCGGCACGGCTGCCGGCTCGCTTGCTCAGGAGTGGGTCGCGTGCGCGGTGGATGGCGCGCCACCCGAGGGCACCTGGCAGCAGGCGGAGATCAGCCGGGTGGAGCAGCCGCTGGAGCACGAGGGCAGCGCGGTGGACGGGCTGCCGGTCGTGGTGCCCCAGCAGCGCATGCCCGCGCCACCGCTGACCCAGCTGCCCCAGCCCGACCGGGGCGAGTCCGTGCCGCGTCCGGTGCGGGTGGCGGTGATCGACTCGGGCGTGGCCGCCGACCACCCCGAGGTCGGCGTGGTCCGCCCCGGCCTCGACCTGCTCAACCCCTGTGGGGACGGCCGTCAGGACGTCACGGGCCACGGCACCACCGTGGCGGGGGTGATCGCGTCGACCTCGTACGGGGCGGCCCCGGCGGTGGAGATCATCCCGGTGCGCACCGCGCTGGACAACGGGCTGCACCCGCCGTCGTTCTCGGCGGCGGCGGTCGTGTGGGCCACCCACGCCGGCGCCGACATCATCACGATGAGCCTCACCAACCAGCGGCGCGGCCCGTCGCTGCTCGAGCAGCGGGCAATGCAGCACGCCCGCGCCAACGGCGTGGCGCTGGTGGCCGCTGCCGGCAACGATCCCAGCCGTCCGGCCGGCTACCCGGCCGCCTACCCCGAGACGCTGTCGGTCACCTCGGTGGACCCCGACGGTGAGCTGTCGCTGTTCGCCGCCCGCCAGGGGGCGGTGGACGTGGCCGCGCCCGGCTCGCGGGTGGTGACCCTGTGGCCCGACGGGTCGGTGCGCACCGCGTCGGGCACGTCGCTGGCCACCCCGGTGGTGGCCTCGACCATCGCGCAGATGCTGTGGGCCGACCCGAGCCTCACCGGCGCCGGCGCGGTCGAGATGCTGCGCGCGCACGACCCCGAGCCCCGGTGGCCGGCGCTGAACCCCTCGTTCGGCGTGCTCGATGTCCAGCAGGTGCTCCAGATGGCCTGCGAGACGGTGGGGTCCTGCCCCAGCGCCGAGGACGCCGAGCGCGAGGCCGTCGAGCAGGCCCTCGACGAGACCGACCGCGACGGCGGCGACGGGACCTGGGCGGCCTCCGAGCATCCGGCGACGGGCACGCCGCGCAGCACCCTGGGTGGCGGCGCGGGGCCGCCGAACCTCATGCGCTGACGCGTGGTGCGCGCGGCCGTCAGGCGAACCGCTGCTGGTGCCACGCCCAGGCCGAGGCGACGATCTCGTCGAGGTCGGTGCGGCGCGGCCGCCATCCCAGCTGCTGGCGGGCGCGGTCGTGGGAGGCCACGAGCTCGGCCGGGTCGCCCGGGCGGCGGTCGGCCTCCTCGACCGGCACGGTGCGCCCGGTGACGCGCTCGACCGCCGCGATCACCTCGCGCACCGTGAACCCGGTGCCCGAGCCGAGGTTGCACACCAGCGTCTGGCGCTCGCGCAGCGCCTCGAGCGCCGCGACGTGCGCCTCGGCGAGGTCGGCGACGTGCACGAAGTCGCGCACGCACGTGCCGTCGCGCGTGGGGTAGTCGGTGCCGTAGACCGACACCGAGGCGCGGCGCCCCGCGGCGGCGTCCAGCACGATCGGGATGAGGTGGGTCTCGGGGTCGTGGGCCTCGCCGCGGTGGGCGGTGGCGCCGCTGGCGTTGAAGTAGCGCAGCGCACCGGCGCGCAGGCCCCGCAGCTCGGCCAGCCACCACAGCGCCCGCTCGATCGCCAGCTTCGACTCGCCGTAGACGTTGGTCGGGTCGGTCGGGGCGTCCTCGTCGATCGGCACGCGGTCGGGCTGGCCGTACACCGCGGCGGTCGAGGACAGCACGAACCGCGTCACCCCGGCCTCGAGCAGCTGGGCCAGCAGCCGCAGCGTCGCCGCGGTGTTGTGCACGAAGAACCGCTCGGGCTCGCGCATCGACTCGCCCGCCTCGATCAGCGCGGCGAAGTGCAGCACCCCCTCGACGCCGTCGGCCAGCGCGGCCGCGACCGCCTCGGGATCGTCCACGCGGCCCTCCACCAGGCGCGCGCCGTCGGGCACCAGCTCGCGGTGCCCGCGGGAGAGGTCGTCGAGCACCACCACCTCGTAGCCCGACGCCAACAGCGTCTCGGCGGTGACCGAGCCGATGTAGCCCGCACCGCCGGTGACCAGCACCGCCATGACCCGCTCCTGTCGCTCGCGCGCGTCCCCGTCGCACCCCGCCGGTGGGCTCGCCGACGGGCTCACCAAGCACCCACCGCGCACACACCATCGCACACCCGCCACGTGTGCGCATGTGTGAATCCGGGTTGCGCAACCTGGGAGCTGTGCCACCACCACAGGACAACCGGGCCGTTCGTCCCCTCCGATGCGGGTCGGATACCCATCAGAGATGCGTTGACTCGTGTTGCTTCACGTGTGATGCTGCAGCCATGGTCGGGGTCGCACCCGCATCTTGAGGAGGGTCGCCAGAGCCGGATCGAGCGACCCGCGGTCCCGACGCGGAGCACGCACAGAAAGGGCCGATGATGCATCGCACCCCCATCCGCTGGCTGGTCCTGCTGGCCAGCCTCGCGCTGCTGGTCGCAGCCTGCGCCGAGGACGACGTCGCCGACGACGAGGAGGTCGCAGCCGACACCCCCGCCGACGAGCTCGAGGGCGAGCTCGAGGTCTGGGGATGGAACGTCGCGGCCGGCTCGCTCGACGACCTCTCCGAGGAGTTCGAGGAGGAGTATCCCGGCGTCGAGGTCGACGTCCGTGACATCGGACGCCTGGACGTCTACGACCGCCTGACCGTGGGCCTCGAGGCCGGCGAGGGACTGCCCGACGTCGTGCAGCTCGAGACCGACCGCTTGGCCACCTTCATCAACGCCCACCCGGACGGGTTCGTCGACCTCGCCGAGTACGGCGCCGCCGAGCTCGAGGACGACTTCGACCCGGCGATGTGGGGCGAGGTCGAGGGCCCCGGTGGTGAGGTCTACGCCATGCCGTGGGACTCCGGGCCCGCCGGCGTGTTCTACCGCACCGACTACTTCGAGGAGGCTGGCGTCGACGCCGACGCCATCGAGACCTGGGACGACTTCGCCGAGGCCGGCGAGCAGATCCGCGACGAGGTCGGCGTGGACATGCTGTCGGTCGACATGCCCGGCGACGACGCCGAGTTCCGCATGCTGACCCAGCAGCAGGGCAGCTTCTACTTCGACGAGGACGGCGACATCGCGGTGACCTCCGACGAGGCCGTGCGCACCATGGAGACCCTCCAGGACATGGCCGACCGCGACATCGTCTCCAACGACGCTGACTGGGACGGGCTGGTCTCGGCGACCAGCGGCGGCGACATCGCCACCGTGCCGTTCGGCGTGTGGTGGACCGGCACCCTCGAGGAGGAGGTACCCGACCAGTCCGGTGACTGGGGCGTGTTCGAGCTGCCCGCGTTCGAGGAGGGCGGCAACCGCGCCTCCAACCTCGGCGGGTCGAACCTCGCCGTGGTGGCCGACACCGACTACCCCGAGGCCGCCTACCGCTTCGCCGAGTTCACCATGGCCGACCCCGAGAACCAGGCCTTCGGCCTGGACGAGTGGGGCCTGTTCCCCGGCTACCTGCCCTCCTTCGACGAGCCGGTGTTCTCCGAGCCGCGCGAGTACTTCGGTGACGAGCCGATCTACGAGACCTTCGCCGAGACCGTCGAGGACATCCCGCCGGTCAACTACACCGAGGACTTCGCCGAGACCCAGGAGATCATGATCGACGCGCAGTCCGACATCCTGCTCGAGGGCGCCGATCCGGCCGAGCGGCTCGAGGAGGCCGCCGAGCTGATCAGCAACCAGACCGGACGCCAGATCGCCGAGTGAGGCGCCGCCTCACGTGATCGCGTCCCTGCGACCGGCCAGGAGCCGCTCATGACGCTCGCGAGCTCGGCGAGGGCGGTGGCCGGGCGCGTCGTCGGCCGCAGCGGGGAGGACCCCAAGGGCTCCTCCCCGCCGGCCGGGCGCCCCCGCCGACGCCTGCGAGGCCGTGCGGGGTGGTTCTTCGTCGCCCCCGCCGCCATCCTGTTCCTCACGTTCTTCCTCTACCCCATCGTCGCGACCTTCGTGATGAGCCTGCAGACCCGCGAGATGGGGCAGATGGTGTTCGTGGGGCTCGACAACTACGAGCGCCTGCTCACCGACCCGGTGTTCCACACCGCCCTGTTCAACACGCTGCTCGTGCTGTTCGTGCAGGTCCCGATCATGCTCGTGCTGGCGCTGCTGCTGGCGGTGCTGCTCAACTCGGCGCTGGTCAAGGCCCGCGGCGGGTTCCGCGTCATCTACTTCCTGCCCGCGGTGACGTCGCTGGTGGCCTATGCCATCGTCTTCCGGATCCTGCTGCACACCGACGCCGGCCTGATCAACCAGTTCCTTGGCACGCTCGGCCTGGCCGAGCCCGACTGGCTCAACCGCACCTGGAGCTCGCGGGTAGCGCTGATGGCCTCGATCACCTGGCGCTGGACCGGGTTCAACATGGTCATCATGCTCGCCGGCCTCCAGGCGATCTCCAACGACCTCTACGAGGCCGCGAAGGTCGACGGCGCCGGACCGGTGGACCGGTTCCTGCGCATCACCATCCCGATGATGCGCCCGATCCTGCTGTTCGCCGCGGTGCTGTCCACCATCGGCACGCTCCAGCTGTTCGACGAGCCCTTCATCCTCACCGGCGGCGGGCCCAGCAACGCCACCCTCACGCTCGTGTACTACCTCTACCAGCAGGGATTCCAGAGCCTGAACTTCGGCTACGCCTCCGCGATCGCCTGGTTCATCGTGCTGCTGGTCGCGGTCCTCGCGTTCATCCAGTTCAAGACCATCGGACGAGAGGATCCGACATGAGCGTCTCCTCCGACCGCGCCGAGCCCGACCAGCCGGGCCGCGCCGAGACCTCCGTCGAGACCCCCGAGGGCGCGCCGCCGCCCGCGCCGCCACCTGGTGACGCGGGCGCCGCCGGCCGGCGCGCGATCCTCAAGCGGCGTGTGGGCCAGATCGCGATGCACGTCCTGCTGGTCATCGGGGCCCTGGTGACCCTGGTGCCGTTCCTGTGGATCGTCATCGCCTCGACCCACCCGACCTCGGGCATCTTCAGCCGCCCGCCGAACCTGCTGCCCGGCGACTTCCTCGTCCAGAACCTCGTTAACCTCCAGGCGATGACCGGGTTCGCGCGCGTGGTGTTCAACTCGGTGCTGATCGCCGGGACGTTCACCATCATCGGGGTGGTGGTGTGCTCGATGGCCGGCTACGGGCTGGCCAAGCACCGCTTCCGCGGCCGCGGGGTGATGCTGGGCACCGTGCTGCTGACGATCATGGTCCCCTACCACGTGCTCACGGTCCCGTTGTTCCAACTCATGAGCGAGATCGGCTGGATCAACACCTATCAGGCGGCGATCCTGCCGTTCGTCGCCAACGCCTTCGGCATCTTCCTGATGCGCCAGTCGTTCCTGTCGTTCCCCGACGAGCTGATCGAGGCAGCGCGCGTGGACGGCGCCGGCGAGCTGCGCATCTTCTATCGGATCGTGCTGCCTGCGGTGCGCCCGTCGCTGGCAGCCCTGGTGATCTGGCTGTTCATCTTCCAGTGGAACAACTTCCTGTGGCCGCTGCTGGTGCTCACCACCCGGGAGATGTACACGATCCCGGTGGCGCTGAGCTCGCTGATCGGGCTGTCCCGCATCGACTATGGAGCGATCATGACCGGCACGGCGATCGCGGTCATCCCCGTGATGATCGTGTTCCTGTTCTTCCAGCGGCAGTTCATCTCCGGGCTGCTCGGCGGATCGGTGCGCGGATGAGCGCCGCCGAGCACGCCGACCGCTCCATCGAGCGCGCCGGGCCCGCGACCGGCACCGAGTTCGCCCCGGTCGCCGAGATCGCCGGCGACCCCGGCCAGATGCACGTCTACGAGCACGGGTGGCAGTCGTGGAGCCCCACGGGGCGCTACCCGGCCACCGCCACCTCGCCGCGACCCCAGCGGGCCAACTGGCACCGGATGTGCTATCGCCACGACCGCGAGCTGCCCACCACCGGCTTCCAGGGCGAGGGGCTGCTGGCGGTGACCTCGCCGGAGGGGCCGGTCACGCTGGTGGCCACCGAGGACCCGCACGGCCCCGTCCCCTCCATCCGCGCGCAGGCGCTCGCCGACCGGGTGGTCGTGGCGGCCGACGGGCCCGTGCAGGTGCGCCGCGACCTCGGCGACGACCTGCCCGGAGCGCTGGCCCGCTGGGCCGACGGGGTGGCCGCCGACCTCGCCGTCGGCCCGACGCGCGCCCACGAGCCGGTGTGGTGCTCCTGGTACTGCCACTGGGACCAGGTGACCGCCGCCGACATCGACGCGGCGCTGCACGCGATCAGCACCGCCGAGCTGCCGGTGGGCGTGGTCCAGATCGACGACGGCCACCAGGCCGCCATCGGTGACTGGCTCACCCAACGACCGGGGTTCGGTGCCCGCGGCGCGCGCCGTGAGCTCTCCCAGCGGATCCGCGACCACGGCCACCGGGCCGGGCTCTGGCTGGCGCCGCTGATGGCCGCCCGCGGCAGCGCCACCGCGACCGCCCACCCGGAGTGGCTCGTCGGCGACGCGCACGCCGGCCACCACTGGGGCGACGAGATCGCCGCGCTGGACGTCACCCACCCCGGTGCGGCCGAGCACCTCGCCGAGGTGATCGCCACCGTGGTGGACGAGGGCTACGACTACCTGAAGCTCGACTTCCTCTACGCCGGCGCCGTGCAGGGGCGCCGGCACCACGACGCCGACCCGCTGGCCGCCTACGGCGAAGCGCTGCGGATCATCCGCGAGGCCGCCGGGCCCGAGGTCACGCTGCTGGGCTGCGGCGCGCCGCAGCTGCCCAGCATCGGACGGCTGGACCCGATGCGCGTCTCGCCCGACACCGACCCCAAGGACCAGCCGGAGGACGGCGACCGCTCGCAGCCCTCGCTGTCGGCGGCGCTGGCCACCGGCCGGGCGCGGGCGTTCACCCACGCGCGCTGGTGGACCGCCGATCCCGACTGCCTGCTGGTGCGCTCGGAGGTCGCCCGCCCACACGAGTGGGCCGAGCACGTGCGCGCCAGCGGCGGCCTGGTGGCCGCCAGCGACCCGCTCGCCGAGCTCGACCCCGACGAGCTCGCCCGGCTGCGGGGGCTGCTGCGCCGCTCGACCACCACGCCAGTCGGCTGGGACCCCGAGGGCCCCGAGCAGGGCCGCATCGTGTCCGCAGAGGAGCGGCCGTGACCCATCCCGTGACCCCGACCCTCGACGACCTCGCCGCGGTGGGTGCGGCCCCGGCGGTGATCGAGGCCGCCCCCCGCAAGCGGCGCGACGGCGCGCACCGCGTGGCGCAGCGGCTCGACGCGATCGCCTACGGCGGCGACTACAACCCCGAGCAGTGGCCGGAGGCGGTGTGGCACGACGACGTGCGGCTGATGCGCGCCGCCGGCGTGAACCTGGTCACCGTCGGGGTGTTCGCGTGGGCCAACCTCCAGCCCTCCCCCGGCGCGTGGGACTTCGGGTGGCTCGACCGGGTGCTCGACTTGCTGGCCGAGCACGGCGTGGCGGTCGACCTGGCCACCGCGACCGCCAGCCCTCCCCCATGGCTGGCACGCCGACACCCCGAGACGCTGCCGGTCACCGCCGAGGGCACGACCCTGTGGCCAGGCGGGCGCCAGCACTTCTGCCCCAGCAGCGCGGCGTTCCGCGAGGCGGCCACGACCGTGGCCCATGCCGTCGCCGACCGCTACGCCGACCATCCGGCGCTGGCGCTGTGGCACGTGGGCAACGAGTACGGCTGCCACGTCAACGTGTGCTGGTGCGACCGCTGCGCGGCGGCGTTCCGTCACTGGCTGGCACAGCGCTACGGCGACCTCGACGCGCTGAACGCGGCGTGGGGCACCGACTTCTGGTCGCAGCGCTACCACGCCTGGGAGGAGATCCTGCCCCCGCGCACCGTCCCGGCGATCCCCAACCCCTCCCAGCAGCTCGACTACCGACGGTTCGCCTCGGATGCGCTGCTCGCGTGCTACTTGGCCGAGCGGGAGATCCTCGACGCGGTCAGCCCCGCGGTGCCCGTGACCACCAACGCCCATCCCCACCTGGAGGCGCAGGACTGGTGGCGGTGGGCACCCCATGTCGACGTCGTCAGCTACGACAGCTACCCCGACCCGGCCGACCCGGAGGCGCACCGTGCCGCGGGGGTAAGCGCGGACCTCATGCGCGGCCTGGCCGGCGAGGCGCCCTGGCTGCTGCTGGAGCAGGCGCCAAGCGCGGTGAACTGGCGAGCCTGCAACATGATGAAGCCACCGGGGACGATGCGGCGCTGGAGCCTCCAGGCCGTGGCCCGCGGCGCGGACGCGGTGATGTTCTTCCAGTGGCGCGCATCGAAGGCGGGCGCGGAGAAGTTCCACAGCGCCATGGTCGGCCACGCCGGCACCGAGGGCTCGCGCACCTGGGACGAGGTCGCCGCGCTCGGCGCGCAGCTGCCGAGCCTGGCCGAGGTCGCCGGCTCGCAGGTGGCCGCCGACGTCGCGATCGTGTGCGACTGGTCGTCGTGGTGGGCGCTGGAGCAGCCGAGCCACCCCACGGCGCTGCGGTGGGGCGACCAGCTCGCGTGGCTACGCCGCCCCCTGGACGACGCGGGCCTGACCAGCAGGTTCGTGGCCCCCGGCCACGCGCTGGACGGCGTGGCGCTCCTCGTGGTGCCCAACCTCTACCTGTGCGACGAGGCCACCGCTCGCTGGCTCACCGACTTCGTCACCGCGGGTGGGGTGCTGGTCGTGGGCTTCTTCTCCGGTGTGGTCGACGCCACCGACCACGTGCATCTCGGCGGCTACCCCGCACCGCTGCGCACGGTGCTGGGGGTGCGCGTGCCCGAAGTCGATCCGCTGCCCGAGGGCGTGACGGTCGCGGTGCGTGGACCCGGCGAGCACCGCGGTCACGCCACGATGTGGCGCGAGCCGATCGAGCTGGCCGGCGCCGAGCCGCTGGTCACCCACGAGGACGGCTGGCTGCGCGGGCGGCCAGCGGCCACGCGCTGCCGGCACGGCGAGGGCGTGGCCTACTATCTCGGCGCACGGCTGGACGCGGCGACCACCGCGACGCTGCTGGCCGAGGCGGCGAGCGAGGCGGGCTGCGTGCCCCCGCTCGACGCGCCCGCGCAGGTGGAGGTCGTGCGCCGCCGCGACGACCACGGGCGCAGCTGGCTGTTCGCGCTCAACCACAGCGAGGAGCCCGTGACGCTGACAGTGCCCACCGACTGCCGTGCGCTGCTCGGTGACGCCCCGACCGGGGGGACGCTGCACCTGCCGGCCGGGGAGGTCGCGGTGCTGCGGGAGGGCAGCGGCGAGGGCGACGAGGATCACGCAGGCGGGGACACAGCAGCCACGAAAGGATGAGCGAGCATGCTGGCCAGCGCTCGCCAGAGCGACATCCTGGCGCAGCTGCGCCGGGACGGCGCGGTGCGCGTGCCCGAGCTCGCCGCCCGCTACGGCGTCTCGGACATGACGATCCGCCGCGATCTGGAGGCCCTGGAGG
>Ga0207421_10005023_pt1 | contig 15016 bp, 14 predicted proteins | sample SodLakKL_010_SED_4_FD_187542 | JGI IMG/M metagenome (GOLD analysis project Ga0207421, IMG submission 187542) | Alkaline sediment microbial communities from Lake Tanatar, Kulunda Steppe, Russia - 8KL_010_SED (SPAdes) (version 2) | ecosystem: Environmental > Aquatic > Non-marine Saline and...
GTCGGCCATCCCGAGCGCCCCAGCGAACCGCACGAAGGTCGCGGCATCCTCGACTGGTGCAGCGACGCCGGGTCGCGTGCGTGCCGTGGGGCGGCGCAACCTCGGTGGTCGGTGGGGTCACCCCGCCCTCGGAACCGAGCATCAGCCTCGACGTGGAACACCTCGATGCCGTCCTGGAGATCGACCAGGGTTCCGGGCGGGCCACATCGATGACCTGGTGGCCGCCATCGGCGCCGAGACGCCCACGGGACGGTGGCATCACGTCGTCTGCCGCGTTCCGCTGCTGGTCCCTCGCCCGACCTCGCGGGTGCAGGCCACGGCGCGGTTCGCGACCTTCGCGCAGGGCCGGGATGCCGTTCGCGCGCTGACCCGGGACGGAGGGGCCACACGGCCCTGCACAGGACCTGGGGTCGTGGGGAGGATGGTGGTGGGTTGGTGGCTTCGGATGCATGAGGAGCGGGTCCCGTGAAGCGCATGTGGATCGTCAGGGCCGTGGTCACCGGCCTGGTGACGCTCGGGCTGCTCGGCTGGATCGGGCTGCGCATCCCACCCCGGCCGTTGGGCGAGGTCGCGCTCGATCCCGGCCCGGTGGCGCACGTCGCCCTGCCGGACGGCCTACCGGCACCGGTGGATCGTTTCTACCGGGAGCTCTACGGCGACGAGATCCCGGTGATCACCTCGGCGATCATCTCCGGGCGGGGAACCATGCGCGTCAACGGTCTGAGGTTGCCGGTGCGCTTCCGCTTCGCCCACGACGCCGGGCACGACTACCGCCACCACATCGAGGCCACCGTCTTCAGGGTTCCGGTGCTCACGGTCCACGAGACGTTCCTGGACGGGGTGGGCCGACTCGAGTTGCCGTTCGGGGTCGTCGAGGGTCCTCAGGTCGACCAGGGCGCCAACCTGGCCCTGTGGGCCGAGACGATCTGGATGCCGTCGGTCTGGCTCACCGACCCCCGGACGCGGTGGGACCCGGTGGACGACGACACGGCGCTGCTCCGGGTCCCGTTCGGCGAGACCGAGGAAACGTTCGTCGCCAGGTTCGACCCGGAGACCGGCTTGCTCCGTTCGTTCGAATCGATGCGCTTCAAGGGCGACCAGGCCCAGGTCAAGACCTTGTGGCTCAACGACGTCGTCGCCTGGGGCGAGGTGGACGGCCAGGTGCTCCCGGTGGAGACCGACGTGACCTGGATCGACGACGGGACGCCGTGGGCTCGGATGACCACCGAGGACGTGCTCTACAACGCCGAGGTGGCCGGTTACCTGCGCGAGCGCGGGTCGTAGCGGCCCGAGGTGGCCACCGTGCGCGTCACCTCAGCGGCTGGCGGCGGCCATCCCGAGCGCCCCGGCGAACCGCACGAAGGTCGCGGCATCCTCGCCGTTGCCGACGATCTCCAGGCCCTCGTCCCAGGACTCGAGCAAGAACGAGCCGTCGCCTTCCGGACACTCCGGGTCGTCGCACACGTGCTGCGCCACGGTGCCCCCACCACGTCCGCTGCGGTGCGAGACGCTGATCAGGGCCACGGGGTCGCCGTCCTCCCCCACCCAGCTGTTGAGCACGACGTCGTCCACCGCCCGCAGGGGCACCTGGACGGTGTGCACCGCGGTCCCGTCGTGGGGGGTCGGGGCATGCAGGTGGCGGGCGTCGTTGACCTCGGTGCTCAGCAGCCGGGTCGCGGTCAGCATCCACACGCTGACGTCGGCGTGCAGGTGACCGTCGTCACAGACGTCGCGGCGCACCACCATCACCACGTCGCGAACCTCCTCGCCGGCCAGGACCGCGTCGATGCGTTCCAACGCCGGATCGTGTCCACCCACGGCGGGTCCGAGCTGCTCCACCTGCTGTCGCCACTGCACCGTGACCTCCTGGTCGTCGCGTCGGTTGCGCCGACCGCACCTCGGCGAGCACCCATCCAACCATCAACCGCTGCTCGGCGCCCCACGGCGCCGGGTTCGGCACCCCGGCAGAGGCGCGGGGACGACCGGGGTTCAGCCGGGCCCCGGGGGTCCCGACACCCGGTCGACGTGCCATGCGCCGCAAGCCGCGGGTGCGGGGTGAGCGGGGGTCGTCTACGGTCCGCGGCCACGACGCGACCTGGTCGCGGACGACCGAGGGGGTAGCCGTGGAGGCCGTGCAAGCGTTCCTGACGGTACTGGCGTACGGGCTGGGGATCGCCCTGCTCCTGCTGGTCCTGTGGCTGGTGTACCGCCGCCGCTACCGGCGCATCGGTCCGGACGAGGCGCTGATCGTCTTCGGTCGGAAGGCCAAGAAGGACCGCGACGGCTTCCGGGTCATCGTCGGTGGCGGGACGTTCGTGACCCCCTTCATCGAGGAGGCCGCGACCTTCCCGTTGCACGCGATGCAGCTGGACGTGCAGCTGCGCGGGGTGCTCGCCGGTGACCAACGCACCCCGATCAACGTCAACGGGACCGCGACGGTCAAGGTGCCGGTCACCACCACGGAACGCGAGCAGGACTTCCCGACGGTACGGCTCGCGAGCTCGAACTTCCTCGGGATGTCCACCGAGGAGATCCGTGACGCCCTGACCAAGGTCGTCTCCGGCCACCTGCGCACCATCGTGGCCGGACTCTCGGTCGTCGACCTCTACACCGACCAGGCCCGGTTCACCGAGGACCTCAAGACCAAGGCCGCCGACGAACTGCAGAGCCTCGGGTACTCGTTCCTGTCGTTCGTGTTCGAGTCCATCACCGACGAGAACGGCTACCTCGACGCCCTGGGGGTCATGGAGATCGAGCGGGCCCGTCGCGACGCCCGCATCTCCCAGGCCAACAACGACCGGGACGCGACCCTGCAGGAGGAGGACGCGCGCCTGACCAAGGAACGTCGCCGCCTGGAGGTCGAGGCGGACGTCGCCGACTCGGAACGCGAACTGTCGATGCGCAAGGCGTCCATCAAGGAGGAGGTCGACGTCGCCAACGCCCGCGCGCTCAAGGCCGGGGAGATGGAGACCAAGGTCCAAGACATCCAGATCGCCGAGCGCGAGGCCGAACGCCAGCGCCGCGAGCTGGACGCGACCGTGCGTGAGCAGGCCGAGGCCGACAAGTTCGCCCAGGAACGTCGCGCCGAAGGCGCCCGGTTCCAGGCCGAGCAGGAAGCCGAGGCGGAGAAGATCCGCCGTTCGCGCGTGGCCGAGTCGATCGAGATCGAGGCGCGCGCGGAAGCGACCCGCCTGCGCGAGACCGGTGAGGCCGAGGCCGGCGCGATCCAGGCGCGGGGGGAGGCCGAAGCGCTGGCCCGGCGCAAGCTCGCCGAGGCGTTGGCCGAGTACACGGAGGCCGGGCTCTCGTTGGAGGCGCTCAAGGTGCTGCCAGACATCGTCGCGGCCGCGTCCGAACCGCTGTCGCGGGCCGGCAAGACCACGATCATCTCCAACGGCGCCGGGGGTGGCACCGGGGTGTCCAAGCTGACCGAGGACGTCACCCAGGCGCTGAGCTCCACGGTGCCGATCATCAAGGACCTGTCCGGGGTCGACCTCGCCGCGTTGCTGCGCGGATTGACCGGTCAGGGCGAGGACGAGCCGGACGGGGCGTAGCGACGTGCCCATCGACCAGGTCGCCGAGTTGCTCGTTCGGTGGCGCGGCACGGACGGGGTGTTCGCACGTGCTCGCGTGTTGCGCGAGGGCATCCAGCTGCTGGGCGACCTCGATGCCGACGAGCGACGGCTGCTCGCCCGGTCGCTCGCCGAGCAGGGCGCGCCCGACCTCGCGAACCGGCTCGAGCAGCGCACCGACGGAGCCTTGAGCGCCGATCAGCTGTGGAGCGTCGCCGACGGGCTGCTGGCCATGGACGACCAACAGGTCGACCGACTCGCGACGAGTCTGAGCGATCCGGACGAGCGCGTGCGGCTCGCGCGGGAAGCCGTTGCCCAGGGGCTGGGCGGCCAGCAACTCGGCGACCAGCAACTCGGCGACCAGGAACTCGGGGCGGTCGCACTCGGTGATGCCGGCATCGTCGACGTCGGGTTGCACGGCACGGAAGCCGGCGCTCCGACCACCGCGGCCCGAACCCACGACCGCGATGGGGAGGGCGACGAGGTCGCGCAGCAGGTCGCCCGCACCGAGACCGGACCCACGGGGCGATCGGGATCGACCGTCGCGTCCACACGAGCCGACCAGGGTCCAGCCGATCTGCCGGTGGTCGACGCCGGTCCCGGGGTCCCCGTGGCGCTCCCCCGGGCCGTGGCCCCGGTGCTGCCCGACGCGCAGGGCACGACCACGGCCCCCGATGATGCGGTGGCGTGGCACGAGCAGCTGCGAGCGGCCCAGACGGCCATGGCACGGTTCCGGCTGCTGGACCCGGATCGACTCGCCGGGCTCGACCGTGCGACGGCGCTGGCCCTACTGGACGCCCTACCGGAGGGGTGGCAGCGCCGCCGGGGCGCCGAACGCCTGGTGGACGCCGGGACGTTCCCGACCGACCGTCTCGGAGAGGCATTCGCCCGGTTCACCCGCACGACCGATGCCGTCTTCGTCGCGGGTGCGCTGATCGCTGCCGACCAGGTGCGCGCAGAGCGGTTCGAGGGCATCCTGCCCGCGCGGGTCGTCCACCGCCTGGTCGCCCGAAGTGAGCGTTGAGATGGATGCTGCCCTCATCGGCCTGGTCGCCGGGTCCGGATGGGCCTCCGGCGTCAACATCTATGCGGCGGTGGCGTTGCTCGGCGTGCTGGGGCGATCGGGGTTCGACGCGGTACCCGACGCGCTGATGCGCACCGACGTGATCGTGATCGCCGCCGGGATGTTCGCCCTGGAGTTCGTGGCCGACAAGATCCCGTTGTTCGACTCGCTCTGGGACACCGTGCACACGATCATCCGACCACTCGGCGCCGTCGTGGTCGGCGCACTCCTGGCCGGCGACGCGGAGACCTGGCAGCAGGCCGCGGCGGCCATCGGCTCGGGGGGCCTGGCGACCGCCAGCCACCTCACGAAAGCGACCACCCGTCTGGCGGTGAACACCTCCCCGGAGCCTGCCAGCAACATCGGGATCAGCCTGCTCGAGGACGGGCTGGTGGCCGGCGTCATCTGGCTCGCGGTCACCAATCCCGTCCTGGCGCTCGGCCTGGTGGTGCTGCTCCTGATCGGCGGCGCCGTGCTGACGGTGGCACTCATCGGCGTCGCGCGCCGCGGCCTGCGAGCCCGACGCCAACGACGGGCCGCGCGCCGCACCCCGCCTCAGGACGCGTTCCGCGGGCCACGGTGAGACGACACCGGACCTCGGGCCCCCGGCCTCGAACCCACCACGACCGCGAGTCCCCGACCATGGATGCTGAGCGTGGGACGTGATGCGGCCTCGGTGGCCCACGACCTCGGGGCGGTGCTCTACGTGCCGACGGCGATGGCGGCGCTGTCGGTCCCCGTCGCCGTCCTGGCGGGAGACACCCGGATGGTGGCGCCGCTCACCGGTACCGCGGTCGTCTGCGGTGCGGTCGGGAGCGTGTTGCTGCACCGGTTCCGGCACGTGCGTGCGGAGCATCGCTGGCCGGCGGTCGAGGTCGTCGCGGTCGGCTGGCTTCTCAGCGGGTTCGTCACCGCGCTCGTGTTCTACTTCCTCGGACTGATGGCCCCCGCGGCCGCGGCGGACCGGACGTTCATCGATCCGATGAACGCGCTGTTCGAGGGCATGTCCGGGATCACCAGCACGGGCCTGACCATGGTGGGGGGACGGGAGGCCGAGCTGACGGCCACCGCCCAGTGGTGGCGATCGCTCTCGCAGTGGGTGGGCGGGGTCGGGATGGTGCTCTTCGCGTTGGGCTTCACCCACTCGGCGACGGGCATGCGCACCCTCTACGAGGCGGAGGGGCGACATCCGGACCTTCCCGGCGGGACGGTCGGGACCGTCAGGGGGACGATGGCGTTGTACGCGGGCCTGACGGTGGCGGCGGTGGCGGCGCTCGCGGCCACGGAGCATGATCCCTGGACCGCACTGAACCATGGCATCACCGGCATCTCCACCGGCGGGTTCTCCATCACCGGTGACAGCATGGCCGGTTTCGGCCCGGTCACACAGCTGGTGACGTTGGTCGTCATCGTGACCGGCGCCGTGACCTTCGTGGCTCATCACGTCCTGCTCGTCCAGCGTCGCCCGGCACGACTGTGGCAGCTGACACCGGTACGGGGACAGGTCGTGGTACTCGTGGGGGGTGCGGTGCTCCTCGTCGCCGTGAACGCGGTGAGCGGTTCAGGGGTCTCCGTGCTGGACACCGTGTTCCAGTGGGCCAGCGCCGCCGGAACCGCCGGGTTCGCGAGCGACCCCGACCTGCAGCAGTGGGCCACGCCCGCTCTGGCGCTGCTGATGGCGGCGATGTTCGTCGGCGCCCCCAGCGGCTCGACCGGTGGCGGCTGGAAGCTCGATCGCCTGCTCTGGTCGTGCAAAGCGGTCGTGCAACGGCTCCGGGGCAGCGCGGCGATCACCTGGGACGGGGGCATCGTCGACCGCGACCGGGCGGAGACGATCGTCCGGCGCGCCGCGATGCTCGGAGCGCTGTGGCTACTGACCGTACTCGTCGGTGCGGGCACCATCGCCGCCTCGACCGACGCGCCGCTCGGATCCGTGCTGTTCGACGTGACCTCCGCGGTCAGCAGTGTCGGGTTCAGTACCGGGGTGATCGATGTCGAGCTGAACGGGGCCGCCAAGGGGGTGTTCGTCGCGTTGATGTATCTCGGTCGGTTGGAGTTGTTGCTCGCACTGACCCTGGCCACCCAGCCCGAGCACGCGTAGAGATCTCCCTGGCTCGCCGGGCGGCGGTGCGGGGCCTCAGGGCACTCGAAGCACCTCGTAGGCCGCATCGCGCCAGCCCTCCTCCATGGCCAGGGCGAACAGTCCCTGGCGGCGCGCCACCACCGCGTCGGTCTCCTCGACGTCGCGGGCCGGGATCTCACCGAGGATCGCGAGCGCCGCCGCCGTGTCGGGAGCGGCGGGCGGGGAGACCTCCCGCTCCCGCTTCGGTAGACCTCTGACCACGGAATCCATCGCCTCGGTCATCTGCTCGTAGCTCAACGTACTCAGCGCCGCCGGCTTCGCCACACTGTGGGCCATCACCTCACAGGCATCCGACAGTGCCAGCAGCGACGGCCCGAGCGCCATCCGACGTTCGTTGGGCAACACGTCGTGGAGCACGGGGAAGAGCCGATGCCGTTCGGCGAGCGTGCCGAGGTCACGTGCGATCGCCTGGAGGTAGGGCTCGATCGACCGGAACGACTCGCCGTCCCACGCCCGCCGCAGGATCGTCGGGAGGTCATGGCCGAGGGCGTAGGCCTGACGGGCGGTGCTCCGCTCGTGGGAGATGGCCGAGGTCAGCGAGACCAGGTAAGTGACCTCGAGCGTCACCTTGACTTCCTCCCGGCCCTGAAGGGCCAGGATTCCTACGACGCCACCGCGTGTGTGCGGTGGTCGGATCGGTGGGTTCCTGCTTCGTCCCCGGTCGCGTCACCAGCCGGAGGCTGGGTCGGTCTCACATCGGGTCCACAGGCGTTTTCGGTGTTCGCCAGCCCGGCGGCCACCATCACGTTCACGGCTGCGTTGACGTCCCGGTCGTGGAACGTGGCACAGCAGGTGCACGTCCACGCGCGGACGTGCAACGGTTTTGCTCCGGAGTCGCACCCGCAGGTGGAACACCGTCGGGTGGTTCCCCGGGGGTCGACCGCGACGACGTCGCGGTCGGGGCGGGCTCCGGCTGCTTCCTCGAGGAAACGGCGGAGGGTCGCCCACGACGCGTCGTGGACCGATCGTGCCATCCGTGTGCGGGCCAGACCCTTGACGTTGAGTTGCTCGACCGCGACCACTTGGTTCTCGTGGACAAGGCGGTGTGCGAGCTTCCTCAGTTCGTCGTGCCTGGTGTCACGGACCTTGCGGTGCATGGCCGCCACCCGGCGGCGCTGCTTACGGTAGTTCGCGGACGCCTTCTCGCCCTTGCGTGCCCCGACCTTCTTGGACAGCGACCGTTGGGCGCGGGCGAACTTGCGCTCGGCCGTACGGAGATGACGGGGGTTGTTGACCTTCTCGACGGTGCCGTCCACGCTCACGATGACGGCCAGGTGGTTGAGGCCGACGTCGACGCCACACCCGGGCGAGGTTGCCGGTTCCGGCTTGCGCTGTTCGACCTTGCACACGAACGAGACGTAGAACCGTCCGTCAGGTTCCTGCACGACGGTCACTGAGGTGGGGTCGCTCGGCAACGGGCGGGACCAGCGGACGTCCACCCATCCGATCTTGGCGAGGAACACCCGCGCGTCGTCGCTGCCGTCCCCGACGCCGCGGATGCGGAACCCGCGCTTGGTCAGACGGAACGTCTGACGCCCACGGCGGGTCTTGAACCGTGGGTGACGCTGCTCGCCCTTCCACCAGTTCTCGTAGCTGCGGTGGGCGTCACGAACCGCTTGCTGGAGCGCGACCGTGGACACCCCCGAAAGCCACGCACGTGCCGTGGTTCGTTTCGCGTCGGTCACGACCGTGCGGTCGAGCACGGCGTAGCTGACGCTCGCCTGGTTCTCGCGCCACAGGTTCCGTCGCAGCGCGATCGCATCGTTGTGCACCACCCGGGCGCACCCGAACGTGCGCGCCAGCTGGCGCTGCTGCCCAACGGTCGGGTAGCAGCGGAACCGGTAGCGGCGCTCGTCAGCCATGCCCGGACCGTACGTCAAGGGTGCGACAGCACTCCTGAGCGGACCCTGGTCATGGCGCGGCGCTGATTCCTCCCGGCCCTGAAGGGCCAGGCTTCCTCAGCGCACAACCTTGGTGATGATGATGCCCGCCGCGGTCCGGAGCCGGCGGGGCAGCCGGTGCACGCCGGCGCGGCCGATCCGTAGCACCGTGCGTGCGATGGGACCCTTCGCCTCGGTGGCACGGATCACCGTGAACACCGCGTCCGCGAGCACCGCGACCGCCACCGATGCTCCGAGCACGATGAGCACGTCGTTGCCTGACCTCGGGTCACCCGACGGGGGTACCCCTCGAGGGCTGCCGTGGGCCCTTCACACCCCCGGTCGAACGATCCACACCGGACTCAGCGGTCCTTCGGCTCGACGCCCAGGTCGGCCATCAGGCCACGCACCCGCTGCTCGATGTCGTCGCGGATCGGCCGGACAGCGTCGACGTCCTGGCCCGCCGGGTCCTCGAGGTCCCAGTCCACGTAGCGTTTGCCGGGCAGCACCGGGCACGCATCACCACAGCCCATGGACACGACGACGTCGGCGACGTCCACGGTCTCGTCGGTCCAGGGCTTCGGCTCCTGGTCGGCGATGTCGATGCCCTTCTCGGCCATCGCCTCCACGGCCGAGGGGTTGACCGAGGAGGCGGGTTCGGAGCCGCCGGACATCACGTTGACGTCCTCGCCACCGAGGTGGCGCAGGAAGCCCGCGGCCATCTGGGATCGGCCGGCGTTGTGGACACACAGGAACAACACGCTGGGGGTTTCGGTCATGATGGATCCTTCCTTGATGGTGAGCTGGCCTTGATGGTGAGCTGGTCAGGTGCTCGCGAGCGAACCGCTTCGCGGGGCAGTGGATCTCGGCATGGTCAGGATCTCGTGCATGCTCCACCTGCCGGTTGGAGCGGGTCCGACCCGGGATCCCGGGAGCGTCGGTGTTCCACGGCCGAGCCGGAAGGCACGACCAACCTGGCCTGGCCGCCTCGACAGGGCTCGGTGCGAACAGCCACCGGACCAACAGCGCGGCCGCCACGGCGCCGATCGCCTGACCGGCCAGGAACCCCGGGACGCTGCCCGAAGATGACCAGGACCAGACCCGCCGTCGCGATCACCTCCGCGGCGAGCCGCCCACCACCCCCTCGATCCGTGGTCGCCAACTCGACCAGCGGTAGAGCGAACGTCGCCGCCGTGGCGATGGTGCCGACCATGGCCCCGACCAGCTGGGCCGCGACGTAGCCCCACACCCGTCGCCAGGGCATCCCACCGAACGCGGCATCGACCAGTGTGACCACCGGGTTGAAGTGGGCGCCGGAGACCGGACCGAAGGTCAGGATCGCGGCGGTCAGCGTGAGCCCGATGATCACCGCGTGCACGAACAGCTGCATCGAGGCCGGTCCCGCCGGCTGCCCGGAGGCAGGCTGCACGACGATGCCGGAACCGACGATGGCGGCCAGCAGGAAGGCGGTCCCGAGCGCTTCGGCGGTCACCTTGCGCAACTCGTCCTGCCACCCACCGCCCATCATGCGACGTCCGCGCGACCGGCCGCCAGCCAGCTGACCCGGACCTCGAGCTCGTCGTAGGCCCGGGTGACCGCCGCGGGACCGCCACCGACCGGGTCCGGGACCGACCAGTGCAGGCTGGGTACGTCGAACGGCAGACCGGCTTCCAGCGCGCGGTCACACACCGAGACGATCAGGTCGGGGGCGCGATCGACCGCTTCGTAGCCTTGCGGCCGACGATCCCCGAGATCCAGTCCATGCGCCTCCGCCACCGCGACCGCGCTCGGATGCACCTGCGCGGCGGGGCGTTGTCCGGCCGAGCGTGCGGGCCGATCCGTGGCGCGTTGCCACAGCGCCGCTGCGAGCTGAGAGCGTGCGGAGTTCGCCGTGCACACGAACAGCACGTCGTCCGCCCGGATCGTCCCGGACGGTCCCTGCACGCCGATCACCTCGTGGTGCAGGCGGACGTAGCGACGCCGTCGGTCGCCCTCCGAGGTCCGCCGTTCGATCAGGCCGGCCTCGCCCAGGACATCGAGGTGGAACGCGACGAGGTTGGTCCCGAGCCTCGTGAGCTCTGCGAGCTCGGATGGTGAGCGGTCGCTGAGGTGCAGTGCATCGACGATCATCAGGCGATGACGATCGCCCAACGCGCGGTGGACCGCGGCGCGACGTTCCAGCCGATCGTCGCGGTCCGGCGGATCGATGGCTGCCTCGCTGTTCTCGGGTGACGATCCCAATCGGTCAACAAACATTGAGTCAATGCTAGTCGACCCTTCCTGGGCTCGTCCACCACGTCTCCCCCACGTGCCCCCCACGGAGTACGGTTGCCGGTCGACCGACGAGGAGATCCCCCGTGCCCATCGTCGCCTGCCCGGACTGCGGCGAGGACGAGGAGTTGACCGGACGGCGACTCGGCGACAGTGGGGCGCCTCGGCTGCAGTTGACCTGTGAACGATGCGGCGCGAGCTGGGCCCGAGACGGGTCAGCCCGTTGTGGGTTGTGCGACTCGGAGGACATCGAGGGCATCCCTACCTCGACCCTGCAGGAGAAAGGTCGCGGCGAGCAGTGGGCACCGTCCGGCATCCGGCTGGTGTTCTACTGCTGGTCGTGTCGGGGCGACGACGTCACCTCGTCGCGACCACGACCCGGTCCGCAACCCCAGCCCGGCGCCCCGCCCGACCTGTCCAGCCTGCACCGTCGTGGCAACTGACCACCACCTCCCGTTCAATCCCGCCCACCTCCCCTTCGATCCCGCCCACCTCCCCTTCCGAGGCTCACGTGCGCTTCCTTGACGGACACGACCCCCACCACGACCTGACCTACGAGGACGTGTTCCTCGCGCCAGCCCGGTCGGACGTGACCTCCCGCATGGACGTCGACACCGCGACCATCGACGGCTCCGGCACCACCATCCCCATCGTGGCGGCCAACATGACGGCCGTCTCCGGCCGACGTATGGCCGAGACGTTGGCTCGGCGCGGTGGGCTCGCCGTCATCCCACAGGACATCCCGCTCGACATCGTCGCCGAGGTGATCGCGTCGGTGAAGTCCCGCGATCCGGTCCTCGAGACGCCCATCACCCTCGCCACCACCGACACCGTCGGTGATGCGCTCAACCTCCTGCCCAAACGCGCTCACGGCGCCGCGGTCGTCCTCGAGGACCAACGACCCGTCGGGGTGATCACCCAGGTCGACCTGCACGGCGTCGATCGTTTCGCCCAGGTCGGGCAGGTGATGTCGGGCGACCCCGCCATCCTGGACTCGTTCACCGACGCACGGGCCGCCTTCGACCAACTCGCCGAGGTCCGCCACCGGCTCGCTCCGGTGGTCGACGACGACGGTCGGCTGCGAGGCCTGCTCACCCGGCCCGGAGCGCTCCGGTCGACGATCTACCGGCCCGCGCTCGACGCCCGGGGCCACCTGCGCATCGCCGCCGCGGTCGGCGTGAACGGCGCCGCAGCCGCGAAGGCCGCGGCGTTGCTCGCCGCCGGCGTCGACGTGCTGGTGCTCGACACCGCACACGGCCATCAGGACCGGATGCTGGAGACCTTGCGCGCGGTTCGAGAACTCGATCCGCAGGTTCCCATCGTCGCCGGCAACGTCGTGACCCGTCAGGGGGTGCGCGACCTCGTCGAGGCCGGGGCGGACATCGTCAAGGTCGGCGTCGGACCTGGCGCGATGTGCACGACACGGATGGCGACCGGCGTCGGACGACCACAGTTCTCCGCCGTACGCGAATGCGCGGCCGAAGCCCGGGAGTTGGGCGCCCACGTCTGGGCCGACGGTGGGGTTCGCCACCCCCGCGACGTCGCACTCGCGCTCGCCGCCGGTGCTTCCAACGTGATGGTGGGCTCCTGGTTCGCCGGCACGCACGAATCCCCGGGCGACCTCGAACACGACCCGGACGGCCGTCCCTACAAGATCTCGTTCGGCATGGCCTCGTCACGTGCCGTGCAGCACCGCACGGAGGGTGAGAGCGCGTTCGACCGAGCCCGGAAAGCCATGTTCGAGGAAGGGATCTCGTCGGGGCGTCAGTATCTCGACCCCGATCGTCCGGGGGTCGAACACCTCCTCGACGCGATCATCGCCGGCGTGCGCAGCGCCTGCACCTACGCCGGCGCACGGACGCTGGAGGCGTTCCACGAACGCGCCCTGGTCGGGGTGCAGACCCGGTCCGGCTACACCGAGGGACAACCGGTGCCGCGAGGCTGGTAGCCGTCACGGCCGGCCATCGCCCGGCAGGGCCCCAACCGGGTGATGCGAGCGCACCACCCTCGCTCCGATGTCGCGCCAACACGCCGCAGTCGCGCCAGCACCGCAGGGACGAGCACCTCACGCGACGGCGAACACCTCACGCGACGGCGAACACCACACGCGACGGCGAACACCACGCGCGACGACGAGCACCACACGCGACGGCGAACACCACACGCGACAGGGTGGGAACCGTCGGTCGGACCCCACCCTGTCGGGACTCGGGCGTGGTTCAGGCGAAGATCTCGCTGATGCGGTCGACCGCATCGTCGTCCAACTGCTCGAGCACGTCGAGCGCCCGCATGTTCTCCTCCACCTGTTCGACACGCGACGCGCCCGTGATGACCGTGGAGACATCCGGGTTCGCGGCGCACCAGGCGATCGCCAACTGCGCCATGGTCGCGTCGAACTCGTCCGCGACCTGCTTGAAGTCGTGCAGCGCATCGTTGTAACGGCCGTCGGCGAGCCGGTCCTTGAGGAACTCGTAGCCCGGCAGCGAGGCGCGGCTGCCCTCCGGGATGCCGTCGAGGTACTTACCGGTCAACAGCCCCGACCCGAGCGGCGACCAGATGGTGGTACCGAGCCCGATGTCCTCGTAGAGCCGGGCGTATTCCTTCTCCACGCGGGCCCGGTGCAACAGGTTGTACTGCGGCTGTTCGACCACCGGCTTGTGCCAGCCGTTGCGGTCGGCGATCTGCCATGCGGCACGGATCTCGTCGGCGGCCCACTCCGAGGTGCCCCAGTAGAGCGCCTTGCCGCGATCGATCGCGTCGGACATCGCCCGGACGGTCTCCTCGATCGGGGTGTCCGGGTCGGCGCGGTGACAGTAGATGAGATCGAGGTGCTCCAGACCGAAGCGGTCGAGCGAGGCATCGATCGCCTCCAACAGGTACTTGCGGTTGAGGGTCCGGCGCGTGTTGGGACCGTTGTGCAACCCCCAGAAGAACTTGCTGGACACCACGTACTCGTCGCGGCGCCAGCCGAGCTTGCGGATGGCGTCACCCATGATCCGCTCGGACTCGCCGCCGGCGTAGGCCTCGGCGTTGTCGAAGAAGTTCACGCCGGCGTCGAACGCCGCAGCCATGCAGTCGACCGCCTTGTCGACATCCAGCTGGTCCTTGAAGGTCACCCACGACCCGAAGCTCAGCACGCTCACCTTGAGGCCGGCATCGCCCAACCTGCGGTACTCCATGTCCATGCGTTTCCCTGTCGTCGGCTCGATCGGTCCGCGGCAGGCGGTCGCCGCAGCTTCGAGGCCCGAGCGTAGGGCGGGCGCAGCGGATCGATGCCGGCCGGCGGACAGCCCGCCGGCATCCGGTCCGGCACGCACCGGCCGGCCGCTACGGTCGACCCCCAGCGACGACGAGGTGACACGACGATGCGTGTTCTGGTGACGGGAGCGACCGGGTTCGTGGGCGGGCGGGTCGCCGCGCGGCTGCGGGAACGGGGCGACGAGGTCGTCGCGGCGGTGCGGACGCCTTCCCCCGATCTGGAGGCGCTCGGCGTCGAACAACTCGAGACCGGGCTCGAGGTGACCGCCGAACACCTCGTGGGGGTCGACGCGATCGTGCACGCGGCCGCGAGCCTCGGACCGTCCATGGAGGATGCCCGGGCGGTCAACCGGGACGGCACCCGTCGCCTGTGCGAGGCCGCGCTGGCCGCGGGCACCTCCCGCCTGGTGCACATCTCGACGACCTCCGTCTACGACCTCGACGCCACCGGTGACGCCGAGGTCGACGAGGACGCCCCGCTGGCGACCGAGAACTCCGGTGACTCCCCCGCGGGCAGCGCGGGCAACCCGTACTCGGTGACCAAGGCGGAAGCCGAGGCGGAGGTCATCGATGCCACCGCCCGCGGGTTGTCGACGGCGATCCTGCGCCCCCCGGCGGTGCTCGGTGCCGGTCCCACCTCGACGTGGGGCACCCGGGTCCCGCGCCGGCTGCTGGACGGCAACGGACCACCCCGGCACCCCGAGACCACCTTCGGGTTCGTCCACGTCGAGGACCTGGTGGACGCGACGCTCGCGGCGCTGGCCTCCGACGCCCGGACGATCGTCAACGTCGTCGGCGGCCACACCACCGTGGGCACCTACCTGCAGGC
>Ga0207421_10005024_pt1 | contig 15015 bp, 11 predicted proteins | sample SodLakKL_010_SED_4_FD_187542 | JGI IMG/M metagenome (GOLD analysis project Ga0207421, IMG submission 187542) | Alkaline sediment microbial communities from Lake Tanatar, Kulunda Steppe, Russia - 8KL_010_SED (SPAdes) (version 2) | ecosystem: Environmental > Aquatic > Non-marine Saline and...
CACAATCCCTGAAAAAGCACCTGCTGGCGAAAAACCCTGTAACCTTCGATCTCCGCAGGCGTCAGGTTTTGAGGCAAAGAAGAGGGCTCTTCCACGTCCTTGATTTCCTGGCACCGGAGGCAGACGAGATGGTGGTGAGGCGAAGCGGTGGCATCGTAGCGGACGACATCCGTGAGAGGACTCACCTTTTGAACGAGCCCCGCTTCAAGGAACCTTTCCAGGGTCTTGTAGACAGTGCCCAGTGAAATCATGGGAAAACGTTTTCTGACCTGCTGGTAGATGAGATCCGCGCTGGGATGTTCCCGGCTGCCGCACAGGGCCTGGTAAATGGCCAGGCGCTGATAAGTGACCTGCAGGCCATGCGCTCTCAGAGTGGCAATGAAATCCTTGTCGCTCATCTCTTTCATGATGGCTACTCCCTGGTGGAGATGAAAACGGAATTGAAGATGAATGAGACCAGCGCAGTGCAATGGCATGGAGAACCGCGAAGCCCGGGCATACATCTTAAGAGAAACCATGTGAGAAACCATAAAGCAGAGGCGCTGGGGTCAGCAAGGCTTTTCCCCCCGGAAAAAACCCCTTTCAGGAGAACTCCCCCTGAACCGCCCCGCATCCTTTTCCCCAAAGATCAGGAGCCTTGCGCTCCACCGGAAACCGCTGCTCCCTCCTGCAAGTCCTTTGGGTCATGTCCCCCGTGCCGCTTCAGGTAGACCATCAAAACCGACAGGGCAGCGGGTGTGATCCCTGAAATGCGCGCAGCCTGCCCCAGGGACACAGGGCGTATCTCCAAAAGCTTTTGCCGCACCTCGTTGGAAAGACCGGGAATGCTTTCGTAGGAGAAATCCCCGGGAACGGCGACCTGTTCCAGCTGCCTGAAACGCTGGGCCTCCGCCTCCTGCCTTTGAAGGTACCCTTCGTACTTGCATTCCACTTCCACCTGTTCCTTCACCCGCTTCCCCAGGCTTGCGGTAGGGGGAGAAAGGATTTCTATGTCGTCGTAGGAGAGTTCCGGCCGCTTGAGGAGGCGGTCGAGGGCGGCCGGTTCCTGAAGGGGCGCCGATCCTTTGAGGGCCAGGTGGGCATTGACCTCCGGGGAGGGACGCAGGTGAGTCCGCCGAAGCCGGCCCAGTTCTTCCTTTATTCCTTCGCGGCGCTCCTTCAATTCCTTCAAAACCTCCCGAGGGAACAAGCCCAGCTCATGCCCTTTTTCCATGAGCCGCAGATCCGCATTGTCTTCGCGAAGGAGCAGGCGGTATTCCGCCCTGGAAGTGAACATTCGGTAGGGTTCATTGGCGCCGCGGGTGACCAGGTCATCCACCATGACGGCCAGGTAGGCCTGAGACCGGTCCAGGATGAAAGGCGGCCGCCTTTGCACCTGCAGGGAAGCGTTGATGCCAGCCCAGAGGCCCTGCCCGGCGGCCTCCTCATACCCCGAGGTTCCATTGATTTGCCCCGCCATGTAAAGGCCCTTCAAAAGCTTGGTCTCCAGGGTGGGACGCAGCTGCGTGGGCTGCACAAAATCGTATTCAATGGCGTAAGCGGGCCTCATGACTTCCGCTTCTTCCAGCCCCGGCACCGTTTGCACCAGCTGAAGCTGAACCTCGTAGGGGAGAGAGTTGCCCGTGCCGCTGGCATAGACTTCCTCCGTGTCCAGCCCCTCGGGTTCCAGAATGATCTGGTGGTACTCCTTGTGCGGAAACTTCATGACCTTGTCTTCCAGGGAAGGACAGTAGCGCGCCGAAACCCCCTTGATGGTGCCATTGTAGAGGGGGGAAAGGTGAATGTGGCGCTTCACGTGTTCATGGGTGTGGCCCCGGGTCTTTCCCAGAAAGCACGAAACCTGGGGCAGCTCGATGCGATCCGTGAAAAGGGAGAAAGGCTTCGGCTGCTCATCCCCCCATTGTTCCTCGAAGCGGGTGAAATCAATGCTTCGCCGGTTGATGCGTGCAGGCGTGCCCGTCTTCATTCGGCCCAGCTGAAACCCCGCCTCCAGCAGCTGCCCCGCAAGATTTTGGGAAGAAAGCTCCCCCGCACGGCCCGCCGGAATGCTTGCCGTGCCCACATGGACCAGGCCCTGCAGGAAGGTGCCCGTTGCCAGGATCACCGCCTCCCCCCCAAAAAACGCTCCCAGTTCATCCACCACACCCCTCACGCGGCCGTTTTCCAGCACCAGGGACTCCACCAGCGTCTGCTTGAAATCCAGGTTCGCCTGGGATTCCAAGCTGTGCTTCATGGCCGCTCGATAACGGACCTTGTCGTTTTGAGTGCGCGTGCCCCGCACCGCCGGCCCTTTTTTCATGTTGAGGATTCGGGACTGAATGGAAGTGCGGTCCGCAAGGCGCGCCATTTCTCCTCCCAGGGCGTCGATTTCCTTCACCAGGTGCCCTTTTCCAATGCCGCCGATGGAGGGGGAACAGGGCATGTGGGCGGTCATGTCCAGATTGATGGTGAGGATAAGGGTCCTGCATCCCATGCGGGCGGCAGCCAATGCAGCCTCGCAGCCCGCATGGCCCGCCCCCACAACGATGACGTCATACACGTTTTTCATTGTCCGTTTCCTGTGTTGCCAATCATTTGCATTGTATTGTTCTGGCTGATCCCTCTCGTGATCTTCAGATCCTGATGGGCTGCGTTCTGCGCTTTCAGACCCTTTTGGCCATCCTTGCCAGCCCCGAAGCCTTCCATGGACCGGGCCCCCGGTCCATGGAAGGCTTCGGGGCAGAGGCCTCGCTTCCGGGGCAGAGGCTTCGCTTCCGGCCACGGCAGCCTTCATGGTTTTTCCCTTCACCGCGAGGAGTTACCCAAATAAAAATTTATGATAGCATTTTCAAGGGCAAAGGGTGAACGGGCATTCATGAGGACAATATTTATCCTGAATTCCAGGAAAATGAACCGCCCCGGCAATTTATTTTTTTTGACCAGGACCATCAGGACTATTGGGTGAACCATGCGGGAAAAACCCTATCGTGATTTCAACGGCTACCTGAGAGAGCGCTTCGGCTGCCGTGTCCAGAAAATCAGCATCGATGCGGGCCTCACCTGCCCCAACAGGGATGGAACCAGGGGAGTGGGGGGATGTGTCTACTGCAACGCCCGCGGATCGGGCACGGGCGCTTCTCAAAAAAAACAGGGCATCACAGAACAGATCCTTCAGGGAAAAGCAAGTCTTGCCAGAAAGTATAAGGCCCGGAAATTTCTTGCCTACTTTCAGTCTTTTTCCAACACCTACGCCCCCCTCAATGTGCTGGCCCCCATGTACGAGGAGGCTCTCCGGGATCCCCAGGTGGTGGGCCTGACCATCGGCACGCGCCCCGACTGCCTCCCCGACCCCGTCCTGGACCACCTGCACTCCCTTTCTGCCCAGGGGAACCTCATTTGGCTGGAAGTGGGCCTCCAGTCCGCCCATGACAAAACCCTTCAAAAGATCAACAGGGGCCACGACTTCGCGGCCTTTGAGGATGCCACCGAACGCATCAGGAAGCGCAACCTCCCCCTGTGCGCCCACGTCATTCTCGGCCTGCCCGGTGAAAGGGCGGAGGACATGCTCCAGACAGCCCGCATCCTCTCCCGCATGGACATTCAGGCCGTCAAGATTCACCTGCTTTATGTGATCCAAGGGACCAGGCTGGCCCGGTGGCACCGTGACGGCATGTACACCTGCCTCACACGGGAGGAATACAGCGCGCTGGCGGGCGGGTTCATCAGCCTCCTGCCCCCCTCCATGATCATTCAGAGGATCACGGGAGACCCTCACCCGGAAGAACTGGTGGCCCCCCTGTGGGCCCTCGAGAAAGGGAAGAACTTCCAGGCCATTCTGGACCACATGGAAGCACACAATTTGCATCAGGGAAAATTTTACACCCCGGTCCCTTCCGGGTAAATTGCAGGGGACCTCCTTGTTATGGGAAAGGTTTTTGGCTATGTAATGGCAGACTCATTTGACGGATCGGGTTTTGCCGAAAATCCCACAATTTTTCAGATGTTTCTCAAGTGTTTCTATGGAGTGCATGATGCTGCAGCGTGCGATTGAATGTTCAGGGCAAAGTCCAAATGCCGTGAGGAGAAGCCAGGCCGGTTTCACCCTCATCGAATTGCTCATCGTGATGATCATCCTTGGCCTGCTGGCCGCCCTCGTGGCCCCCAAAATGTTCCAGAAGGTGGGCACATCCAGGGTGAATGCGGCCAAGGCTCAGATTTCCATGATCGGAACGGCGCTGGACGCTTTCAGGCTCGACGTGGGCCGATACCCCACCACGCAGGAAGGGCTGGACGCCCTTCGAACGAACCCCAACATCGCCAACTGGGACGGCCCCTACCTTCCCAAAAGCGTGCCCCCGGACCCATGGGGGCGGCCCTACGTGTATGAAAGCCCCGGGCAACACGGCGACTACGATCTCTACTCCCTGGGAGCGGACGGACAACGGGGTGGAGATGGGGACAACCAGGAAGTGATGAGCTGGGAATGAGCCGCCACCGCGCTGAACAGAGAAAATTCTTTGCTTGACTCAAGGAAGCATAAATGGTTTTAATAAAGTTTTTCAAAGAATTGGATTGCGTCCGCGTGCGAGAGTGGCGAAATTGGCAGACGCACTGGACTTAGGATCCAGCCCTGGTGACAGGATGGGGGTTCGAGTCCCCCCTCTCGCACCACATCACAAAAATTTCAATCGAACTCCATGGGGATCGTGTTCTGGGAGAAAGGTGAAAAACGTGGAATTGAATGTTTCCGTTGTCGACCTCAGCGCCAACCAAAAGAAAATTCAGGTAGAAATACCGGCGGAAAAGGTACGGAAAGAAGTTGAAGCACGCTACCGTGACCTCGCCAAAACGGTTCGCATCAAGGGTTTTCGCCCGGGAAAGGTGCCCAAGAGCATCATCAAGTCCTATTTCGGCAAAGACATCGAGCATGAAATTTCCTCCAAGTTCATTCAGGAGACATTTCCCGAAGCTCTTCGCGAAACGGACCTGAAGCCCCTGGCGGAAGCCGATGTGAGCGAGAGTCACTTTGAAGACAACGGGCCTTTTTCTTACACGGCGGTGGTGGAAGTCTGCCCTCCCTTTCAGGTGGAAGGCTACCGGGGCATGGAGCTGAAAAAGACCGACCCAGAGATTCCCGGGGAACAGGTGGACGCGGAGCTGGAAAAGATCCGTGAACAGCATGCCCAGTTGCGCTCCCTGGATGAAGAGCGCCCCGCCAGGGAAGGTGACGTGCTGGTGGTGGACTTCACTCCCTATATCGATGGGGAACCCTTTGAAAAAGGGGCGGCCCAGGACTACCTTGCGGAAATCGGAAAGAACTCCATTCACCCCCAATTCGACGAAAACCTGGTGGGTCATGCTCCCGGGGAAACGGTCACCTTTGAAGTGGACTACCCCGAAGACGCCCCCACTCCCGAAATACAGGGAAAGACCGTTCAGTTCCAGGTGCACATCAAGGAACTGAAGGAAAAGGAACTGCCCGAGCTCAACGATGAACTGGCAAAGACCACCGGGCAGCATGACACCCTTGAGGGGCTCCGCCAATCCATCCGCGAGAAGCTTTTGAAACAGCAGGAAGACCAGGCCAAATCCGCTCTTCGCCAGCAGATCAACGAAGAGCTGCTCGCCAAAGTGGAACTGGAACTCCCTGAAAAGGCCCTGGACCGGGAAGTGGACCGGCTCATCGGAAATCTTCAGCACCAGTTCCAGAGCCAGGGCCTTCAGGTTGACGCTTCCCGGTTCGACACCCCGACCATTCGGGCCGAATACCGGCCCCAGGCAGCCCTCAACCTGAAGCAGAAACTCATCTTTCAGCAGATCGCCAGCCAGGAGAACCTGGAGCTTTCCGAGGAGGAAGTGGAAGAGATTTTCCAGCAGATCGCCATGTATGCCAGAATGGATCTGGAAAAGGTCAAGCGGGACTTTTCAGACAGCGTGCTCGTGCAGCAGTCCAAGGAAGCAAAACTCCAGGAAAAGGTTTTTCAGCTGATCGAGGAATCCGCTGTTTACAGTGCCCCTTCCCAAGAAAAAACACCTGAGCAGGAGGAACAATAGAGCATGTCTGTCATCCCCATCGTCATCGAACAGAGCAGCCGGGGGGAGCGCGCCTTCGACATTTACTCCCGCCTTCTGAGGGATCGCATCGTTTTTCTGGGAACGACGGTCACGGACGACGTGGCCAACGTCATCATCGCCCAAATGCTTTTCCTGGAATCGGAAGACCCGGACAAGGACATCCACTTCTACATCAACTCCCCCGGCGGACTGGTGACGGCGGGCCTGGCCATCTACGACACCATGCAATACATCAAGCCCCAGGTCTCCACCCTGTGCATGGGCCAGGCGGCCAGCATGGCCGCGGTGCTCCTGGCCGCCGGCGACAAGGGCAAGCGCTACGCCCTGCCTCACGCCCGCATCATGCTCCATCAGCCCATGGGGGGATTCCAGGGACAGGCCACCGACGTGGAAATCCAGGCCAGGGAGATCCTCAGGCTGAGAGAAGAACTGAACCGCATTCTCGTGAACCACACGGGCCGAAAACTGGAAGACATCCAGCGTGACACGGACCGGGATTTCTTCATGTCCGGAGAGGAGGCCAGGAATTACGGAATGGTGGATGAGGTCATCCAGAACCGCTCACAGGGAATCGTGTGACTCCTCATCGAGCGGCCCCCTTCCCTCCCCCTGCTCACCTGCATGATTAGAAGAATCCGGAGGCATTCCCCTCCGGATTCTTTCATGCCCCCTGCTTTGCCCGTGAAGATTTTCCTGGCACCTTCGCCAAGGGAACGCCCCGGCGGCCTTTTGCCCCTCTTCCTTTTCCAGGAAAAATGGCCGGTTTCTTGCTTCAGCCCCAAAAACCTGTCGCACCTCTCAAATGCGGGACAAGAATCTTCGAGCCTTCGTTCCCCTTGCTTTCAGTCCCCGCAAGCATTAACTCATGGCGGTGGTGCGAAGGGGACTTTTCCTTTCCACACCCACCCCCGAAGGCCATTGTCCATTGGGACGGAAGTGGCCTGAAGCACCTTGGGGAATGCCCCTTCGAACCTCGAATGTGATGGGCATCGGGATGCAACCTGTGGTATTCTGGGAGCATCACTTGACTCGTGGGTTAAGTTCAGAGGAAAAGATTCGGAAGTCGGGGAAGTGGATATGCTTCAGCACCATGGTTATAATGTATTTAATGCAGCTGCCAGCCACCCCTCACGCCGGGCGCGCAAAGCCGGGAGGGCAAAGCCGGAAGGTCAGAGAATGATTCCCGGTCACGTCCCGGGATGGTTCGCCGGCGTGATGCAACATATGCTCAAGGAGGAATTGAATGTCCAGAAAACGTGAAGATCGTAACGGAGAGCTGAGATGCTCCTTCTGCGGCAAAAGTCAGGACGAGGTGAAAAAGCTCATCGCGGGCCCCACCGTCTACATCTGTGACGAGTGCGTGGAGCTTTGCAACGACATCATCGCAGAAGAATATGAAAGGGAGGAGTCGGGGAAAAGCACCCAGATTCCCAAGCCTTCGGAAATCAATTCAGTGCTCGACCAGTACGTCATCGGCCAGGAGCGCGCCAAAAAGGTTCTTTCCGTCGCGGTGCACAATCACTACAAGCGCATCGAGATGAAAACCGACAAGAATGACGTAGAGCTTCAAAAGAGCAACATCATGATGATCGGGCCCACGGGGTCGGGGAAGACCCTTCTGGCTCAGACGCTGGCACGCATACTCAATGTCCCCTTCACCATCGCCGATGCCACCACTTTGACCGAGGCGGGCTACGTGGGGGAGGATGTGGAAAACATCCTGGTGAGTCTCATTCAGGCTGCCGACTACGACATTGAAAAAGCGAGCCGGGGCATCGTCTACATCGATGAAATCGACAAGATCGCCAAGAAGTCGGACAGCCCTTCCATCACCCGGGACGTGTCGGGGGAGGGAGTCCAGCAGGCGCTGCTGAAAATCCTCGAGGGCACCGTGGCCAATGTGCCTCCCAAAGGGGGCCGCAAGCACCCTCAGCAGGAATTCATCAAAATCGACACCACCAACATTCTTTTCATCTGTGGCGGAGCCTTCAATCACCTGGACAACATCATTCAGTCCCGCGTTGGCGTGAAAGGACTGGGGTTTGGCGCCGAAATTCACAGCAAGGAACAAAAATCGGTGGGAGAAATCCTGATGCGCGTGCAGCCGGAAGACCTCATCAAGTTCGGGCTCATTCCCGAATTTGTGGGCAGGATTCCCGTGGTGGCCACGCTCAAGGAACTGTCGGAAGATGAGCTTGTCAAGATTTTGACTGAACCCAAAAATTCTCTGGTCAAGCAGTACAAGAAACTGTTCGAACTGGAAGACGTGAGGCTTCGTTTCACCGATGGCGTGCTCAAAGCCATCGCCAAGGAAGCCATCAGCCGAAAATCTGGAGCCCGTGGCCTCAGGTCCATCATGGAAAACATCATGCTGGATATCATGTATGACCTGCCCTCCCATCCGGAGATTCAGGAGTGCATCATCAACGAGGATGTGCTTTTGAACCAGGCCACTCCCCTCCTTCTGTACAGGGGGCAAAACCAGGAATCAGCCTGATGGAAGCACGTCAGGGCCCGTGAAGGTTGGAACCAGGAGAGGATTTGCTTCTCTCCTCTTTCTCCGGGCCAGAAAGTGCCGCTTTCCGCCAGGTCACTTCCGGGCCAATGAAAATGCATGCAAGGACCCCCTTTCCCGTCAATGTTCTGCCCAAAGACCATCGGGTGAGGGGTTTTTTTATATGCCGGACACTTTATGGACCTCACACGAAGAGGGTTACAGCTTATGTTCAAGTTAACGAGAAATCGCGACGACCAGCCAAGTTCAGCGGCAGGAATGTCTCTGCCCCTGCTGCCCCTGAGAGATATCGTGGTCTTCCCTTCCATGGTGGTGCCCCTGTTTGTGGGCCGTGACAAATCTGTCACCGCTCTGGAGAAGGCCATGAGCACGGACAAGAAGATTTTCCTGTCCGCCCAGACCAAGGCCAAGACCGACGAGCCCGCCGAATCGGACATTTACCGGGTGGGCACCGTCGCCAACATCCTTCAGATTCTCAAGCTTCCCGACGGCACCGTGAAAGTGCTGGTGGAAGGAGAGTTTCGGGGACGCATTCAACACTTCCTTCCCAACGCCGAATATTTCCAGGTTCAACTGGAAGTGCTGAAAGACGAAGGGAAGGACAATGCCGAAACGGAAGCCCTGCGCCGCAACCTGCGCACCGCTTTCGAGCAGTACTCCAAGCACAACAAGAAGATCACCCAGGAGATCCTCGAATCCACGGCCGCCATCGACGATGCCGCCAAGCTCACGGACACCATCGCCGCCTACATGCCCTTCAAGATCGACGTGAAGCAGAAACTCCTGGAAACCCTCGATCTTTCCGAGCGGCTGGAAAAACTTTTCGGGCAAATCCGCTCGGAAATCGAGATCATCAAAACAGAGGAGCGCATCAAGGGCCGCGTCAAGAAGCAGATGGAAAAGACGCAGCGCGAATACTACCTCAATGAGCAGATGCGTGCCATTCAGAAGGAAATGGGGGACAAGGACGACCACAAGTCGGAGCTGGATGAGCTTGAAAAGCGCATCAAGCGCAAGAAACTGAGCAAGGAAGCGGCGAGCAAGGTGCGCGCCGAGTTCAAGAAGCTGAAATTCATGTCCCCCATGAGTGCCGAAGCCACGGTGGTGCGCAATTACATCGACTGGATCCTGTCCCTGCCCTGGTTTGACAAGACCAAGGACAAGATCGACATCGAAGCGGCGACGGCCATCCTGGATGAGGACCACTACGCCCTGGAAAAGCCCAAGCAGCGCATCCTGGAATACCTGGCGGTGCAGGCTCTGGTGAAAAAAATCAAGGGGCCCATTCTTTGCTTCGTGGGACCGCCGGGTGTGGGCAAAACGTCCCTGGCGCGCTCCATCGCCCGTTCCATGAACCGCAACTTCATACGCCTTTCTCTGGGAGGCGTGCGCGATGAAGCGGAAATTCGCGGCCATCGCAGGACCTACATTGGCGCCATGCCGGGAAAAGTCATTCAGAGCCTGAAAAAGGCCAAGAGCCGGAACCCCGTGTTCTGCCTGGACGAAATCGACAAGCTCAGCAGCGATTTTCGTGGCGACCCCGCTTCCGCTCTCCTGGAGGTGCTCGATCCCGAACAGAACTTCGCCTTCAACGATCACTATCTCGACCTGGACTACGATCTTTCGGAGATCTTTTTCATCACCACGGCCAACAACCTTCACTCCATTCCCGCGCCTCTGAGGGACCGCATGGAGATCATTCAGATCGCCGGTTACACGGAGTGGGACAAAATGAACATCGCGACCAACTTCCTCGTGGAGAAGCAGTGCAAGGCCAACGGGGTCGATCGGAAGAACGTTCACTTTTCCGGGGAGATGCTCCTCTACATCATTCGCCACTACACCAAGGAGGCGGGTGTGCGGAACCTGGAGCGGGAAATCGCTTCCGTGTGCCGCAAAGTGGCCAAGGAAGTGGTGCGAAACGGCCCTGAAACGGTCGTTGAACTGACCGAAGACCTCATTCAGGAATACCTGGGCGTTCCCAAGTTCCAGTACGGAAGGGCCGAAGAAAAAGACGAGATCGGACTGGCCATGGGATTGGCCTGGACAGATTTCGGCGGCGACATTCTGGGCATAGAAACCGTGATCATGCCCGGCAAGGGGAAAATCACCATCACGGGCAAGCTCGGGGAGGTCATGCAGGAGTCGGCGCAGGCTGCCCTGAGCTATGTGCGGTCCCGCGCCCAGCGGTTGGGACTGGACACGGACTTTTACAAAAAGGTGGACATCCACGTGCACGTTCCCGAAGGGGCCATTCCCAAAGACGGTCCTTCGGCGGGCATCACCATGGCCACTTCCATGGTGTCCGCCCTCACGCGAATTCCCGTGCGCAAGGACCTGGCCATGACGGGGGAAATCACCCTGCGCGGAAGAGTGCTGCCCATCGGGGGCCTCAAGGAAAAAATCCTTGCGGCTCACAGGTCTTTGCTGAAGGGGGTTCTCATTCCCAAGGAAAACGCCAAGGACCTGAAGGATATTCCCGCGACCATCCTGGAAGAGGTCCAGGTGGAACTGGTGGATCACGCCGACGATGTGTTGCGGAAAGCATTGGTCCTGGAGGAAGGTCAGGACCTCTTCAAGGAAGTGGAGGACGCTTCCGGTGGGGTCATGTTCGACGCCAAAAAAAGCGGGCCCGACGAAATCCACGCCCATTGATGAAAAAGGGTTAAAAAGCCCTTGACTTTGGAAACGTCATGAGGCATATAGTCAGAACCGTTCGGGATGAGACAGAGATCCAGCTCCGGAAGGTCATGGAGGGCGAATAGCTCAGCTGGGAGAGCATCGGCCTTACAAGCCGGGGGTCACAGGTTCGATCCCTGTTTCGCCCACCAGGAAAAATTAAAGGGGTCGTAGTTAAGTTGGTTATAACGCCGGCCTGTCACGCCGGAGGCCGAGGGTTCGAGTCCCTTCGACCCCGCCAGCAAAAACACCCAGTACGTCAAGGGTTGCGGTTACAGCGAAAGCCAAGGTCAAAAGCCTTGGCTTTCTGCCGTTTTGGGGCTGGTGAGCGCTTCATGGCCAAGCGGTGTGACCCTGGGGCAAATGGCGAGCAGAAATGAGCGGAAGGTCTCTCGCGAAGGCCCAGAGGAAGCAGACCCTGTGAAACCTTTAGGCTTTCTCACAGAGATGCATGTAAGGGAACCGGCAGAAGCCCCCCTCTGCGGCCTCCGCGCCTCTGCGAGAGCAAACCCTTATTTCCTTGCAAAGAGCCAAAACAATGACACCAAATCCTTCATCACCTCCCACCGCCCTTCCCCCGGAAGTCATTCACCTGGGAGGAAAGGACACGGTCACCGGGTCCTGCCACCTGCTGCGCATCAGCGGTCTTCACATCCTCGTGGACTGCGGGCTTGTACAGGGAAGCGACACGGCCGCCCCCATGGAATCCTGGCCCGTGAAGCCTTCCCGGGTGGACTTTGTCATCCTCACCCACGCCCACATCGACCACATGGGAAGGATTCCCGAACTGGTGCGGCGGGGCTTCCGGGGGGAAATCCTCTGCTCCCACCCCACCAGGCTCCTGATGCAGCCCATGCTGCGGGACGCCCTCAGCTTTTCGGACCTGGAACGCAACGAGGCGGAAAGACTCCTTTCAACCATCGACGACCTTTCCTGGGGCTTTGAATACAACGAGTCTTTTCATCTCAAAAAAGGCGCCCGGTTCCGGCTGGGCCGCGCCGGGCACATTCTGGGTTCATCCTTTGTGAAGATCGAGGACGGTTCGGGCTGGTCCGTTATCTTTTCCGGAGACCTGGGAGCCCGGGACACCCCTATCCTCCCCGATCCGGACAAGGCCGACGGCTGCGACCTCCTGGTGCTGGAATCCACTTATGGAGATCGCCTGCACGAAGATCGCCGGGAGCGGACGAAGCGCCTCGGGGAAGTGCTCGAACGCTGCCTCTCCGACGGAGGCAAAGTGTTCATTCCCGCCTTTTCCCTGGGAAGAACCCAGGAACTGCTCTACGAACTGGACCGCCTCTCCCTCGACCGCAAGCTTGGCATTGGAACACGCATTCCCGTATGCATCGATTCCCCTCTGGGGATTGAAGTGACAGGAATCTATTCCCAATGCCGGGAATTCTGGGACCGGGAAGCGAAGGAAATCCTGCACCGTGGCGACGATCCCCTCAACTTCGAGGAACTCTATGCGGTGGTTCGGTTCCGGGACCACCTGGAACTGCTCCACATGGATGGGCCCGTGGTGATCATCGCCGGAAGCGGCATGTGCACGGGAGGCAGGATCGTCAATCATCTTAAAGCTGGCCTGGAGGATGCGAGAAACGACATCCTCTTTGTGGGCTACCAGGCAGCGGGCACTCCCGGACGTGACCTGGTGCGTTACGGACGCCGGCCGGGCGGCTACGTGGAACTGGAAGGGGAGCGGTTCCCCATCAAGGCCAGGGTGCACGTACTGGAAGGCTATTCGGCCCATGCGGACCAGGCAGGCCTTGTGGAGTGGGCCAGAAGCATGGACGGGAACCCGGAAATCCGCCTGGTCCACGGAGAAAAACGGGCCCGGGAAGGATTGCGCCGCGCCCTGAGCGCAAATGGTTGATTTCCTGGCCCCTGCCGGTATTCAGCAGGGAATCCCCGGCAGGGGGTTCTGCAGAACGCACGCGAGGCTGTTGTGGACATCCTTGAAGTCCATTTCGGGAACGCTCCCCAGAACATGGTGCAACGCATCCATGCCATGGAGGACCTTACCCTTCTCAAAGTGCTCCACCGAAAAGCCGCAACCGTCCCCTCCCTGGAAGAATTTGAAGCCACTCTTGACCCCACATTGCAAAAAATATGAGGAGCCTTGGGCCTTCTGCGCAGAAATCATGGGACTATGAAGACGAGACGATCCGTGTCGCTGGCTTTTTTTCCATCATTTCTTGTTCCTTCCACTGACAGAACCAACGTATTGCGGCCCCTCTGAAGTGGTATTTCCACCTCCTCATCGGTGAAAGCCTCGGGAGAAAACAAGTTGCTGACGTTTTCTCTGTTTAATTCCGCAGTGAATGTGGACGGGTCAATGGTTCTGCCATAATAAACATGGACCACGTAGTTTTTGTCACCGCCCTCAAGTATGGTCTGGGGTTCCGTGGGTTTTTCATATCCCAGAAAAGTATTGACATCCATTGGTCGTCCGCCTTTTCCGTAGAAAAGAGGTGGAACATAATGGAAAAGTTCATGTATTTCTTCGTCCTGCTTATATTTATTGGTTACTTTCCAGAGTCCATGTTCTTTCATAAAAGTAACAGGGATATACTTAATGCTTCCACTATGAGCTAATGCCTCTACAAGCAAAATTACAACATCTTTATATATCATTTGATCCAATATGTAAGACTCTTTAATGTTTTTTTCAAGATTTATTAGACTTTTTTCTCGATCAATTCCTGATTTTTCAAACATTAATATCATTTCTTTGAGTGATTCTTCAGTCATGGTTTCATCAGCCCATTCGATATTGTCTTTTAATAATGCAGATCTTAATGAAAAAAGTGTGTTTTCAGGCGTTATGTAATTAGATTCAATCTTGTCAATTATTTTAATTTTCAATGGATATTTTAAATTTTCTGAAGAGCATATAATTATTGATTGAAAAAAAATAAGAATGAAAAAAATAAATATTTTGTATATTTTTTTTCTATTCATATCTTTTTAATCCTTCTATTTATTTAAGAGACGGTAAATTAACTTTTATTTCTTTGATTGCTTTATCTTCCATTACTTGATGTATAATTTTCCAACTCATAATCGTGTTACCAAATACAACCATTTCTACATCACCCACCACAATGAGCCCATCCCATTTTCCGGAAAAAGCCAATTCCGATGATTTCACCGATATTTCCTCTGAAACTCCCGTAGATCCTTTCAATGAACTGCTTAACATGACCACATCCTCTGGAAATCTTGCACTCACTTCTCCCCCTGCATCTATTTTAGCTGATAATTGTCCTGAACCATGCCAGTGAGTGACATCAAGACAACCAGCATAGCCGCCATGGAATGAGCCACTGGCATTTCCTGAAACAGTTACGGCCAAGGCATCGAGGGTCACGTATCTCTTGAACTTCGGCGGCATGGGAGTTCCCATGATGGTGAAGGGTCCCGCATCGACATGCAGTGCGATGCCAGCGCTTCCTTTGGTGGAGGCATTGACGGACTCCCCCCGGCAGCATTCGGCAAATTGAGCGAAGTGCGTGTTCACCCGGAGGTCGGTGGCGTCGCCGACGCCGATCATTTTCAGAGCATCGTTGACAAAGTTGGGGATTTCCAGAGTGATGGAGACTTCCCGCTGTTGGTCACTGTTGACCACGAGAAGGGTCGTTGTGGCATTGTTGAGGTCACCCTCGCCGCAGGAACCCGTCACGGTCACGTCCTGAGTCTGAAAAAGTGTCCAAAGGGTTTGGGGAACGAAACTCACCGTGTTTTCATAGCCCCCGGGAAAGGTG
>Ga0207421_10005025_pt1 | contig 15015 bp, 17 predicted proteins | sample SodLakKL_010_SED_4_FD_187542 | JGI IMG/M metagenome (GOLD analysis project Ga0207421, IMG submission 187542) | Alkaline sediment microbial communities from Lake Tanatar, Kulunda Steppe, Russia - 8KL_010_SED (SPAdes) (version 2) | ecosystem: Environmental > Aquatic > Non-marine Saline and...
CGGCACCAGCAAAGCGCATGATCGGTCATCGAAGCACGCACACCTGCGGAACGGCAAGCAAGTGTGAGGATTTGTTGGCCGCCACGCTGACCGCCCAGAACGTCCATGTAGGCCGATGGTCGCGGTCATCGTGACAGACCATACTACAACCACCACCAAGAAAAATATTCGCCAACCATACTGAAAGTGGTCGGTGAATCAGTACTAACTACTACTACATCTTACTGAATTTCGTAACAGTTACACAACCCTGAAAAACTGCCCGGGATCAGTGGTGTCCAGACGGGAGTACCACAGGAAGTCGCCGGTCTCGAGGCACAGACCGTCTCCACGCCCGTCGAGACGTGGATCCGATCGAACCGATCGCGATGTGAGACTCGCGCCCCGTATTTATCCCCACTGAGTTCGTACCCGTAGCATGGGACGTGAGTACAGTCTCACGGAGATCTTCGCGGTCAAGTTCGTACTCGCAGACGTCGTCATCATCGCCGCGTTGCTCTTTGCCGGACCGATCTACGCCGTCGCCATCACCGCCCTGTTGCTCGCCAGCGTCTTTCTCGTCTGGGCTCTCGTCCGGAACGTCGACTCCGCGGGGACGGAACCGGCGGAGGTCGATCCCGTGACACGGCTCCAGGATCGGTACGCCGCCGGCGAGATCACGGAGACGGAGTTCGAACAGCGCCTCGAGGCGCTGATCGACGCCAACGAACGGGCCGAACGGGCGGGCGTCGACACCCGGGAACTCCCCCTCGAGCGCTCGAAGTGAGACGGCTGCTCCCGCTCCGCCAGCCTGTGTGTAGACCATACACCCTTTTATGCATATTATAAACATATGGGCAGTGATAAGACCGACTAGCGACCCGTTCCCCCCATGGAAACGCGGAAAGTTCAACGACTGGGGCCCTCGACGGTCGCGATGACACTGCCCGCCGAGTGGGCAAACGAGTACGACGTCGAGAAAGGCGACGAAGTGTCGCTGCGGACCGGTGCCAACGGGACGATGATAGTGATCCCCAAATCCGTCGACGTCACCGAGGCGACGGCGACGATCACCGCCGACGAGCTTCCGAGCGAGGCGGTCGAACGGGCGATCGTCGCACAGTACGTCCTCGGCCGGCGCACGATCCGGGTAGAGCGAACCGACGGCGTCCTCGAGGGGCCCACTATCGAGGCCGTCTACCGGGCGGAAACCCAGCTTATGGGCCTCGGCGTCATCGAAGAGACCCCCGGTGGTATCGCGATCCGCTGTTCGGTCGATCCCGAGGACTTCACTCTCGATACCCTCCTGGAACGCCTCGAGTCGACCGGCGCGACGATGCGAGGGGAGGCGGTCAAAGCACTCACGCGCGGCGATAGCCAACTCGCAAAGCGGGCGGTAAACCGTGAACGACAGGCGAACAAGATCTTCGTGCTCCTCTTGCGGCTGATCTTCACCGCCGCCCGAAACCCGAACGTCGCCCGGACCGTCGGCCTCGAGGAAGAACTCTCGTTGATCGGCTACCGGGCGATCGCGAAGAACTTAGAGCTCACGGCGGACACCGCCGAAGACATCGCCGAGATCGTCCTCGAGACGGGGGGCGAACCGCTCGAGGTCGACGCGGCAACGACCAGACGGATCCGGGAGTTTACCGATCGAGTCGACGACCTCTCGGAACTCGCGGTTCGGTCGGCCGTCGGCCTCGAGTTCGACGGAACAGTCGAGGCGAGAGCGCTGTTCCGGGAGATCGACGACCGCGAGAGCGAGATACTGGCGGATCTCCCGGAGATGGGGAACGACGAACTCCTGCGGGTCAGGGAGGTGCTCGTGAGTCTCAGCCAGACCGCCGAGTACGCGATGAGAAACGCCGAGATCGGCGTGAACCTCTCGTTAGACCGGGAGAGTGGGTACGTCTCACGGATCCAGTGACCGTCACGTCGGTCTGAGATTCCGTCTGGCGTAAGAACTATACCCGCGGCGAAGGTGTCTCTCGGCTATGGGTCTGATGAGCAAGATACTCGGGGGGCAACAGTCCCGAACTACCGAGGACTACGTCGAACTCGACCTCGACGACGTAACCGAAGAGACCGGCGAGGCGACGATGCAGGTTCACGTCGCCGAGATCGACGGCCAGCCGTCGCTGATCGACATCAAAGACGCCGTCTACGACGGCGACGTCGTCATCGCCGACGTCACCCGTCTCCGGACGAAAGACAGCACGACCGAACACATCATCGACGAACTCCGGCAGGTCGCACGGGAGGTCGACGGCGACATCGTCCAGAAAGGCGACGACCAGATCATCGTCACGCCCACCGGCGTCCGGGTCGGCAGGGAAAAACTTGGCAAGTAACACGGGCACTCCACACGGACACTGTTTTGACCGTTCGGGCCGTTCGAAGGGGTATGATGGCGACGACCCACGTCTTCGTGGGACTCGCGCTCGTCGCGCCGCTGGCTTACGCCGCCCCCGAGTTCGCCACGGCGCTCGCTTTCGGAGCGATCGTCGGCGGCCTCTTCCCCGACCTCGACGTCGCGTTCGACCACCGACGGACGCTTCACTTCCCCGTCTACGGCGGCGTACTCGCGATCCCTGTGGCGATCGTCGCCGCCCTCTCACCGTCCACACTTACCGTCGCGGTCGCGGCCTCCGTCCTCGCGGCGTGGCTCCACGCGGCGAGTGACGCCTTGGGGAGTGGCCCGGAGATCGACCCCTGGCGAAACCCCACCGATCGGGCGGTCTACGATCACTTCCGGGGTCGGTGGATCCGTCCACGCCGGTGGATCCGCTACGACGGCGCGCCGGAAGACGCCGTCCTCGCGGTTTCTATGGCCGCACCCGCCTTGCTCGTCTTCGACGGAGCGGTCCAGATCCTCGTCGCCGCAGGGGTCGTCGTCTCCCTCTCGTATGCCCTCGTGCGCCGGCGAATCCCCGACTGGGCGGCCAAGCGGTTCCAGTGACGGAGACGACTGAAAGTCGCAACTCTCATACCGTCCGTCTTCGAGACACGCATATGGTCGACATCGTCGTTTCCCGGATCGCCCACCTGATCTTTGCAGCCATTTGGGCCGGGAGCGTCTTCTACGTCGCAGTCGTCGTCCTCCCGCTGGCCCGGGACGGTGCGTTCAACTCGACGAAACCGCTCGAGGTGATCTCCCGAAAGCTGACCACCATCTCGCGAGTGAGTTCGCTCGTCCTCTTCATATCGGGGAGTCACCTCGCCGGCGTTCTCTACACCGTCGACGGCGGCAGCCGGGACCTCTTTACCTCGATCAACGGCCAGCTCGTCTTGCTCATGATCGCCCTCTGGCTCGCCCTGGCCGCGCTCGTCGAGATCGGCGCGAAACGCCTCGAGTCGGGGCTCAACGGCAAGAAGCTCCGTGAGCCGGCCCACGACGTCCTGCCGATCTTCCAGGCTGCGACCGTCGCTGCGGTCGCCTTGCTCGTCGTCGCCGGCCTGATCACCACCGGTGGCGCCATCCGCTTTTTCTGACACTGTCTGTCGGACAGGCCCAACCCGATCGTGGGAGAACCGAGGCGTGCCGGGATGCCGGATTCGACGGGTTGACGACGACGTTTGTCGCGGGTGCAACCAGTGGCGTCCTCGGGGCGGTCGTCGCGTGGACGGCCTACCGCGGGTACGTCCGCAACGACAGCCGACCCATACTCTTTCACCGTGGCACGTACTCGGGACGTGTATGACAGGTGTCTCGAGCCCGCTCGATCGGTTCCGCCAGCCCGAGTACACGGGCGAAAACCGCTGTATCCCCTGTACGACCGTCAACGCCGCCATCGCGCTCGTCGTCTCGGCAGCCGTCGCCACGCTCAACCCGCTCGTCGGCACTGCCGTCCTCGTCGTCTGTGGACTCGCCATCTACCTCCGGGGGTATCTCGTCCCGGGCACGCCGACGCTGACGAAACGATACGTCCCCGACTGGCTGCTCGCGAGATTCGACAAGGCCGACCTCGAGCCCGACGACGTCGACGTCCCGGAGGAGCCCGAAGCCGTCCTCCTCGAGAACGCCGTCGTCCACCCCTGTGTGGACGTCGACGATCTCTGTCTCGAGACGGAGGTCCGGGCGGAGTGGCGAGCCCGGATGGACGACCTCCGGGAGGGCGACCGGGCCCACCAGCTCGCCGCCTTCTTCGACGTCAAAGCGGAGACGGTCGACCTCACAGTCGACGACCACGTCACCGCACGTGTCGACGGCCGCCGGGTCGGGCGGTGGGAATCCGACGCCGCCATGCTCGCCGACCTCGCCGCCCACCACGTCCTCTCCGCGCGGGTCGCCGCCTGGGAGTCGATCCCGCCCCGGAGACAGGGGATGGTCGCCGCGGGGATGCGGGCGTTCGCCGAGAGCTGCCCGGCCTGTGAGGGACCGATCTCGATCACCGAGGACACCGTCGACTCCTGCTGTCGGTCCTACGACGTCCGCGCGATCACCTGCGAGGAGTGTTCGGCGACGGTCCTCGAAGTGACACAGTAGCCGCTACAGGGGCGGCGTGCGTGGATCGCTGGAAGCGAAGGAGTGTTTTGTCTCCAGTCCCTCCTATAGCGCAATGAGCCAACAGAACGTCGGCCCGCTCGATGTCGAGCGGATTCGCGAGGACTTCCCCATCCTCGAGCGCGATTTCGATGGGACCCCGCTCGTCTACCTCGACAACGCCGCGACCACTCACACCCCCGAACCGGTCGTCGAGGCGATGAGCGACTACTACCGGCGGTACAACTCGAACGTCCACCGCGGGATCCACCACCTGAGCCAGGAGGCCTCCGTTGCCTACGAGGACGCCCACGACCGCGTCGCGGAGTTCATCGGTGCCAGTGGCGGCCGCGAGGAGATGGTCTTCACGAAGAACACGACCGAGAGCGAGAACCTCGTGGCCTACTCGTGGGGCCTGTCGGAACTCGGCCCCGGCGACGAGGTGGTCCTCACGGAGATGGAACACCACGCCTCGCTCGTGACCTGGCAACAGATCGCCAAACGGACGGGCGCGGAGGTCACGTACATCGAAGTCGACGGGACGGGCCGCCTCGATATGGACCACGCCCGGGAGTGTATCACCGACGACACCGCGATGGTGAGCGTCGTCCACGTCTCGAACACCCTCGGTACCGTCAATCCGGTCTCGGAACTGGCCGACCTCGCTCACGACCACGGCGCGCTGATCTTCGTCGACGGCGCACAGGCCGTCCCAAACCAGCCCGTCGACGTCGAGGAGATCGACGCCGACTTCTACGCCTTCTCGGGCCACAAGATTGCCGGCCCGACCGGCATCGGCGGCCTCTACGGCAAGAAATCGATCCTCGAGGGGATGGACCCGTACCTCTACGGCGGTGGCATGATTCGGAAGGTCACCTTCGAGGACTCCACCTGGGCGGAACTCCCCTGGAAGTTCGAACCCGGAACGCCCCCCATCGCCGAGGCCGTCGGTCTCCACGCCGCCGTCGACTACCTAGCGGAGATCGGGATGGATCGGGTCCGCGAACACGAGGAGCGACTGGCGGCGTACGCCTACGAACGCCTGCAAGAGGACGGTGACGTCGAGATCTACGGCCCCGAACCCGGCCCCGAACGTGGCGGCCTCGTGAGTTTCAACCTCGAGTCGACCCACGCCCACGACCTCGCCTCGATCATGAACGACCACGCCGTCGCCGTCCGGGCGGGCGATCACTGTACCCAGCCACTACACGACAAACTCGGCGTTGCGGCCTCCGCGCGTGCTTCCTTCTACATCTACAATACGAAAGAGGAAATCGACGTGTTGTGTGAAGCCCTCGAGGACGCTCGAGCGCTGTTCGGCTGAGCCGCGAGATGTGAGCGGGTTTTTTGATCTCTCGTCGAGCGAACGATGTGAGCGAGACGACGGTCAGCGAGAGCGGAAGCTCTCGCCAGACAGCTTTTTGCGAGTGGGTCGACAGAGTAAAAAGGTGGGTGTCGAAGCCCTCGCTGTTTACGCCAAGACGGAGGTCACGCCGTCTGACCTTCCGCGTCCTCGAGGCCCGCTTCGGGGTCGTTGAGCGCGAACGCCAGCCCGACGCCGACGAGCGTCAGGAGGACGATAAAGCCGATGATCGAACCCACGAGCATCGTCCCGCCTTCTTCGGTGAGGTAGCCGTTCTCGCCGACGTAGTTGGTGCCGATCCCGATCATGACGCCGATCATCAACAGGACCGAGGAGACGGCGACGACGATTTCGATGATTCGCTCCCGCTCGAGCATTATACGTCGGCTTTCTCCGGACTGCTCAAAAGCGCTTCGAAGGGAGTGAGCCGTCGGGCCGTAGAGTACAGAGACGGGATTTACCCGTCTCGGGGCCCTGTTTTCGACGAATAGATGCCAAACTAAAACCGGAACCGTCCCGGACGCCGGACCGTGTCAGGACTCGAGCCAGCCGATCGAGAGTTCGTCGTCGTCGACCGCCGGAACGTACGGTTTCAGGTCGAGGACGGGTGTGCCATCGAGGAGGTCGAGCCCCCGAACGGTAAGCGTCGTCCCCTCGAGGCCGCGTACCTCGAGGACGGTCTGAGCGATGGGGTTCGGCCGGTGTGGGCTCCGGGTGGCGAACACGCCCACCTCGAGGTCGGTGGCGTGTGGCGGTCTCGAGGTGAGACGGTGTTCCTCGACTTCGTCCAGATGGGTGAAGACGACGACGTGAGAGAACTCCTCGAGACCCTCGAGGCCGGCCTCGTAGGCGTCCTCGAGGACGATCTCACCCGTGGTCTCCCGTGCGTTCTCGCGTGTGACGTCCGCGGGGGAGTCGTGTGGTGAGCGAACGTGCCCGATCGGCGTGTAGGTGACGTCCATCCGTACCCCGGGTAGCGATCATCCCCCGATAAACTCCGTCGTCAGATCAACTATGGCCACTTCTGCAAGGACCTGGAGAGGTTATCGACATATTTTCCGGAAGATCTCCGGCCGGGATCACGGTCGACGCCCCCTCGAGTACACTCAAGTACGTCGGCGATGTATGCCCGTCCGTGACCCTCGATCCAGGCCGCCTCGAGTTGCGTCTTCGCCGGGAGTTCGGCGGCACACGGAGTGAGTCCCGCGTCGTGGTCAGGGGGGCCGTCGACCTCCACGACTCGGGGCGTTACGAGGCGGACGTCGGCGTCGAGTTGCGAAACGACGTCGTCCTCGAGGAACTGGCCGACGCCCCCGACGGGACGCCCGCGGCCCGGTGGAACTGGTGGATGGGCGCACTCGAGGTCGCCTACGGCGGCTACGATCGGTTCGGGATCCGCCGGTATCGTGAGGAGCGCCCGTGATGGGGCCCGGCCTCGACCCCAACAGCTAAATCCGTTCCTGACTAACCGGTCAGTCAGTGACGGACACGACCGCCCGCGAGGAGATCATGACAGCGACCTACGGGGCACTGTGTGAACACGGCTATACGGACCTGACGGCCCAAGCCATCGCCGACCGGACGCCAAAGAGCAAGTCGTGGCTGTTCTATCACTACGACTCGAAAGACGATCTGGTCGCCGACTTCCTCGGGTACTTACTCGAGCGGTTCGAGCGACGGCTGGCCGAGGTCGGCGACCGGCCCCCGGCGGTCCGTCTCGCGACGTTCGTCGACTGGTACTTCGAGGAACCTGCAGACGACCGCGAGGCCTTCCACACTGCCTTACTCGAGTTGCGCGCCCAGGCCCCCTACGACGACCGGTTTCGCGAGCAGTTACGCGAGAGCGACGACCGCCTTCAGGCGACCCTCGAGTCGATACTCGACGACGGCATCGCTGCCGGCCAGTTTCGCGACCACGACACCGCCGAGGTGGCGAAGCTGTTGCTCACGACCCTCGACGGCGCCCGGGTTCGCCAGCTCACGGTGGGACGGTCGACCGATCTCACCGACCTGAAAGGAACGATGATCGACCGGGTTATCGACGACGTCCTCGAGGACGGCGTCGACTACCCCGTCGTCGAGGAGGGGATCGGCACGCTCGAGGGGACCCATGGCTGAGGACGGCACCGTCGGCGGGCTCGAGGACGGCAAACCGAGTAGGGACACCGCCATCGTGGGGGACCGCCTCGAGTCGTCGCTGTCGACGTTCGGCGTCAGCGTCGACCTCGAGCTCGAACGGCCGCTCGCGCTGGTCCGGACGATCGGGCGGGTCGGGGAGACACCGTCCGACCCCGTCTACCGGGAGGTGGCGACCGCCGTGGGCTTTCTCGCGGGATATCTCCGTCTCCGGGACGACCTCCTCGAGCAGACACACGGCACCTCCCGGGAGCGCGACAGGGCCCTCCTGGCGAGTGACTCCCTCCAGGCGGGTGCCTACAGCGCGTTCGACGACTCGACGCTCCCGGACGAACGCAAACTCGCCTGCTATCGACACCTCACCGTGGGCTCCCGGGCGCTCGCCGAAAGGCTGTTCGATCCCGGCTCCGAGCCGAACGATCACCCGAACCCGCGGGCGATCCTCCTCGGCACGGCCGGCGCACTCGGTGCCGCAGTCGCCGACCTCGAGGACGTCGCCGGGGCCGCCCGAACCTACGGGGCGTCGGTGACGATGGCCATGACGTTCGCGGCCGACCGACCCGACGTCGACGCCCGGGAGACGCTCGCGGCCACGCTCCGTGGAGAGCGCCAGCGGGTGATCGCGGCCGACGACCCCCTCGAGGCCTACCTCGAGTCCGCCCGGGAGGCACTCGAGGCGATCCCCGACGGGCCGGGGAGAGAGCGCCTCGAGACCGGATCCTGGGCACTCGGGGAATGACCGATCGCCCGAGCTGGCCCGCCGACGTCCTCGACGTCTACTTGCTCGCGTTCACCGAAGAACGCGGGAGCGGGAGTTGAGAACCGATGGAGGAAAAGCCATCGAGCGGTGAGAGGTGGTAATGGAGATCGAGTTTCTCGGCGGTGCCGGCGAGATCGGCCGGAGTGCGATCCTCGTCGACGACACACTGTTGCTCGATTGCGGGATGGATTCGGGCAACCCGCCGATGTACCCACTCGACGCGGGCGACCCCGAGGCGGTCGTCGTGGGCCACGGCCACCTCGACCACGTCGGCGCCCTCCCCTCCCTGCTCTCGGGGGATGCCCGCCCGGAGATCCACTGGACGCCGCCGACCGCCGACCTCGCGGGGGTGCTCGCTCGAGATACCCTAAAGCTTCACGGCGGGACCTACGACTGCCCGTTCACCGAGGCCGAACTGGCACGGGTGAGCCAGGTCTCTGAGACTCACGGCTACGGCGAGCCCTTCGTCGCCGGCGGCTACGAGGTCACCTTCTTCGAGTCGGGACACGTCCCCGGCAGCGCACACGTGCTGATCGACAGCGCGGGACGGAGCCCCGCGAGCGATCGGACGCGGTCCGATGGGGGGACGCGTTTGCTCTACACCGGCGACTTCCACACCGAAGAGCAGAACCTCCTTTCGGGCACGACCGCCCGCCCCGACGCCGACGTCGTGATCTGTGAGAGCACCTACGCCGACGTCACCCGCCCGCCTCGAGACGGGATCGAACGCGAGTTCGCCGAGAGCCTTCGGGAAACGATCTACGAGGGTGGCACCGTCGTCGTCCCCGCTTTCGCCATCGGGCGCACGCAGGAAGTGCTCTGTATCTGTGAGAACTACGACCTCGAATGCTACGTCGACGGGATGGGCAAACGCGTCACGGAACTGTTCCTCCGGGAGCGAAACCGTCCGTTCTTGCGCGATCCCGACTTGCTCCGACGGGCGAAGGGCAACGCCCGCTTCGTCGACGGCCGGGACGGACAACGGCGACGGATCGCCGCCGAAAACACCGTCATCGTCACCACCAGCGGGATGCTCCATGGCGGTCCCGCGATGACCTACATTCCCGAGATTCGCTCCCATCCGGTCAACAAGATCGCCATGACCGGCTACCAGGTCGAGGGCACCCCCGGCCGGGAGTTACTCGAGACCGGCAGCGCCGAGATCGACGGGCGGGTGATGCCCGTAAGCGCCCGGGTCGAACAGTACGACTTCTCGGCACACGCCGACCGCGAGGGCCTGCTCGAGTTCCTCGAGGCCTACCGCGACGCCGAGATCCTGATAAACCACGGCGACCGCTGTGGGGCCTTCGCCGAGGAGTTGCGTGCCGACGGGTTCACGGCGAGTGCGCCCGAACTCGGCGAGTGCCTCGAGGTGTGACCGACCGACGGTTACGGCCGTCGTCGTGGCCCGTGAGATCGCAGAGCGTACACTCGCCGAAACCTGCTCGCGACCGCGTGGTCGCCTCGTGTTGCTCGTTCCGGGCGGGTAGTATGGCAGTGCGGTTTTGTACTCGACGCACGAACGTTCCCCATGCCAACGGTTACCGTTCGCGGTCGGGAACTCGAGTGTGAACGAGGCACAGTGCTCCGGGACGTTCTCCTCCGAGCGGACGAGTCACCGCACAACGGCCGGGCGGACACGCTCAACTGCCGGGGGCTGGGGACGTGTGGAACCTGTGCCGTTGCGGTGTCCGGCGAGGTGGGCGAGCCCGGGCCTCGAGAACGGCTTCGACTGGCGACCCCGCCCCACAGCGTCGATTCCGGGCTCCGGCTCGCCTGTCAGCTTCGCGTCGAGGACGACCTGGTCGTCGAGAAGTACCCCGGCTTCTGGGGCCAACACACCGATCGAACGGGGCAGCCGTGAGCGAGGGGATCGACCTCACCGTGATCGACGACGGCGACCGATCGACGATCACGGTCGAACGCGGAACGACGCTTCGGGACGCCCTCCGTAATGAGGGGTTCTCGGTGTACGGCACCGTCTCGTCGACGCTCAACTGCGGAGGACGGGGACTGTGTGCGACCTGTACCGTCGAGGTCGACCCGGCACCCGAGCCGGTCCACTGGCACGACAGGGGTGCCGTCCGGTTTGGCTACCCGCGGCTGTCCTGTTGTCTCGAGGTCGACCGACCGATGACGGTCAGGCTACTGGAAAAGCACGTCTGGGGGCAGGTGCTGCCCAGGCGATAGTCTCCGGGTGGGGTCTCGGGGGCGGTATCCGGCACACCGCTGGAGATCGGGTACGGGGCCGCGACATCGGCCTGTTAGGGCGGTTCCCCTTCCCGCGGATTGATCTGCCGTCCACCCGATGGGACAGTATGTCAGACGCAACCGATCGCGCCTACGAACTCGGGTTTCGAACGGTCGACACCGAGTACGCCGACCGACAGCTGCCGATCGATGGCACCGTCCCGTCGTGGCTCTCCGGGGCGCTCATCCGGAACGGACCGGGACGGTTCGAGTTCGGCGGCGAGCGCGCGACCCACTGGTTCGACGGGCTGGCGATGCTCCGCCGGTACGGATTCACAGAGGGGACCGTTTCCTACACCAACCGGTTCCTGCGGACCGACGCGTACGCGGCCGCCGACTCCGGCCACGGCGCGGCGGAGTTCGCAACCGGCGGCGGGTCGTTGCGCCGGACCCTGGAGTGGCTGCGGGCGCTTGGACCGCCCGAGTCGACCGACAACGCGAACGTCCACGTCGCCAAACTCGGCGAACACTTCGTCGCGCTCACCGAGGCACCGCGGCGGATCGCGTTCGATCCCGTAACGCTCGAGACCCGCGGTGAGTTTCGCTGGCGCGACGACGTTCCGGAACACCTGGCGACGGCCCACCTCCGGGTCGATCCCGCTCGCGGGGAAACGATCGGCTACAGTACGGAGTTCGGGCGCGCTCCGAACTACCACTTCTACCGGATCCCGTCCGGGCGTGCCGGCCGGACCCACGTCGCTACCGTACCGGCGGCCGGCCCCGGATACGTCCACGACTGTTCGATCACCGACTCCCATATCGTCATCGTCGAGACGCCGCTCAGGATCGCGATAGCGAAAGCTCTCGCGCCGTGGAACCAGGGGTTCCTCGACCTCCTCGAGTACGACGACGGGGCCACGAGCAGGTTCATCGTGGTCGACCGGGACGCCGGGACGCTCGCCGGGACGCTGGAAACGTCCCCGTTTTTCACCTTCCACCACGTCAACGCCTACGAGGACGACGACGAGCTGGTGCTCGATCTCGTCGCGTTCGACGACGACGGGATCGTCCGCGCGCTCGGCTTCGAGGCCCTCTCGGAGACCGCCTTCGGCGCGGCTCCAGACGGGAAGTTCGTCAGGTTTCGGCTCCACCCCGAGGAGGGACGTGTCCGGCGTTTCGAACGGTACGACGGTGGGATGGAGCTTCCGACGGTTCCGAGGGCGGTTCGGGGTCGACGGTACCGGTACGCGTATGCACAGGCGACCGACAGGGAAGGCGCGAACGGACTGGTCAAACTCGACGTCGAACGGGGAACCGCGACGGAGTGGTGGGAACGGGGCGTCTACGTCGAAGAACCGCGGATGGTTCGGCGTCCCGGCGGGACCGCGGCGGACGACGGCGTCGTGATCGCACCGGCGCTTGACACCCGACGGGAGCGATCTTTGCTGCTCGTCTTCGACGCGGAAACGGTAACCGAGAGAGCGCGCGTCCCCCTACCACACGCCGTTCCGTTCGGCTTCCACGGTCGGTTCTTCCGGGAGGAGTGACGGGGCCGGTCGAACGGGGGCGCTCCCGTTCTCGAGCGGTTCGAGCCGACGACGACAACGCCGCGCCGACGAGACCGGCGTCGAACCGGTTTCCCGTGGACCGCCGATCGTTGCCGACAGTGCCCAGTCCCGGGAGGTCGACCGACAGGCTGAGATTCAGGGTGCGATCGTCGGGGATGGGCTCCGCCCGATCGCCGTCGTCGTGTCAGAGAAGACCCATCGAACTCGAGGCCACACCCACGAGGAAAACGAGCGCGAAAACGGCCGCCGCCGCGAGCGCGGGGTTTTCCATCGCCTTCTCGTAGATTGCCATCTCCGAGTACTCCTCGCGGAAGGCCTCGAGGTTCTCCTCGTCGTAGAAGTACTTCGTCTTCAGGGCGAACCGTTCGGTGACGGCACAGCCCGTACAGACGGGGTCGTCCTCGAGTCGTTCGGTCCGGATGTGGTCGGGGCAGTTGATACTCCCGCAGTTGGCACAGTAGGTGTACGTATCGGCGTCTTCCTCGTCGCAGTGGACACAGCGGTGAATCCCGTCTTCGGTCGTCGTCCGGGAGGGGCCGGCGGCGTAGTAGGCGTAGCGATAGTCGTACTCGCCCAGCGAGAGCCTCGAGGTGACGTGTGGGACGTAGACGGGATCGATCGACCGGATCGAGACGTCCGACCGGCTGGGTGTGCAGGTCTTCTCGTAGTCGACGTTGTTCCCGCCGGTGTAGTGGACCGTGGTCGTGTGGTGGTCTCTGATCCGCTCTACTGCCCACTCTTTGTACTCCGTCTCGGTCGCACCGAAGCGGTCGCGGCCCACGTCGTCGAACCGATCCTCGAGGTCGGCGTCCTCGAGGTCGATCCGGGGTGCGTTCGGGTTGGCGACCAGGTCGCGGACGTCGCCGGTCGCGACCCGTGGCCCCTCGCGGCCGGCGTGGACGACGAGGTCGTCGGTTTCCTCGAGGCGGTGGACCACGCCGACGCTCGTCTCGAAGGTGGCACTCGTCTGTGCTCTGATCGTGAGTGTGGGCTCGAACTCGAGGGCCGTTTCGGGAGTCGGCGTTTTCTCGAGGGTGAGGTTCTCTACGTCCCGCAGGGCCTCGTAGACGGGAGCGTCACGGCCGGCGGTCGGGTGAGTCGGCGCGAGGGAGTGCTCACAGAGGATCTCGATGCGCCCGTTGTAGAGGTCCAGCCCGATCTCCTCGGCGATCGCCCGGAGGTCGCGGCCGTCGAGCAGTTCGATCCCGCCGTCCCCGTCGCCGAGTTTCCCGGCGTACTCCCTGGCGGGTTGGGTGAAACGCCCGGTCGTCGCGACCATCCCGCGTTTGGGGCCGTCGTAGTCGTAGGTGGCGACCGCCGAGTGGAGCTTCTGGACGACCGGGCGGCTCACCGTATCGGTGTGTTTGCACTCGACGACGACCGCCCGGCGGCGACCGTCGACGACCTCCTCCATCAGGATGTCCCGACCCTCGTCGGCCGTCCGCGCGGACTGGCGGACGTTCTCGTAGCCGAGTTTGCGGAACACGTCCTCCATCAGGTCCTCGAACTCGTAGCCCGAAAGGTCGTCGAGTATCGCCATCCCGTTTGGGAAATCCTACTCGTCCGGGCGGAGATAGGCGTTTCGACGGCTGGAGACGGTCAGGCGTCCTCACGCTCGAGGCGTTTCCCTTCCTCGAACTCTGTGTCCCCCTCGAACGGGACGGCGTCGTGTTCGTCCCCGTTTCCAGCGCTGTCACCGTCGGCCGGCGGTCGCGGGTCGACGCCCCCCGGGCAGTCGGGGGGTGTGTAGACGTACAGCAGGTCCCGGTGGGGGACGACGTATCGGTCGCGGGCCGTCTCCTCGACGACTGGTGCCCCCACGTCGATCGCGAGTTCGGCGAGTTCGCCGAAAGTCGCCACCGCCGCCTCCGGTCGATCCTGGACGCCCTCGGGCAGTTCCACCCGGGTGATCAGGTCCTCGAACTCCTCGCGGTCGCCCCGATACGCGAGCCACTCACGTTCGACCTCGGAGAGGTCCAGGCCTCGACGCCGGAGGAGTCCCAGACCGAGGAGACCGCCACCGCCAGCAAGCGTTGCGAACGGGCCGCCGATCGTCGCGACGGTCCCGGGCGAGTCCTCGATGACGACGGGTTCCTCGATGTCGATCGGCTCGGAGAACTCGCCCCCATCGAAGGAATACGTCTCACCGGCGCGGTCGATGGTGATCTCATGGAGTTCTTCGACGGCGTCGTGTTCGTCCCCGAACGTCCCCTCGTAGGTCACCGTCGCGACGAGGGCGGTCTCGGGGTCGCCCGGGCTGGCACCGAGACTCTCCTGGACCTCGTCGAGCCGTTCGTCGAGTTCCACAACGTCGACCGAGAACGTCGCCGTCACCTCCTCTCCGGCGGAGACGTCTTCGACGGTGGTGGCTTCGAGGGGCTCCGTCTCCTCCCAGTAGACGGTGTCGTCGCCGACCGCACGGGAGACGAGTTCGACCTCGAGGTCCACCGTGACCGCCTCGCCGTCGATACCGTCGTAACTGGCAACGTACTCGCCGTCGAACGTCGGCGAGAGCCTCGAGTAGTAGATCGGCTCG
>Ga0207421_10005026_pt1 | contig 15014 bp, 22 predicted proteins | sample SodLakKL_010_SED_4_FD_187542 | JGI IMG/M metagenome (GOLD analysis project Ga0207421, IMG submission 187542) | Alkaline sediment microbial communities from Lake Tanatar, Kulunda Steppe, Russia - 8KL_010_SED (SPAdes) (version 2) | ecosystem: Environmental > Aquatic > Non-marine Saline and...
GACGCACCACGACGAGGTCAGAGAGCTTGAAGTCTCGCTAGGTGACGCTGATGTCACTGAGGTCGACGAGACCTACGAGAGGATCATGCCGGTCTACGAGTCCGTAGGACTTCTGGACTCCGAGATCGACGACCGCGCAGGTCACAGAGACATGGTCCTTGTTGGTGGACCTTCCGTCAACATGCTCGTCGAAGAGCTGGTCGAAGAAGGCAAGATCGAAGGAACAGGTGTAGAAGGAGAAGAAGACGAGTTCGAATGGACACCTGAAACTCCTGAGATTCAGCTTGTAGAGGACGCCTTCGCTGAAGGACAGACCGCTCTTGTTGTCGCAGGCTGGGACGCCGAAGACACGAGAGACGCAGCAAACCGTGTCCAGGACCACTTCGCACAGGACACGATGGAAGGCACAAGCCTGAAGCTGTAAGGTCGGTCTCAGTTTAGGCCAACCTAGGACTGGTTAGTTCCGGTCCAAAAACCCTTCCCTTTTTCTTTATTATTCTGACACGACGAGACGAAGCTCTGAGAAACGTAAGGTTTTTATTTCTGAACGTTGCTTTTGTAAACATATGAGCGAGTTCTTCGACTTCGAATACTTTTCGTGGGGAATAGTAGTAGGGCTGTTCGCCGTAGTCGTGCTTCTAGGTGTGACCTTCGGATTCTCCGCGACCATGGACATCGAACCTGAAATGGTTCCCCTTTACTCGCTGCTCGGCTTCACAGCTTCCATGGCGATCTTCGAAGGTGGACTTATAATATACCTCTACGGAGCCAACCGCGGAAAGTTCCACGGCGAGGAGAGGAAGAAGAACCTCATACTCAAGCTGAACTCCGTGAGGAACGCGAGAGAGGACGTCGAGGAAGGGTTCATGAAGAGAAACATGGACAAGGACTCCAGGGATCAGATGCTCAGGGACCTTAAACAGAAGGAACTGGAGATAAAGAACCAGCTCGAGGCCCTTCAGGACGGCGAAATAGATCTGAATATGGAGGACGATTGATATGTCTTACTCCTTCGACTTCGACCTTACAAAGATATCCCGGTCCTTTTTCAGAGAAGTAGCTAGCTTCACGGATAAGAACGACCTCCACAGGAAGACAGGGAACGTATCCAGGAAGGCCGTCAAGAAGATGAGGGTCGACGAGATGACAGGAATTCCTATGACAGACGCCATAACGCTGATGGAGGACATGGTCGACATACACGCGAAGAACCTTACACACGAAAAGGAGTTCCAGGAGACGGACAAGAGAGCCTTGTTCCTGCCGCACTGTTCCAGGAAACATATGGACGGGAGCTGCCAGGCGAGCTTCGACCCTGAGCTTTCTTCGTACAGCTGCGAGGGATGCAGCGAGGACTGCCCAGTCAACAAGGCGACGGAGATAGCCGAGGAGAGAGGCTACGACGTCTTCGTCTTCCCCGGAGGCTCGTGCATACCCAAGGTCATGAGAAAGAGGAACTACGACGGAGTAGTCGGAGTCGCCTGTTCGGAGGAAGTTAAGCTCGGGATGGAGAAGCTGGAGGAGGCCGGCGTGGACTACCAGGGAATCCCGCTTCTTAAGAACGGATGTGCAAACACGAAGTTCAATATAGAAACTCTCAAGAAAAAACTTTAAAACAGTCAAGTTCGAAGAACTTTACAATGAAGGGAGAAAAGGTCTTTGTCATTTTACTTGCAGTTTCTGCAGTCCTACTTGTTGGTGGCTGTGTGGATGCCTTAAGGAGAGGTGTCGACAGCGTAAGCGGCGGTGAGTGTGCAGAACTCGAAGAGGAGATAGAGGACAGACCGAACATGGACTGCAGATGCTATCCTACAGACTTCGTTCCCGAGGGACTGGAGAACAGAACAGGGTTCGAACAGTTCGAAGGCAAGTGTTACTGCACCTGCTCCTACGAAGGTATGGACGAGGAGGTAAACGTTTCTATAGTCGAAGGACCAGACGGCGAGACCGTAGTTTCCACGGTCAACTAGGCTTCTTGGTCAGTTCTCTAACAACCACGGTAGCGTATCTACCGGGTTTAAGCGAAAAAGACACCTGAGCAGCTGTTTTACCTTCAAGCTCTTCTACTTTTTCTATCTCCAAGCCTGGTTTCATCAGGGCAGCACGTACCGTCCCTTCTGAAGAAAGGCCATCTGTTTCCTTGAACCTGAAGTCGTTCAAGCTTACGTTGTCTTCTGAAAGAGCCTTCTTGAGGTATCCGTCGAAGTCCGAGGAGGAAAGGTCGGTTCCGTAGCCAGGAACCTTTCCAGGAAAGTTGGTGACGTTTTCCTGTTTGAAAAAATGAGAAAGGGCTCTGTTGAAGACGTACGACTGGTAAGCGTGGACGAAAAGCCTTCTGAGGTTTTTAGGGAAGGTCCTGAAGACTTCGATCCAGTCCTCCTGTGAGGACGGTCCTGTTTCGGTTATACTTCTTATCAGGTCCCTCTCGTATGTAAGGGGCCTGGGAAAGTAATCCAGCGCCTTTTCGTAGTTTCTCTCCTTCTCCAGTTTTTTCCTCGCTTTCCTGAACTCCTCCTTCTCCGTTGGAAAGGTCTTGAAAAGGTACGTCTCCACAGCCTTCCTGTAGTTTCTCCCGAGGAGCTCTCTTCCCACAAGGTATGTAACCGGCCTCTGGCCTCCGAACCTCTGCATACCGTAGTAGTTCGGAACTCCCTCGTTTATTTCTTCCCTCAAATTCTCCAGTCTTTCCTTACAGTTCTTCGGCGAGATGTCTATATCCCTTATAGTTATATGGAAGGAGTTTTCCTTCAGGTCGCCGGTCCTGAGGGGTCTGGGAACCTTCTTGACCGCCTCCACACCTAGTCTCCCGTTGTCCAGTTGTATATCTTCCTCTTCCAAGCCCTCTAAGGTCACAAACTGGGTCGTGCAAGCTCTCTTATCCTTTAATCCAGCGTAACCTATCCTCTTCCTTGAGACGCGGAGCTCCGAAGAAAGCCTTTCTAAGGCCTCGAAGGTGGTCATATTCTCCTTTTTTAACTTGCATAGTAGGAAACTGCCGCCCTCGCCGAGGTCGAGGGGAACTTCCTCGACTACGAAGTCCTCCGGCTTAGTCTTAACTGTTCCGCCGACTCCCGGGACCGAAGTTCCGTATTCTTCTATTCCGCAGAACTTTTCGGGATCGAAGTCCTTTGACATAGAAAACAATTCCTGTTGAACCTTATTAGCTTTTAATGGAGTCAGTTGACAAGGGGCAGGTGGCCTGTGACCTTGTCCGCCTTGCTGTCGGAGACAGGACCTACGGCAAGAGCCGTGACAGTTCCTCTGGGAATTTCGGTCCTTCCTGCGTCCTTGACAAGGTAACAAGGAATTCCAAGGTCCTCCGCATTCTGCTTTATTTGGAAAAGCTCCTTCTCCTCCTCTGCTCCTACTACTACCTTCTTCTCGCCCTCGTTCTCCCACTCTCTTCTTTCCTTACCTGCTTTGCGGTAGGCACCGAGGGAAGCATGGGCAACCTGAGCCGCCATCTTCCCCTTGCTTAGGTTCAGGTCCTTCCTCACGACTATGACCTGTTTCATAGTAACAATTAAAAAGAAACGCACTTATATTGTTGTTTGGGGTAAGATGCTGCACGACATTGAGGAGAAGTACAGTATAAGAAAGAAGTTTACGAGTCCTCTGCTCGTGGACATGAACCCCAACTACATTTCTGTACTGGCTCTTGTCTTCGCATTTGCTGCAGGATACCTTTTTTACAGGAACATGAACGTTCTGGGTGGAATCTTCGTCCTGTCCAACGGCTACCTCGACATACTGGACGGCGAAATAGCGAAGGAGTTCGGACGCTCATCGAAGCTGGGGGACTTCATAGACCACACCTTCGACAGGATAGCGGACCTTGCGATGCTGGGGGGTATAGCCCTAGGACCGGTAGTTCCGCTCTGGCTCGGTGGTCTGACAGCCGTTGTCGTTTTACTGGTATCCTACATGGGGACGCAACATCAGGCCATAAGCCAGAAGAGGCTTTACGGCGGACTTTTCGGCAGAAGCGACAGGATCGCCGCGCTTTTCATCTTTTCGGTTGCCTCGTACTTCTACCTGGATGCGCTCTACTACGGAGTTGTGTTGATACTTCTCCTCTCGGCAGTGACCTTTGTGGAGAGGTTCTACAGGTCGGCAAAGGAGATAAGCAAGCTTTGAGAAAAAGCTTCAGACTCCCATGGCGGCGGTGAACATGTTTCTTATACCCAAGGCGAGGCCCAGTGCAAGTACAACCACCCTCAGCCAGTTAAGCAGTTCCTCGTCCTCGACGACGTCGTCGAGAAGGTAAATCACGGGCCATATGACAGCCAGCTTGAGAGGGAACATCACCCAAGCGCCTGTCAGATCAACAAGGAAACCTGGGAGGACGTGCTTCTCTGTATATCCGAAAAAGGAGACAGCTATAAAGGTCGATGAAGCGTCTAGAAGGTGACCTGAAAGTATGCCATAGTTTATCCTGCTCAAATATTTCGGAAGGAAACGAACAACAAGGTACAGTGGAGCCGCTACAGCAGCTGCCAGCCCCGGAACGTAGCCGAAGACCTCGAAGTTCGGGAAGCCGACTGTCGTGGCGAGGTATGTACATACAAGGAAAGGAATCCCACCGAAAATCCACATCCACTTGACGAAGGATAGGTCGTACTTACCGTCCAGGTACTGGGATAGAAGTATGGAAGGTACTGTGTAAGCAGCTATCAGGAGGTGTATTCCAGGTGTGTTGAACCAGAAGCCTGTAAATATCTCCGCGTCTCCGTGCCCCAGGGACCGCAAAACTCCTCCGAGTAAAAGGAGGGGTACCATAGCGACCACAAAACCTTTGTCTATCTCCGTATCTATCTTCTTCAGGAAAAGGGCGTAGATCAAGTATATAGCAACTAAGAGCAGGATTCCGAAGACGACGGTCTGTACTACAGTGTAACCGGACTGCGCGAAATGTGTAGCGTATACTTCCTCGAGCATCTTACCACGGTACGTCCTTCACACCTATGTAGTACCCTAAAAGGTTGAAGAGGTAGTGTATTGGCGGAGTTATAACGACAAGGATGGTTGCGGAGCTGTAAGTTATCTCGCTCAGTAGAAGTGCGGCAGGTATGGACAAAACCATGAAATCCAGCTGGTCAAGAAGAGGTACGCTCCCGCCTCTTTCAATGCTGAACCTTCTCTTGAAGAAGGACGCTATAACGTCTCCCAGCATAGCGGCAGTAGAAAGTATAAAGGCAGTGGTCAGTGTCATCATCGGAAGGCTGTAGCCAAGGCCTGAGGCAAATTCGTTCAGCCTCGGCCATGCAACTATCTGAAGTAATCCTATAAAGGTCCCTGATGCTACTGCCGAAAAGAAGCCCCGCCAAGTCTTTCCCGCTCCGAGAAGGTCTTTGCCGCGTAACTTCTTGCCGAAGTCCATTCTGGCTCCTCCGCCGAATACGGGTGCAGCTCCGTTGGCTATATAGGCAGGAAGTACTATCCACAGGCCTCCTATCAGTGCATGTAGCCAGCTCATAATCCCCTTTAGTTTTACAGCTGTGGTTTATAAAAATAGCCAGGAGTGAGATTTTTATGCCGCTGGAACAAAGATAGACTGGGGTGATTTGATGACAGACACTGAAGAAAATCTCGACGAGGCCTTTGACGGTGAGTCCCGGGCAAGGAGCAAGTACCTGCTTTACGCGGAAAAAGCCGAAGAGGAAGGTATGGGCCAGATAGCCAAGCTTTTCAGAGCTGTAGCGAAGGCAGAGGCTGTTCACATAGGCAACCACGCCGAAGCTATGGACAAGGTTAAGAAGACTGTAAAGAACCTAAAGGACGCTATCGAAGGTGAGAACTACGAACACAGTGAGATGTATCCCGAGTTCTTAGAGAAGGCAAGGGAAGAAGGCGAGAAGGACGCTGCCAGAAGCTTCCGCTGGGCCAAGGAGGTCGAAGAAGGACACGAGGAACTGTACAGGAAGGCGAAGAAGAAGGCGGAAGAAGGCAAGGACCTTGAAGAGAAGAAGATCTTCATCTGCGAAGGCTGTGGATACACAACTATGGGAGAAGCTCCTGAGGTATGCCCTGTCTGTGGCGGACCTAAAAAGCTGTTCGAAGAAGTCGAATAGGCTTCGAACTTGAAAAAATCAAAATAAGGAGGTGAAAATATGGAATGTGAGGAGGATCTGTTCTGTGGCGTGAACTTTGCAGACAAGGACCCGGAGGAGATGGACGCCTTGGAAAGGAAGCACACGCCCGTTATAGAAGTCGAGGAGCTAGGCGACGGTGAATACAGGGTAACAGTAAAGGTAGGCGAGTACAAGGAACATCCAAACGAACACAACCACTTTATAGAGTCCATAGAGCTTTACTCCGGCCGGACCTTCCTTGGAAGAACTACCTTTGCGTCAGGGCGTGCCGATCCCGAAGCAACCTTTGTAATCAACCTGGACCACGAGCACCCGCTGGTAGCATTTGAGCGCTGCAACCTTCACGGAACATGGCGCTCCAAGGAGGTTGAACTGGAATGAGCAAAGAGGAAAGGATTTACTCCATACAGAAACACGATGCTTCCCAGCTTCATTACGATCTGCGTCTGGAGAAGGACGGAGTTCTCAAAAGCTGGGCCGTCCCGAAGGAGCCGCCGACGGAGGCAAGAGACAAGAAACTGGCCATACAGGTAGAGGACCACGACCTGGACTACGCTTTCTTTGAAGGGACGATAGAGGAAGGGAATTACGGTGCGGGGACTGTAGAACTGTGGGACCGCGGAAGCTACGAAATAGTCAGCTGGAAGGAGAACAAAATTGTTGTGGATATAGACGGCGATAAGCTGAAAGGTGAGTACGTCCTGGTACGGTTCAAGCCGGAAGAAGAACCAGAAAACTGGCTGTTCTTTAAGAAGTAGGTCTCAGATGCTTGAAAGGATTTAAGTCTTCCCGTCCAATAATAGAAAAGTTATGTCAGTGTACAATGGAATATTCGACGGCGAATACTACGAAGACCCTCTATTCCTTGAAGATATAAGCCAGAAGCTCTCCGACTACATGAGAAAGAAAGGGCCTGAAAGCATAGAAAAGGATCCTGAAGCCGCGGACCCTGTGGATGAAGCCCTACTGAGTAAGAGTTCAATAACTGATATGCCAGTGCTGGTTTCCTACGAAATCAAAAGACGTACGTATAAGTCTGAAAAATCAGGGACTGTAATACTTCCTGAAAACAAGGTATTCGATTAAGAGGAAAATAGGCACGGATTCACTTAGCAAATTCCTTACAGGAAATTTATTACTCCTTCTTTCCTTAGTATAGAAAAAGGGCCTGTGGTCTAGTCTGGACAGGACGGTTGGTTGCGGACCAACAGATCCTGGGTTCAAATCCCAGCAGGCCCGCTTTCTCAGCACACGTTACTTCCATAATCCTGTAAAAGGCTCTGGCTTACCTCGATCGGTGCGTCCGCTCGTAGAGCTACGGCCACAGCGTCGCTGGGTCTGGAGTCAAGCCTGTAAACGGTTTCTTCCTTGTGTAGGAACAGATCAGCTATATAGGCACCGTCCCTCATATCGTGGACCCTTACCATCGCTACCTCCACATCATAGCCTCTGAGTGCATCTATCATAAGATCGTGGCTTCCAGGCCTTTCCCACAGCTCGTTTTCTAAGCCTTGTTCTATAGACCTGGCCTGTTCCACACCTACGGTCATTGACAGTGCGTAGCAGTTGTGGACTAGCTGAAGGTTCTGGTCCTGAAGGAAGACATCCGCCTCCACAAAGCCTTCGTCGTCCACAGGAATCTCCGGTATCTCACCATCCGAAGAGAAAACAAGGAGGGAAGCAAAGACTATCACGGCAGCTACAACAAGCATCGAAGGTTTGCTCTCAAGTATATTTTCATTTTCACTTTCCATCTGTATTCACGGGAACTATTATTCCATCCAGGTCTTCGTACTCGTCGCGTAAATACTTTTTTCCTGTGATAGCACAAAGCAGCGCGTCGAACTCGTCCTCGGTTAGATTTTTTGTCTTCTTGACCTGTAGATTTTTCTCGGAAGCTCTCGGAAATACCTCGACTATCTCAAAGTCGTCTATATTTTTTAGCTTGTTGACGAGCCCTTTGGCTCGTCTTACTAGGACTTCCATGCCGGGGTAGTTAGGAGAAAGCACGTCGTAGCCCCTGTCCTTCAGCTTCTCGTCGCAGTCTCGGTACATTCCTTCTTCGGGGAAGCTCAGGGGCGCGTCCACGGCTATCAGATCCGGATCGGCACCTTTGACAACCTCGAGAATCTCTATATCGGTCTTGAGTATTTCGGTCCTTACTTCAGGAGGTTCAAGAAGACAGAAGCCTGTTTCGTTCTCCTCCTTTCCTGCAAGGTCCAGTCCCACGACCTTCATAGTTGTTACTTCTCATTCAACTAAATAAAGTATAGGTTCGACAGAAGAACTACGGCGGCAGAGGTCAGTACAACAGGAAGGAAGGGGTATCTTTTACCTGAGCTAAGCAGAGGTCTTTGAACAAGTGAGATAACCTTCAGAAGTACGTAAAAAACCACAAGCGTGTAGATGTTGAAAAGTGAGGAAACAGCAGCTACAGCCGCGACGTCCATCTTAGCAAGTCCGAAGAGAACACCGACCTTACGCGAAGAAAGCACGCTGAATGCAACTATAAGTCCCCACTTGGCTGAGAACATAGTAATTCCACCGCCTGTGACTAGTCTCGGGTAGAGGTCAACGACGAACATAACCAAGGTAAATATAATCCAGAAGTGGAAGAACTCCTTCTGTGCTGCCGTCTTCTTTATATCGCTTATGGAGGAGACAGCCAAAGACCCGAGAAGGAAGAAAAGCGCGTATATCTGGTAGGTGGTCATCTCGAGGTGAAGTCCTTCGGCAAGCTCTGCTAGCATGCATACGCTTTCTTTTTATCGGTTAATTAATTTTTCCCCGTGAGCAAATTTTTAAGTCTGAGGACGGAAAGGTAGGGTATGGTGCTCGACAACCTGTCCGAAGGAATACAGAAAGCAGTCGATAAAATCAGTGGCAAGAGTCTTGTGAATGAAGAGGTGATAAAGGAGGCCTGCAAGGACATACAGCGCGCTCTGCTACAGTCGGACGCAGACGTTGAGCTTGTCTTCGATCTGACAGAGTCTATAAAGAAAAGGGCCTTGGATGAAGAGCCACCTGAGGGTCTTACCGAAAAGGAGCACGTAGTAAACATAGTCTACGAGGAGCTTGTGAAGTTTCTAGGAAAGGAGGAAGCAGAAATACCTGTCCAGGAGAGCAAGATACTTCTCATGGGAACCTTCGGAGCAGGGAAGACAACCACCGCAGGGAAGATCGCGAAGTTCTACAAGAACCGTGGCCTGAAGCCCGCTCTTGTTGCGTGCGACACCTACAGGGAAGCTGCCTACGACCAGCTCAAGCAGATAGGCGAGAAGCTGAACATTCCTGTCTACGGAGACGCGGACGAAGAGGATTCTGCAGCTGTTCTCAAGGACGCTCTGGAGGAAGTGGAGGAGGAAGTCGTTATAGTCGACTCCTCGGGCAGGGACGCGTTGAACGACGATATGATCGAGGAGATAACCACTTTGAATGATATTCTAGAGCCGGATGAAAGGTTCCTTGTTATACCCGCGGACATGGGACAACAGGCCGGTAAGCAAGCGAAAAGGTTCCAGGAAGAACTGGATATAACCGGCGTTGCTGTAACAAAGATGGACGGCACAGCTAAAGGTGGTGGAGCCCTCTCCGCCTGTGCAGCCACAGGCGCCAGTGTCAAGTTCATAGGTACAGGAGAGGAGATGAAGGACCTGGAGAAGTACGATCCCGAGCGTTTCGTTTCGCAGCTTATCGGCTACGGTGATTTAGAAGGTCTTCTTGAAAGGGTGGACGAGGAAGAGGCTGCGGAGCAGGCAAAAAAGATGATGGAAGGTGAGTTTACCCTTGAAGACTTCCAGAGCCAGATGGAGCAGGTGCAGTCAATGGGCTCACTGGACGAGGTCATGGGAAAGATTCCAGGTTTCAGTAAGTCGAAGCTGCCCGACGGAATGATAGATATGCAGGAGGAGAAGATGGAGCTGTACAACTACATAATAGACTCGATGACGCCCGAGGAGAAGGAGGATCCAAAGATCATAGACTCCTCCAGGAAGAGGAGGATAGCCGAGGGCTCCGGGACCGACGTGGAAAACGTCTCAGAGCTGATAAAGCTTTACAGGCAGTCCAAGAAGGCCATGAAGATGTTCAAGGGCGGGAGGGGAGGTATGAAAGGCAACCTGAAGAAGATGATGAAACAGTTCGGCGGCTTTTAGGAACTTTATTTCTTAGAATACTGCTTCAACTACGGTTGCTGTGTCATGGTGTGCTGTGAGGTCAAGGGATTCGTAAAAGAAAAGAGAAGTTACAAGAATGAATCCGAAGACAGTTACTGCAAGGAGTATCATACCTAATATTACCGATGCAAGTGCCTTTCCTGTGCTCATCCCATGTATCTTCTCCATGCCTCTTACTTCAGCGTACAGTATGTAGAAAAATGCAAATATATTGACCAGGGGAATCCAGCTTAGAAGCGCGTTTATAGCTGTTGGATAGGAAACCGCCTCCGTTGTCTTCTGATAACCTTTGAAGCCAAACAGGACAGAGAAAATGTGTATGAAACCGGAGTTTATCAAAAGGCCGGCGGTTCCTCCGAAGACACCGGCAGCGAGAAGAAGTACAAGTCCTCTGAGGCCTGTCATCTGTGCAGGGACTTCAAAGCCTGCAACGGCCAAGAGCTGGATCTCCTGTACTATAAAAATAAGTATAGCAGAAACTATTCCCGAGGTCACTGCAAACTTTATCGGATACTTGTAGTTCTTCCTTCTGTCGAGGTCGTCGTAGAAGTCAGAAGGACTTAGAAGAACCTCCTTCGCCTGTTCAGCCCATTCTTTAAGCCAGTTCATACCTATTCCTAGTTCAAAGAGATTTAAAAGTTTGGAGTCTTAGAGGTAAGCTATGCGAGTTCTGTTGATAGGTGACATGCATATCCCCGAAAAAGGAAAGAAGATTCCGGAAGAGTTCCTGGAGGAAGCGGAGGACTGTGACCTGATAATATGCACCGGCGATCTCACTGAAGACGCTGTCCTGGACGAGCTCTTCGAGAAGGCTGACGTGAGGGCTGTCAAGGGCGAAGAGGACTTCATGGATCTACCGGAGCAGGACCTGGTCGCTGTGGAGGAAATGAAGTTCGGAGTTGTTCATGGACACCAGGTTGACGATGTTATAGAAGAGGACGAGGAGGCGAGAGGAGAAATGGAGAGGACCTGCAGAAACGAAGATGAGTGCAAAAAAGAAAAGGCAAGGCCTGAAAAGCTCATGGAGTTCGCAGATCTCTTGAAGGCCGACGTCCTGGTCACAGGACACACGCACAAGCCCTTCCGGACGGAGAAAAGAGGAACCGTACTCCTGAATCCGGGAAGCGCTACAGGCGTCGACGGAAGAAAGACGTGCATGCTGGTTGTGGTCGAAGGAACTGAACTAAAGGAATGTGAAATTCTTACCGCGTAGTTGGTTATAAGAAACACTTTTATATTTTGCTCCAGAACTTAGTTTTGGTAGAGATGTTGGAGAGATTAAAGAAGTTGCTGTCCGGCCTTTTCGGAAACAAAGACCAGATAAAGCTCGGCATATACGGCCCTCCTAACACAGGGAAAACTACCCTGGCAAACAGAATTTCTGAGGAGTTCACAGGGGAAGAGATGGGTAGCGCTTCCGAGGTCCCCCACGAGACAAGAGCCGTACAGAAGAAGGAGAAGGTGGACCTGAAGAGCGACGGCAAGGAGATCTCGATGAACCTTCTGGATATGCCAGGCATCTCTACAAAGGTCGACTACAAGGAGTTCGTGGACCACGGAATCGATGAGGATGAGGCAAAGGTAAGAAGCAAAGAGGCAACAAAGGGAGTTGTAGAAGCTATAAAGTGGCTCGATAAAGTCGACGCTGTTCTGGTTGTCTTTGATTCCACGGACGATCCCTACACGCAGGTCAACGTGACCATTCTAGGCAATTTAGAGGCCAAGGACATTCCTATAATACTTGTGGCCAACAAGACCGACCTGGAAGAAGCAGATCCTGAGAGTATAAAGGACGCGTTCCCGCAGTACAACTTCACACAGATATCAGCGAAGGAAAAGGAGAACATGGACGACCTGTACAGAAAGATAGTTGAAAACGTCTGAAGGTGTTCCAATGGCGAAGAAAAAGAAAAACAAGGACGGTGTAAAGATAGAATTTCTCTCGAAGCTCAGGCTCCAGGAAAAGGCCTTCGAGGACAAGCTTGACATGATAATGGACGGTGTCAAGGACGAAAATATCCTTGTTCTTGAGGAAGCGCTTACTCCACAGGAAAAGACTCAGCTTATAGAGAAGTCGATGGAAGAATGTGACGAGGACTTTCCAGGTATAGAGTTTTCAGGCTTCGACGCCAGGGAAAACTGGATAGAGAAGATTCTTGGGACTATAACAGGCAAACCTCAGAAGAACGGTCTCCTTATAGTTGGATCCTCGGACGTCATGGAGAAGGTGGAGGAGGACAAGGACGCCATATCAATGATAGCCAAGCTGGAGTGAAACCGTGCCGCACAAATGTCTAAACTGTGGTAAGACTTTAGAAGAAGAGTCCGACGAGCTTATGGAAGGCTGCAGCAACTGCGGCCAGAAACTCTTCGTCTTTGAAGGCGACAAAAGCCTATCCGACAAGGACAGAGACACGATAGTACAGGACGTCGAAGAGTTCATGGAGAACCTTGAGGAGGAAGAGGAAGCCAAGAAGAGACTGAAGGAAGCGATGGAGTTCGACCTCGAGTCCATAAAGGTAGAGGAACCCGGAGTCTACGAGATAAACCTCAGGAAGCTTCTGGAGGAGATTCCGCTCATCGTGGAGATGAAGGAGGGTGAATACTACATTTATCTCCCCTCAGCTTTCAGCAAGGACAGGAAGAACATACGTATAGACGACCTCGTATAGTTTAAGTTCTGATGCCAGCATATTTAATTGTTGAAACAAAAGGTATTTCCTATGAAATTCGAAAGTTTGAAGGGCTTCCGGGACTTCCTGCCCGAGGAAATGGCTGCGAGAAGAGAGATCTTTGATAGAGTTGAAAATGTTGTAAGAAAGTTCGGCTTCAGGGAGATTGACCTTCCGTCCATGGAGAAGATGGAACTGTTCGAGGTGAAAAGTGGTGAGGAGCTGGTGGACCAGACCTACAGCTTCGAGGACAAGGGCGAGAGGAAGGTCACGTTGATTCCGGAGCAGACGCCTTCACGCGCCAGAGTTCTGGCCTCTGAAAAGTCGTTGAACCAGCCGGTGAAGTGGTATTCGACTTCGAAGCGGTGGAGGTACGAGCAGACGCAGAAGGGAAGGTTGCGTGAGTTCTACCAGACGGACGTGGATATATTCGGCGCCGATTCCGTGGAGGCGGATGCGGAGATAATAGCTGTTCTCGTTGAAACTATGAGAGAGCTAGACGTTGAAGACGCTGTCGAGGTTTTGATAAACGACAGAAACCTCGTAGAGGAAGTTCTGGGAAAGGAAGGTATAGAGGACAAGAGAGAGGTCATGGAAGTTATAGACGACAGGGAGAAGATGTCCCGTAAAGAGTTTCTCGGGGAGCTAGAGGATATCGGTCTTGATAGAGAAAAGGCAGAAAGTGTGGAAGAAATCGTATGTATAAGCGGTCCACTGAGCGAGAAGTTGCGCGAACTGGAGAAGCTGGTTTCCGGTGACGCGGAAGAAGAGCTTGAGAGGATGAAGGAGTTAAAGGGCCTACTTGAAGGATACGGAGTCCTCGGAACCGTTAAACTGGACATGTCTATAGTCCGCGGACTGGACTACTATACAGGTCTTGTGTTTGAGGTATTTGATAAGAAGGGCGAGTTACGTGCTATATGCGGAGGCGGTAGATACGACGAGCTCGTCGAGCTGTTCGGGGGCGAGGAGGTTCCCGCAGTCGGTTTTGCAATAGGCGACGCTGTCATCGAAGAACTTATGAGAAGGGAAGGTGTCTGGCCTGAAGAGAAGCTGAAAACGGACGTATATGTACTTCCTGTCTCGAAAAGCGTAAGGACCGAAGCCACGGAAATCGTCAACGACCTCAGAGACGAAGACCTCGTTGTGGAAACAGACCTCAAGGACAGAAACGTTTCGGCGCAGCTCAACTACGCTAATTCCATAGGTGCTGAGAAGGTAATCATAGTTGGAGAAAGAGATCTCGAGGAAGGCAAGGTTACAGTGAAAGATATGGAGTCCGGTGAGGAAAAATTAATAAGCTTAGAGGAAGTAGTTGAGAAGGTCAAATAAAACATGGCCGGGATGGTGTAGCGGTTTAGCACGAGGGCCTGTGGAGCCCTTAGCCCGGGTTCGAATCTCGGTCCCGGCCCTCTCTATTTCACCTTTAAATAGTTCCAATGTTAATCTAGGGCTGCGCGGTTTTTGGTGGGGTTGCCGTAAGATATTTAAACCTCACTCTGAATTGTTTTACGCTGTTAAGGCGTGCCGGCGTAGTTGAGCCTTGGACGTTTTAGACGTCCAGCGATGACCAAAATTCCAGGCACGAACAAATGATGAGGAAGGGAGCTTCATCTCTTCTGATGTAGGAAACCCGAGAAATGAAACCGAGAGGTTTCAGTAGCCAAATGTAGTTGGTGTATTATGGAGGCTTGAGAAGACTTTGTCTTCTACTTCCAATTCCGGTTGATCCTGCCGGAGGCTACCGCTATCGGGATTCGATTTAGCCATGCGAGCCGAGGGTGCTTCGCGCACCCGGCAGACTGCTCAGTAACACGTAGTCAACCTACCCTCAGGACGAGAATAACCCCGGGAAACTGGGACTAATCCTCGATAGGAAAGGGATACTGGAATGTTCCCTTTCCGAAACGTTCCGACGCCTGAGGATGGGACTGCGATGGATTAGGTCGTTGGGGGTGTAACGGACCTCCAAGCCTATAATCCATACGGGCGTTGAGAGACGGAGCCCGGAGACGGACTCTGAGACACGAGTCCGGGCCCTACGGGGCGCAGCAGGCACGGAACTTTTACAATGC
>Ga0207421_10005028_pt1 | contig 15014 bp, 10 predicted proteins | sample SodLakKL_010_SED_4_FD_187542 | JGI IMG/M metagenome (GOLD analysis project Ga0207421, IMG submission 187542) | Alkaline sediment microbial communities from Lake Tanatar, Kulunda Steppe, Russia - 8KL_010_SED (SPAdes) (version 2) | ecosystem: Environmental > Aquatic > Non-marine Saline and...
GGGGTGAAAACAGTTATGGGTAAAAAGAACTTAAACAAGGTATACCAGCCGGAAGAAGTAGAAGACCGTCGGTACCGGTTTTGGCTGGAAGGTGATTATTTCCGTGCTTGTGGGGAGGAAGACAAAGAAACTTTTACCATAGTCATACCGCCTCCCAACGTTACCGGCACCCTTCACATGGGGCATGCCCTGGACAACGCCATCCAGGATGTCCTGATCCGCTGGAAAAGGATGCAGGGTTATGATACCCTGTGGCTTCCCGGCACGGATCACGCTGGCATTGCCACCCAGACCCGGGTGGAAGAGCACCTGGAGAACGAAGGCCAGTCCCGCAGGGGGCTGGGCCGCGAGGCTTTCCTGGAGAAAGCCTGGGCCTGGAAGGATGAATACCGCGAGCGCATTATCGACCAGCTGCAGCGGCTGGGTGTATCCTGCGACTGGTCCCGCGAGCGTTTTACCATGGATGAGGGTTGTTCACGCGCCGTGCGGCAGGTTTTCGTGGACCTGTACCGCCGCGGCCTCATCTACCGGGGCGATTACATGATAAACTGGTGTCCCCGCTGCCAGACCGCCCTTTCCGATATAGAAGTGGAGCACGAGCAGGAGCACTCTACTCTAACCCACATGAGGTATCCGCTGGAGGGCGGAGAAGATTACCTGGTTGTGGCTACCACCCGGCCGGAGACTATGCTGGGGGATACCGGGGTGGCGGTCCACCCGGACGATGATCGCTACCGCCACCTGGTAGGCCGCAAGGTAACGCTCCCCCTGATGGAGCGGGAGATACCGGTAGTAGCCGACGGGGAAGTGGACCCGGAGTTTGGAACCGGGGCAGTGAAGGTCACCCCCGCCCATGACCCCAACGACCTGGCCATAAGCCAGCGGCACGGGCTGGACACGGTTACGGTTATAGACTATCAGGGGTACATGACCGAAGAAGCAGGCTCCTACTCCGGCCAGGAGCGCTACCAGTGCCGTAAAAACGTGGTGCGCGACCTCCAGGAACAAGGCCTGGTGGAGAAAATAGAAGATTACCAGCACGCCCCCGGACGCTGCCAGCGTTGTGCCAAAGTGGTGGAGCCCCTGGTTTCCACCCAGTGGTTTGTCAAGATGAAACCCCTGGCCGAGCCCGCCGCCCGCGTGGTGCGCGAGGGTGAAATCAGGTTTGTGCCGGAACGGTTTAGCCAGGTGTACTTAAACTGGGTGGACAATATAAAAGACTGGTGCATCTCCCGCCAGATATGGTGGGGGCACCGCATTCCCGCCTGGTACTGTTCCTGCGGGGAAACAGTGGTGGACAGCGTAGAACCTTTATCCTGCCCCTCCTGCGGGTCGGGTGATCTGGAGCAGGACCCGGATGTGCTGGATACCTGGTTCAGCTCGGCGCTGTGGCCTTTTTCCACTATGGGCTGGCCGGAGGAAACCGGTGATTTGCAGCGCTATTTCCCCACCGATGTGCTGGTAACCGGGTACGATATTATATATTTCTGGGTAGCCCGCATGATCTTCATGTCCCTGGAGTTCATGCAGGAGGTGCCCTTTTACGACGTATACATCCACGGGCTGGTGCGTGACGCGGAAGGTCGGAAGATGAGCAAATCCCTGGGCAACGGGGTAGACCCCCTGGAGATCATCGAGCAGTACGGCGCCGACACCCTTCGTTTCACCCTGATTACCGCGCAGGCCCCGGGGAACGACCAGCGCTTTCGCCAGGAGAACGTGGAGGCCAGCCGCAACTTTGCCAACAAGATCTGGAACGTTTCCCGCTACATCCTTATGAACCTGGGAGAAAAAGAGGATTTGAACTACGGGGATACCGGGGGCATACTTTCCCGTACCCTGCACCGCCCGGATAAGTGGATCCTGCACCGCTATAACCGTACCGTGCAGAGGGTAACGGAGCTGCTGGACCAGTACGAGCTGGGTGAGGCGGCAAGAACCGTTTACGAGTTTATGTGGAACGATTTCTGCGACTGGTACGTGGAGATGAGCAAGCAATATCTCTACCACGTGGAAGGAAGCGAAGCGGAGCGGCAGGAGAGCCGGGCCAGGAGTATGGAGATACTGCTCTACGTGCTGGACGGTACCCTGCGGCTGTTGCACCCCTTCACTCCCTTTATTTCCGAGGAAATATACGGTTACCTGCCCCCCGGCGGCGCCGGCGAAGAGGCGCTGGTGGTGGCAAAGTGGCCTGTTTACCGCGAAGACCTGGAGTTCCCGCGGGAAGCCGGGGAGATGGAAGCCCTCCAGGAGACTGTGCGAAGCGTGCGCCGCCTGCGCAGCGAAATAAAGCTGCCTCCTGCCCAAAAGGCCCCCGTAGTGGTAAGGCCCTCCCCGGAGCGGGAGGGCGTGTTCCGGGAAGAAGAGCAGCACCTTACCAGCCTGGCGGGTGCAGAGCCGTTTACGGTGGATTCCGCGGCCTCCAAGCCTTCCCAGGCGTTGACCGACGTTACCGGTGACGGGACGGAAGTGTTTTTACCGCTGGAAGGGCTGGTGGACCTGGACAAAGAAGTAGCCCGCCTGGAGAAAGACCTGAAAGAAACCGAGGGAGAGCTGGAGAAAGTAGAGAAAAAGCTAAACAACCAGGATTTCTTAAACAAGGCCCCGGAAGAAGTGGTAAACAAAGTAAAGGGGCAGCAGCGGGAGCTTCTGGAAGTGCGAGACAAGCTAAGGCAGAGGGTGGGAGAGCTGAAGGGGTGATGAGAGGTTAGAGGTTAGAAGTTGGAGGTGAGAAAAAGACCCCCCCACCTTTAATTCCTCCCCCACCAGGGGGGAGGAAGATGTTTCGCACTAATGTGGGTGCTGCTTGACACCGGAGGTAAGAATAAAAGTCTGTGTTTTGCCGGTGTCAAGTGTATATAACGACCACCCCCTGGAGGTAGAAGAATTGAAGGAGGTTTGGTCTGTGGAGAGCTACGGTGAAATGGCTTCCAGCTCCAGGTTGCCCGAACTACTGGTGCCCGCCGGTGATGCCGAAAGGCTCCATGTAGCGGTACATTATGGTGCCGATGCGGTATATGCGGGTTTGCAGGAGTTGAACCTGCGTGCCGGGGCCAATAATTTTAACCGGGAACAGTTTATGGAAAGCGTTGACTTTGCTCACCGTCATGGGGTGCGGGTGTATGCAGTAGTAAATGTTATGGCCCACAACCATCATTTAAACCAGGCGGAAGCGCTTTTGGCATTTTTAAATGAAAGTGGCGTGGACGGGTTAATAATTTCAGACCCGGGAGTAGCGGAAATGGCTAAGAAAATTACCCCGGGGATTCCTCTTCACCTTAGCACCCAGGCCAATGTTACTAACTGGAAGAGCGCATACTTTTGGTTTCAACAGGGGTTTAAACGGGTAAACCTGGCCCGGGAACTGACCCTGGAGGAAATAAAAGAGATAAGAGAAAAAATACCGGGGTTGGAACTGGAATCTTTTGTGCATGGTGCCATGTGCCTTGCTTACTCCGGACGGTGTGTATTGAGTTCTTATTTTACGGGGAGGGGAGCTAACCGTGGTGCCTGCACTCATCCCTGCCGGTGGCAATACCACCTGGTGGAAGATTATCGCCCCGGGGAACCATTGCCGGTTATAGAAGATGAAGAAGGTACTTACATACTTAGTTCACGGGATTTATGTATGCTTGAGTATCTACCGGACCTTTGGAGGGCTGGCCTGGATAGTTTAAAAATAGAAGGGCGCATGAAAACCATTCACTATGTTGCTTCGGTTACAAAAATTTACAGGGAAGCATTGGACAGTTTGGAAAGGGACCCGACAGAGTACCGGATTTTTCCCCGGTGGAAGGAAGAGCTGGAGAAAGTAAGTCACCGTCCTTACAGTACCGGCTTTTATTTTGGTTCTCCCCTGCAGGTGGAGCCTTCCAGTGAAAAAAATTACTTCAAGAAATGTATTCTTGCCGGGGTGGTTTTGGATTATTTTTCGGAGCAGGATTGTGCTTTAGTGGAGCAGAGGAACCGCTTTGGAGTGGGCGATCGCCTGGAAGTGCTAACCCCCGGGAGTGAGCCTTTTAAGATAGAAGTAAACCGTTTGTATACTGTGGAGGGGGAGGAAATAGAAAAAGCTCCCCACCCGCAGCAGCGTCTGATTTTACCGGTAAACGTTCCTTTAAAGAAATGGGATTTATTGAGGATTTACATTGATTAAGCAAAATGGTTGAGCAAAACCGGTTTAAGCATAAAAATATCCCCACGTGGTAATAATTAAACATCAGGGGGTTATTTTTATGCGCCGTTCTTACCGCCAAAGAAGAATACTGGGTTTGCTCTTGCTCTTGATGGTATTGTTTTCATTTATGGCCTGCCGTTTATTTTACCTGCAAATTGTCCGCGGAAGTGATTTTTCCCGGGCAGCTGTACGCCAGCGTTCTCCCGGGTTTGTCCTGGAGCCTGGAAGGGGAGATATACTGGATCGGGAAGGTATATCTTTACTGGACAACAGAGAAAAAAATGTTTATGTGGCATTTCCTTCGCTTTACCGGGCCGAGGAACAGGTCCTGCGGGAAAACATTTCTTCTTCTTTACTGCTTGAGCGTTTACTGGAAAGTTCCCCACATTCACGCGATCCTTTTGTAGTTAAAACTATTCCCCCGGAGCAGGAACTGAAACTCCCGGTGGAAACGCTGCCGGGTATAGTTCCTGCGCAATTAGAAGTTCGTTACGGCCCCGGGGCAGTTGCCACTCATGTAGTAGGTCACCTGGAGGGCAGCAGCGGGAGAGGCATAAAGGGAATAGAAAAGTATTTTGACAAAGAACTGTCCGGGGACAGGCCTACCAGGCTTATGGCTGTAGTTGACGGGAGAAACCGGCTTATAGAAGGCTTGGGTTACCGGCTAAACAGGAGCGGGGGCAGGAGTGTTCCCCGAAACGTAATTTTAACCCTGGATTATTCCCTGCAAAATAAAGTGGAGAGCATCATGACGGAAAAAATAGAAAAAGGCGCGGTAGTAGTAGTTGAACCCGGCAGTGGCGATCTTCTGGCCCTGGCGAGCCGACCCGATTACGACCGATCAAGAATTCTCGATTACCTGGATAGTAGCAGGGGTGAATTTCATAACCGGGCTTTAAGGGCTTTTTATCCGGGGTCAATATTTAAAACTGTGGTTGCTGCTGCAGCGTTGGAAGAAGGTAAAGCCGGGATTTTTGATATTTTCGAGTGTGTAGGGGAAATAGAAGTAGAAGGCAGGGATACTCCGGTTAGCTGTATGCAGCTCCATTCCAGAGGTGAGATTACCTTTAAAGAAGCCTTTTCTTATTCGTGCAATACTGTATTTATTAAAAAGGGTTTAAAGCTGGGAGCGGAAAAGATTGAATACTATGCACGTTCCCTGGGAATGGGGGAAACTGCAGGGCTTCCTCTTGGTGAACATCCCGGTTATTTGCCCGCCCGCGAAGATACTGTTGTTGAAGCCGGAATGGCGCATGCCTCTATAGGCCAGGAACATGTGGAAACTACTCCGCTTCAAATAGCGCAAATGATGCAGGCCGTAGCCAATGAAGGCAGGTTAAAGCCAATACAACTGGTGAAGCAAATAGAAAATGAAAAAGGGATAACTACAAGGCAGTTTTTACAGGGTGAAGGAAAGCAGGTTTTAAGTCCATCTACTGCTTATTATTTAAAGCTCATGCTGCAGGGAGTGGTGGATGACGGCACTGGTACAGAAGCGGCGGTTACGGGTACGGAAACAGGGGGCAAAACCGGCACGGCTCAATACAGTAGCAGCCAGCAGGCAGAATACCTCCACTGGTTTGCCGGTATGACCCCTTTGAAGCATCCCGGGGCGGTAATTGTAGTTTTTATAGAAGAAAGCAGGGAAGGAGCAAGTGCTGCAGAAGTTTTTTCTGAAGTGGCCCGGGCCTTTCAGGAGCTGGAATAAAATTAATCCAGAAGGCTGTCACATATCTATTGTCCCTGGAATTCTTCTTCTAGTTTTTGAATAATTCTTTTTTCTATGCGGGAGACGTAGGAGCGGGAAATGCCTAACAGATTGGCGATCTCTTTTTGGGTGTATCTCCTGCTCCCGGATAGGCCAAAACGAAGGTTTAGAACTTTTTGTTCGCGGAAGTTTAACTTACCCATGTTTTTCAGCACTTGATCTTTGAGCAGGGATACTTCCACTTTGTCCAGCAGGTTTTCTTCGCTGCTTAGAATATCCTCCATTTTTATATCATTTCCTTCGCTATCGGTGCCCAGCGGTTCCTGCAGGGATATTTCTCTTTTCTGGTTTTTCTGCCGGGCCCGGAAAAACATTAGAATTTCGTTTTCTATGCACCTTGCAGCGTATGTTGCCAACCGGGCTCCTTTATCCGGGTTGAAAGTATTGATAGCTTTAATAAGCCCTATGGAGCCTATGGATATCAGGTCTTCTTTATCTACCCCGGGATCGTCAAATTTTTTTATTACGTGGGCTACCAGCCTCAAGTTTCTTTCAATTAATACCTGTCGTGCTTCTTCGTCGTTTTCGTGTTTTAGTTTTTCCAGGTATTTTTTTTCTTCTTGAGGAGGCAGAGGCTGTGGAAAAGAGCTGTTATTGAAATACCCCACCAACAAAATAACTTCTTTCATTGCTGCTGCCAGAGTAAGCAGCATAATTTTCCTTCCCCCTTTGGAGGTTAATAAAATAAACGCTGTTTGCTTGTAACTACTCAGGCCAATAAGCAACTTGACGCCAGGAGTAACAAATGCCCGGGCATTGTTTTAGTAAGGCCTTTTTTCCCCCCTGGAGCTTATTGGAAGTTAGAGGTTAGAGGTTAGATATTGCTTTACTATTGTATGTGGTTAACCCTATCGGTGTGCATTTTTTAATTAATGATTTTTTTACGTAATTACCGGGATGGTGGTGTACAGCAGGAAATACCCTGATTATCAGGTGAAATTTTTGTTAATGAATCAGCTTATAAAATATGTTATCCTTAATAAAGAAAGAGGTGTGGAAGCATGTTAAGCGATAGTGCAAGAAAACGTTACGGCAGGCAGCTGGTGATGCCGGAAATTGGTGAAGAAGGACAGGAAAGACTTTACCGGGCCCGTATCCTGGTTGCAGGTGCTGGAGGGCTTGGCTCTCCCGCCTCGTATTACCTGGCTGCCGCGGGAGTGGGAACTATTGGGATAGTAGATTCGGATCGTGTAGAGTTGAGCAACCTGCAGAGGCAGATCCTGCACCGGAGTCACTCCCTGGGGGAAGCCAAGGCCCTGTCGGCCATGCGTTCATTAAGTGAATTAAATCCGGAAATAAGTGTGGTGGCTATAGAGGAAAGGCTGGAAGCAAATAACGTGGAAGATATAATTAACGAATACGATATGGTGGTGGACGGCTGTGATAATTTTAAGACCCGCTATATAATTAATGATGCATGTGTACTTCAGCTTAAGCCCTATGTTTTTGGTAGCGTAATTCGCTTTGAAGGCCAGACTTCAGTTTTTCATTCCCCTTACAGCGGCTGTTATCGCTGTTTGTTTAGGGACCCCCCTGGTCCAGGTACAGTGCCTGACTGCAAAGAAGCCGGTGTGTTGGGGGTTACTCCCGGGATTATAGGAGTTATTGAAGCAACGGAGGCTATAAAAATTATTGCAAATACTGGCGAACACCTTTACAACCGGCTGCTAATATATGACGGCCAGCGTATGAGTTTTTTGGAAGTATCTTTTTCGCATAACCCGGAATGCCCGGTCTGTGGCGACGATCCCTCTATACATACCATGAAAGATGAAAATTACCAGATAGAAATATAACCTAGCTGCTTTCCAGGAAAGAGCGGAAACCGGAAATGTTTTGCCGGTATTCCTGGTCAAGATTATTTTTTATTTGTTTTTCGCTGTGGTAATCCTTGGCTTTAACCTGGTATATGGCCGAGCCCTTAATGCCTTCTTTTTCCAGGGAATTCAACAGTTTTTCCTGGGCTTTATCTTGCAGCTCCTGCAACTGTTTTTCTCGCTGGTGGTAATAACGACGGTATATTTTTTTTACCTCTTCCAGGGTTTGTTGGGTAGTTTCATCATCTTTCAAGTATGGTATGGCCCGCAGGATCCAGGAGGTATTATCCAGGTTCAGGCGGTGGGAAAATATCTCCAGCATGGTTTTGGTTACTTCGGGCATTACTTCCCCGGGATAATGGCGCAGGCTCTCTTTTATCTTGGCCGGTTCTGTGCTGCCTTCTGCCACATTTTCCGCCAACGTCCGGGCAGCCTTTGTATATGTTTCCAGTTCTGCAGATTTGCCGCCAGACGTATTATTTTTATCCATTTTATTGGCTTTTTCCATGGCTAACTCCTTGGCGGATTTGATTTTTTCACTCATTTAAAACACCTCCAGGTATGAAATTGCTAAAACAATTCAAATGGAAAGTTATTTAAAATATTCAAGAGCTAAGAATATATTTAAAGGAATTTTCCTTAATCGTGATGAATTATATACTGTAGCCAAAATTCCTATAGATATTATAACACTATACCTTTTATGGGAAAACTGGGTAAAAAGGAGGATATAATATGCAACTGACGGAAAAAATCTACTGGTATCCCTGGGAGGGCGCGGGAAATAACTGCAATTCGATCTTTTTAAAGGGAGAAAAAAATGTACTGATCGACCCTGGCCATGTCCGCAACGAGTTTGGGCAAAACTGCCTGGAGAACTTAAAAACTCAAATGGAGGCTGACGGTAATTCCCTGGATAAAGTTGACCTGGTGCTTTTAACCCACGGTCATCCCGACCACTGTGAGGCTGCCGGGGTTATTGCCGAACAAAATGGAGCCAAAACGGCCATATATCACGAAGAAGTACAGGTAATTGAGGCGGTAGCCCGCATGTTTGGTTTAAAATCCCCGGGGAGTGAAGATAAACCTTTCCTGGAGCCGGATATACTGCTGGAAGAGGGCAACCTGGAAGTAGGTTCCGATATGGTTATTGAAGTCATACATACCCCGGGACATTCTCCCGGCGCGGTGACTTTTTTCCTTTCCGAAGAAGGGGCTCTTATTACCGGAGATGTGATTTTCCGTGGTAGTATAGGGCGAACCGATCTTCCCGGCGGGAGCATGAAAGACATGGCCAATTCCGTCAGCAGGCTGTCCAACCTGGAAGGGGTGAAATGGCTTTTGCCGGGGCATATGGACCTTGTGGAAGGGGAACAGAATGTACAGCGCAACATTTCGGCTATAAAAAGCATGTTTTTCTAACGAAGTGCCGGCGGTAGCACCTACATTTGGGGTTGAAAGCATTTCCCTTTTAACGAACAAACCAGAATCCCCGCAATGGTATCGAAGATAAGAAGATAATTGTATATTCCCGTGCCGGTGTTGGTGTTGCGGAAACAATATTATCCCGGGCAGTTGCTTTTTAGTTTGGCTTCCAGGCGCCGGAGGCGGTGCTTGAGGGGATTGATTTCTTTCCCGCCGACTCCCATCTGGTAGCGGCGCAGTTCCGCGTTTAAAGCCTCCCTGGTGAGCCGCAAGGCTTGCGGGAGGTTTTTTATACGGTGTTCGTAAATTTTGGCCAGTTCTACGTAAGGAGCGGGCCCGGGATATCCCTGGTGGATGAGCCCTTCCCAGCAGCTCGCGGATTTCTCCCAGCGGCGCATCTGTTTGTGCAGCAGTGCCAGGGAATAAAGGGCTTTATTTTTTTCTTCGCGGTTTCCTTTTTCCATGGCTTGTTGCAGGCATATTTCCGCCCGGGATATGTCCCCGTATTTCCAGTGTAAAATCCCCAGGTTGCAGCATTCCCGGGGTGTTGCTTCTTCCAAAAAGTCTATATTTTCTATTTTAGCTACCAGACCCAGCAGCGCTACCAGCGAAACAATGTCCAGGAGGTTGTGTTCAAAGACCTGCTTTAGCTGCTGTGTTTCCCCGCGGCGCAGGTAGCGGAAGTATACTTCCGGGATTTCTTCCCCAGGTATGTCGCCGCTGCGGTGGAACTGCAGGAGATTTTTTTCCATGGAAACCAGGCTGCAATCCGGCAGGCAGTTTTTCCACATCCTGCGGCAGCAGTGGAACAAATCCAGGTGAATGTCGGGAGAGGTAACGGGGGATATCCCTTTAAGTACCTGGCGGGTATGCACCAGGGGAAGGTCGAACGATTTACCGTTAAAGGTAACCAGGTTGTCAAAGTTCTGTAATGTAGCGGTGAAGTGTTCCAGGAGGGCTCTTTCTTCAGGGGGGCTCTTCAGGAAATACTGTCTCACCCTCAGCAAACCGTTTTCAAACCATCCCACCCCCATCAGGAAGGCCCAGGTTCCGGTGCCACAGGCCAGGCCAGTAGTTTCCAAATCTAAAAACAGGCTCCGGTAGGGCTGAAAATCATCCGGCGGGTCATTCATTAACAGCTGGAGTACGGAGGAGGTGCACTCCAGGGAACTTTCCAGCAAGACGCCTCCGTGGTGTTTTTTCAAGGGAACAACTGTTTCTCGAAAAAAGCAATTCCCGGAAGGGGTTTCTTCAACCTTTTCTTCCGCGGGGAAAAGGCCCAGGGTTTCTTCACAGATTGCTGATTTTTTTAGCTCGCTTCCGCTGGTGATCATCCCCGTGTCTTTCATGCGCTGCAGGCGTCGTTGTAACTGGTTTGGAGCGGTCATGGGCAGAGCACCTCCAGAAGCTGCAGAGTATGTTCTTTACCTTTTTCTCCGACTTCTTCTACGGGCCCCACGCAGGAAGGGCAGCCTTCCAGGCACCCGCAGGTATAGATTCGCTGCCGGGCAGTATTAAATATTTCTTTCCACTTTTTGAAGAGTTCCTGGCTGTATCCCACTCCTCCCGGGTAATTGTCGTAAAGGTAGAGGGTGGGCAGTTCGTTAAAGGGGGATTTTACCTGGGAAACGGCGCGCAGGTCCCGCGGGTCGCCCAAAAGGAACAGGGGCGCCAGGTGGGAAGCCAGGTGGGAAAGGCCAATGAGCCCGGATTGCACCTCTGACCTGGACATTCCCTTGAGAGTTCCTTCCGGGAAGGAAATCCAGAAAGCAGTGGTGTGCATTTCTGTTTCCGGCAGGTTAACCGGCCCCGAACCGATGTTTTCGTGGGTGTTGAATTTTATCTTTTTAAACATGGAAACCAGGGCGTTTACCCTTACTTCTCCCCAGTGGCGATGCACTTTCTCTTTTTCTTCTTCAAATACTTCCATTACCTTCAGGTCTACGGAAAGGTTGGAGTCAGTAAAATAGTTAACGGAAACAGCACGCACGTAGGCTTTTTTTTCTTCTAGATCCAGTTTTTCTACCTGATACTGCTGCCCTCCGTGCATATAAATGGCTTCTTCATGGACCAGCATAGGGGCGCTGAAGCGGTCTACTTCTCCTATAACCCGGGGTTGGGCTTCGGTATTATCTACAATTACCACGTTTTCGCTGGTGGCGCTGCGCAGGCTTATTTCTTCGGCGGGGAAAGAATTTTCCATCCAGTGGTACTGTCCGCCGCTGCGGTAAAGGACTTCTTCTTCGGCCAAAAAATCAAGGATTTCTTGCACCGGTGCGTTTCCAAAAGTGTCTCCTTCTTTAAAGGGCAATTCAAAGGCGGCACATCGCAAGTGGTTGGTTAAAATTATAAGGTTGTCGGGGTTGACCATTGCTTTTTCCGGGGGGTTCTGCCAGAAATAATCAGGGTGGTTTACCATGAACTGGTCCAGTGGCGCGCTGCTGGCTACCAGTACGGCCAGCGACTGACCTGTTCTTCTTCCGGCCCGGCCGGATTGCTGCCAGGTACCGGCTATACTGCCGGGATAACCGGTGATAACACAGGCGTCCAGCCGGCCTATGTCAATACCCAGCTCCAGGGCATTGGTGGATATTACTCCTTTAATTTCTCCCCGGCGCAAGCCTTCTTCGATAGCGCGTCGCTCGTTGGGCAGGTAACCTCCACGGTAACCCCGTAGGCCGGAATCGTGACCGGGCAGGCTTTTGAACTTTTCGCGCAGGTAGGAAAGGAGCACTTCTACCCCCAGGCGGCTGCGAGTAAATACTATGGTTTGCACTCCTTCCTGGATCAGGCGAGCCGCCAGTTTCTGGCTTTCCAGCATGGCACTGCGGCGGATACCCAGTTCCCGGTTGATTACGGGGGGGTTATAAAACAGGAAGTGTTTTTGGGCATGAGGCGCACCGTTTTGGGATATTTCCACCACCGGTTCTTCCAGGAGCGTTTCCGCCAGCTCCCGGGGGTTGGCTATGGTGGCTGAGCAGAGAATAAAGGTGGGGTTACTCTTGTAAAAGCGGCATATGCGCTTTAGCCTGCGGATTACGTTGGCCAGGTGGCTGCCAAAGATACCCCGGTAATGGTGCATTTCATCTATCACGATATATCTTAAATTTTCAAACAACCTCATCCACTTGGTGTGGTGAGGAAGAATGCCGGAATGAAGCATGTCCGGGTTGGTAACCACCAGGTGACCTTTCTGGCGTATGTGATTGCGTATGCTGGTGCCGGTGTCTCCATCGTAAGTATAGGTGTTGACTTCTATACCCGTTTCTTCAACCAGCCCCAGGAGCTCGACAACCTGGTCGCGGGACAGGGCTTTGGTAGGGAAAAGGTACAGGGCCCTGGCGTGGGGTTCGTTTATAATACGGTTCAGCACGGGCAGGTTGTAGCACAGGGTTTTGCCAGAAGCAGTAGGAGTTACTACCACTGCGTTATTGCCCCGGTACACGGTTTCCACCGCTTCCGCCTGGTGGGTGTAAAGCTTATCAATGCCCCGGTTTTGCAGGGCTTTTTTTAATTGAGGTTCTACCCACTCTGGAAAACTGGCGTATTCCGCTTTTTTTTCCGGCAGAATCTCCCATCGGCTTATATTAGATATTATTTCCGGGTCGTTTTTCCACTGGTTTATTATCTCTTCCAGCATCTCTTTCCTCCCAGGGAAAATATGAAAATTGGTGTTGCCGGTTATGGTAATAGTTGACCTTTATTTTATTTCGATTTATATTCACCCACTTAAAGAAGTGGGCGACTTCTTGGCAATTCAGGTTAAAGTTGCCGGGTGGATATTTTATGGCCGCAGGAGGGGCATTTTATCCTCATGCTTCGGGGACAGAATTCCAGGTTGTTTTCCGGGTGACCCTGGTTAAATTTTACGCGTGTGCCACAGTGTTCGCAATTTATATTTTCCAGAACATCTTTGCCGTAATCCAGGCGGATAGCTTTTCCCTCTACCAGCGCGCCTGCAATTTTGGACCTGGCCGAGTTAATAATACGGTGGAAAGTAGCCCTGGATATCCCCATTTTTTGAGCACATTCTTCCTGGTCAAGGCCCTCCATATCCTTCAAGCGGATGGCTTCCAGCTCTTCTACCTCTATATGCACTTCTTTCATTTTTTTTAAAGGTATTCCCGCCGGCTTGAAATAAGTAAAGTTGGGCAGAAACGATATTTTACGCCATTTGGGTGGCCTGGGCATGGTTACTACTCTCCTTTTAATAGATAATAATAGAAATACGGCAATTTAGCAAGTTCATTTTAGAGTGATTAAAATCAAAGTGTGGAGGTGGAATAAAACAAGTCAGTTACTTTTTTTCATCCGTGCCGGCCATCTCCAGTATGGCTCCCGCTACTCCATTTACTACTTCAGCCATACGTGAAAAGTCCAGTGTATCGATAGTGTCCGTGACCTGGTGGTAATGGGGGTTGCGTAAAAAACTGGTATCGGTGATCATTACTGCCGGATAATCGTTCCGCCAGTAGCTGCTGTGGTCGGAAAGGCCTACCAGGCCGTGCGGTGTAGCAAAAGTAGCCTCCAGAACCTCTATTTGTGAATATTTATTCATCAACCAGCACAGTCTTTCGTTGAGATGGGAATACCTGCCAATCCCTGCCACGGCAATGAAATTTCCTTTGTTGGGATATGATGCACCGTCCATAAGTTCCGGGTAAGATTGAGAGCCCGGCATATCTGTAAAATAACCTATCATTTCAAAACAGATCATTAGTTCTACCCTGGCTCCTTCTTCTTTCAGGCTATTGGCGTGAACGGCGCTTCCCATTTTACTGGTTCCAAAAAAGGGGGGCTCTTCCAGACAGAAAGCAACCAGCTCGATTCTTTTATTTAAACCGCGATGGGCGGAAAGTAGCCGGGCTGTTTCCAGGAGCCCGGCTACGGCACTGGCGTTGTCATCGGCTCCTGGCTGGTAACCGGCTACGTCGTAATGGGCACCCACTATTATTCGTTCACCGGTTTTTGGGCCCAGGTTTCCGATTATATTGCGGTATGTATTTCCTTGTGCTTCAAAGGCTTGTTCGCAGGTTCTGCAACCATAATCGCTCAGTTCCCGGGCGATATAATCAGCCGCACGGTGGAGTGAGTCCAGGTGGTGGTAGTTGCGGGGCGGGTTTAACCCGGTTAAGAATTCCACGTGGGAATAAAGTTTTTGTTGGTTTGCTTTTTCCTGCAGGGACATTATTGACCTCCTATCTCAATATTGTGTAATCATGCTCCCTATCTTTCCGTTTTTCTTAGAATTTGAAAAGATTAGAAGCAGTAATAGTTCTCAAATTAAATAGTATTTGTATATGGCAGCTTTATTTAATATAGCTTAATCTACTCTACTCTACTCTACTCTACTCTACTAATATAATACTCTTTTGAGGGATTGAATGCAATTAAGGTAGGGGGGGCTTTTATCCAGTTACTTGCCTCAGGAAACTTGCTAGTTGAATGGGGGGTACCCACTTGCCGGTGTCAAGTGGGTATAACGATCAGCCCTGGTGGAGGAGCTTTTATCTTTTATCTTGCATCTTGAATGGGGGTCTTGTCTCTTGTTTTTTTATGAGGATGTTGAGGTTTTAGTAGTTACTCTATGGAAAAGGAAAAAAATCTGTTATTATATTATAGTGGAATTATAATTTAGCAGAAACTGCTTGGCCCGGGCTGGCGAGTTTTTAATATACTTGTAAATACTCAAGCCAAGTAAGGGTAAGTTAAGAGGCATGTTGTGCTTAGCGGGGACGGTTCGAGCGTCACCTTTAGCTGTGCGCAAGGCCGAAGGGAAGACGATGGAACCGTCCCCCTGGCGCAGCAGTGGATGCCTGAGTAGTTA
>Ga0207421_10005029_pt1 | contig 15005 bp, 9 predicted proteins | sample SodLakKL_010_SED_4_FD_187542 | JGI IMG/M metagenome (GOLD analysis project Ga0207421, IMG submission 187542) | Alkaline sediment microbial communities from Lake Tanatar, Kulunda Steppe, Russia - 8KL_010_SED (SPAdes) (version 2) | ecosystem: Environmental > Aquatic > Non-marine Saline and...
ACCTCCTCGGGCTCGAACTGGCGACCGCCGATAAGATCGGCGTATTCGTTGGTCTTGAAGTCGGAGAGCCGCACGATCACCGGTTTGGGATAATGTGCGGCGGCGACGCGGGCAATGCCGCGGGCGAGCTTGTCGATGAAGTAGTCGGGCTTTGACGGATAGCCTTGGGTCAGCGCCTCGATTTCCTTGCGCGCTGCCTTGTCCTCGACCGCGTCGAAATGCGCGAGTGCCATTGGATGGACCTTGATGGCGTTGTTGATCAGGAATTCCAACCGGGCAAGCCCGACCCCATCGCTCGGCAAGCGCCACCAGCTGAAGGCGGCGGCGGGGTTGCCGATGTTGAGCATGATCTGTGTCTCGGTGTCAGGGATGTCGGTCAGGTCAACCGCCTCGACCTCGATCTCGGCGATGCCGGCGTAGACATGGCCCTCGTCGCCCTCGGTGCAGGAGACAGTGATCTCCTGCTTGTCCTTGAGGGTGCTGGTCGCCTTGCCGGTGCCGATGACGGCTGGCAGGCCGAGCTCGCGGCTGACGATTGCGGCGTGCGACGTGCGCCCGCCGTGGTCGGTGACGATGCCGGCGGCGCGCTTCATCAGTGGCACCCAGTCGGGGTCGGTCTGGCCAGTGACGAGAATGCCGCCTTTGGGGAAGCGATCGCCATCCTTGGGACTCTTGATGACATGCGCCTTGCCGGCCGCGGCGCCGTCCCCGATGCTTGTGCCGGTCAGCAGGCGCTCGCCGGTGCCCGAAACGTGGTAGGTCTCGATGCTGCCGCCGCCGCGGCGGGCCTGCACCGTCTCCGGGCGGGCCTGCACAATGAAGAGCCCGCCGGTCTCGCCGTCCTTGGCCCATTCGATGTCCATCGGCTGGCCGTAATGATCCTCGATCTCGCAGGCCCAGCGGGCGAGTGTCAGAACCTCGTCATCGTTGAGCACGAAGGAGCCGCGCTCCTCCTCGCTGGTCTTCGCCAATTCCGAGGAGCCCTTTGACGCGTAGACCATCTTCTGCTCCTTGGCGCCGAGCCTCTTTTCGATGATGGGCCGCAATTCGGGATTGCCCAGCAGCGGCTTGAAGACATGATACTCGTCCGGGTCGGCGGTTCCTTGCACGACAGTCTCGCCAAGGCCCCAATTGCCGTTGATCAGCACCGTGCGGGGAAAGCCCGTCTCGGTGTCGATCGAGAACATGACGCCGGCACCAGCCTTGTCGGCGCGCACCATTCGTTGAATGCCAACCGAAAGCGCGATCTTCAGATGATCAAAACCCCGGTCCTCGCGGTAAGCGATGGCGCGGTCGGTGAACAGCGAGGCAAAGCAGCGCTTGCAGGTCTCAAGAAGCGTGTCGGTGCCGCGAATGTTGAGATAGCTTTCAAGCTGCCCCGCGAAACTCGCCTCGGGCAGATCCTCGGCAGTGGCCGAACTCCGGACGGCGACGCTCAGCTCCTCATTGCCGGTGCGCTGGCCCATCTCGGCATAGGCGCGCCGCACCTCCTCGACCAATGCCGCAGGAAACGTGCCATCGAGGATCAGCTTTCGGATCGCCCCGCCTACGTCGCGCAGGTTGCTGCGGTCGGCCTTGAGCTTTCCGATCTGATCGGCAATCCGATCCTGCAGCGTGTTGGCCTCTATGAAAGACCAATAGGCAGCGGCAGTCGTCGCAAAGCCCTCGGGGACAGCGATGCCGCGGCTGCGCAGGGCGCCGATCATCTCGCCCAGCGAGGAGTTCTTGCCACCAACGCGCCCGGTATCCTCGCGCCGAAGGTGGTCAAACCAGGCGATGAGAGCCGTGTCTGTGTCATTCGTCATGAGTTGCTGCCTCCGCTTTTTCCATTTGCTGACGGTTCCTGTCGCATTGAACGCTGTCGCGCGGCGCGCGCCCGACAAGATGGAAGCGCGTGCTTGCCCCGGGGGCGAGGTCTCGGAAATGCCCGCGATACCCGACGGTGAGTGGTGGCGCCGCGGTTGGCTCGCTGAATATCTCGACGCTCGCCCTGTCGGTCACGATCTTCAGATCGTGACCGCGCAGGAGAATGCGCAAGCGCAGCTCGTCAATACCTTCCGGCAGCAAAGGGTTCAGCAGCAGGATGTTGCCCCGGACCTCGACCCCTGCCAGGCAGCGCTGGAAGATGTCGACGGTGCCGGCCATTGCGCCGAGATGGATCCCTTCCTGCGTGGTGCCGCCCTGGATGTCGGCGACGTCGGCGTCGAGCGCGCGTCCAAGCAGGTTCCAGGAACTCGAGCGGTCCGAGCGGATCAGCACCCAGGAATGGACGACGAGGCTGAGCGTCGAGCCGTGCGACGTGCGCGCCAGATAATAGTCGACGTTTTTCGGGATGCAGTCGGGGGTGAAGCGGTAGCCCAGCCGCTCGAAGAGAAGCGCCAGTTCCTCGGTCGAGAAGAGGTAGAAAAGCATCAGCACATCGGCCTGCTTGGAGGCCTTGTAGTCATTCGTGCTCTTGCCCTCGGCATCCAGAATGCGGTCGAGGCGCTGAATATCGCCGTACTTATGGCGATAGCCGTCCCAGTCGAATTCCTTGAGCCTGTCGTAGCCCTCGAACTGCGAGATGATGCCATCGCCGTGGAACGGAACGAACAGGCGCCGACTGATGTCGTCCCAGCGAGCGAGTTCCGCGTCGTCGATCCTGAGGCGCCTGCACAGCTGATGCCGCGCCCGGGGCGACAGGCTCTCTAACACATCCGCCGCCTGGCGCAGCACGAAGCAGGCCATCACGTTGGTATAGGCGTTGTTGTCGATCCCGCGTTCTTCCTCTGGCGGAATGCCGGGATAAGCGGTCTGGAATTCGTCGGGGCCCATCACCTCGCGGATGCCGAAGCGGCCGTCGGGGCGTTCTTCGGCGATCGACGCCCAGAAGCGGGCGATCTCGAGATACATTTCGGCGCCGTAGTCGTGCAGGAACTCGCGGTCGACCGTGACCTCGAAGTAGCGCCAGATGTTGTAGGCGATGGCCGCGTTGACATGGAACTGACGGTAGGAGTTGTCGGGGATCCATTCGCCGGACTTCGGGTTGAGGTGAAGCACCTGGCTTTCCTCGCGACCGTCGCTGCCGCTCTGCCACGGGAAAAGCGCTCCCTCCCGGCCCTCTTTCCGGGCGTTCCTGCGCGCGGCGGCAAGCCGACGGAAGCGGTACTTCAGCAGCGCGCGCGTGATGACGGGTCGGCGCAGGTTCAGGAACGGCAGGATGAACAACTCGTCCCAGAAGATGTGCCCGCGGTAAGCCTCGCCATGCCAGCCGCGCGCCGGTACACCGACGTCGTTGTCGATCGAGTTCTCGCAGGCCGACTGCAGCAGGTGGAAGACATGCAGCCGCAGTTTCATTTCGACATCCTCGATCGGGCTGATCCGGATTTCCATGTCGAAGTCGTCCCAGCGTTCCTGCCAGGCCTCGGCATGCGCGGCGCGCAACGCGTCGAAGCGCCCGGCCGCCGCGACGGCTTCGCGCGCGGCGATTGCGGGCTCAGAGATGGCGTCGTCGCGCGAGGTGAAGATCGCGACGATCTTCTCCACCGACACTGTCTCGCCCTCGCCGAGGTCGACCCCGATATCCTGGCCGATCCAGCCCTCCCGGCGCTCGGTGCGTCGTGACACCTCGACCATCTCGCCATTGCGGAAGAGCCGTGTGCGCGCCGCCTCGGCGACCTCGATCCGGGAAGTGTTGGTGCGCACGCGCAGCAAGATCACGTCGTCTTGCGGCGTATCGGTCTCCAGCGGGTCCAGATGGCGCTGCGCGAGCTTGCGGTAGCGGGCGACATTGTCGTTGATCACGGTCCCGTCCAGCGCCGAGCGGATCTCGACCTGTCCTGACCAGTCTTCGGCGGTAATGTCGAGCGCGATCCCCGCGAGATGCTTCTCGGCCATGCTGACCAGCCGACGTTCGTGCCACAGGATCGTCCGACCTGCGGCGTCGCGCAGGCGCAGGCGCCGCGTTAGCGTGCCGGTGCGAAGGCAGAGTTCCTGCGCATAGTCGAGAAGATCGAGGTCGTCGATCCGCACCCAGTCGCCGCCGTCGATCCGCAGCGTGAGGACCAGCCAGTTGGGCAGGTTGACCAGATCCTCGTTCTCGATATCGTGTCCCTTGATCGTGCTGGTGCGCCGGTTGTAAAGGCCCGCGACATAGGTGCCGGGATAATGCACATCATCGGCGGCGCAGTCGGGTGCGGCGCCGCGCGTGCAGACATAACCGTTGCCGAGGGTGCAGAGTGCCTCGTGCACGCCCTCGCGCTCGGGCTGATAGTGATCATAGGTCAGCGTCCAGCCGTTCATTACCCTGCCTCCCCAGCCATGTCGTCCGCCAGCCACCTGAGAAAACGCTCGACATCCCCGGTGTGTTCCAGGGCGAAGCGGGCGGCGGTGCGGCGGTCGGGACCATCGCGCACCACGATACCGAGGCCACGGTCGCTCAGCGAGCGGAAGGCATCTTCATCGGTCGTGTCGTCGCCGACATAGATCGGCAGCACGTCGTCGCCATCGAGATCGAGCGTCGTCAGCAGCGACAGGACCGCGCGCCCCTTGTGCCAATCGACCCGCGGCTTGATGTCAAAGACCTTCTTGCCGCCGGAGGCACGCAGATCGGCGTGTTCCGCGATCGTCTCCTCGACGGCCTGCGCGACCGCCGCCTCCTTGTCTTCTGCGACTTGGCGAAAGTGGACTGCGAGCGAAAAGCGCTTGCGCTCGACGCGGGCGCCGTCGATCGATGCCAGACGTTTCTCAAAACTTTCGGCGGCGGCCTTGAGCGTGGGCAGAAACTTCTCGCCCTTGTCGATGACCTCGCGCCAGCCGTCCGGCCCGGCGAGATCGAAACCGTGGCTTCCGGCGTAATAGAGGCTGTCGTCCTGCACGAAACCCTGAACGTCCTTGAGGTCGCGGCCGCTGACGATGGCAACCGGCACCTTGGCTGCCAAGCCGCTGAGCGCGCCGCGCATGCTGTCGCCCAGGATCGCTGCGGCAGGGTCGTCCACGATGGGGGTAAGTGTGCCGTCGTAGTCGAGGAAGACGGCAACCCGCTTGCCGCTTATACGCGCGCGCAGCGCATCGCGCGATTCCCAGACAAGCGGTGTCGATTGCAATCTGCGCGCGACAAGACGCGGGCCCTCGCCAACCCCGAGTTCGGCAAGGTCGGACACCACAAGATCGGCGCCCGCCTGCCTGAGTGCTGCGCCATCGCCGTCGCGATCGACGCCCACGACCTGCGCAAAACCGCCCGCCGCGCCCGCCTCGACGCCCGAGATCGCGTCCTCGATGATCGCCGTCCGCTCCGGTGGTGCGCCGAGCTGATCGCAGGCGCGCCGCATGATCGCCGGATCGGGCTTGCCGGGAAGGTCAGCCTCGGCCATGTCCTGCCCGTCGACCTTGGCCTCGAACCGGTCGAGCACGCCGGCGCTCTTGAGCACGTCGGCGGCGTTCTTGCTCGACGAGAAGACCGCCGCGCGGATGCCCGCCGCCTCAAGTTCGTCCAGCAGCGCGCGGCTGCCCGGGAAGGTCTCGATCCTGTTCTGTGACAGCCATTTGCGAAAATGGCGGTTCTTGCGGTTGCCGAGGCCGCAGACCGTCTCCGTCTCGGAGTTGTCACCGGGATCGCCGAAGGGGAGTTCGATGTCACGCGCGGCAAGGAAGCTTCTAACCCCGTCGTAGCGCGGCTTGCCATCGACGTAAGCCCGGTAGTCGGCCTCGGAAAACGGCTCTGCGTCCCGGTCGCGGCCCTGCAGATAGGCGTCGAAAAGCTGTTTCCACGCCGCCAAGTGCGCCTCGGCGGTATCGGTAATCACCCCGTCCATGTCGAAAAGAACCGCCGCAAGCTTCGGTGCACCAGCCGGGTCATTCCTGCGTGTCGTCATCAGTCCTTCCCCCTGTCCGGCTTGCGCGAACCGGCCGCGCCCTTTTGAAGCAACATATCCGCCTCGATAACCCTGCGGTCGGCCTCCGCAATGCGGCGGTCGGCCTCAGCGATCTCGCGGTCCTTTTCGGCGAGGCGTTTGCGGGCCTCTGCCTCGGCGATGGCCGCGTCGTCGCGGCGCCCCCCGGGCTTCCGCGACACGTCCGTGGCGTCGTCCTTCTCCTCTTCGTCGTTCCTGTCCTCTGCATCGCTCTTCTCAGCTTTGCCCTCTTCCGCGTCCTCCTTCTCCGCCTTGTGTCCCTTTTCGCCCAAGTCCTTCGACGCGCGCCGCTCCTGAGCCTTGTCATTCTCGGGGTCGGGCTTCTCCGGCTTTTCGTCGGCTTCCTGCTTCATCTTTGCCTCCTCCGTTGCGTCCTCTTTCTGCGTCAGGTTCTGCGCCGGGCGATCGTCCTGCTGCGGTGCAAAGGGGAGTAGGCCCCGACGTTGAAGAAACTTCTCTGCTTCCACGAGCACGAATACCCCCAGGCCGATCGCCAGACACAGCATCCAGCTCCATGCGTCGAGCGGCACCGTGTCGAAGAGCACGTTCATGAACGGCGCGTAGGTCAGCAGCAGTTGCAGCACGATGATCGCCGCGATCGCGATCAGCACCACCGGGTTTCCGATCAGCCCCGACAGCGTGTAGGCCGGTGCACGAAATGACCGCGTGTTGAGTAGGTAGAAGACCTGCCCCATGACGAGCGCGTTCACCGCCAGTGTCCGGGCAAACTCGACCGGGGTGTCGTCGTTCTGCTGCTCGAAATAGAACAGCAGCCCCGCGCCGCCCAGCAGCAGCAGGCCGACGAACACGGTGCGCCACAGCACGAATCCCGTCAGCAGTGGCTCGTTTGTCGGATGCGGCGCGCGGGCCATCAGATTGCCTTCCGCCTTCTCCCAGGCGAAGGCGATGCCCAGCGTAACCGCGGTGACCATGTTGACCCAGAGAATCTGCACCGGCGTCATCGGCAGCATCAGGCCGGAGGCGATGGCGAGCACGATGATGAAGGCCTGGGCGAAGTTCGTGGGCAAGAGGAAGAGGATTGACTTGCGCAGGTTGTCGTAGACCACGCGGCCTTCCTCGACCGCCCGCTCGATAGAGGCGAAGTTGTCGTCGGCGAGCACCATGGCCGAGGCCTCGCGCGCCGCCTCGGTGCCCTTCTGGCCCATGGCGATGCCGATGTCGGCGCGCTTGAGCGCAGGCGCGTCGTTGACGCCGTCGCCCGTCATGGCGACGATCTGGCCCTCGGACTGGAGCGCCTTAACCAGCCGAAGCTTGTGCTCGGGGCTGGCGCGGGCGAAGACGTCGACATCCTCGGCATGCCGAGGCAGGTCGTCGTCGTCGATCTGCTCAAGCTCGCGCCCCGTGAGCACCCGTTCGGTATTCGCGATGCCGAGCGCGCGGGCGACCGCGGCGGCGGTCTTGGCATGGTCGCCGGTGATCATTTTCACCCGAATGCCCGCGTCATGGCAGATGCCGACCGACCGGATCGCCTCGTCGCGCGCCGGGTCAATCAGCCCGAAGAAGCCGAGAAAGACAAGATCGCGCTCAACCTCCTCCTCGGCGAGCTCAGACCTCTCGCCCACGTCCTTGCGGGCGACCGCCAGCAGCCGCTGGCCCCGGTCGGCGATCTCGTCGGCCCAAGCCTGCCAGCGCTCGGGGTCGAGATCGCGCAGTTCGTCGCCATGTTGCTCCTTGCTGCACATCTCCAGCAGCTGTTCGGGCGCGCCCTTGACGTAGACGAAGTGGTTGCCCTCGTGGTCGTGGTGCAGCGTCGCCATGTAGCGCCGCTCCGATGCGAAGGGGATCTCGTCCTTCCGGGGGGTGTCCTTGGCTTCGGCCTCGGAGTCGAACTCCGCCTTGCGAGCGAGCACGATCAGCGCCGCTTCCATAGGGTCGCCTTCCGGGTGCCAGTCGCCGTCCTTCCTCGTCACCTCCGCGTCGTTGCACAAAAGTCCGATCCGGAGCATCTCGAGTACGTCGCCGTACTCCGTGGGATCTGCCGCCTCGCCGTCGATGGTGAAGCCGCCCTCGGGCTCGTAGCCGACGCCCTCGACCTCCACCTCGGTCGCCGCGGTGCGGACGGTCTTCACGGTCATCTCGTTGCGGGTGAGCGTGCCGGTCTTGTCGGCGCAGATCGTCGTCACTGCGCCGAGGGTCTCGACTGCTGGCAGCTTGCGGATGATCGCGTTGCGTTTCGCCATGCGTTCAACGCCGATCGCAAGCGTCACGGTCATCACTGCAGGCAGCCCCTCGGGAATGGCGGCAACGGCGATCGAGACCGCCGCGAAGAACATCTCGCCCCAGTCCCGGTCCCAGACGAGCGTGCCGACGGCAAAGGTAACGGCGGCGACAGCCACGATGGCGATGCTGAGCGTCTTGGTGAAGACGTCGAGCCGACGCATCAGCGGTGTCTTGAGGCTCTCGACGTCGGACAACATTCCACTGATCCGGCCAATCTCGGTATCCTCGCCGATCCGCGCGACGATGCCGGTGGCCTGGCCTGACGTCACCACCGTGCCGGAATGGGCGAGGCTTGTGCGGTCACCTATATCGGCATCCTCATCGACAGGATCGGTGGACTTGTCGACGGCCGTTGATTCCCCGGTAAGTGCCGCTTCCTGGGCCTGAAAATTCCTGGTCTTGAGCAGCCTGAGATCGGCGGGCACGCGGTCGCCGGCATCCAGGTGCACGATGTCGCCGGGCACCAATTCCTCGGAGGACACCGTCTTTCGCTTGCCATCGCGGGTCACCCGCGCCTCGTGCGAGAGGATCTTCTGTACGCTTTCAAGGGCGCGCTCGGCGCGGCCTTCCTGGATAAAGCCGATCACGCCGATGATCAGCACGACCGCGAAGATAACACCGCTGTCCAGATATTCCCCGAGCAGCCCCGTCACCACGCCGGCGACCAGCAGCAGGTAGATGAAGAGGTTGTTGAACTGGCTGATGAAGCGCCGGAAAGGCGAACGCTGGGCACCCTGCTTGAGACGGTTTTCGCCGAACTCTTCACGGCGCGTCTTGACCTCTTCGCCAGTGAGCCCCTTTTCGGGGTCGGTCCGAAGCGCATTCAGCACATCGTCGCGCGACATCGCGTGCCAGTTTCCGTCAGCAATGTCTTGCCTTGTTGTGGATTCAGTGTTGGTCATGTCTTGCTCGGCCTTTCCACAGGTCGTGTCTGAGTTAACTCGTATACAGGAAAGCACACCAGGCGCTTTCGCTGGTCTCGACAGATCATCTGGCTTGCGGAGGTTCCGTCAGGTCGCAACCTCGCTGTCCTGAAGGCCGCCCTGCGCTGGCCCAGTCGATCGCATCATTCAGCGCATCCCGGTCGAAGCGCTGGATCTCTGCCTCGAGGAAGTGTTGCCCGAGCGTTTCCGCGACCACTGCCAGCTTGCTTTCGGAGGCAAAGGCGACCCGCGGAATTTTGCGATGGTGGCCGCGCACGAAGCGGATGTGTCGCCAGGCGCTGCCCATATCCTCCCATCCGGGGAACGCTCGCAAATGGATCACGAGTCCGTTCACCGTGCCCCCGCCTGCGTCGATCCAGTCATCAACTGCGGCTTCAAGCGCGTCGAAACCGTCAGCGCTCAGCTTGCCCTTCGGTTCCACGATCACGACGCCACGGTCCGGCAGGATGCGGAAGTGGAGCGAAGTGTCCGGGGCGGCACGCAGCCATTCGATAGCCTCCTGCAGCGCATCGTTGCCGAACACGCGCACCGGACAGGGCACTATGGCCGCGACAGTATGTGCGCCGGTTCGAATGGCGCTGTGATCGCTGACCACAGCGCAGCGTTCCAGGAGCCGAAGATACCGCCAGCCCACCTTCAGGTCTTCCCAAGCCGCGGTTGCGGTGAACCGCTCGAACTCGGGACCGAAATGGAAGAGCAGGCGGATCCGTTGGCCTTCGTCCCGAGCCTCCTCGAGAAGCGGGATCACGACGCGCTCATAGTCCTGCTGCGAAACCGTCCCCCTGGCGCGCAGGCCGGTCAATTCCGCCGGGATGTCATCCATTCGTTCCAGCACAGGCTTTTCCCCTCAAACAATCGTCCCGCAGGCGGTATCGCCGCGCGCCGGTCAGCGTGCCACCATGCGCAGGCCTTCGCGCACCATCTGCGCGGCATAGCCCCATTCGTTGTCATACCAACTCATAATCTTGACCAGGTCGCCGTCAATGACCTGAGTCATTGTCAGATCGACGATCGAGGCACGCGGATCGCGGATGATGTCGGACGAGACGATCGGATCGTGCGTGACACCAAGAACCCCGTCATAACGCGCGCTCGCGGCCTCTTCCTCGAAGATGCCATTCACCTCCGCCACTGACGTGGAACGCTCGCTCACGATTGTGATGTCGACGATGGACCCCACCGCAACCGGCCCGCGGATCGCCACGCCATCGAACTTGCCAGCATAGTCGGGCAGCACCTTCGTCGTCGCCTTTGCAGCACCGGTCGACGTGGGCACGAAATTCGCCGCCGCCGCGCGACCGCGGCGCCATTTGCTCGCCGGTGCATCGACCACTGTCTGCGAAATCGTGTAGGCGTGGATCGTGGTCATCGCCGCCTTGTGCAGACCAATGCGGCGACCGAAGACCTCGACCACCGGCGTGATGCAGTTCGTCGTGCAACTCGCGCAGGAGATGATGGGCTCGCCCTCAGCCGTGTTTGCGCCGTAGACAACGAAGGGCACGCCTTCGCCCTTGGCTGGCGCGGACAGGATAACCTGCCGGGCACCAGCCTGAAGATGCTTCTCAAGCTCCGCGCGTCTGGTGAAGACCCCGGTGCATTCGAAGATCAGGTCGACGCCCATGTCCCGCCACGGCAACTTCGCCGGATCCGTCTCGCTCAGAATCCGGTAGCTGGCATCGTCGACGACCAGTTGGTCGCCTTCGCTCCGGATCTCCGTGCCGTACCGGCCATAGACCGTGTCGTAGCGCAAAAGATAGGCGAGGTTATCGGGCGCGGCGATGTCATTGATCGCCACAAGCTCCAAGTCGGGCGTCTCGTGAATGATCTTGAGGACCGCACGCCCGATCCTGCCCAGCCCGTTGATTGCCACACGCTTTGTCATGATGCTTATCCTTTCCTTTGATCCATCTTGCGGGACCCGTCCCTGGCCGCGCCGAGGGCCACGAGGCCGGGCAGGTCTCTCCCTTCAATCCATTGGAGGAATGCGCCGCCGGCGAGCGAGACGTAGGTGAAATCGTCGAGCACGCCCGCGCGCTCCACAGCCGCGTTGGTATCGCCGCCACCGACGATGCTAACAAGGTCACCCGTGCGCGTCCGATCGGCGATCATCTTCGCGACCTTCTCGGTCGCCCTGGAAAAAGCCGGGTACTCTGCGGCACCAAGTGGGCCATTCCAGACCAAGGTGCGCATGTCCGCGATGTGCTCCGCTATACGTGTCGCGCTTTCGGGGCCAATATCGAGGATCATCGCATCCTCGGAAACGGCGTCGATGGAGACCACTTCGGTCGGAGCGTCATCCTTCATCTCCTTGGCCACGACGGCATCGGTCGGCAGCAATATCTCGCACCCCGCCTCTTCTGCGGCCTTGCGTATGGCCTTCGCCTCGTCGATGGCATCGGCGTCATGGATAGAGCGGCCTACGGCCTTGCCCTCGGCGGCCAGCAGGGTGTTGGCCAAGCCGCCTGCGAGCGCCACGCAGTCGACCCGGCCAACAAGGACGCGGAGCAGGCCGAATTTTGTTGAGACCTTCGCGCCGCCAAGGATCGCCATGACCGGGCGCTCGGGCTTGCCGAGATGCTTCTCGAGGCTGGAGATCTCGCGCTCCATCAAACGCCCGGCTGCTGACGGAAGGTGCTTTGGCATGCCCACGATTGACGCATGAGCACGGTGCGCCGCCGAGAATGCGTCATTGACATAAACATCACCGATCCCCGCGAGCCGATGTGCGAAGCCAGCATCATTGCCCTTCTCGCCAGCATCGAAGCGCAGATTTTCCAGAAGGATAACCTCGCCAGGTTTTAAGTTTCTTGCGAGTTCCCCGGCGGCGGCGATGCTCTTCGCAAAGCACACATTCGCCCCGTTCAGTGCCTCGGACAGCACTCCACGCACGCGGTTTAGCGACAAGGAAGGGTCACGGTCGCCCTTTGGTTTGCCGAGATGCGACATAACGACCGGCTTGCCGCCCCTCTCGATGACTTCCTGAATTGTGGGCGCGGCTGCCTTGATGCGTGCGGGGTCGGACACGCCGTCCTCGGTCAGGGGAACATTAAGATCGGCCCGAACGAGAACACGTTTTCCGGCCATCTCCAGTTGATCGAGTGTCGGTAGCATGCAGCTCTCCAATTATGAAATAACAATTCCTTCGGTACAACGCAGCCGATCGTGCTCAATTGATTTCGTGGCGCGGCCCGACCCGCAGCCGCTCGTCGAATTCGTAAACCCATGCCGTCGCCATCGGGATCTCAAGCCCTTCGACCTCCTCGTCTCCCATGCCCTCAAGATGCTTGACCAGCGCCCGCTGGCTGTTGCCATGCCCCGCGATGAGAAGCGTCTCGCCTGCAAATAACGCCGGCGCGGCCCGCTCGCGCCAGTAGGGCATCACCCGTGCGAGCGTGTCCTCGAGAGACTCGGTCAACGGCAACTCGTCGGGCGGCACCGCGGCGTAGCGCGCATCCCCAGCCGGATTGCGCTCATCCTCGGGCTCGAGCGCCGGTGGCCGCACGGCATATCCGCGCCTCCAAGCCTGAACCCGCGCATCGCCCGCGCGCTCGCTGAGTTCCGCCTTGTCGAGGCCCTGGAGCGCCCCGTAATGCCGCTCATTCAGCCGCCAGGTCTTGCGCACCGGGATCCACGCGCGATCAAGCTCCTCCAGCGCCAGCCAGAGCGTGCGGATGGATCGCAAAAGTACCGATGTATCGGCGCGAGTGGGCCGTATCCCGGCCTGCGCAAGACGACGTGCGCCCTGACGCGCCTGCGCTTCGCCATCCTCGGTCAGGTCCACATCCGTCCAACCGGTGAAACGGTTGGCGCGGTTCCACTCGCTCTCTCCGTGGCGGAACAGAATCAAATTTCCGGTCATCAAGTTCCTTTCCTTGAGTAGCCCGACCGCTCAGTTGCAGCGCTCGACCTGTTCGCAGAGTGCAAGGATATCTTCGCGGCGGCTGAGGCTCGTGCCCTCGGTTTCGATCGTCGCGGCCGCAGCCGCGACGGCGAGTTGTGTTGCCTTCTCAAGCGAAGCACCCTTTCCCAGCGCGTAGATGGCCGCCCCAAGAAAGCTGTCGCCCGCACCCACCGGGCTTCCGCGTGAGACTGCAGGCGGCCGGAACTGCAGGCGCTCTCCGTCACGACTGGCTACGACCACTCCTTTCGCTCCAAGTGTCAGAAAAACAACGCCAACCCCCTCGTCAAGCAACCGCTCGAGAAGGCCCTCTCGCCGCTCCGTGTCATCGACGATGTCGCCACCTGCCAGTTCAGCAGCCTCGTCGTGGTTGGGCTTGACTATGTCCAGAGCGGGGCCAATCGCGGCGGACAGCGCCTCACCGGACGTATCAAGCGCCACCCGCGCGCCGAGATCCGCAACGCGCTCTGCTGCCTTGCGATAGAAATCAGGCTCGCAACCCGGTGGAAGGCTGCCACTCAACACAACGAAATCGGCATTCCCGGCAAGCCTCTCGATACGCTCCAGCGCCAGTTCGCGCTCGCCGTCGCTCAGGCAAGGACCCGGCAGGATGAAGCGATACGTGCCTTTCGAAGCATTCTCGAACACTTTCAGGCTCTCGCGCGTACGGCCCTCTATTGGGATCGTCTCTGTCTTGAGCTTCTCGCGTGCACACAGTTCCAGAAGCATCTCGCCGGGACTGCCACCACACGGGAAAAAAGCCAGCGCGTCGCTGCCAAGTGCAGAAACCATGCGCGCCACGTTAATACCACCGCCCCCCGGATCGAACCGCGGTTCGCCGCAACGTACCTTCTGTCCCCGCTTGACAGTGTCTGCGGTGGTCGTGACGTCCACAGTCGGGTTCATGGTCACAGTGAGAACATGTTTCATGAAATGTTAACATTCGCGTGACAAATTATGTTCCCGCAATTGAGAGTTTTTCCTCCAGCGGCAAACCAAGACGGCACTGTACGGCATTTGGCAGGTGTTCAAGCCGGGCCGGACCACACGATACTGTATCGCTTCCACGGTGACAGCGCCCCTATGCGCTGGCCCTCGGGCCGATCGCGCTCGTGCCAGCCGCGCTCCGGCCCGAACAGAAGCCCAATAGCAAGCGCCAAACCGAGACGCGCGAATATCTCCGGCACTTCCATGGCGTAGAAAGTAGATCGGAGTGGCAACTCGGCTATCAGCGACGGCTTTTGGTCGGTGGCGGGAACCCCGCTTCAGGAGGAGCAGGGGATTGAGGACTCTTCCGAGAAACTGCTTGAAGACATGCTCGCCGCCGGGCTCAGCATGAACCATGTCGACCTGGCTCGAATCGTCGCCGAAGACGCCGAGTCACTGCTATGGTCGATCGAAGAGATCGGCGTGGAATATCGTGACAATCTGGTCCGTCTGGGCGGCCATTCGGTTGCGCGCTCATACCACACGGCTGCCGACGATGGGTCAGGTATCACCGGCCCGCTCATTGATCGGTTGCGCGAAAACGATGTCGATCCGCGAACGGGCGTGGCGCTTGTGCAACTATTGCGCGACGTGGATGGACGCGTGAATGGTGTCGCGGTGCGCGATGGCGTTCCGTTCAACAAAACGATCAATCGCGCGCAGCAGGTGGTCTTGCGGGACATGATCTTCCAGCGAGAAATCGTAGAATAATGCGCCTTGTGGCTGTTGTCTCGGTCCCATCATGACCGTCATCGCCTGCACCAACACACGAATTGAATCAGGGTTCAAACTCAAAAACAACAAGAGTTTTTCAACAGAATTGACCCACGGCATCTTGACCCCAAATGAGGCCTATGCGAGCAAAACAGACCCCATGAGAATGGCAGCCTGACATGAAACCCTGATCCATCTTAATGGGCTGCAATGTGGTCGAATAAGCAGGACCACCTCTGTGCTATCAGGGCCTCGCATGACGTTTCAGGTAAATTCAGATTGGAACAAAACATGGCAATCTCGTATTGAACTATATTCTGAAACTGGCTA